>OCZT010002838.1_pt1 | contig 17866 bp, 17 predicted proteins | sample 1539031 | NCBI WGS metagenome assembly OCZT01 (sample SAMEA3539308, study PRJEB22396) | soil metagenome | biome: tundra; feature: field; material: soil | place: USA | collected 2010-05 | depth 0.15 m | reverse complement strand
ATTACCGAGCGGCAGTTGAAGCGCATCTATCGTTGAGTACAATCGGGCGGGCTGCGAGCCGATTGCAGCCCGCCCGATCGACGATTTTGCGTGATATTCTGCCGGGTGCACCGGTAAAGACGGCGTCGCTACTCCAGAGGGATTTCGTCAATGGCTGACATCGCACTGCAACCCCGGACGGCCAAGCCGCAGATCCGCGAGGCCACCACGTGGGACCAGCTCAGGACTAACAGAAACTGGCTCGGTTTCTGGTTCATGCTGCCGGCGATGGCGTTCCTGATATTCTTCCTGGCCTATCCGCTGGGCCTCGGGATCTGGATTTCGTTTACCGATGCGCGCATCGGACGGCCAGGCGTGTTCATCGGAACCGAGAACTACGAGTGGCTGTGGGGCGATTCGATCTTCTGGCTGTCGGTGTTCAATACGCTGCTCTACACGACGGTCGCGAGCGCCATCAAATTTGCGGTCGGTCTCTATCTGGCGCTGCTGCTGAACGAGAATATGCCGTTCAAGGCGATGCTGCGGGCGCTGGTGCTGATCCCCTTCATCGTGCCGACCGTGTTGTCGGCGCTGGCGTTCTGGTGGATCTTCGATTCGCAATTCTCGATCATCTCGTGGTCGCTCAAGCACCTCGGCCTGATCACCCAGAACATCAATTTTCTCGGTGACGTCACCTGGGCGCGGATCTGCGTGATCTTCGCCAATATCTGGCGCGGCGTTCCCTTTGTCGCGATCACGCTGCTTGCGGGCTTGCAGACCGTACAGCCGTCGCTCTATGAAGCCGCGACTCTCGACGGCGCCAGCAAGTGGGAGATGTTCCGCTTTATTACCTATCCGCTGCTGACCCCGATCATCGCTGTCGTGATGACGTTCTCCGTGCTGTTTACCTTCACCGACTTCCAATTGATCTGGGCGATGACGCGCGGCGGTCCGGTCAACGCGACGCATCTGATGGCGACATTGTCGTATCAGCGCGCCATCATCGCGGGACAGCTCGGCGAAGGTGCGGCGATCTCGAGCGCGATGATCCCGTTCCTCTTGGCCGCGATCATGGTCTCCTGGTTCGGGCTGCAGCGCCGCAAGTGGCAGCAGGGAGAGAACAATGACTGACTTTCCGACCTTGCCGGTCGATGTTAAAGCCGTGCTGTCGGGCTCGTCGTCAACCGTCGCGGCTACCGACTATAGCGAGGGCATGAGCTATCTGGAGTCGCTGCCGCGCCGGCTCGTCACGCTTTATCTGCCGTTGGCGATCATCGTCTTTATCCTGCTGTTTCCGTTTTACTGGATGGGGCTGACGGCGATCAAGCCGGACGAGCAGCTGCTCGATCTCGACAAGTTCAATCCGTTCTGGACCTGGAATCCGACGTTCAAGCACATCTACAAGCTGCTGTTCGAAAGCTATTATCCGCATTGGCTGTGGAACACGATGTATGTGGCCGTCTGCGCCACCATGTTGTCGATCTTCGCCAGCGTGCTCGCGGCTTACGCGATCGTGCGGTTGCGCTATCGCGGTGCGCAATGGGTCGGCGGACTGATCTTCATGTCCTATCTGGTGCCGCCGTCGATCCTGTTCATACCGCTCGCCACGGTGGTGTTTCAATACGGCCTGTTCGATTCGCCGCTGGCGCTGATCCTGACCTATCCGACGATTCTGATCCCGTTCTCGACCTGGCTGCTGATGGGCTATTTCAAGACCATCCCGTTCGAGCTCGAGGAATGCGCGCTGATCGACGGCGCCAGCCGCTGGCAGATCCTGACCAAGATCGTGCTGCCGCTGGCGATTCCCGGATTGATTTCGGCCTTCATCTTCTGCTTTACGCTGTGCTGGAACGAATTCATTTACGCGCTCACCTTCCTGCAATCGACCCAGAACAAGACGGTGCCGGTCGCGATCGTCAACGAGTTCGTCGACGGCGACATTTATCGCTGGGGATCGCTGATGGCGGGCGCGCTGGCGGGTTCGCTGCCGCTGGTGATCCTCTACGCATTCTTCGTCGAGCACTACGTTTCGGCAATGACCGGAGCGGTGAAAGAGTAAGCGCGCAGGCCCGCGTCTGAAATTCAAGAATAACAAGGAGTTGGGTCTTGCATATTCTGGTTCTCGGCGCGGCCGGCATGGTCGGGCGCAAGCTGACCGAGCGGCTGTTGCGCGACGGGCATCTCGGCAAGCGCGACATCACCCGCATGACGCTGCAGGATGTCGTCGCGCCGGCGGCAGCCAAAGCGGGATTTCCAGTCGATACCGTGACCGGTGATTTCGCCGTGCCGGGCGCCGCCGAAAAGCTGGTCGCCGATCGACCCGACGTGATTTTCCATCTGGCGGCGATCGTCTCCGGCGAGGCTGAACTCGATTTCGACAAGGGCTATCGCATCAACCTCGACGGCACGCGGATGCTGTTCGATGCGATCCGGCTTGCCGGGGGAGGCTACAAACCCCGGATCGTGTTCACATCGTCGATCGCGGTGTTCGGCGCGCCGTTTCCCGACGCCATCGGCGACGAGTTCTTTCAGACGCCGCTGTTGAGTTACGGCACCCAGAAGGCGATCGACGAGCTTTTGTTGGCGGATTATTCGCGCCGCGGTTTCATGGACGGCATTGGCATCCGCTTGCCGACCATCTGCATCCGCCCCGGTCTTCCCAACAAGGCGGCCTCTGGATTCTTCTCCAATATCCTGCGTGAACCGCTCGCCGGCAAGGAAGTGGTGCTGCCGGTGTCCGAGGACGTCCGCCACTGGCATGCCACGCCACGCTCGGCGGTCGGTTTCCTGCTCCATGCTGCGACCATCGATTCCGCGACGGTCGGCCCGCGCCGCAACCTCACCATGCCCGGCCTTTCGGCGACCGTCGGCGAGCAGATTGCCGCGCTGAAGCGGGTGGCGGGGGAAAAGGTGGCGGCGCGGATCAAACGCGAGCCGGACCCGTTCATTATGGGCATTGTCGCTGGCTGGCCGCGCAATTTCGAGCCGAAGCGGGCGCTCAAGCTCGGCTTCACCACCGCCGAAAAGACCTTCGACGACATTATCCGGATTCACATCGAGGACGAACTTGGTGGTAAGTTCGTGGCCTGATCTGCTTGCCGAAATAACGGGAGACCAACCATGACAGCCAGCATCGTCGGATGGGCGCACACGCCGTTCGGCAAGTTCGATACCGAAACCGTCGAGAGCCTCATCGTCCGCGTCGCCAACGACGCGATCGCCGATGCCGGCATTTCCGCAGGCGACGTCGATGAGATCGTGCTCGGGCATTTCAACGCCGGGTTCTCGCCGCAGGATTTCACCGCTGCCCTGGTGCTGCAGGCCGACCCGCAATTGCGGTTCAAGCCGGCCACAAGGGTCGAGAATGCCTGCGCGACGGGATCGGCGGCGGTGCATCAGGGCATCAGAGCCATTGCCGCCGGCGCGGCCAAGATCGTGCTGGTGGTCGGCGTCGAGCAGATGACGCGGACACCCCCGGCGGAGATCGGCAGGAACCTGCTGCGCGCGTCGTATCTGCCTGAGGACGGCGATACCCCCGGCGGTTTCGCCGGCGTATTCGGCAAGATCGCGCAGGCCTATTTCCAGAAATACGGCGACCAGTCCGACGCGCTGGCGATGATCGCCGCCAAGAACCATAAAAACGGGGTCGCCAATCCCTATGCGCAGATCCGCAAGGATTTCGGCTACGAATTCTGCCGCTCCGAAAGCGAGAAGAATCCATATGTGGCCGGACCGCTGAAGCGTACCGATTGCTCGCTGGTGTCGGACGGCGCGGCGGCGCTGGTGCTGACCGATGCGGAAACCGCCAAGACCATGGGCAAGGCCGTCAACATCAGGGCTACCGCGCATGCCCAGGATTTCCTGCCGATGTCGAAGCGCGATATTCTGCTGTTCGAAGGCTGCACCGTGGCATGGCAGCGCGCGTTGCAGTCGGCCGGCGTGCAGCTTTCCGATCTTTCCTTTGTTGAAACCCATGACTGCTTCACCGTCGCCGAGCTGATCGAGTATGAAGCGATGGGACTGACGCCGAGAGGGCAGGGCGCGCGCGCCATCAAGGAAGGCTGGACCCAAAAGGACGGCAAGCTGCCGATCAATCCGTCCGGCGGGTTGAAGGCCAAGGGCCATCCGATCGGCGCCACCGGCGTCTCGATGCATGTGATGACCGCCATGCAGCTCGTTGGACAAGCGCCCGAGGGCATGCAGATCAAAAATGCAAAACTCGCGGGCATCTTCAACATGGGCGGGGCAGCGGTCGCCAACTACGTCTCGCTGCTGGAGCCCGCGAAGTAAGCCGCGTCAAGCCGCGTTCGTGCTGCGGATGAAGCATTGCCGAAGATCAATTGCGGCAAGGTGCTGAAGACCGAGTTGCTGGCGATGATGGGAAGACCGTAGGCCCCTCCCAACGAGTCGTCCCGGCGAACGCCGGGACACATAAACACCGGCGTTCGTTGTTTTCCCGAGTCGTCGGCTCCATCTTTAAAATGCAACTTCACGGAGTATCGGTCCCGGCGTTCGCCGGGACGACGCCGAAGGTGGAGCATCACGCATACGGCCATACGGGAGCGGCCCTTGATCTTGCCGACGCCCTGCCGTTACTAGGCCCGAGAAAATGGCGCGGACCAATGCGCCGCATGCGTATCGCCGGGAGCGAACTGAGCCATGGGACCGCTGGAGGGCGTCAAGGTCATCGACATGACGACCGTGCTGATGGGGCCCTATGCCACCCAGATGCTCGGCGACTATGGCGCCGACGTCATCAAGGTCGAGACGCTGGACGGCGACGTGACGCGGCAGATCGGCCCGACCCGCCATCCCGGCATGGGTCCGGTATTTCTCAACACTAACCGCAGCAAGCGCAGCATCTGTCTCGATCTGAAGAAACCGGCCGGTCGCGACGCGGTGCTGCGGCTGATCGCGTCGGCCGATGTGCTGGTTTACAACGTGCGTCCGCAGGCGATGGCGCGGCTGCAGCTCGGCTACGATGTGGTCTCGAAACTCAATCCGCGCCTGATCTATGCGGGTGTATTCGGCTTCGGCCAGGATGGACCTTATGCCGCGAAGGCGGCCTATGATGATCTGATCCAGGGCGCGACCGCGCTGCCCGCTCTGATGGCGCAGACCAGCGACGGCGTTCCGCGCTATGTCCCCAACGCGCTGGTCGACCGCATCGTCGGGCTCACCGCGGTTGGCGCGATCTGCGCCAGCCTGGTGCATCGCGACCGCACCGGCCGTGGTCAGCGCCTGGATATCCCGATGTTCGAGACCATGGCAAGTTTTGTGATGGGCGATCACATGGGCGGTCTGACTTACGAGCCGCCGCTGGACAGAGGCGGCTACGCGCGGCATCTGTCGCGCGACCGGCGGCCATATAAAACGTCCGACGGCTATATCTGCGTGATCGTCTACAACGACAAGCAATGGGAGAATTTTTTCAAAGCCACCGGCCGCGATGATCTGCGCAGCAATCCCAAATTCGCGACCTTCGCCGGGCGGGCCGTCAACATCGACGCGGTTTACGCCGAACTTGCGCGTATCTTCCAAACACGCACAACTGCCGAGTGGACCGAGCTGCTCGACAAGGCCGATGTACCCGTGATGCCGATGCACGATCTCGAGAGCATATTGCAGGACCCGCATCTGGTCGCGACGAATTTCTTTCCGGTGGTCAATCATCCCAGCGAGGGCCGGATCCGCAACATGAAGGTATCCGCCACCTGGTCGGAGACTTCAGTTGAGCCGGCACGGCTGGCGCCGCGGCTTAACGAGCACGGCGCGGAAATTTTGCGCGAAGCCGGCTTCTCCGCCGACGAGATCGCAACGCTGGTGCGCGACGGCGTTACCAGAGCCGCGCCCGTCACTCCACAGGATTGAGCCGCATGGATTTCGCTCTCACCGCCAACCAGGAATCGATCCGCGACGCGGTCGGAAAAATCTGCGCGCGCTTCGACGATGCCTATTGGCTGAAAAAGGACAAGGAGGGCGGTTTCCCTGCCGACTTTCACAAGGCCTTGGCGGAGGCCGGCTGGCTCGGCATCTGCATTCCCGAGGCCTATGGCGGCTCTGGTTTGGGCATCGTCGATGCCGCGATCATGATGCGGACGATTTCGGAATCCGGAGCCGGCATGTCCGGCGCCTCCGCCGTGCACATGAATGTGTTCGGGCTCAACCCCGTTGTCGTGTTCGGCAATGACGAACAGTGCAGGCGGATGCTGCCTCCGATTGTCGCGGGCACGGAGAAGGCTTGCTTTGCCGTCACCGAACCGAACACCGGCCTCAACACCACTCAGCTGAAGACCCGCGCGGTACGGTCAGGCGACAAATATGTCGTCAACGGTCAGAAGGTCTGGATCTCCACCGCGCAGGTCGCCGAAAAGATTCTGCTGCTGGCACGCACCACGCCGCTGGAGGAGGTGGAAAACCCGACCCACGGTCTCAGCCTGTTCTATACCGATTTCGATCGCAGCCGCATCGCCGTTCATGAAATCGAGAAGATGGGCCGCAAAGCCGTCGACTCCAACGAACTGTTCATCGAGAACTTTGAAATTCCGCTTCAAGATCGTCTCGGCGAGGAAGGCCGCGGCTTCGAATACATCCTGCACGGCATGAATCCGGAACGCATTCTGATCGCGGCGGAAGCGGTCGGGCTCGGCAGCCTGGCGCTGTCGCGCGCCGCTGACTACGCCAGGAGCCGCATCGTGTTCAATCGTCCGATCGGCAAGAACCAGGCGATTCAGCATCCGCTTGCGAAGAACTGGATGGAGCTGGAGGCGGCGTGGCTGATGACGCTGTCGGCGGGCTGGCAGTACGATCAGGGCCTGCCGTGTGGTCCGGCCGCCAATGCCGCGAAATATCTTGCGGCTGAAGCCGGGTTTCAGGCTTGCGAGCAGGCTGTGATGACGCACGGCGGCTTCGGCTACGCGAGGGAGTATCATGTCGAGCGCTATCTGCGCGAATCCCTGATCCCGCGGATCGCCCCGATCAGCCCGCAGCTCATTCTCAGTTTTATCGCCGAGAAGGTTCTGGGCTTGCCGAAGTCGTATTGAGATTGATCGATGCTGGACAGGAATTTTCAGCCGTCATTCCGGGGCGCATCGAGGATGCGAACCCGGAATCTCGAGATTCCGGGTCTGCACCAAGGGGCGCATCCCGGAATGACGAAGTCAGATGAAGTCATACTGTCATGAGCTTCATCACCGGCGTCGGACTGACGGCATTCGGCAGGCATGAGGGCTCTTCCTCGCTCGACCTGATGAGCAAGGCCGCGGAGCTGGCGATCGCCGACGCCGGCCTGAAACGCGCAGAGATCGACGGCATCCTCTGCGGCTATTCCACGGTCGCGCCGCATATCATGCTCGCAACCGTGTTTTCAGAGCATTTCGGCATTCGTCCGGCTTACGCGCACGCCGTGCAGGTCGGCGGCGCCACCGGTCTGGCGATGACCATGCTGGCGCATCATCTGGTCGAGGCCGGCGTGGCCAGGCATGTGCTGGTGGTCGGAGGCGAGAACCGGCTGACCGGACAGAGCCGCGACGCCTCGATCCTGGCGCTGGCGCAGGTCGGACATCCCGATTACGAGGTGCCGCTGGGGCCGACGATTCCGGCCTATTACGGACTCGTCGCTTCAAGATACATGCACGAATACGGCGTCACCCAGCAAGACCTCGCCGAATTCGCGGTGCTGATGCGGAGCCACGCGCTGGCCCATCCCGGCGCGCAGTTTCACGAGGCCATCACCGTCGCCGACGTCATGGCCTCGAAGCCGGTGGCGCTGCCGCTAAAACTGTTGGATTGCTGTCCGGTGTCCGACGGCGGCGCGGCGTTTGTCGTCAGCGGCGAACGCACCGGCGAGATCGGCGTGCGCGTGAGGGGCTGCGCGCAGGCGCATACCCACCAGCATGTCACGGCGGCGCCCGCTTTAAGCGAACTCGGCGCCGAGATTGCGATCGCGCGGGCGAAGAAGGCCGCCGGTGTGGCGATATCCGATGTGCGCTACGCGGCGGTCTACGACAGCTTCACCATTACGCTCGCCATGCTGCTGGAAGACCTTGGCCTTGCCGCACGCGGCGAGGCCGCGGCGCGGGTGCGGTCAGGATATTTCAGCCGCGACGGCGAAATGCCGCTCAACACCCACGGCGGGCTGTTGAGTTACGGCCATTGCGGCGTCGGCGGCGCAATGGCGCATCTGGTCGAAACTCATTTGCAGATGACCGGACGCGCCGGCGATCGTCAGGTGCGCGATGCCTCGATCGCGCTGCTGCACGGCGACGGCGGCGTGCTGTCATCGCATGTCAGCATGTTTCTGGAGCGGATGCGATGAGCGGCAGCAAACAAGCCCTCGCGGACTGGACCGCAGGGGAAGAGGCAATCGTCTATCAATGCTGCCTAGCCTGCGGGAGCTTGCAATATTTCCGCCGCAGCTTCTGCGCTGTTTGCGGCGCGCCGGATCCGGTGGAGAAGCGCGCCAGCGGCGCGGGCACGGTTTACGCCACTTCGCTGGTCTGCCGCGCCGCCACACCGGAGACCCGCGCGCACGTTCCCTACAACATCGTTCTCGTCGACACACTTGAGGGCTTTCGCATGATGGCCCACGGCGATAACGATCTTGCCATCGGCGACAAGGTCACCGCGCGGTTTGCGCAGTTTGCCGGTCGCCTCGTTCCCCATTTCGCAAGGACCAAATCATGAGCCGTCTCAAGGCCGCCCTCGATCCAAAATCCATCGCGATCATCGGCGCGTCGGAAAACCCCAACAAGGTCGGCGGCCGTCCGGTGCATTACCTCGACAAGTTCGGCTTCAAGGGCAGGATCTTTCCGATCAATCCGTCGCGCACCGAGGTGCAGGGTTACAAATGCTACAACAGCCTGGCCGATTTGCCGGAAGCTCCTGAAATGGTGATCGTCGCGGTCGCCGGCGACAACGCCATCGGCGCGGTGGAGGATTGCGCCGCGCACGGCGTCAGGATCGCGGTGGTGATGGCGTCGGGTTTTGGCGAAGTCGACGCCGTCGCCGGCAAGGCGAAGGAGCGGCAAATGGTCGAAGCCGCGCACAAAGCCGGCATGCGCATCGTCGGGCCGAATTCGCAAGGGCTGGCCAATTTCGGCACCGGCGCGATCGCCAGCTTCTCCACCATGTTCATGGACATGGACAGGTCCGAGGGGCACGTCGCGATGCTGAGCCAGAGCGGCGCGCTGTCGACGGTGCCGGTGGGGTTCTTGCGCCAGCGCGGCATCGGCGTCCGCCACACCCATGCCACCGGCAATGACGCCGACATAAGCGTCGGCGAACTGGCAGTCGCCGTCGCCGAGGATCCCGAAGTAAAACTGCTGCTGCTTTATCTCGAAAGCATTCCCGAGAAGAAATATCTGGAGGAGCTCGCCGCCGTCGCGCTCGATCGCGACCTGCCGATCATTGCCCTGAAATCCGGCCGTTCCGAAGCCGGCCGCCAGGCGGCGCAATCGCACACCGGTGCGCTCGCCAACGAGGACCGCGTGGTCGATGCGTTCTTCGAACATCACGGCATCTGGCGCGCGCCGGACATGCGCGGCCTTGTCGAAGCCACCGAGCTCTACCTCAAGGGCTGGAAGCCGAAGGGCAGGCGGCTGGTTGCCATCAGCAATTCCGGCGCGGTCTGCGTCTTGACGGCGGATGCGGCGACCGCCGTCGGCATGCCGATGGCGAAGCTGGCGCCGGAGACCGACAGGAAGCTCAAGGGCATCCTGCCGAGTTTTGCGACCACGACAAACCCGATCGACCTCACCGCGGCGCTGTTATCCAACGGTCGGCTGTTCGGCGACATCCTGCCTGTGATTGCGGAAGACCCCGCGGCCGACGCATTCCTGATCGGCATTCCCGTCGCCGGCCCCGGCTATGACGTGGAGGCATTTGCGCGCGACGCCGCGGCCTTCGGCAAACAGACCGGAAAGCCGCTGGTGATCGCAGCGACGCAGCGCAGCGTCGCCGATCAATTTGCCTCGGAAGGCTCTTCGGTATTTCCGACCGAGACCGAGGCTGTCACCGCGCTGCACCAGTTTCTGGCCCATCTCGAACTGATGGCGCGCACGCTCGCGCGCCGGGCGACCCGCGCCAGGGCCTCGCCGGCCGCGATTTCATCCGCGGCCATGACGATGCTGAACGAAGCCGACAGCCTTGCACTGCTGGTCGCGCGCGGCATTCCGGTGGTGCCGCACCGGTTGTGCCGGTCGCGCGCCGAAGCGGTGGCGGCGTTCGAGGCGATCGGCGGGCCGGTCGTGGTCAAGGGATGCTCGGCCGATATCGCGCACAAGTCGGAGCTCGGGCTGGTCAATCTCGGCGTCAAGACCCGCGAGGAGGCTGGCGAAATCTGGGCGCAGATGGAAGGCATCATCCGCAAGCACGGCGCGCGGTTCGACGGCGTCATCATCGCAGCGTTGGCCGGCGGTCGCCGTGAAATCATGATCGGTGCGCATCGCGATCCCGTATTCGGTCCGGTGGTGGCGGTCGGCGACGGCGGCAAGTATGTCGAGATTTTCCGCGACACCGCGCTGCTGCTGCCGCCATTTTCGAAAGACGATGCGATGGAGGCGCTCGGCAGGCTGCGGATCGCGCCTTTATTCGCGGGCGTGCGCGGCGAGCCGCCAATGGATGTCGATGCGCTCAGCGACGCCGTGTTGCGGATCGGCGAGCTGATGCTCGATCCCGCGGCCCGGGTGATGAGCCTCGACCTCAATCCGGTGCTGCTCGACAGCGCCGGCAAGGGCTGCGTCGTCGTGGATGCGGTGGTGTTTCAGGGGTGATCTAACGTCCTTGCGAGCCAACGGGTCGGCGCAAAGCGCCGCTCGATGACAGGCTCCGCGGAAGCAATCCAGCGGTGACGCGATACTGCTGGCTGGATTGCTTCGTCGCGTTCGCCCTTCGCAATGACGGCTTGGATCTTCACCGCCAGTAAAAGACGAAGCTGGCGATGACGAGCATTGCCGTCACCGCCAGCATTTGCGCGAGCGCTTCCGAGGCCGCCCTCTTGGTGGCTTCCTTCATGCGGTTCTCCCTAGACCCGGGCGTGACTCATCGTTGCGCGAGAGCGCGTACGATGGCCATATTTTTACTCGGAACACCCCGCGGCGAGTATTCGCTTAGATTGAGTCCCCACTCGGCGAATATCGACGGTGCCAAGGTCGAACAGTAATGCGGCGGCAATTTGGCTCGCGCGTGACGAGATTTGTGAACTTTCCGCCGGCGAAATCGCCAACCGAAAACCTGCTCTGGTTCAACAGGGCGGCTGATTTGCGAGGCGGCGCAAGCTGTTGCTCCAGCCTCAGCCGCCGGATACTGTTTCGGATGAACCTGCCGTTCGATAAGGCAGCCTGCAACAAACCCCAAAAGACCCAAGGTGAACCATGGCCCGCATCGATTATTGCGATACTTCGAAATCGAGCGAACGCACCCGCGAAATCCTGGGCAAGAATCGCAATGCCAACATCTTCCGGATGATGGCGCATTCGCCGAGCCATTTTGAGCAATATTGCCGGCTCGGCGGCGCGATCCGCCACAAGGGCGAGCTGGATCCGGTGGTGCGCGAGCTGGCCATCACGCGCACGGGAATCTTGTGCGAGGCACCCTATGAAGTCGTTGCCCATAAGCGCATCGGCAAGAATGTAGGGGTTACCGACGAGCAGAACGCAGCACTTGAAGACTGGAAATCCGCCACCTGCTTCAACGAACTGCAGCGCGCGGCACTGGCCTTCACCGACGAAATCGTTGGTCTGCGCCGCCCCACCGATGCGACGTTCAACGCCATTGCCGCCAAGCTGACGCCGGCGGCGCTGGTCGAGCTGCAGCTCTCGGTCGGTTTCTACATCATGACGTCGAAGTTTTTGGAAACCTTCGACATCGACATGCAGCCGGTGTCGGAAGTGGTGTGACGGCCGCTCGCGTTGCTGGTTCGCGTCAGGTTTCGACGATCGCCAGCACCTGTCCTTCGGCGACCACGTCGTCGAGGCTGACAAGAATAAGTTTGAGCCTGCCCGCGGCAGGCGAAGCGACCGGGATTTCCATCTTCATGGCTTCGACGAATGCAATGTCGTCGCCATCGCCGACGCTTCCGCCGACTTCAACGGGAAGCGCGCAGACACGCCCCGCCACCTCGGTCACAATCTTGATCTCTGGCATTCCGTTCTCCGGGACCGGCTAGTGTCCCGAATCCGAAGTTCGCCCCAGGTTGCGGCGGGCTCCGAGCGAACTTCGGATTCGAAAGGACACTGGAAACTTATGATTTCAGTGTGGGTTGGGTTCAGAAGTTCTCTTGATGGACTCGCAGCGACAGGGAAGAGAACTTCTGAACCCCCCACACTGGCGAACAACTGCCCTCGTGAACGGCTTTCTGTTGTGGCCGCAGATTGCCTGAGGTAGCTTGTTCTGCAAGTGGAATTTTATTCCGTATGACGGAATGAAGGGTGGGCAGCGCATGGGACGACGCTCGGAGCGGCTCAGTAAGCAGGGAATGCTCGCCAGCGATCTTGCGGGTGAGGGCGACGTTATTCAGGTGGTGTCGCGCGCGTTCGACGTATTGCGCTGCTTCGAAGGCCATGAGGCGCGGCTCGGCAATCTGGAAATTTCCAATCGCTGCGGTCTGCCGCGATCGACGGTGTCGCGCCTGACCCATACGCTGACCCGGATGGGCCAGCTCGTCTATCTGCCGCGCGACCAGAAGTACCGCATCGGCCCGAGCGCGGTGGCGATGAGCACGTCGATGATGCGCGGGCTGCAGCTGCGCAACCTGATCCGGCTGCGGCTGCAGGATGTCGCCGAACAATTGCCCGGAACCGTCGGCTTCGTCATTCCGGACCGTTTCCACCTTGTCTATCTCGAGTTTGCCCGTGCCGCCAATGCACTCGGGTTGAATTCCTCGACCGGCAGCCGCATCGACATGGCGAGCACGGCCGCGGGCCATGCCTATACGGCGGCGCTCGATGCCGATGTCGGCGACGCCTTGCTGGCGGAAATGGAACGTGAAATTCCTGATGGCGCCAAACTGCTGCGCCCTCGTCTCGAGACCAACCGCCGGTTCTTGCGCGAACACGGCTATGTCGTTGCCTGCGGCCTATGGAGCCCGCATATCAACGGCCTCGCCGTGCCGCTGTGGTCGCCGCAATATCAGACATTCGTTGTGGTCACGATCGGTCTGCTATCGGCGATGTATGATGAGAAGCGGCTGCACAAGGAGGTCGCGCCGCGGCTTCTGGAATTGAGCGCCGCGATCGGCGGCATGCTTGAGGGCGCCGACGGAGATATCTTCAGCAATCGCGTGCAGAGCAAGCGGCTTCCGGTGCCAGCCAAAAATAATAAGATCATCAAGACGGAGGATACGAATGAACTGGAAGCCGGAGCTCGACGACCTCGCCCGGCGCGAAGCGTTCGCGCGCGAGATGGGAGGCGTTGACAAGGTCAAGCGGCAGCGCGACCAGGGCCGGCTCACCGTTCGCGAGCGCATCGACAGGCTGGTCGATCAGAAAAGCTTCCACGAGATCGGGGCGATATCCGGAACCGCCGAATATGACGAGACCGGCAAACTCACCAGTCTGACACCGGCGAATTGCGTGTTCGGCCGCGGCAAGATCGACGGCCGCACGGTGGTCGTGGTCGGCGACGATTTCACCGTGCGCGGCGGCTCCGCGGACGCTTCGATCTCCGCCAAGCCGCTGATGGCCGAGGAGATGGCACACGACTTTCGCCTGCCCATTATCCGGCTGATCGAAGGCTCCGGCGGCGGCGGCTCGGTGAAAACCATCGAAACCAAGGGCGCCGCCAATCTGCCGGGCGGCATCGGCGGCACCCGCTGGTACTCGTACACGACCGCGAACATGGCCCGCGTGCCCGTGGTCGGATTGGGGCTCGGCTCGGTCGCAGGTTTGGGCGCGGCGAGGCTCGCGGCCAGCCATTATTCGGTCATGACCAAGAGCTCGGCGATGTTTGTCGCGGGTCCGCCGGTTGTGAAACGCCTTGGCCAGGACCTCACCAAGCAGGAACTCGGCGGCGCCGATATCCAGACCCGCGCCGGCGGCGTCGACGATGCCGTCGATACCGAGGAAGAGGCTTTCGCCTGCGCCAGGCGTTTCCTCTCCTATCTGCCGTCGTCGGTCTACGAGCTGCCGCCCACGCTTCCCTGCGACGACGATCCGGAGCGCGCGGAGGAGTCCCTGATGAAGGCGGTGCCGCGCAACCGCCGCCAGGTCTACAAGATGCGCCCCATCATCGACGCCGTCGTCGACAAGGGTTCGTTCTTCGAAATGGCTGCGAATTTCGGCCGCCCGATCATCACCGGATTCGCCCGGCTGGAAGGCCGCGCCGTGCTGCTGCTCGCCGGCGATCCCTATCACTATGGCGGGTCGTGGACGGCGGAGGCGTGCCAGAAGGTGGTGCGGTTCGTCGATCTCGCCGAAACCTTCCATCTGCCGGTGGTCTATCTGATGGACTGCCCGGGCTTCATGATCGGGCTCGATGCCGAGAAGGCGGCAACCATCCGTCACGGCGTGCGCGCGATGGCCGCGGTCAACCAGACCACCGTTCCCTGGTGCACCATCATCGTGCGCAATGCCTTCGGCGTCGCCGCTGTCGTGCATCAGCCGGCGGACCGGTTCTCGCTGCGCTATGCCTGGCCATCGGCCTATTGGGGCTCGCTGCCGCTGGAAGGCGGCATCGAGGCGGCCTATCGCGCCGACATCGCCGCCGCCGACGATCCGAAAGCCAAGCTGCAGGAAATCGAGGACCGTCTCAACAAGCTGCGCTCGCCGTTCCGTTCGGCCGAACGGTTCTGGGTCGAGGAGATCATCGACCCGCGCAAGACCCGCTCGCTGCTGTGCGAATTCGCGCGGCTGGCCGAGCCTCTCCGGACGCCGGGCCCGCCGACCAACATGACGATCAGACCGTAATCCTTACGCCACGACCGGCTTCGCCGGCCGCGAGATCGTCAGCGTGATCGATGCCGCGATGATGCACAGCACACCGGCCGCGAAGAATGCCGGCAGGTAACTCAAAAGCAGCGTCCGCGACAGCCCGGCGCCGAATGCCGCGGTCGCTGCGCCCAATTGATGACCGGCAAAAATCCAGCCGAACACCAGATTGGCGCGCTCCGGACCGAACCGCTGCGCGGTGAGCCGCACCGTCGGCGGCACCGTTGCGATCCAGTCGAGGCCATAGAACATCGCAAACAGCGACAGGCCGTAGAACGAGAAATCGGTGAACGGCAGAAACAGCAGCGACAGACCGCGCAGGCCGTAATACCAGAACAGCAGCCAGCGATTGTCGTAACGGTCCGACAGCCAGCCCGACATAATGGTGCCGAAGAAATCGAACACGCCCATGGCGGCGAGCAGGCTGGCGGCCTGAACCTGCGGAATGCCGAAATCGAGGCACATCGGAATCAGGTGCACCTGGATCAGGCCGTTGGTGCTGGCGCCGCAGATGAAGAAGGTGGCGAACAGAATCCAGAACACCCGGGTCTTCGCAGCGTCGCGCAGCGCGCCGAGCGCGGCCGCCATGATCGGCGCGGTGTTGGGAGGCGGCGCCGGCAACGGCTGCGTGCCCTGATCGCCGTATGGGCGCAACCCGACGTCGCCAGGACGGTCGCGCATCAGCAGCAGCACTGCTGATGCCGCGACCCCCAGCATCACGCACACCAGAGATAGCGCTATGCGCCAGCCCATCCGTTCGGTGAGGCTCGCCAGCAGCGGCAGGAACACCAGTTGTCCGGTAGCCACGCTGGCGGTGAGAATTCCGACCACCAGCCCGCGCCGCGCCGCAAACCAGCGCCGTCATGCCGGTGCCGATGCCGACCACGACGCCCCACAGCAACATCAATTGCCAGACCCTGGTCATCGCCAGCGAGGCGATGAGCGCGGAGGCCACGATCAGCAATGCCGACAGCGTCACGTTGCGCAGGCCGTAGCGGTTCAGCAACGCCGCTGCGAACGGCGCCATCAGCCCGAACAGGATAAAGCGGATCGACAGCGCCGAGGAGATCTCCGCGGTGGTCCAGCCGAACTCATGTTGCAGCGGTACGATGAACACGCCGGGCGCGCCGACCGTGCCGGCACTGATCAGCGCGGTGAGAAAAGTCACGCCGACCATCACCCAGCCGTAGTGAATGTTGCGGCGGGCGAGGGCGGCTGACAGCCAATTGGAGATCATGGCGTTCCCAATCCGGGGTTCCTCAAATTGTCGCGCGCCAACAGAGCGGCAACTGTTGGATGATGTCCATCATATGATGCGCTGCGGAATTTGCAACGGCGGCCCGGGATAAATTGTCGTGAAGTGGATAGCGCTACCGCTTCCGATCGACAAAGGCCTGCATCAGCCGCTGCGGCTCGCCGGTCAGGAACGACTGCCCGAATACGCCGATGCTGAGGTTGACGGATTCCTTCAGCGGCAGCTCCTCCCATTGCCGGAGCAGGGCTTTCTGCGCGCGCAGCGCTTCCGGAGCGCATTCCAGCAGGGCCTTGACCGTCTTCTCGACCGCGGCATCGAGGCCGCCTTGCGGCGCGACCACGTCGACCAGGCCCCAGGCAAGGGCGGTGGGGGCGTCGATATTCTCGGCGGTCATGATCAGCCAGCGGGCGCGGCCCCAGCCGATCAGCCGCGGCAGCAGCGCCGCGTGGATGACCGAGGGAATCCCGACCCTGACCTCCGGCATGCCGAATTTGGCGTCCTGCGCGGCAATCCGGAAGTCGCAGGCGGCGGCGACTTCGAGGCCGCCGCCGAGACACCAGCCGGGCATCCGCGCGATCATAGGCGCCGGAAACGCGCGCACCGCCTCGCAGAGATCGCGCAAGCCGGTGATGAATTTCTCGGCGGAGGCCTGATCGAGCTTTGCCATCTCCTTGATGTCGGCGCCGCCGATCATGCTCTTCTCGCTTTGGCCTGACATCACCAGCACGCGAATCTGCCGTTCCGTCGCAAGCGTCTCCAGCCCCTCGCGAACGCCGTCGATGACAGCCGATCCGAGGATGTTGAGCGAACCGGCGTTGCAGATCGTCAAGCGCACGACGCCGCGCGGGTCGCGATCGACGCCGCAATAGGGATTGAGCATTTGCATGGACGGTCTCGCAATTCGTGGGGGCGTGCGCCGGCGCGGACCCTGCCACTTCCCGGGCAAAACGCCGGCTTGTCAAGTGGCCGCCGGGAGCAGCGATCGCCCGATCGGGGAGGCTTGCGCGAACGAAATAACATGCAGCCTTTTTCGACCGCAAATGCTATTATATGATTTCGAACATCTCATGGGAATGCCGATGCGCTATTCGAAGGAACACAAGCTCGAAACCCACGCCCGGATCGTGAAGAAGGCCTCGGTGCGGCTTCGCGAGAAGGGCGCGCATGGCATCGGCGTCGCCGACCTGATGAAGGACGCAGGGTTAACCCATGGCGGGTTCTACGCCCATTTCGATTCCCGGGAAGCGCTGGTGATCGAGGCCTTTGCCTATGCGATGGATCGATCGACCGAGCGCTGGCGCAAGCTCGCCGAACAGACGCCGCCGGACAAGCGGCTGGCGACCATCGTCGGATCTTATCTGACGCCGCTTCACCGCGACGGTCCCGGCCATGGCTGCGCCATCCCGACGCTGGGCGCGGAGATCGCCCGCGAGAGCCCGAAAACCCGCAGGGCGTTCGCGGCCAAGCTGGAGCAGATGATCGACATGCTCGCGGCGCAGATTCCGGAGCTGCCGCGCAAGGCCGCGCGCAAACAGGCGATGGCCGCTATCGCGACCATGATGGGAACGCTGGTGCTGGCCCGCATCGCAGGCAATGGGGATTTTTCCGACGAAATTCTCGGCGCCGGGCGCGACGCCGTGCTCGACCGCGCGACGCCGCCGAAACCGGCGGCGAAGAAATCCGCAGCCAAAAAAGCCGCACCCTCAGC
>OCZT010002837.1_pt1 | contig 17871 bp, 20 predicted proteins | sample 1539031 | NCBI WGS metagenome assembly OCZT01 (sample SAMEA3539308, study PRJEB22396) | soil metagenome | biome: tundra; feature: field; material: soil | place: USA | collected 2010-05 | depth 0.15 m | reverse complement strand
GCCCGCGGCAGCGCCGCCCGCGACTGCCCCGCCGCGCGCCGTGTCCCGCGCGCCGGTCCAGCGGTCCCGGTCCCGCAGCCATCCGCCGACCGCGTTCGTGGTGAACTCGGGCTCCGGCACGGTGACCCCCATCGACATGATCACCAGGCGGGCTGGCAAGCCGATCAGGGTCGGCGCGGACCCGCAGGCGATCGTCGTCACGCCGAACGGCCGGACCGCGTTCGTGGCCAACGCCGGCTCGGGCACGGTCACGCCGGTCGACATCGCCACCCGGCGGGCCGGCCCGCCGATCACGGTCGGCGCAACTCCGCTAGCGATGGCCATCACGCCGGACGGCCGGACTGTCTACGTCGCGAACTGGGAAGGCGGCTCCCTCACCCCGATCAGCACCAGGACCAGCCGGGCCGGGCGCCCCATCCCGGTCGGGCAGGCCCCGGACGCCATCGCCGTCACCCCGGACGGCAAGGCCGCCTACGTGGTCGACGGCGACTCCGACGCCGTCACCCCGATCGCGACCGCGACCAGCGATCCCGGCCGGCGGATAGCAGTCGGGTACGCGCCCGCGGGCGTGACGATCTCCCGGTCGGGCCGCACCGCGTACGTGGTGAACACCATCTCCGGCACCGTGACGCCGATCGCCGTGGCCACCGGCCGCGTCGCCCGCCCGATCCCGGTGGGCCGCTACGGCTATCCGCTGGTCATCGCGCTCGGCCCGGTGGGCCGCGCCGAGGTGCTCGACACCTACGCCGGCCAGGTGACCCCCGTTGACACCGCCACCGGGCAACCGCTGCGCCGGATCACCGTGGGTGCCTACCCGGTAGCCGTCGCCATCGCGCCGTGACGAGCAGACCAATGCCTCTCAGCTCACGCCCGTCGCCTTCGTCCACGGGCTCTGGCTGCTGCCGAGTAGCTGGGATCGCTGGCGGGCTGTCTTCGAGGAGGCTGGCTACGCCACCCTCGCGCCCGGCTGGCCCGACGACCCCAACACCGTCGAAGATGCGAATAGGCACCCAGAGGTCTTCGCCCACAAGACAGCCGGGCAGATCGCCGACCACTTTGGCGACGTGATCGGCAGGCTCACGAAGAAGCCGGCCATCGTCGGGCACTCCTTCGGCGGGCTGCTCACCCAGATCCTGGCCGGAGGTTCACCACAGAGCGGCCCGGCGGCTAGCCCGGTCCCGGCCGTCCATGATCCGGAAGACTTTGGCGCCACCGGCGACGCTAATCCTTCGCCATAAACCGACCCTGGAGGCGCGCCCCGCCGGGATGGGGGGCGCGCCCCGGGATCGGGGGCGCGCCAGGCGTTTGGTCCCTTTTCCTGTCAGTCCGCGGCCCGGCGAGGGCCAGTAGCAGGGGCATGCGCCCAGTGCGATATCCGCCAGGAGTCATGCGTCGTGTGCGGGATCTACTGGACCCCGGCCGTGGCGATCAGGTGCCCGGCATCATCACGCCACAGCTTGTCGGCGAAGCCGCTCACGGTGCCGAGCACGATGCCCGCGACGGCCAGGATGATGATGAGGGCGAGGTCATTGCCGCCCAGGGTGAACGACCGGAGGTAGATAATCCCGGCTGCCGCCATCAGCACCAGCGGAAGCAGTGCCGATCGGGGCGTCAGCTGGTGCGGGCGGACCTGCCGGAAGATGACGACGATGAGCAGGATGTCGATCGCGTAGTCGGTGACGCTCATGATGATCTCCTCGTAGGCCGGGGGAGCACCCGGCTAGCAAGCAGGCCGCCCGGCGGACGCGATCTTCGCGTGCCCCGCGCTCGCCGCCGATGAATCGCTGTCGAAGTACGTGCCGACGTATGCGTATGAGTTCAACGACGAGAACGCGCCGCAGCGTTACCTGGCGCCCGTCGGCTTCCGCTACGGCGCGGCGCACGAGTCTGAGGTCCAGTACCTGTTCGGCCTGAGCAACACCCCGCTGCCCGGCGGGCTCTCGGCGCCGCAGCAGCAGCTCGCCGCGAGCATGAGGCAGTACTGGACGGCGTTCGCCAAGCGCGGTGTCCCGTCGTCGCGCGGCCGGGTGGCCTGGCCGCGGTTCGGCGGCGCCAGCCAGCAGATGCTGTCGCTGGTCCCGCCCCGGCCGCAGATCGAGACCAGCTTCGCCGCCGGGCACCACTGCGCATTCTGGGCGCGGGCGGGTTAGGAAAACCCGCTGGGCCCCTGGTAATCCCGCAGGCCGGGCCCGCGCCGGCTCGCTGACCGCGTTGCTCAGGCGGCTCACCGCGTTGCTGATGAGCCGTTCCGGTACGGGGTATTCGGCGGAGGCGAGCGCGGTGACGGCTCGCCTGAGCTCAGCGGTCGCGGAGCAGCTGCCCGAGCGATGTCGCGGTCGCGTAGGGATCGGATTCGGCTGCGGGCTGGCGCTGATCGATGACGGCGGCCAGCTCGGCGCCGGCCCGCTCGATCCGGGCGGTCAGCGTGCTGCCGGAACTGCCGGCCGAGCCCCAGTCCTGCGTGGCAGCGAAGACGGCGGTGGGCATCGTCACCGCCCGCAGGTAGGTCAGCAGCGGGCGGATGGCGTGCTCCAGGGCCAGGGAGTGCCGGGCGGTGCCGCCGGTGGCCGCGATTAGCACCGGCTTTCCGGCGAGCGCGTCGGGATCGAGCACGTCGAAGAATGACTTGAACAGGCCGTTGTAGGACCCGCTGTAGAGCGGCGTGACGGCGATCAGGCCGTCGGCGCTGATGACCTGCTCGATGGCGCGGCGCAGCGCCGGACCCGGGAATCCGGTCAGCAGGTTGTTGACGATGTCGTGGGCCAGCTCACGCAGCTCGATCGCGGCGATCTGCGTCCCGGCCGGCAGGCTCCGGGCCGCCGCCGCCGCAAGCTGATCAGCCAGCAATCGGGTGGAGGACGGCTGGCTGAGTCCGGCCGAGACGACAGCGACGGTGCGTAGCGTCATGACGTGCTCGTTTCAAGTTCATTGGTTTCCGGCTGGGTGCCAGCCCCGGCCAGGGATGCCGCTACCAGCGCCTCGTGGGTGGGGCCGTCCGGCACGTTCGCCGGGCGCAGCGCGTCGAGTTCCCTGCGCAGCACCGGCACCACTTCGCCGCCGAGCAGGTCCAGCTGCTCGAGCACGGTCTTCAGCGGCAGGCCGGCGTGGTCCATCAGGAACAGCTGGCGCTGGTAGTCACCGAAGTGCTCGCGGAAGGTGAGGGTCTTGTCGATAACCTCCTGCGGGCTGCCGACGGTCAGCGGGGTCTGGGAGGTGAATTCCTCCAGCGACGGGCCGTGGCCGTAGACCGGGGCGTTGTCGAAGTAGGGCCGGAACTCTGCCACCGCGTCCTGGGAGTTCTTGCGCATGAACACCTGGCCGCCGAGGCCGACGATCGCGCGGTCCGGCGTGCCGTGCCCGTAGTGGGCGAAGCGCTGCCGGTAGTAGCTGACCAGCCGGACGAAGTGCTCCGTCGGCCAGAAGATGTGGTTCGCGAAGAACCCGTCGCCGTAGTAGGCCGCCTGCTCGGCGATCTGAGGGCTGCGGATCGAGCCGTGCCACACGAACGGCGGCACTCCGTCCAGCGGGCGCGGCGTCGAGGTGAATCCCTGCAGCGGCGTGCGGAACTCGCCCTCCCAGTCGACGACGTCCTCGCGCCACAGCCGGTGCAGCAGGTGATAGTTCTCGATCGCTAGCTCGATGCCCGCGGCGATGTCCTTTCCGAACCACGGGTACACCGGGCCCATGTTGCCGCGGCCGAGCATCAGGTCCACCCGCCCGGCGGCCAGGTGCTGCAGCATCGCGAAGTCCTCGGCGATCTTCACCGGGTCGTTCGTGGTGATCAGCGTCGTCGAGGTGGAGAGGATCAGCTTCTCGGTCTGCGCCGCGATGTAGCCGAGCATGGTCGTCGGCGAGGACGGCACGAACGGCGGGTTGTGGTGCTCGCCGCTCGCGAACACGTCCAGCCCGACCTCCTCGGCCTTGCGGGCAATCGCGACCATCGACGTGATCCGCTCATGCTCGGTAGGCGCCTGGCCCGTCGTGGGGTCGGGCGTCACATCGCCCACCGTGAAGATCCCGAACTGCATGTGCCGCTCCCGCTGTGCTCGTGCCCGGCCGTTGCCGGGCACGCTAGACTACACTGACTAGTTGATTGTTCAACAACTTAACCGCAGGCAGGTATTCCGGCCGATGGCAAGTGCCCGGGCACGGTGGTGCTGGCTGCCCTCAGACCGGTGGTGCGACCCCTCCTGCGGGCTGGCGCCACCGGGCGGACAATGACAGGCATGAGGATGAGCCTCGCCCGCGGCCGGCTGGGCTGACTCCCGGTGGCTGCGGCGTTCTACTGGTGGCCGGGTGGATGATTCGTTTCCCGACAACAACCTGGTGGGCAGCTTCAACGGCGACTACTTCCGCCAGGACCGGATGACCGTCCTTGCGGGCAGGCTCCCCCGGCTGGACTCGACCAGCGGGATCGCACTCAACCAGGCCATGGCCCGGCAGTTCGGCGTGGGCATGGGCGGGAAGGTGACCTGGCAGTTCTCAAGGCTGCTGCCATCAGGCAAGTCGCTCCCGGCACGGCCATCGTCAACGCGTGCCACATGGGCAGGCAGCCGCTCGCGCTGGCGCTTGCCGCCGCCGCGGTGCGCTGCGCGCCGGGGTAGCTGATCGCCCGGGGTAGCTGATCGCCCGGGTAGCCGAGCCGGAAAAACCGGCCCGTGCCCTCCGGCCCGTGCCGCCGATGCGGGAGACTGAGACATGGATTCCAGCGAGCGCCGGCAATTCGTCCGGGATCACCGGACCTGCGTCTTCGGCTACGCCCGGCGCGAGCACGGCCCGGCGATGACGATCGTGTACTACGTCATGGACGGGGACGACATCCTCGTATCGACCATGGCCGCGCGGAGCAAGGCAAAAGCCGTCGAGCGGGATCCGCGGGTCAGCCTGTGCGTGCTCGACGAGAACTGGCCGATGGCATACCTCCAGGTCTACGGCACCGCCCGGCTGGAAACAGGCAAGGAGCAGGCGGCCGACCTGCTGCGGCGGATCGTCGAGCTGATGGCCGGCGAGCCCGTCCCGGCGGAGCGCCGGGAGCAGATAGCGAAGCTCTCGGGGGAGGAGCAGCGGGTCGTTGTCAGGGTAACCCCGTACGCGACGTTCGCGACACCGCCGCGGCACGTCAACCGGATGTCGGACATCGACACTCTCTCGCACTGGACCAGCTCGAGCCTGCCCTGGTGACCGGCGATGCCGTGCGCGTCATTCCCGGTGCTGCCTCTCATGAGACGTGTTCTGGTGAGGCGGGTGGATGCCGGCGGATCAGCTCCCGGGCAGCCGGGCAGCCGGGCAGCCGGGCAGCGCTGAGATTCGCCTCAAGGAGCCGGAGCGCATCGGGCATATTGGCCCGGCCGAAGCCGATGCGGACATGGCCGGGCTCGTCGTAGACCTCCCCTGGCAGGAGCAGGACGCCTGTCCCGGCGAGCTGTGCGCAGTACCGGGTGAGGTCAGGGATGCCCGTGACGCGGGGAAAGCCGATCGGGCTCGCCGTCGGGCGTATCCACGCAAATGCTTCCGCCTGCCGCTCGAAGAAACCGTCGAGGACTGCCAGGTTCCGCCGCACGATCGCGAGGTTGCGGTCGAGCAGGACCTGGCGGTTCCGCAGGGCCAGCGCGGTCAGGAACTCACTCGGCGCGCTCGCGCAGATGGTCGTGTAATCCTTCAGCGCGACGACAGCGTCGCGCAGGGCGCCATCACGGGTGGCGATCCAGCCGGTCCGCAGCCCCGGCAGGCCGTAGCTCTTGGAGATGCTGCCGAGCGAGCAGGCCCGCTCGTACAAGTCGCAGGCGGCCGGCAGCCGGCTGGCGGGATCGTGCTCGAGCTCCCGGTAGACCTCATCGCTGAGCACGATGAGCCCGTGCGCGCGCGAGCTCGATGACGCGTTCGAATACCGGCCGCGCCATCAGCGTGCCGGTCGGGTTGTGCGGCTGGTTGAGGTAGAGCAGGCGCGTCGCCGGGCGGATCAGCCGCGCAAGCGCGCCGAGATCATGCGCCCAGCCGTCTTCGTAGCGGCGCCTCCACTGGCTCACCTCAGCGCCGGTGCTGCGCGCGACCTCAAGCGCCGACTCATAGCAGGGCGTCTCGACGATCACGTGATCGCCGGGCCGCGGCACGGCATGATAAAGCAGGAAGATGCCTTCCTCGGCGCACGAGGTGGCGACCACTTCCGCAGCGCCGGTCCGCTCATACAGCGCGGCGATCGCTTGCCGGAGGTCAGGCCCGCCTGGCGGCTCGGTGTACCCGCACCAGCACTCCAGCAGCCGCTCATGCGCGTCCGGTTCAAGCTCGAGCAGCTCCGCGATCGTGCGCGACTCGCAGTCACTGCTGGAGAGCATGAACCGCGTGCTGTGCTCGTACTGCGCGTAGAAGCGCTCAATCCGGAACGGGCTCAATTTCACGACGTCAGTATCGCGGCCGCTTCCGGACGGCACAATCGGCCCGGACGCCGCCTGGTCCGGGCCGGTGAGCGGGAAGTGCTGGCCGGCCCGGCGCTGACCGCATCTCGTCAGCGGGTACCGGTGATGAGACGCTCGCGGTCGAAGGTAGCTGACGTAATCCGCCAGCCGAGGTGGTTGAGGAGCAGCAGCGCCGCCCCGAGGCCGAGGGCAAGTCCGAGCGTCGGGTGGATCACGTTGAGCGCGATGAGCGTGGTCATCGCGACCGACGGGAGGCTCGCGAGCATGCCGAGCTGCTGGGCGACGCGGACCTCGCTCGCCCGGGCGGAAATCCCGATGCCGACCCAGATCGACCAGCCGGCCAGCAGCGGGGTGAAGATCAGCTGGGCGAGCAGTTCCGGGCCTCGCAGGAGTGCCGGCGCCACGGCCGGATGTGCGAACAGCTCGACGCAGGCGAGGAAGAGCGCGTAGACCGCGTAGGAGACGGCAAGCGAGGGGAGGAGCGCCGCCAGGGCCTTGCCCAGCAGGAACTCCTCGCGGCGGACCGGCGTGGTGAGCACCGGCTCGAGGGTGCCCTGCTGCCGCTCGCCGACGACCGAGTAGGCGGCGATATAGGCCGGCACGAGCGCCGGGATGGCCAGCAGGTACAGCAGCGGATCCTCGTGGCTGAGCGTGCCCGACGCGGCCGCGGGCACGGTGAGAGCCTCGATCAGCGGCTGGATGAGGAAGACCAGCGGCAGGATTGCCATGGTCGCGACGATGGCGCCGTTGCGCCGGTACTCGCGCAGTTCCTTGCGGAAGATGGCCCGGACGCGCCGTTTGCTGATGTTCACTTCCGGCTCGCCTCCTCGTCCTCGTTGATCAGCTCGAGGTAGACGACCTCGAGCGAGTGGCGTGATTCGCTGATCGACAGCACGTCGGCGCCGGCCGCGACCAGTGCCCGGGTGGCGGCCGGCGCGGCGGCGGCCGGGTCGCAGACGGTGAGGATGTAGGCGGCGGCGCCGTCGGGGTGCCAGCTGTCGACGGCCGGGAGGCCGGCGAAGACGCGGCCAGGGTCGGGCAGCGGGACCAGGGTCCTGATGGTGAGCGTCCTGGCGAACAGCTGGTCGCGCAGCTCGCCGGGCCGGCCGATCGTGCGCAGCGTCGTGTTCAGGATGGCGACGCGGTCACAGAGGCGCTCGGCTTCCTCGAGGCGATGCGTCGTGAGGAAGATCGTCACGCCGCTGCGGCCGAGTGCGGTGATCAGCTCATGGACGTCGCGGGCGGCGACCGGATCCAGGCCGGCGGTCGGCTCGTCGAGGAACAGTACTTCCGGGTCGCTGAGCAGCGCCCTGGCCAGGGCAACCCGCTGGCGCAGGCCCTTGGACAGGGTGCCGCAGGCGTCGCGGGCACGGTCGGCCAGGTGGACGGCCTGCAGTGCGCGGTCAATGCGGTCGCGCGGGTCGGGCGCCTCGTAGAGGTCGGCGAAGCATTCGAGATTCTCGGTCACGCTCAGCCGCTGGTACAGGCCCGGCGACTCAGGCATGACCGAGATCCGCCGGCGGATCTCCACTCCGTTCTCGGGCGTGAGCGGGATCCCGGCGACCGTCGCCGAGCCCGACGTCGGTGCGATAAGGGTGCCGAGCGTCCGCACGGTCGTGGTCTTGCCGGCCCCGTTCGGCCCGAGGAAACCGAACACCTCGCCGCGGGCGACGCTGAACGACACATCCGCGACGGCGGTCCGGCCGCCGAAGTCCTTGGTCAGGTGACTGACTTCGATCGCCGGTGTCCCGGCGCAGTCCTGCCGCCCGGCCCCGTCACGGTAACCCCGGCGGGGGCCGGCCGGTCCGGGTGCTCCGTCGCCGCTGCCCATGTGTCCGCCTGTCCCGGGCCGGTCCGCGGTGCGCGCCATGCGTGCCGCGGGAGGCTCTTGCCGAGTGAAATAGATATCACTATGATAAACATGTGCAATCAGCATCGTCAAGCGGACGAGAAGTCGTTTCCCCGTAGCGCGGACACCACCGGCGTGGGGTCAGCAGGCGCGTATTTCAGGGGGCCGCCGCCGGCGGGGGGCGGCTGCCTGCGGGATCTGGGTCAGGAACGTCTCAAGCTTGGTGATGGCCGGTTCGGCGTTGGCGAACAGGCGGGCGAGCGCTGATTTCATCCGCGGTTCAGCCAGGTCATCGCCGATCCCGCGGGCGGCGTTGAGCCGGGATCGTTCCATCCAGGCTGACAGGCCGGGGTCACCGGACCACACGGCCTGGGCGCGCTGGGCGATGCAGGTTACCGGGATCCAGTCCGCGGCAGCGTCCGGGTAGGGGTTCGGCGGGCAGAGCCGGTTCTTCTCCGCATCGTCGTGGCGTGACGCACGACGTTACTCGCCCGCGGCGCACGACGTTCTCGATTCGCCGCAGGCTCATGAGCTCGGCTTCGCTCACGGTGGCGCACCGGTACATCGCGGGCTCGGCAGCCGGGTCGAGCCGGACGAGCTGCCCGCAGGCTTCGAGCCGGCCGAACAGGTCGGCGGCGTCCTCGGCCTGGGCCGCGGCCTCGAGGTAGAGCGACACTCCCTCAATGAGCCGGGCGACGAGATCGAGCGGCTGCTGAAACGCCCGGTCGGGGAGCCATGCGTCCCGTGGCCTGATCCAGCGGATCGCCTCCGGCGGCACGCCGCAGTCCAGCAGTCAGCTGCACGCGTCCATGGCCGTCTTGCCGCCGCAGGGAGGAGAGCAGCCGGGATTGCATGCTTCATCGGCTGCGCGGGAGTTGCCGGGGCTTGCTACCGTGCCGCCATGGCTATCGCGCTCAGTGCAGCGACGCGCAGGTTGCTCGACGGGAGGAACTACGCGGTGCTGGCCACGGTGAATCCCGACGGCAGCCCGCAGACCTCCGCAGTGTGGGTCGGCCGCGACGGCGAAGACCTGCTGTTCTCGACCGTGGAGGGGCGCGTGAAGCACCGCAATATGCGGCGCGACCCGCGCGTCAGCGTCACGGTGCTCGACTCCGCAGACCCGGAGAACTACGTCGAGCTGCGCGGCCGGGTGTCGATGACGCCAGATGCCGGCCGGCGGGTCGACACTGCGCTGTCCTGGAAGTACGACGGCAAGGATCCTGGCGAGGACCGGCCCGGCGCGGTCCGCGTGGTCGTGCGGATGGTCGTGGAGAAGGCTACGGGGTACGCCGCATAGCCCGAGGAAGACTATGCGCCCGTCACGCTGGCAGCTGCGTCAACGTGCGCTGGCACTGGGTCCGCGGGGGTGGGATGATGCGACCGTGAGCGATGACAGGGATACTGAGTTCGCCGACGCCCTGGCGGAGGCCGGCCGGCGAGTCGGGCAGGCCATGACTGATGCGCTTGAGCGCATACGGCCGGCCGTCGGTGCGCTCGCGGAGGTGGCGAACCGTCCCGAGATCCGGGCGGTGATCGAGCGCGCGCAGAAGGCCCTGCGGCGCAGGCCCTGCCTTTGCTTCTGCCTGCGGGCTCATCCGGCTGACCACGACGTCTGCGAGATGCTCGACGCGGTGATTACGGGCCAGTGCCACTCGGGCTTGCTGGGCGATGTTGATGTGCCGCTGTGCGCTCCGTGCGCGGCGGCCCGGGCCGCGCACGAGTTCGCCGGGTGATCACCCTCAACTAGTGTTTCGCCTGCGGGCGTGGTGCTGCGTCGAGGGCGGTCCGGGCCCGGGCTGCGATCGCTGTGGCGTCTGCCCTGGAGCTGGCCAGCCGGCCGGCCACGTCGGCCGCCAGGCGCTCATCGGCCGAAGGGTCACCGAAGCCGGCGGCGAGACGGTCGAAGCCGAGGCGATAGGCAGCGACCCGCCGGGCGGTGACCGGGCGGCTGGTCATGTCGCTGGGGCGGGTGGCTGGTTCGCTGGCGTGGCGGGCGGGTTAGTCTCGTGCGGATGCCGGGTTTCGTCGTGCGGCGCTGGTGGCCGGCTGGCCCTGGGGCGGTGGAGCCGGGGGAGCCGCGGCATGGTGCGTATCAGGAACGGTGCCAGCGGCCCGTATGGCGGAGGGATCTGACATGAACTACACGCTGATCATGAAGACCGGGCAGTCCGCGCTGGTTGCTATCGGCCCGCTGTCCATTGAATACCAGGCCGCGATGCTGCGCGACGATATAGAGAACAGCTCGGACTGGACCGCGGTGGGCATCGCCAGGGTCCTCACCGAGACGCAGGCCCGGGCCCTCATGAACGCAGCGCCACGGAACGCAGAGCCACAGTAAGCACAGAGCCACAGTAAGCACAGCCACAGAACGCACAACCACAGTAAGCATGCTGGCGGTAACGCTTCCGCTCATGCCAGCGGGGCCGCATTTCAGGTAGCCATGCGTTGCACTTGCTCAGCCGAGGGCTGCGGCGATGATCGCTTGTGCTTCTTCCTGGATCTCGGCGAGGTGGCCGGGGCCGCGGAAGGACTCGGCGTAGAGCTTGTAGACGTCCTCGGTGCCGGACGGGCGGGCGGCGAACCAGCCGGATGCGCTGATGACCTTGAGCCCGCCGATCGGGGCGCCGTTGCCGGGTGCCGTGGTCAGCGCTGCGGTGATTTTCTCTCCGGCGAGCTCGCGGGCGGTGACCTGCCCGGGGGACAGCTTGCCCAGGGCGGCTTTCTGCTCCCGGCTGGCCGATGTGTCGATGCGGGCGTAGGCGGGTGCCCCGTAGCGGGCGGTGAGGTCGCGGTACAGCTCCGATGGCGAGCGCCCGGTGACGGCCGTGATCTCCGAGGCGAGCAGGGCGAGGATGATCCCGTCCTTGTCGGTCGTCCACACTGAGCCGTCGCGCTGCAGGAACGAGGCGCCGGCGCTTTCCTCGCCGCCGAAGCCGACCGATCCGTCCAGCAGCCCCGGCACGAACCACTTGAACCCGACCGGCACCTCCAGCAGCTGGCGGCCCAGGCCGCCGGCGACCCGGTCGATCATCGAGGAGCTGACCAGGGTCTTGCCGACTGCGGCCGTAGCCGGCCAGCCGTCGCGGTGGGAGTACAGGTAGTCGATGGCGACGGCGAGGTAATGGTTGGGGTTAAGCAGGCCCGCGTCGGGCGTGACGATGCCGTGCCGGTCGGCATCGGTATCGTTCCCGGTCGCGATCGTGAACTCGTGCTGGCGGGCGATCAGGCTGGCCATGGCGTACGGCGACGAGCAGTCCATCCGGATCTTGCCGTCCCAGTCCAGGGTCATGAACCGGAACGTGGCGTCCACTCCTGGGTTGACGACGGTGAGGTCCAGCCCGTAGCGATCGCCGATCTCGCCCCAGTAGCCGACGCTGGCCCCGCCGAGCGGGTCGGCGCCGATGCGGATCCCCGCGGTCTTGATCGCGGCGAGGTCAACTACCTGTCCCAGGGCCGACACGTAGGCGCCGGCAAAGTCGAATCGCCCGGTGGTGTCGGCCGCGATGGCGCGCGCGTAAGGAATCCGGCGCACGCCCGTCAGGCCGTCGGCGAGCAGGGCGTTAGCCCGGTCCTGGACCTGCCGGGTGATGTCAGCGCCGGCCGGCCCGCCATCCGGCGGGTTGTACTTGAAGCCGCCGTCCGAGGGCGGGTTGTGCGATGGCGTGACCACGATCCCGTCGGCGCGGGGCCCATGCCCGGATCCGTTATGCGCCAGGATCGCCCTGGACACCGCCGGAGTCGGCGTATACCCGCCGCGGGCATCCAGCAGCACCCGGACGTTATTGGCAGCGAGTACCTCAAGTGCGCTGACCTGTGCCGGCTCGGAAAGCGCGTGCGTGTCAGCGCCCAGGTAGAGCGGCCCGTCGATGCCGCGGCTGGCCCGGTACTCGCAGATCGCCTGAGTGGCGGCAACGATGTGGTCTTCGTTGAACGTCGCCGTCAGCGCGGACCCGCGGTGACCCGAAGTGCCGAATGACACCCGCTGGGCGGCCTCTCCAGGGTCCGGATGCAGTGCGTAATAGGCGGTGACCAGTTTCGCGACATCCACGAGATCCTCAGCGGCAGCGGGCTGCCCCGCACGCGGACTCATCATGGCGTCATCCTGGCACGGGCAGGACGCGGCGAAGGACACCATCCCATCCGGGTCCAGGCCGCATTCAGCGGGCATGTCGTCAAGACGGCACTGTAAAGGCGCCGGTGATGCCTCCCTCGATCGGGAAGGCAGCTGCGGTCACGAAGCCGGCGTCGTCACTCGCGAGGTACGCCACGGTGCCGGCGAGTTCCTCGACTATGCCAAAGCGCCCCATCGGGTAGTGGATGAGTCGCTTCGGGAGCTCCTCGGCAGGAAGCCTGCTGAACAGCTCGCGAAGCTGCGGAGTCTCGATTGGCCCAAGGCACAAACGTCGGGAAATCCCTTCCTCGCGGGTCGCCGGCTGGCCGGCGACGTTGGTCATCGTTCGCCTGATCGGAACCATTACCGGGTGGCGATGGCCAGCGCAGCGCGGACGCTGGCGGCGTCGGCGGGCGTGCCGGTCTCGTTGTCGAACGATCCGTAGGGAGTGCCGTAGACGGGGGTGCCGGGCTGCTGGCGCCAGCCTTCGGCGAGCGGGCCGGCGTCGATGGCGCCGTAGCCGATGGAGTCGAGGAATGCGGTCACAGCCGACCTGGCATCCTGGTCGTCGCCGGCGATGGGCAGGAACGTGCGGTCGGCCGCCCCGGACGGGCGGGCAAGTGACTGCAGGTGCTTGAAGAAGATGTTGTTGAAGGCTTTCACCACCTTGGACGCGGGCAGGTGCTGTTGCAGCAGCTCGCTGCTGGTGGCCAATCCGGCGTCCAGGTCTGCGATCGGCCCGTCGCGCTGCGGGTAGTAGTTGGTGGTGTCGATGACTACCTTGCCGGCTAGCGGCCCGGCGGGCACGCCGCGGTAGGCCTTCAGCGGGATCGTGACCACGACGATGTCACCGGCGGCGCTCGCCTGCGCGCCGGTCCCGGCCCGGGCCAGTGGCCCGAGTTCGCCGACGAGGTCCTGCAGCGTCGCGGGGCCACGTGAGTTGCTCATCATCACTGGATGCCCGGCCGCCACGCTGAGCCTGGCTACTGTGCTGCCGATGCGTCCGCTGCCGATAAATCCTACCGTTGTCATGGACGGGGCAACCGCGGGCCGCAGGCGATCATTCCGCGCCGGACCGGGATCGCCGGCATGTTCTCCCTTCCTCCGCTCGTCCGGCCTGGCCAGGCGGGACGGCCGCAGGCGGCGGTGAAGGACGGCTTCGCCGAGATCGACAGGGACGGCGTGGCGGACGACAGCCAGGCGTGCGGCAGGATCGTTCATAACGGGCTCACCGTATGACGGTCGTCACCGCTGCCGCAGCGGCGCCGTCTGACCAGCGTCCGGGGTGCCTGGGGGACACGCGCGGCGAGAGTGGCGGACACTAGATCCATGACCAGAACCCACCCAGCTGCCAGCGCGGCTACCGGCGCGATTGGCGCGGTCATCGCCAGTCACCGGCTGCCGATGCTGGACCGGGCACGCATCTACGCATGCGGGATCACGCCTTATGACGTGACGCACCTCGGGCACGCGGCCACGTTCGTCTGGGTCGACGCGATGAGCCGGGTCCTTCGCCTCCTCGGCGTCGAGCCTGAGGTATGCAGGAACATCACGGACGTTGATGATGTCCTGGATGCCGCGGCTCAGCGCGCCAGCACGCCCTATGACGCGTTCGCGGCAGTCCAGCAGTTCCGGTTCGAGCGCGACATGGCCGCGCTGAGCGTGCGTGCCCCGCAGCACGAGCCAAGGGCACACCGCTACGTCGAGCACGTGATCCGGCTGGCCGCGGGCCTGGTTGCCGCCGAAGCCGCCTATCACCGCGGTGGCAGCGTCTACTTCCGCGGCCGGGCCGCCGCCGGACGCGCTGGCCTTGCCCAGGACGAGGCACTGCGGCTGTCCGCCGAGTATGGCGGCCGGCCCGATGATCCGGGCAAGGACGACCCGCTGGACATCGCCGTCTGGCAGGCCAGCGAGCCAGGTCATCCGGCGTGGGAATCCCCGTGGGGCGACGGCCGGCCAGGGTGGCATGCCGAGTGCGCCGCGATGGCCCTGTCGGTGTTCGGGGTCGGCGTCGATATCCACGCCGGCGGGAAAGATCTCCGCTTCCCGCACCACGCCTACCACGCCGCGATGGCCGAGGCATTTACCGGCGTGCGCCCCTACGCGCGAGCGTGGCTGCACGTCGGCACGGTCACGATGGAAGGCGCCAAGATGGCCAAGTCCACCGGTAACCTGATCCTGCTGGAAGACCTGCTAGCCCGCCATCCCGCAGCGGCGGTGCGGATGATGATCCTTGACCGGGGCTGGGCTGATGACTGGGACTACACGCCCTCGCTGCTCGATTCCGCGGCCGTGCGGCTGGAGGATCTCTATCACGCCGCCGGCCGTACTAGCTCACCTCAGCCGGGCGCCGACGCCGAGATTCGCCGCGTTCTGAGCAACGACCTGGACGTACCCGCCGCGCTCGACCTCGCGATCGAGACTGGCGGGCCGCCGGCCCGTCTCCTGGCCACTGCCCTCGGGTTCAGCTGACGTCAGCGCGCCGACGTCTCCGAAGTCCTTAGCCACGGGGCCGTGGCTGCCGGGGGCTCCTGCCTGCCGCGGCGACTGGCTCGAAGCCCGCGCCCAGGTCCTGGGCGGACCAGCGTGCGACATAGGAGAACCGGTCGGCGCGCACCAGCCCGTGCCGCCATTCCACCGGGGTCGTGTCACTGAATGCGAGCCGCTCGATGGCCAGCGCCGGTGTCCGGGCGGGAATGCCGAGCAGCTCGCGCTGCTCTTTGCCGGGCAGGACCGGCCGGATGCGCTCCCAGCCCGAGTCGGGCCGGATGCCGCAGCGGACGTGCAGTTCCCGGTACAGGGCCGTGCGGGTGAAGTCAACCGCCATCAGCGGCCGGCCCAGGGCGGCAGGAAGCCAGGAGCAGTCCAGGACGATGGGCTGATCGTCGGCCAGGCGCAGCCGCTCAAGGTAGACGAGCGGCTCATCAGGCGCACAGCCCAGGACCGTGGCCGCCTCCTGGTCGTGGCGCTCCTCAAGCCGCCGCACGATGCTGCGCTGCACGAAACCCTGCTCCTCTACCGAGCGGAACAGGCTGTAGAGCGCACCGAGGGGCTGTTCGATCACCCTGCCGGTAACGAAGGTCCCGCGGCCCCGGCCGCGCTCGACGACGCCCTCGATCTGCAGCCGGCGGACCGCTTCCCGCGCCGTGTGGCGGCTCACGCCGTACTGCGCGGTGAGCTCGTCGTCGCCGGGGAAACGCGAGCGGAACTCGCCGGCAGCGAGCCTGCGGCGCAGGTCGCCGAGGACCTGGGCCCACAGCGGCAAGGCGCTGTTCCGGTCGACGATCACGCCTTCAGTATGGGGTGCTCTGCCCGGTCCCGGGAGAAGAATGCCCGGTCGTTGACACCCACCCGCATGAGGACTTCAATGTACGTACATTCGGAGTTTTCTGCCGCGGGCTCACTGGAGGTCCCATGCTCCAGATCGTGACCATCGAGACCCCTGGGCTGGGAGATCGCAGCTACCTCGCGCACGACGGCGAGGCAGCGGTCGTCGTCGACCCCCAGCGGGACATCGACCGGGTCCTGGCGGCCGCGGCCGAGCATGGCGTGCGCATCATGCACGTGCTGGAGACCCACATCCACAACGACTACGTGACCGGCGGCCTGGCGCTGTCCGGGGCGACCGGGGCGGCCTACGTCGTGGCGGCCGCCGAGGACGTCGCGTTCAGCCGGACGGGTGTCAGCGACGGCGCCCGGTTCAGCGCCGGCAGCCTCACCGTCACCGCCGTGCACACGCCAGGGCACACCCCCGGCCATCTTTCCTACGTGCTGAGCGAGGGGGACGGCGAGCCGGCCGCGGTCTTCACCGGCGGCTCGATGCTTTTCGGCGCCGTCGGCCGCACCGACCTGATCAGCCCGGATCAGACCGAGCCGCTGACCCATGCCCAGTACCGTTCCGTGCGGCGCCTCGCCGCCGAGCTGCCCGACGCCGCGGCGGTGTACCCGACCCACGGGTTCGGGAGCTTCTGCTCCGCGACCCCGACGACGGGCGACGCCTCTACCATCGGCAGCGAGCGCCGCGCCAACGTCGCGCTCACCAGCGACGAGGACACCTTCGTCAAGGAACTGATCGCGGGTCTCAGCGCATACCCGCGGTACTACGCCCATATGGGCCCGGCCAATCGCCAGGGGCCCGGGGCACCCGACCTCCGCGCCCCGCGGCCGGCCGATCCCGCCGAGCTGCGCAGGCGCATCGACGCCGGCGAGTGGGTAGTCGACCTCCGGCAGCGGCGCTTTTTCGCCCGCCGTCACGTCACGGGCACGATATCGATCGAGTTCGGCGACCCGTTCGCCACCTATCTCGGCTGGACAATTCCCTGGGGGGAGCCGCTGACCCTGATCGGCCACAGCGCCAAGCAGGTAGCCGCGGCGCAGCGCCAGCTGGCTCGCATCGGCATCGACCACCTCGCGGGAGCCGCCACCGGGGCAGTGGAGGCGCTGGCCGGCGGGCGCATCTCCGGCTACCGGGTCTCCGGCTTCGGGGAACTGGCCAAGACGTGGGGGAGCGCCGGGCGCGTCGTGCTGGACGTGCGCCGCCCCGATGAGTGGCAGGCAGGCCACCTGACCGGGGCGGTCCACATCCCGTTCTGGGAGCTGGAACAGCGGGCTGCCGAGGTCCCCGGCGGCGAGGTATGGGTGCACTGCGCCAGCGGCTTCCGTGCCGCCATAGCCGCCTCGATCCTCGACCGCGCCGGCCGGCAGGTCGTCCACGTCGACGATGACTGGTCCCGGGCCGCCGAGCTCGGGTTTCCGGTAACGGGCTGAGCGGCGGCGAAATGACCTCTGTGCATGCGGCGCGGGCAGCCCTCCGGCAGTGCCCGGCGCGCAGGCTGCCAGGTGACTGAGCCTGCCGACGGCCCGCTGCAGCGATGGGCGAAGGTCCTCGACCAGAGCCGCTGCATCGGCTGTCACGCGTGCACGACGGCGTGCAAGAGCGAGAACGAAGTGCCCATCGGGGTGACCCGGACCTACGTCAAGTCGGTGGAGATCGGGATCTTCCCCCAGGTCCGGCGCGCATTCCAGGTCACCAGGTGCAACCAGTGCGCGGACGCCCCGTGCGTGAGCGCATGCCCGACTCAGGCAATGTTCCGCCGGCCGGACGGGATCGTGGACTTCGATAAGTCCATCTGCATCGGCTGCAAGGCGTGCATCGCGGCGTGCCCGTACGACGCGATCTTCATGAACCCGGACGACAATTCGGCCGAGAAATGCAATCTGTGCGCGCACCGCCTGGAGGTCGGGCTTGAGCCGGCCTGCGTCACCGTCTGCCCGACCGAGGCGATCCTGGTCGGCGACCTGAACGACCCGGAGTCCAAGGTCGCCCAGATCGTGCAGCGCGAGGCCGTCACCGTCCGCCGGCCGGAGAAGGGCACCAGGCCGGGCCTGTTCTATAAGGGCGCGCACCAGGCCACGCTGGATCCGCTGGCTGCGCGGCGCCCGGACGGCGGCCTGTACGCGTGGGCGACCCAGGGCGGCGAGCACGACCCCGGCCACGT
>OCZT010002836.1_pt1 | contig 17872 bp, 15 predicted proteins | sample 1539031 | NCBI WGS metagenome assembly OCZT01 (sample SAMEA3539308, study PRJEB22396) | soil metagenome | biome: tundra; feature: field; material: soil | place: USA | collected 2010-05 | depth 0.15 m | reverse complement strand
CCGCCGTGCGGAAACCGTACTGCGCGGGCAGCGAGCCGGTGATGAGCTGCAGGCTGTTCACGAAGCGCGGATCGAGTTCGAGGCCGAAACCGGAGATTCCCTCCGGCAAGAGCACATCGTTGATGCGATATTGCAGGTTGGCGTGCTCGCCGCGGAGGTGCAGGTCGCCATTGGCGGCCGAGTCACCGGCGATGCCCGGCGCGCGCAGCAGCACCGAGCTGAACGGCGCGTCCGCGCCCTGCGGCAGATCCATGATCTGCTGCGGGCCGATGAAAAAGGAGGTGGCGCCCAGGCTGGGCGCGATGTTCTCGCGCGCATGGTCGAGTCGGCCGGAGACGACGAATTTTTCGAGCTCGAGGGGCGCCTTGTCCGTTGGCGCCGGCGGAGTTGGCGGAGTCGGACTCTCGGGCGAAGCGGCGGTCTGGGCGTGAAGCCAGACGGCGGAAGTGAGGAAGAGGAGGGGAATGAATCGAAAGGAGTGCATGATGAGCCTGAGTTTACGGACATGAAGGCGCGCACGGATGCGTGCGCGGAAGAGCGCGGCCCGCGGCGGGCGCGACGCTGCGACGACGTGGGACTCAGCTCACCGGCGGCCCCCGCTCCGGCTGATGCAGGTAGCGGGGCGACGTCAGGAAAATCTCGGCGGTCTCCGGGCGGCTCAGGGATGCCCAGGCCGCGGGCGTGGCGGCGAGCACGGCGCTGTCGAACGGGGCCGACACACCATGGGCGAAGAGCACCACCGCGCAGCCATCCTCATGTCCGGCCTCGCCGTCGCCGTGGATGAAACGGTGCAGCTCCGGATTGGCTGTCAGCACCGAGAGCAGCAGCACGAGCGCGATGCCGCCCGCCGCGAGCAGGCGGCGGGGGGCCGGTGCGATCAGCAGGAGGCGGCGCAACGTGGACACGGTGAAAATAACGGTCGCGATTTTGTCTGTCGCGTCAAGCAGGGCGCTGGGAGCTCACGGCGGCTCTCCCATCCAGTGTAACCTATTGGGTTACAGTTTAACCAGGCGGGGAGGGACAAGCCGGCGCCATCAGGCCCTGGTCACGTCGGGCCGCGCGGGGCGTCTGACGGCGCTTTTTCCCGCCGGGAAAAGGCGTTGCTGAAGGCCAGCGCCGGGCCCCACCAGCCGTGGCGTCGGAGCTGCTCCGACCAGCGGGCTGGCCGCAGCAACGAGACCAAGGCCATCAGCACGAGACCCACGGCCGTGAAGCGCAGCGTGAGCCAGCCGATCTTTTCCCAGGAGCTCCCACCGGCGAGCAGGATGCCGGCGACGATGGCGAGGGGCAGCCAGAATTTCCAGCGGGTGAGTTCTAGCCAGCGGGACCACCGGGCCGCGCGTCGGGGGAGCCCGGCGTCCGCCGGCGTTGGGACCTCCGCCGCTTCCTGTTCGAGAATGCGGCGGATCGCGGCCGGGGGTTGCTGCAGGCGCCACGCGACCAGGCAGGTGGCGGCGCAAATGCAACCGTGCACGACGGCCCAGCCGCCGACCAGCCACGGCAGCCCGGGCGCCGAGATGTGCGAGCGCTGCGCGAGCCACAACACCACGGAATCATAGGCCCGGAACAGGTCGCCCCCGAGCATCAGGTACTCCAGGAAAAATCCCTGCAGCGCGGCCCACAGGCCGATCAGCATGCCGCCCAGGCCGATCGCCAGCACGTTCCAGCCCAGCACCTGCACCGTTGAGCCGAACAGAAAACCCTGCGAAAAAATCGCCAGCATCGGGCGCAGGCGGCTGCCGGCGGGCGACAGCGCCTTGAGCCCCGCGGAAATGAACGACATCCACATGACGCGGCCGGGTTGAGTCAGCCCGAAGCCCGCGAAGACCATCATCGCGCCCTGCAGGGCGGACAGAAACGTGCTGCGAAACGGGATTTTCGCGGCGTGCAGCGCCGAGCCGAGCCCCGCCTCGATCGCGCCACTCGCACCGCCGAACAGTCCGATCCGGGTCCATTCACCGAAATCATCGCAGAGGCGCTCCAGCTGGCTCAATGCGTCCGGGTCCATGGCGTCGATCGTCAAATCGAAGCGCCGGCCCAGTTTCTCCTCGATCGCCCCGGTCAGCCCGGCGCGCACCGCCATCACGACGATTCGCGGACGTTGGGCGCAGATGATCGGCCACAGCGGAAAGAGCCCCTCGCCGCGCGCCTCGAACTTGGCGAACTCATCGAGCAGCACAAGGGACGTGCCCGGGGCGAGCCGGTTGGCCCAGTCTTGCAGCCGGTAAAACGTGATCGGGTCGAAGCGATAGGGCGGGGTGAGGCTCTCGTCCCGCACGGCCCACGGCAGGGTCTCGCCGCTGGCGAGCATTTTCAGTTGATAGTCGCCGGCACCCTCGTCGGGGGCGCGGCGTTCGCCGGCCGCGGCGAGAAAGCCATCCGTCCGTCCGCCGCGTGCCCGCTGCCACGCGACCAGCTCGGCGAGCAGGCGGGTCTTGCCCGAACCGGGTGCGCCGGTGAGGGCAATCAACAGCCCCGGGGCGGGCGATGACGCGGAGGAGGGACGGGACATTTGAAACCATTGTTTCGCCGGCGTGCTATCCGGCAAGGTTTGTTTGCCGCCACAGGCCGCAGCCGTCACATTGGACTTTCGATGCCAGCCCCCGCCCACCGCCCGCCCGTGACCGTCCTCAGCGGTTTTCTGGGCGCGGGCAAGACGACGCTGCTGCGTCACCTGTTGTCGCAGGCGGGAGGCCGGCGCTGGGCGGCGGTGGTCAATGACCTGGCGTCGATCAACATCGATGCGCAGCTGGTGGCGAAGGCGGGGGCGCAGCGCGTGGTCGAGCTGGGCAACGGCTGCGTGTGTTGCTCGGTGCGTGACGACCTGGCCGAGGCGATTGTCGAATTGTGCGCCACCGGGCCCTACGATCATATCCTCGTCGAAACGACGGGCGTGGCCGAGCCCCGCGCGGTCGCCCGGATATTTTCGCGGCGCAACGCCTTCGGCCGCAGTCCCAGTGATTTCGCACGCCTCTCGGCGCTCGTCACCGTGATCGACGCCCGGCATTTCCTCGACACGCAGAGGCGGGCCTCCGCGGCGGCCGTGATCGCGCCGCCCGCCACGCAAAAGCCCGTTTACGAGCTGCTGGTCGAGCAGGCCGAATGTGCCGACGTGCTGGTGCTGAACAAGTGCGACACTGTCACCGCCAGCGAGCTCACCGAAGTGGAGCAGATTCTCCGCGGCTTGAATCCGCGGGCGGAGATCGTGCGGGCCGAGCAAGGGCAGGTCCCGGCGGCGCTGCTGCTGGACCGGCCGCGCTTCGACCCGGAGTCCACGCTGCGGGGCGCGCGCTGGATCCGGGTCATGGACGAAGCCTCCGGAGTGGGCGTGAAGGCGCCGACCACCCCGCGGCATGAGCACGACTACGGGATCACCAGCCTGGTCTTCCAGGCGCGCCGGCCGCTCGACGACGAGAAATTCCATGCTTTCCTGCTCGACCGGCTGCCGCCGGGCTTGCTGCGCGCGAAGGGGTTTTTCTGGCTGCGTGGGCGGCCGGCGGACATCGGGTTTCTGTCGATCGCGGGCAGCCAGGTGAAGCAGGATTTTGTCGGAACGTGGGCGGCGGAATTGCGGGAGCGCGGGGTCATCACCGAGGCGGAGATTCCCGCGGCCGCGCGGCAGCGGTGGGCCGAGCCGCACGGCGACCGGCGGCAGGAGCTGGTTTTCATCGGCCGGCAGCTGGACGAGCCGGCGCTGCGTGCGGCCTTGGAAAACTGTCTGACATAAAATGGGGTTTTCGTTTGTGGCGGAGTGATTTTTGCAACCCTTTGGTGGGATATGCGTCGTAAGAGCGTGCCTGTGAATTTTTTTGCCTCTCGAATTCGGAAAATTGCCGCGGTTCTGAGCCTGCTCGGGCTGCTATGCTCGCTCGCGCCCTCGTCCCTGCGCGCCGCCGCCAACCCGTCCTCGCCCGCGATGCCGGTGCTGGAAACGGCCAAGTTTGACGTGCTGGTTTACAATGACGGCGACCGCGTCCGCGGCCGCCTGGTCGAGCGTTCGGTGGACACCTGGCTGTTCATGTCGGAGCGGTTTGGGTTGCTGCGCGTACCGCTGGCTGACGCCAAGGTCATTGCGGGACTGCCGGAGACCCTGGCGGCGGTGGAGCGCGCCAAGGCCGAGGCTGCCCGGGCGAAAGCCGAGAAGGCCGAGGAGGCCGAGAATGGTTCCTTCCTCCGCTGGTCCATCCTTTCGCCGGTGGCGCTGACGCAAGGGTTGCGGGACTTTTTTGGTCCGTGGCACGGCCGTTTCGCCTTTTCGACCCAGATCATGTCAGGCACCACCGAGACGACCAATGAAATGCTCGAGGCGCACCTGCAGCGCAAATGGGGCAAGGATCACGTGCAGTTGAACTCGCGCTACGACTTCATCGACACCAATCACGTCACTACCACCGATATCATCAAGGGCGACGCCTCGTGGCGGCATGATTTTCCGGACCAGTGGTTTTCGATTTACAGCCCGGCGGTCGAGTGGAACCGGGCCTACCTGATCAACAGTGTGCCGAGCTATTACGTGCTGCTGCAGCAGGAAATCGGCGCAGGTTACACGGTGATTAACCTGCCGAAGCGCAGCCTGCGCGTCGGCGCCGCGGAGAATTTGTTCGATTTATGGCAGACCTCGGCGCCGGGGTCGCACACGTCGAGCACGGCCGAGTCGCTCTTCCTGGAGGCGGACTGGAAGCTGCCGTGGCGCATGACGCTGACGGAGCGCGGCGTGTGGTATTACTCGATTGCGACCACCGCCAGCGGCTGGGAAAACAAGCTGGAGCTGGACAAGAAGCTGACGGAGACGTTCACCGTCGGCATCCGGCACGAGAAGCGCGACAACGAGCCCGGGGTGCGGGTCGAGAATTACAGCCTGCTCAAATTCCTGATGGGAATTGATTTCTAGGAAGCGATAAGCACTAAGCGCTAAGCACTCGGATTGAGATGCGATGTGAGGTGCGAAACCATACCGCCGCCGGCGGTCTGTCCCGGATAATTCGGCGAGGATGCTGGCGACAAGCTTAAGGCTTACAGCTTTTTGCTTATTGCCTGAACTCACCCCTCGCACTTGAGGACGTAAACGGCCCCCTTGGCCGAGCCGATGGCGAGGAGGGCGTCGTCGGGTGACCACGCGAACTTCGTCGCCGCGGCCGGCATTTTCACGGTGGCGCGCAGCGGCTGCTTGCGCTCGGGGCTCCAGAGTTGCACGACGCCATCCTGCGAACCCGTGGCGAGCAGGCCGTGGGAATGCTGGAAGGCGACGGCACAGACCTTGGCCTCGTGCGGCAGCATGGTGGGCTCGCGGCCTTCGGGACCGGCCCCGGCGCAGTCCCAGATGCAGCACTCGCGGCCGCCTCCGGTTGCGAGCCAGCGGCTGGTGTGATCGTAGGACAGCTCCTTCACCTTGCCCTCGTAGCCGCTCATCTGGAGCTCGACATCCTCGGCGGGGATCCAGAGATGCACCGACGGGTCCTGATTGCCCGAGACGAGCCAGCGGCTGTCGGGCGACCAGACCAGCGCGTGGATGCCGTTGGCGTAGGCGAACTCCTTCTGGGCGATGAAGTCATCGGCGTCCCACAGGCACACGCCGCCGAAATACGCGACCGCCACGCATCCGCCGGACGGCTGCCACGCGAGCGCGGAGATCGTCTTGGGTGCGGGCTTGAATGCATGCACGACGGAGCCGTCCGGGCGAAGCGCGGTGAGATTCTTGCCCGCAACGGCGAAAAGTAAGGAAGAATTAAGAGGTAAGAAGGAAGAATCAGGATCAGAGTTTTCCAACGTCTGCTTCACTTCTTCCTTCTTAATTTTTACTTCATCCTTTCTGACCGGCCTCCAGCCCAGGTGCTCGACCCAGGCGGAGCCGAGCTTCGCGGTGGCGGTGTGCTGGCCGGCGGCGGCATCCCAGAATTTCACGGCGCCGTCCTGTCCACCCGTGGCGAGGATGAAACCAGAGGTCAGAGGCGAGAGGGCAGAGGTCAGAATGCTGGAAACCGGGAGGTTCGAACTGGCTTCTGACTTCTGATCTCTGATTTCTGCAGGCAACGCCCGCGCCGGTGCCCACGCGAGGCAGTTGGTGCCGTTCTCGTGTCCGGGCAGCTCAGGGCCGCGCGCGCCATCCAGCCGCGCGAAGAGCGACACGGGCCCGGTCGTGGACGCGGCGGCGAGCTGCGCGCCGTCCGGCGACCACGCGAGGTCGATGACGTAGTCGTCGAGGGTGGTGGCCCAGTGTTTGGTGAGTTGCATCGGCAGGGAGGAAGCCAAGGCAATGCCCGCGCCGGCTGATGGCAAGTGCGGGGCGGAAGGGTTGTCATTCTGAGCGCAGCGAAGCATCCAATTGGATAGGGCAGGCAGGCTCGCACTGGATTCTTCGCTGCGCTCAGAATGACAGATTCTGGCTCAGGTGATTTATTGTCGCGCCGCGACGTTTGGCTCTGTCAATTTGACGACCGGCCCCAACTGGAACGAAACGAATCGCCCGACCTTGAAACGTGTTTTTCTCATTTGCCTGGGTGTGCTGACCGCGGCGAGCGCGGCCCTTTACTGGACGCTGCCGGACCAAACGAGCAAAGTCCCGGTGCTCTATTGGATCACGCAGGTGGACCCGGTGAAGCTGGAAACCATCGCCCTGTTCAAGGCGTGGCTGCACGACCAGGGCCTGCCCCCGGTCGAGGTGCGCATCGACAACGTCAACCAGGACCCCACCAAGAAGCTGGCGCAGGGGCTGGCGGGGGTGGGCGCGGACATCTTCGACATCTACATCTTTGAGACCGAGCTTTTCTCCGAGTCCGGCATGCTGATGGACGTGACCGAAACGGCGCACGCCGGCGGGTTTGGACCGGAGGCAACCTATCCTGCGCTCTATGGCGACATCGTGGTCAACGGGCGGCAGTTTGGCTTTCCGCGCAATGCGGGCGGCAACATGATCTGGATCAACCAGGACACCTTCGCACGCTACGGCGTGCCGGAGCCGTCCGCGCATTGGACGTGGGATGAATTCGAGCAATTGGGGCGGAAGCTGGTCACGGCGGCCAACCCGCCGGGCACGCGCCAGCGGGTTTACTTCATCCAGGGCTTCCAGACCCTCAGCCCGATGCTGTTGCGCCGCGGACTGGGACTGGAGATCTTCAATGAGACCATGACGCGCTGCACGCTGGACGACCCGCGCAATGCGGAGGTGATGCGGCGGCTGTACCGTTGGGTGGTCGAGCTGCATCTCATCCCGACCCTGGCGGAGCAACGGGCCATGACGGCGGACGCGGGGCGCTCCGGCGACGAATGGTTCTATCTCTACGCCAAGGGACGTTATGCCATGCTGCTTGTCGACCGGTGGGCCCTGATCCGGTTGCGGGACCTGGGCCCATTGCGCTCGCGGGTGGTGGAGCCCTTCAACAGCGGATTCCGCAATATGGAATTTGGCTGCGGGGTCATCGCGGCCTACGCCGGCACCAAACACCCGAAGGAGGCGGCGCAATTCCTCCAGTTCCTCACCAGCGAGCCCTTCAACCTGCTGATTGCGCGTAGCGGGGATTCGCTGCCGCCCGTGCCGAAGTATGCCGGGACCGAGGCATTCCTGCGACCGCCGGATCATCCGGAGGAGTGGGCGATGGAAAAAGTGTTTGCGGCCACGGCGCCGGAGATCGGCATCGCGTACGCCCGCAGTCCCTTCGTGCAAACCGGCACGCTCTACCGGCCCGTCACCGGCATCGACTCGCAGGTCTATGACGCGGTGATGGCCGGGCGGCTTTCGCCCGAGGAGGCGGGCCGCGTGGAGGCGGCGCGGATCGACGCGGAAATTGCGCTGAACGTGCGCGCGGACGCCAAGCTGCGGCGGCAGTATGATGAGCTGGTGAAAGTGCAGCAGAAGATCGACGCGCGGCGCGCGCAGGGGCGGCCGGTACCGGTCGCGTGGATCACCAATCCGTTTCACCGGGTTTATTACAAGGCGAAGGGCTGGCTGGAAAAGGAGCCGCAGTCATGAGCAGATGCCTTCAGAGGTGGAGCGGCTTGCCCCCAAGACGCTGGATGGAATCGACGGCATCCGCTTCAAGCCAACGCGTTGGGGGCAACGCGTTCCACCTTCCATTGCAGGAGGCAACACCATGAGCCGCCCACCGCGCGCCCGCCGCCTGGGAGTGGGGCTGCTCTTCCTGCTGCCGAACATCCTCGGTTTCCTCGCGTTCATTCTCGTGCCGCTAGTCATGAGTTTCGGCATGGCCTTCACGGACTGGGATTTTCTCCGGCATAATATTTTCCGCCACGAGCCGCTGCACTTCGTCGCGCTGGGCAATTTCGCGCGGCTGTTTTCCCATCCGCTGTTCTGGCAGTACCTGGGCAACACTTTTTTTCTCATGCTCGGGCTGCCCTTCGCGATCGCCGGCAGCCTGGGGGCCGCGCTGTTGCTCACGCGCGCCGGCCGGGCGCGACACCGGATCAAGCCCGCACTGGTGCTGGCCGGGCTGATCCTCGCGGGCAGTGGCCTGATGCTGCTGCGGGGCGGCATGGCGGAGTCGGGCGTCTGGTTTTTCTTCGGGTTGCTCGCCGCCGCCACGCTCATCGCCGGCGTGCTGACGGGCGGGATGCTCTATCGCACGCTTTTCTACCTGCCCAATTTCACCGCGGGCGTCGCGACCTTCGTCTTGTGGAAAAAGCTCTACGATCCGAACACCGGCCCGATCAACTCGACCCTCGCGCCGGTGCTGGACCAGTTTTCCGCCTGGGTGCGCAGCATGCCCAATGCCTTTGCCTACGGCCTGCCCATCGTCAGCGCCGGGCTGGCCGTGGTCGTGGCCGGCTGGCAGATCCGGCGGTTGCGCCGGTCGTGGGACGAAAGCGAGGCGGGCGGGGCGGCGGTGATTGCCGGCCTCGTCGCGCTGGCGGTGCCGCTGACGCTGCTGATGGTCTGGTGGGGGACCCACGCCGGCGTGGCTGCGGCCGAGTCGGCGGTGGTGATCGCGGTGGTGGCGGGCCTCACGCTGCGCCGGCCCCGAGCGTGGGGCCGGGTGAAGGCGGCGGACAAGGGCCTCGGCACCGAGATCGCCCTGGCACTCGTGCTGATCCCGCTGCTGCTGTTGCTCGCGGCGGGCATCGTGCTCGGCCCCTCGCTGCCCGCGGCGGCCGCGGAGGGCATCGAGCCCCCCAACTGGCTGGGCAGCTACTACTGGGCCAAGCCGGCGTTCATGATGATGATGCTCTGGGCGGCGATCGGGTCGAACAACATGATCCTGTATCTCGCGGGCCTGAGCAACATCTCGCCGGAGCTCTACGAGGCGGCCGACATGGACGGCGCCACGGCCGGCCAGCGCTTCTGGTACATCACGTGGCCGCAGCTCGCGCCGGTGACCTTTTTCATCAGCATCATGAGTGTCATCTACGGCTTGCAGGGCGGGTTCGAGATGGCGCGGGCCATGACCCTGGGCGGTCCCGCGGGATCCACCACCACGCTGAGTTATTTTATCTTCAACGAAGGGTTCGAGACGGGCCGCATCGGCTACGCCTCGGCCGTCGCGTGGGTGCTGTTCGCCCTCGTGTTCGGGCTTTCCCTTTGCAACTTCCGCTACGGCAACCGCAATGCGGAAGACTAAAAAAGTTCCCGCTGACGGCAAACCCACGGACGTGGGCCGCAGCCTCAGCCTGCATCTGTTTCTGACGGCGCTCAGCTTTGCCATGATCCTGCCGTTCGCGTGGATGGTGCTGACCAGCCTCAAGACCCTGCCGGAAATCGCCAATCCGGGCTGGATGCCGTGGGCCTTCCAGTGGGGCAATTACCTGGAGGTGTTTCACGTGATCCCGTTCCTGCGCTTCATGGCCAACAGCCTGGTAGTGGCGGGCTGGGTCACGCTGCTGCAGGTGATCACCAGCGCGATGGCCGCGTACAGTTTTGCCCGCCTGGACTGGCCGGGGCGCGACCGCGTCTTTTTTCTCTATCTCGGCACCATGATGCTGCCCGGACTCGTGATGCTCATTCCGAACTTTGAGAACATGGTGAAGGCCGGCCTGGTGGACACCTACCTCGGCCTGGTGCTGCCGGCCTCGTTCAGCGCCTTCGGCACGTTCCTGCTCCGGCAGTTCATGCTGGGGATCCCGCGCTCGCTCGACGAGGCGGCGGAAATGGACGGCGCGAGCAAATGGCAGATCTTCTGGGACGTGATCCTGCCGCTCAGCCGGCCCGGTCTCGTCACCCTCGCGATTTTCACCCTGATTGGCAATTTTCAGAGTTTCTTCTGGCCGTTTGTCATGACCAAGACGGTCGGGAAATACACGCTGCCAGTCGGCCTGCTGTTCTTCGACTTCGAGCACGGGCAGGCGACGCACCTGCTGATGGCGGCGGTGACGATGTCGGTGATCCCGCTGATCGTCGTCTTCGTTGTGCTGCAAAAGCAGCTGATCCGGGGCATCCAGCTCGGTGGCGTGAAGGGGTGACGCGGATTATCTGGCCGTGGTGAGCGCGAAGGACCGGGCGGGGCCGCCGGCCGTTTCGCGCACCAAACGAGCCTGGCCATCGCCGCGCAAATCGAGCGTCAGCCGGTCCACGCCGCCGGGCCGCGTGACGGTGAGCTCGTGGCAGCCGGGAGCGGTCTCCGTCATCGCCAGTGTAATTGTAGGCAGCGCGTCGCGGTAGGGCACGATGAGCATCGCGGCGAGCGCGGGGAGTTGGCCGCGCCACGTGTATTCCAACTGGGGCGCGGACAGCTTGCTGCCATTCTCCGTCGAATACCAGCCGCGCCACGGCTCGCTGCTGCCTTCCCAAACGCGCAGCTGCGCCCCCGCGGGCAGGACGGGAGTGAGCCGGACGTTGGCGTCGGCGTTGGCTGTGTGGACGGCGAGGCCGTCGCGCTCGACAACGGTCTTTGACGGCGTGAGCAGCCAGCGCAGCGAGAACGTGTGCTCGCCGGGTCCATGGATGCGGTCGATGACGAGCCAGTAGCCGCCCTTGGCAAAGAGCAGTCCGCGCTGCCAGCGCACGTCGGGCGCGGCGTCGAACCCGGTCGGGTGGCTGCCCCAGGCCCAGTCGAAGTCCGGCTCCAGCCGCCAGCCGGCGTCCGTCAGTCCCGCGCCCTGGCGCAGCGGATGTTCGCCCCAGATCTGGTGCGCCGAGCCATCCACCATGAGGGTGTTGTAGCCCGCGGCGGCGAAGTAGGGCAGAAATTCCGGGGTATAGTAGCCGTAGCGGCCCGGCGCGGTCACTAAGGTGCGGCCGAGCGCGTAGAGATCGAGGGCGAGACTGGTGCGCTCGAGATTGTGGTAATCGCCGTTGTGAAAACAGGCGACCATCGCGTCAGTGGTGAAACCGTCGCGCAGGCAGAACGCCCCGCCCTCGGGCAGCACGCGGCTCGTCGGCGCCGGCGCGCGGCCCTCGCGGCCGGCAGTGGCGACGTGGAGCCAGTCGGGCCGGTTGAAGGTTTTGGCACCAGCCGCGAGCCAGCGCGAAAAGCCCTGCAGATCGGACGCGGTGATCTGGGGCAGGGTGTTGTCGGGCTTCTGCACGGTCGCGATCCAGTCCACCAGCCGCTCGACGCCGGCGCGCGCGCCCGGCTCCAGCACGCCCGTGTAGCCGAGCTTCGCGATCTGCGGATAGAACGCGAGGGGCCACGCCGCCGTGCCGCCGGCGTAGTGCGGGCAGAAATGCATCCGCTTCACCGTGCCGTCCGGGCGCAGCTCCGTCTGGAAAAAATGGTTCGCAAACCCGAAGCAGCGCGCCCGCCACGCCGGCGCGGCTTTCAGCTCGGGCAGCAGGATGCCCGTCAGCCCGAGCCCGCCCGCCTCGCTCAGCCCCCAGATCCATGGATACCACGTCGCGCGCGACAGGACGTCCGCGGCGCCCGCGGCGATGTGCGCGAGCAGACGCAGCTTGAGCTCCGCGGGGACTTGCGGCGCGGGGAGAAAGACAAACCAGCTGCGCACCAGCCCCGACTGAGCCACCGCATCGGCCAGGGCGATGGCGTGGTTGACCGCGAATTCCTCCTCCACCCACTGATCGAGCCACGACGCCATCAGCCGCGCGAATTGCGCCGCTGCGCGGGCCTGGGCCGCGGCATCGCCGCGCAAGTAAGCGAGATCGAGTGCGCGCAGCCAGTAGAGCCGGCGGAGCATGACCCGCGCCTGCGCGTGCGGATATTTGCCGCCGTCGGCCCAGAGGCGAATGTCGCTGCACCAGTCGATGTCGGTATCGCGCGAGAAATCAAAGGTGTGGCCCGAGGCATACAGCAGGCCGGTCACCACGCGCTCGGGGGTATTTTTCCACAGCTGGTCGTGCGTCGTGGCCGCACCCCACGGCATGGGTTGATAATCCTCCGGGCCCGACAGATCCCAGAAATCGAGACAGCGCTCCTGCCGCTGGCCCAGATAGTAGGCGAGCAAGTGCTCGCCGGCTGCGGGCAGATCGTCCCGCGCGACGGCGGCCTTGACGGCCTCGAGTCCCGGATGGTCGAGGTTCAGCTGTTCAAAAAGCGTTCTCATCAGGGCAATAGCCCGTGGGGGCGCTCAGGTCTTTTTTGCCCGGATGACTTCGTCCCAATCATAGACGCCTTCGGTGATGGCGGCGGGAGGGACGGTGAGGTATTCCTTCGCGTCCCAGTTCCCCAGCATGAGATTCTCGATCAGGCGGATGTCGCCCGGCAGTTCGACGGCGCGCTTGCCGGCCTCGGCGGCTTTGGCCTTGAACTGTTCCGCGTAGCCGAGGTGCTTGGTCTGCGGCAGCTCGATGAAGACCGCCTTGTCGTTACCGTGGTCGGGATGCATTTCCGCCCAGATGAACTTGGCGTCCTCCTCGCCGTATTTGTCGACGAGGGCCTTGAAGGCGTCGCCGACCTGCACCTCCGGGGCGCCGCCGCCGTCGCTCGTGCGGAGAAAATAGTTTCCGCGCTCGATGTAGCCGGCGGAGGAAAACGGCGTGCTGGGCGCGTCGCCGAAGTGCTCGGCGAACTTGGCGCGGGACCCGAGCAGGATGGTGCAGCAGTCGTGGGCGCGGGGGATGACGAGGCGCGTGCGGCGGGCCTGAAGGCCGACGGTGGCGTTGCCGCAGAGTCCGAAGAGCAGGAGGATGGCATCGTAGGCCTTGCCGGAGGCCTCGGTCGCGTCGATTTTCTCCTGGATGATCTGGCGCAGGCCCGCGCTGCGGACGTGTTCGCCGAGCTCGGTGTAGTCGGCATCGATGACGTGCGGCGAGCGCGCGATGCACCAGGAGGCTTCGCGCTGGAAGACATTGCAGGAAATTAGTTTTAACAGCATGGCGACGGAAGGGGGACGGAGCGGCCGACATCATGGACGGGGCAGCGCCCGCTGTCGCCGCATATTTTGCCCGAAATCGTGCACCCTTGGCGTGCGGCGGACTGGGTTTCGGCCTTGAGCGGCCCGGCGGTTAGGGATTCCCTCGCCCAGTCGCCAGCGGGCGGCGTACCTCATGGCCATCGAACTCACCAAGCAGGAGATCGCCGACATCATTCCCTCGCTGCAGCGCTATTTTCGCGAGGAGATGGACGAGGAACTCAGCGAATTGCGGACGAAATTGCTGCTGGATTATTTCATCCGGGAGATCAGCCCGGTCGCCTACAACCGGGGCGTCCGCGACGCCGAGGCCTATTTCCGCGCCCGGGTCGAGGACCTCCCCGCCGCTTGTTTCGAGGAGGAGCTGACCTATTGGGTCAGGAAGAGGAAATAGCGTCGATCAGATGAAAAAATCAGCGGTCATTTTCGCGCTGCTCTTTGTCGTCGCGCACGCCAGCGCCGAGGTGCGGTTGTTTGGGTGGCAAGAATCGCAAGATGAAAAGACCGGGGAGAAGCCGTATGGTTTTTTTCTCGCGCCTAAAGCGGTGATGGAAGCCATGGAAGCGGACGCCAAGGGTGATGCCAAAGCCGCGAAGGCACTTGTAGGCAAATCGCAGGAAGAGCTCTGGGACGACGGCATTTTGCTCGGGGGTGAGGCGACGATTTATCAACGGGAAAGTCTGACACTGTTCGAACCTTCGCCCTGCGGTAGTATGCTTGAGGTTACTTCCGGTTCTGTGGAGGTCGACCGCAAGACGGGCACCATGCGTGTAACGTTGAAGGTGACCCAAGACGGAAAGCTGGGCGATTTCAGGGGCAACGGCACCTACGCGATCAGAAAGAAGTCGGCTAAGTAGGCAATTGTCTCGCGGAGAGCCCACTACATGGAAGATCCGTTGCCCGATAAAGAAACGTCGGCGCCGCGTCCGCAGCGCTGGTTTTGGGTCGCAATGGTCTGCCTCGTGAGCGTCGTGGCGGTGGCGAAATATTTCGGCACCTACAGCGCCGAAGCGAGGGCGGCGCGAAGGTTTGTGCGCGATATGCCCATAAGTGATATCCGTGAGATCCGCATCGAGCCCTATGCGGTGTCCTCGCTGACGGATCACGTCATCGTCATCCGGGACCGGGAGAGAATCAGCCGGATCGCCGCGCTCTTCCGGGGCATGACCGCCGTTTCGCCCAATCATCCGTCGGCGAACTGGGTCGCGATCATCCGGTTCCAACTGGCGGACCGGCAGTACGGAGGCCAGATCGAGGCGACGAAAAACCAGGGCGGTCTGTTCTGGTTCTCCAGCAATGTGCGCGGCGGGTGGAACTACGGGGCCTATCGCAATGACAGTATTGGGCCACTCTTTGAACAGCTGGTCGCGGACGATAGAACTCACTGAACCCAACATGAATCTGACCGACGAATTGCGGAAACTGGCGAACCTGCGGGCGGAGGGGCAGCTCACGGAACAAGAGTTCGCCGAGGCGAAGCGGAGACTACTGGCGGCGGATTCGGGCGCGCCTGCAGGAGCGCCGGGAACGGGTGACGGCCGCAGTGCCGTCGCCGCGCCGCGTGTTGCCGAAAAAACCTATTGGTCGAGCCGGTGGTCTTCGGAGAATCTGTTTTTCCGGGACTCGGTCACTTTGGCCAGCGACGGGATCTTGTTCCGGAAAGGACGAATGTTCGGGTCGCAGAAGGAGCGCATCAATTACCGGTCGGTCGCGTCCGTGCGGGTGACGAACGGCGTATTCCTGGCGAATCTCTCGATCGAGACGTCCGGCGGCAGCCAGCCCATCTTCATCAACGGCCTCTGGAAATCCGACGCCCGGCAGATCCAGGAAGCGGTGCGGGTGTTTCAGCAAAGACCCTAACAATTTCCGCAATCACGGTGACGCTTTGAAAATCTTGCGCTCCATTCTGATGCTTGCAGTTTGCGGCTCTTGCTTGCGTGCAATCGAAGGACCGGCCGAGCCGCAAGTCACTTTCGAGCCATTCGAGCCGGCACCCCAGGAATTTTTCAGAGCGGAAGACAAGTTTGCTCATCCAAAGGCTATCATCGCCCCAAAGTTCCTTTGGCCATTCGAAATACGACGACACGTTGGAGCGTATTTGCCGGCAGAAGCCGTGATTTTGGTTCGGCTGGACGGCCACGGCCACGCGAAGACACTTCGCGCTTTATCAGCGCCCCACCGAGCTTTTGCGCGTTCAGCCATTTTCGCGCTAGAGAAGGCCCAGTGGGATTGCAGCTGGGAAGCGTGGTTCTACTACAAAGCCGTCTTCACTCTGGAGGAATAAAGTCCGCTAGCTATCAGCCCCGGTGGGATTTGATTGCGGAGACCGGCTTCTGCGCCTTCACCGGGCGCGTGAGCGGGGCGTAGGTGTCGGGGCGGCGATCGTTCTGCATGTCGATTTTCCAGACCCAGTCGTTGGGACGGGTGAACCAGTGCGCCACGCGCGGCGCGGCGAGGTCGATCGTGGCGAGCGCGATGCCGGGGTGACGGCCGGCGTCGGCGATGATGGTCGCGTCGGGGCCGATGATGCTGCTGCGGCCGATGAGCATGCCGGGCCGCCACGCGCGATCCGGCGGGCAGCCGAAGCAGACGGGGACGAAGTGCACGCCGTTGTGCACCGCGGGGCTACGCAGGAGGATGTCCATGAACTCGCCACCCCAGCCGCCCATCACGTGCGGCCAGAAGATGACCTCGGCGCCGTTCAGCGCGAGGCAGCGCGCGCTCTCGGGGAACGAGGTGTCGTGGCAGATCTGGATGCCGATGCGGGCGCCGGCAACCTTGAAGACCGGCCAGGTGTCGCCGGGCACCGTGCCATACGCGCGCTCATTCTCGATGCAGTGAACCTTGTTGTAGTGGCCAATCACGCGGCCCTTGGCGTCGAACACGACGGCGACGTTGCGCACCTTGCCCTCGACGAGCGCGAGGATCGGGATGATCAGCGCCATGCGATGCCGGCGGGCGAGGGGCGCGAAGCGCCGGATCGTCTCGGCCATGGCGCGGCGCACGAGGGCGGGGGTGTTGCGGTGCGTGAGTTTCGCGCCGAGGACGTTGAACGTCTCGCCGATGCACGCGATATCGGCGCCGCGTTTGCCGGCGGCGTTGAGCCATTGCTCGGCGAGGGCGAAGTTGGCGCGCTGGCGGGCGGCATTGGACCGGCCGGGCGCGACGGAAGGCAGCTGCACGGCGGCGATGGTGAGCGGGCGTTTCATGGGAAGATGGTCACGGAGCACACAGAGTGATCAGTCCGAGTGCACTGAGGCTCTCTCGGTGTTCTCTGTGCCTCCTCCCTGACGTCCGTGTTCCAAAATGCACACAAGAAAACATCATCTTCAATCATTGGGCGAATCAAGCCGGATAAACCTCTAGCCCATCCGTGTTCATCAGTGATACCCGTGGTTAAATAAGTCTGTCATTTCGTCAGTTGGAGTAATTCAAACGTGGAGTCGTCGCGGCAGATGAGCAACCGGCTGCCGTCGAGCGGCAGCAGGCGGCGCACGGAATGCGCGAGCGAGCTGCGCGGCTGCCACGCAGCGTCGAGTGACTGCACCCCGGTGCGCGTGGCGACCACGAGCTCGCCCGACGCGAGCTGCGCCACGCCGACCACCGGCGCGCCGGCGTGCCAGCTGCGAATGATGCGACCGTCGGCGAGGTCCACCGCGGTGACGAATCCATCCGCGCCGCCCGTGAGCGCCGCGGGCCGGCCGTCCATGCGGCCGGTGCAGCAGGCGTTGAGGCTCATGCCCCCCTCGAGTTTCCAGAGCCAGTCCTTCTTCGCCGTGGACAGCACGCCGCAGCCGAGCTCGGTGGCGGCGAAGATCGCGCCGCCGGGTTCGTTGGCCACGTCCACCCACTCGTAGGCGAGCGAGCGGCCGTTGAGGAAGGGGATCACGCGCCGGAGCATGCGGAACATCGGCTGCATGAAGCCGCCGAAGCTCTGGTTCACGCCGCTGGGGCCGGCGCCCGGGACACCCTCGTAGTATTCGATGCCGTGGTTCCAGCCGCAGCGCGCGTAGATATCGCCGCGGCCGGGGCGGGACTCGGGGACGACGAGGAGGTCGTAAATCCACGGGCCGTCGGCAAAGGCATGGCCGACGATGTGGAAGTCGGCGTCGAGAAACACCACGATGCCATAGCCGCCCATCACGAGCGAGCCGCGGCCGTCGGTGCCGCGATGCCAGACCGCGAGGCTGTGGATGGCGTTGAACCAGCCCATCAGGCAGTCCTTGACCTGTTCGCGGAACTCCTCGGCGAGCGCGCGCACGAGGCGCGGCGAGCCGTCCGGGTTGTAAACATGCAGCGCGCCGCCGAGCAGGCCGACGCAGAGCACGGGCGGACCCTGGGCGTCGAGCGGCTGGCAGGAGAGATGGGTGACGGGCACCGGCAGTGTGCGCCGCCAAAGTTCGCGGCCCTGGTCGTTGAGGACCACGAGCTCGTTCACGGCCTTGACGGCCACGATCTCGGGGCGGCCGTCGCCATTGAGGTCCGCCGCGAGCCAGTGCTCAAGGGCCGGGGCGACGAGCCGGTCGCTGAGCACCTCGAGCCGGTGCAGCACAAACGGCCGGCCATCGGGCGGCGCGGGCACGCGGACGTGCAGCGCAGATCGGAAGAGCATACGTCTGAA
>OCZT010002835.1_pt1 | contig 17873 bp, 13 predicted proteins | sample 1539031 | NCBI WGS metagenome assembly OCZT01 (sample SAMEA3539308, study PRJEB22396) | soil metagenome | biome: tundra; feature: field; material: soil | place: USA | collected 2010-05 | depth 0.15 m | reverse complement strand
GAACCGCGGGGAATCAACATTTGTTTGTACTTGTTCCGGAGCCATCCTGTCAATTGAACGGACCGTGATTTCGTCCTAATTACACTACGTGCGCCGGCCGTCGGGGGTTCGGTATAGTTACCCGAAATGCGCACACTTCTGATGCTCGGTTGTCTGGCCAGTGGCGCCGTCGCGATTCACGCGCAATCGCCCGCTCCGCTCGCGCTCCCCAACACCGCGCCCACTGTCGACCAAGTCCTGTCGCTCAAACGGGCCGGCTCCCCCGAGCTGTCGCCCGACGGCCTCTCCGTGGCGTACACGGTCCGCCAGACCAACTGGGATGACAACGCGTACGACACGCAGATCTGGCTGGCTGACACCAAGACCGGCGCGACGCGCCAGCTCACCAACTCGAAGAAGTCGAGCAACTCGCCCGTCTGGTCGCCGGACGGCTCGAAGCTGGCGTTCGCCTCCGATCGGACCGACAAGCGCCAGATTTACCTCATCAACCCGCGCGGCGGCGAAGCCGAGGCGCTCACCTCGCTCGAGGACGGCGTGAACGGCTTCGGGTGGTCACCCGACGGGACGCGCATCGCGTACACCGCGACGGAACCGAAACCGGCCGCCATCAAGGAGCGCGAGAAGAAATACGGTGAGTTCCAGGTGGTCGATCAGGAACATCGCATGGCGCACCTGTTCCTGATCGACGTGGCCACCAAAGCCACCCGCCAGCTCACGAGCGGCGCGTTCGTCGTCGGCAGCTTCAGTTGGTCGCCGGACGGCCGCGCGATCGCGTTCGATCACCGCGTGGACAGCAGCCCCGCCAGCTCGGGCACCGCTGACATCTCGATCGTCACCGTGGCGGACGGCACGATCCGCAAGCTGGTCACGCAGGACGGCCCGGACGTGCGTCCCGTGTGGTCGCCCGACGGATCGCGCATCGCCTTTCAGTCGGCGATGGCGAACTCTCTCTATTACTACTCGAACGAGGTCATCGCAACCGTGCCGGCCGCGGGCGGCACACCCGAAGCGTTGACGACGGCGTTTGACGAAGACCCGTCGATCGTCGCGTGGAAGCAGGGCGGCATCTTCTTCGCCGCGTCGCAGCGGACGTGGTCGTATCTGTACCGCCTCGATCCGACGAGCAAAGCCATCGAGCGGCTCGCCCCGTCCGACGAGTGGATCGGATCGAGCTTCTCGCTGTCGGGGGACGGCGGAACGGTCGCCTTTCTCGGCGCCGACTCGAAATCGATGGCGGAGGTGTTCGTCGCGCCGTCCAGCATGAAAGCGCCGCGCCGGCTCACCGACATGAACGTGCAGACGGCCGGCTGGTCGGTCACCACGCGCGAGGTCGTGTCGTGGAAGAGCCAGGACGGCACGACGATCGAAGGCGTCCTCCACAAACCGCCGGACTACAGCGCCGCCAGGAAGTATCCGCTCCTCGTGGTGATCCACGGCGGGCCCACCAGCGTATCGCGCACCGTTCCCTACTCGAGCTCCACGTACCCGGTCGACGTGTGGGTGCCGCGCGGCACGCTGGTGCTCGAGCCGAACTACCGCGGCAGCGCGGGCTATGGCGAAACGTTCCGCGCGCTCAACGTCCGAAACCTCGGCATCGGCGATGCGTGGGACGTGCTCTCCGGCATCGACTCGCTCGTCGCGAAGGGGCTGGTCGATCCCGCGCGCGTCGGCACGATGGGCTGGAGCCAGGGCGGCTACATCTCCGCGTTTCTCGCCACGCACGACAGCGCGCGGTTCAAGGCGATTTCGGTCGGCGCCGGCATCTCCGACTGGATGACGTATTACGTGAACACCGACATCCATCCCTTCACGCGCGCGTATCTCAAGGCGACCCCGTGGGACGATCCGGAGATCTACGCGAAGACGTCGCCGATCACGTACATCAAGCAGGCGAAGACGCCGACCCTCATTCAGCACGGCGACGCCGATCAGCGCGTGCCGCCGCCCAACGCCTACGAGCTGTATCAGGGGCTGCAGGATCAGCACGTGCCGGTGAAGCTCATCATCTACAAGGGATTCGGCGGCATCGGCCACGGCCCAAGCAAGCCCAAGAGTCAGCGCGCGACGATGGAGCACAACCTGGAGTGGTTCGATCAGTATCTGTTCGAGACGACGCCTCGCCCGACGGGCGTCCAGAAATAATTGAGGAGATCAGAATGCCGGCGGCTGCGTCACGTCCACGTCGGGATCCAGCGTTCGCGCCCGGCGGCCGCTGGCGTCGCCCGAGCTGATCGTGTACTTGTAGACCCCCAACGGCAGCGTGTCGCCCGCAAACGCATGGACCGGACGGATGCGCTGACGCATCACCCCGAAGTCGCCGGCGCCGACCTTCACCTTCTTCGCGCCCTTCACAAACGGATTCGCACGCGATTTCCTCTGTCGCTTCAGGACGGTGGTCTCAGGATCGATCCAGACCGTGTGAGCGACGGTGTCCAGGTTGAAGACCACGAAGGCAATGGGACTGCCCGGATTGCAGGCGATCTTGCGCGGATTGACGATCTTATTTCCGGCTTCAATCACGATGATGGTGCCGGCCGGCTTCGGGGCCCTGCGTTGTCGTATTGGTGAGCTCATTTGTGTGCTCCTTGCGCGGCGGCTGGATTGCCGGCCTGGCGCCTGAGAATCTCCTCGAATCTCGGCAGCTTGCGTAGCGACGCGAGCTCGTCTTCGGTTCGCGCCATCCGCGGCAGAAATCCGCTCGCCACCGCTCCCTCCAGATCTTTCAGCGCCGCCTCGGGCTCGTTGAGCAAGGCGTGGACTTCGGCGCTGCGCTGCAGGGCTTCGCGGTTGTTCGGCGCCCGCGCCAGCGCGACGGCTTCGGCGGCGTGGCGCTCCGCTGCGTCTTTCTGTCCGAGCTTGGCTTCGCACAACGCGACGAGCGCGATCGTTCTGACGTCGTTCGGATTGACGACGAGCAGCTCGTCGCCCAGCGCGATCGCCCGCTCGTACTCCTGCCGCGCGTCGCTCGTCCGTCGGAGCCGCTGATAGACGTCGCCGATGTTTCGATGATTCACCGCGGATCTCGGATCGCGGTTCAGCGATTCCTGGTACGCCGCCAGCGCATCCTCGTACCGGCCGGCCTCGTAGTAGGCCATCGCCATGTTCGCGTACGCCGGCGCGCTCTTTCCGAGCCTGAGCGCGTGCTCGAGGTTGCCGATCGCCTGCTGTGTGTCGCCCAGAAGGTAATAGGTCGTGCCCAGCATCTGCAAGGGCCCCGGATTCGAGGACGCGAGCTCGGCCGCCGCGCGGAAGGCGTCGAGCGCGTCCTGGTATCGGCCGGCGTTGAACTCGACGAACCCGAGCGTGAATGGATTGCCCCAATACCGGCGGATCGCGACCGCCTTCTTCAGCTCCGCGACGGCGCCGTCGATGTTGCCGGAGTCGGCCAGCACCTGGCCGAGCAGCCGGTGCGTGTCGTCGCTGTCGGGCTGCAGCTCGAGCGCCCGCCGCAACGACTCGGCGGCGTCGGGCAGGTGCCCGGTTCGATATTGGACGTTGCCGAGCTGATAGCGCACGGACGCCTGGTTCGGATCGAGCGCGAGCGCCTGCTGCACCGCGGCGGTCGCTTGAATCGCGAGCGACGGCAGTTTTTCGGTTTGATATTTCTCGAGGCGGGCGCCGCCGAGGAGCGCCCACGCCGTCACGAAGCGCGGATCGGTCGTCGTCGCCTGTTGCAGCAGCGCGATCGCGCGATCGACGTTGCCGGACTTGTCGAGCAGCTCGCGCGCTTGGGCGTAGGCCATCAACGCGTCGCTGCTCGTCGTCGGCAGCGTTCGCAGCCGGTCCCATTCGGCGCGGGTCAGGCTGCGGGCCAGAGCGCCGCACTGTTCGAGCGCGCGGCCGAGCCGTTCGAGCAGCATCTTCTCGACCGAGAGCGCGTCGCCCTCGATCACCTCGCTCCAGTCGGGCGCGGTCGAGCCGGGGCGTCGAAGGCGCGACGCCAGATGCAGCTTGGGCGACACCGCTTCGACGCTGAGATCGAGCACGTAGCCGGCGCCCAGATCGCGCTGCAGCGCCTCGAGGTCGGTTCGCTTCGCCCCATACGGCGTCGTCGCCGCGCGCGAGACGATCGTCAGCCCCGGAATCGACGCGAAATTGTCGGCCACCAGGGATGCGATGCCGGCGCCGAGATACTCCCCTTGCGGATCGCCGCTCGGATTGTCGACGGGGAGAATCGCCAGCACCGTCGGATGCGCTGGCGCGCCGTGCGCACGCCAGCGCATCAGCAGCGGCCGCCACCCGACGACGCCGATCGTCAGCAGGATCGCCGCCGCCGTCGCCAGCCTCCAGGTCGTCTCGGCCGACAGCACGAACGCGCCTGGCGGATGGATCCCGGTCGTGCTCGCCGGGTCGCCGAGACGGCCGAGCGCGTCTTCCAGCTCCCGCGCCGTCTGACACCGCTTCTCCGGCTCGCGCTCGAGTGCCGAGGCGATCGCCTCGCTGAGGCCGTGCGGCACGCGCGAATCGACCGCGTCGGCCGGCGGCGCGCCTCCCGCCGACATGGCCGCGACGAGCGCCATCGAACCGGCGTCCCCGTACGGGCGTCGGCCCGTCGCCATCTCGAACAGAACGACGCCGAGGCTGTAGACATCGGAGCGCGCATCCGCCTGGCCGGCGACCAGTTGCTCCGGCGCCATGTACACCGGCGTGCCCGGCGTGCCGCCCACGCTCATGACGCTTGGTTGCCGCGTTGTCGTCACGATGTCCGTGGTTGGATCGACAGGCGCGATCAGCCGGGCGACGCCGAAGTCGAGGACCTTGACCGATCCATCCGGCGTGAGCTGCACGTTGGCCGGCTTCAAATCGCGGTGAATGACGCCGTGCGCGTGAGCCGCCGCCAGTGCCGAGGCGAGCTGGCGTCCGATCGCGATGACCTGCTCGATCGGAATGCGCCCCCGCATGAGACGGGCGCGCAGGCTCTCGCCCTGCACGTACTCCATCACGATGATGGTGCGGCCCTCGTGCTCGAGCACGTCGTAGACGGCGGCGATATTGGGATGATTGAGCCGCGCCGCCGCGCGCGCTTCGCGGAGCAGGTGCGCGCCGAGATCGGCGTCAGCGCCCGGCACGGCGGCGAGGCATTTCAGCGCGACTTTGCGGTGCAGCCGCGTATCGAGGCCGAGGAACACCTCGCCCATGCCGCCGGCGCCGAGCTTGTCGAGGACCTGATACGGTCCCACCGACGACCCAATCACGGAGGCAGCCTCCCGCTCAGAATTGTCTGGAGATCGTCGTGGAGAATAGCCCTTTCAGGGACGCTTTTCCAGCCGGAGCTTCACATTCTTGAGGTTGTCGTCGAGGCCGCTTTTCACGCGGCGCTCGACGAGCGCCCGGCGCAGTCCGCCCAGCATGCCTTTGAGGGCGCTCGCGCGCGCCCGGTTCGCGTAGACCAGATAGAACGCGCCGTGGCCGCCGACGACGTCACTCGCGACGGTGACGCCGAGCGACGTGTCGAAATAGCGGCTCGAATACACGTCCTTCGACGTGATCACGACCTCGGAGGCGCGCGTCACGATCGTCACGTGCGTGATCGTGATGAACGGGAGGCCGGCGACCACTTCCTTCGACCAGTACAGAAAGTCTTCGGCTCCCGCGAGCGCGGCCGACGGGAAATGCTCGAGGTGCGCGGGCAGATCCGGCACGAGCTTGCCGATCGCCGGAAAGTTTCTGAGCAGGCCGACGAATTCCTGGGTCGGATGGATCGGGCGTTTGTCGTCGTTGTACTCGGCGAACCGAGCGGATGCGCCGGCCAGGTACGCCTGCACGTTGTCGAAGATCATGTGCTTGAAGAGCGCGGCCGCGCGGCTGTCGGCATCGGGCGCCGTCCAGTCGATCTCTTTCTGAAAGCGCCGGATCGAATCGGCCGGCAGGCGCACGTCGCAGTCGCCCACGCGGCACGCCCGTCCGTCGAAATCGGCGTCGTCGATCGTCAGCAGCGCGAGATCCTCGATCGCGGGCGGACTGCTGAAGCGGCCGATCTGTCGAACGTCGGGGCCGGCCTTGAAGCGCGCGATGTCGCGAAAGCGTTCGACGAACACGTTCTTCTCCACGTCCACACGCGTCGCGGCCACCACGGCGATTTCCCCAGGCGTTGTCGCGCCAAGGCCGCGTTTGACGATGCGTCCGCGCTCGAGATCGGTGAGATCCGCAGGCGAGAACCTGAAGTCGTGGAGCAGCACCGCGCGCAGATCGGGCGCGATGCCGGGCGTCTCGGCCGCCACGACGAAGGGGGCCGCGCCGATCACGATGATGGCGAACAGTACTCGAGTCATTGAGAATCGATCTCTCCGGACGCGACGACGCGGCCGGCGTCGAGCGCGAGCGTCCAATCGGCGATCGCGGCGGCCTCGCCGCGATCGTGCGTGACGTAGATCATCGGCACCTGCAGCTCGTCGCGCACGCGCTCGAGCGAGGGCACGATCCGCCGCCTCAGCGGCACGTCCACGGCCGCGAGCGGTTCATCCAGGAGCAGCAGCAACGGCCCCGACATGATCGCACGCGCGACGGCGACACGCTGGCGCTCGCCGCCCGACAACGCCGTCACGGGCCGATTGCCCAGCGCCTCGATCTCGAGCATCGCGAGGACCGTCTCGACGGGAGGGCGATTGCCCGGCGCGGCGCCGCCGGCGCCGCGAAAGCCATAAAGAATGTTACCCCGCACGCTCATGTGCGGAAAGAGCAGCGCGTCCTGCGGGACGTACCCGACGCGACGATCGCGCGCCGGGAGGTCGATGCCATCCGCAGACGAGAAGAGCGTGCGATCGCCGATCGCGATGCGCCCGGCGCGCGGCGTCCTCAAGCCCGCGATCGCCTCGAGCACGGTCGTCTTTCCGGATCCCGACGGCCCGACGATCGCCACGACGCGCCCGTCCACGCGCTCGTCGATGCGCAGGGTGAACCCGTCCTGCACGAGTTCAAATTGCAGCGTGATCATGCCGGATGAGACGATTGGTGAAGATCACTGCCGCAAAACCGATGGCGACCGCGATCGCGAGCAGCACCATCGCCTCGTGGTCGTCGCCGGCTTCGGTCATCGTGAAAATTGCAACGGCCAGCGTCCGCGTGCGCCCCGGAATCGCTCCCGCCACCATGATCGTCGCGCCGAACTCGCCGATGGCGCGCGAAAACGCGAGGAGCGCTCCCGCGACAATACTCCGAAACGCGAGCGGCAGGCTGATCGTGAAGAACACGCGCGACGGCGTGGCGCCGAGCGTCTCCGCGATGTCCTCATAGCGGCGGCTCACCTGCTCGAAGCCGGTCCGCGCCGTGCGGACGAGCAGCGGCAGCCCCATCACCATCATCGCGATGACGACCGCCTTCCAGGTGAAGACGACGTCGAGGCCGGACCGCGCGAGCAGCGATCCGATCGGCCCGCGCCGTCCGAGAATCTTCAGAAGAATGAGTCCCGTCGCGACCGGCGGCATGACGAGCGGCAGCGACACGAGCGTCTCGACGAGCGCGCGTCCGGGAAAACGGCGGCGCGCCAGGAGCCACGCCAGCCATACGCCGATCGGCAGCATGAGCAGCGTCGCGACGAGCGCGACGGCCAGCGTGAACGCGGTAATCTGCCAGGCCGCGCCCGTCATGTCGGCACGCCAAAACCGAACCTGACGAATATCGCGCGGCCCGGCTCGCGTTCGAGGAACGCCAGCAGCCGCCGCCCACCCTCGGCGTTGCGGCCGCCGGTGGCGACCGCCGCGGGATAGACGATCGCCGGCATCTGATCGACGGGCACCTCGAACGCGACCGCGACGCGCGAAGCCAGCGGCGCATCGGTCGCATACACGAACGCCGCGTCCGCGTTGCCCGCCTCCACCGCCGCCAGCGCCGCGCGCACGTTCAGGGTCGGCACGAGGCGCGGCTGGATCCGCGCCCAGAGACCCGCTCCCTCGAGATACTGCCGCGTATAGACTCCCACCGGCACCGCCGCCGGATCCCCGACCGCAATCCGCTGCACGGACGGATCGAACAGCTCGGTGATCGCGCTGAACCGCCGCGCGCGCTCCTTCGGCACGACCACGACGAGACGATTGAAGGCGAGGACGACGCGCGTGCCGGGCACGATCTTGCCCGCGCGCTCGACCACGTCCATCTGGACCTCATCCGCGCTGCAGAAGACGTCGGCCGGCGCCCCGTCGAGGATTTGGCGCGCCTGGCTGTTCGACGCGCCCACGTTCACCAGCAGGCTCACGCCGGTCGATTGCTCGTACGCGCGGGCGGCGGCGTCGAGCACGTTGGTCAGGCTCGAGGCCGCGAAGACGACCACCGGCTCTGGCGCCAATCGCGTCATGACGCTCAATTTAGTATGATTCAAGCTGATTTGCCAAACGGTTCAGGACGATTATGACGTTGCTGACGGTGCGACAGGCGGCCTCCCGCCTCGGCGTCGGCTACTCGACGCTGAAACAGTGGATCTATCAGGGGCGCGTCCGGACGAGAACCACGTCCGGCGGCCACCATCGGATCGCCGACGCGGAAGTCGACCGTCTCCTCGCCCCGGCGGCGCCGGCGCGGCGGACGCCCGCGGCAGGACGGCCGACCGGCACGGCCATCATTGCCATCAGCGGACGCAATCAGCTCCGCGGATTCGTCGACGAGGTGCGCGTCGCGGGGCTGCTCGCGCAGGTCCGGCTGCGGATCGGCGATCAGACCCTGACCGCCGTCATCACGCGGGACGCGGTCGAGGAGTTGAAGCTCCGCCGCGGCGACGAGGCGCTCGCCATCGTCAAGGCCACCGAGGTGATGATCGCGCGGGAGGCCTTCCCCGCCGCCGCGACACGCCGCCGGCGCTAGGCAACCTTTGGGCGGGCCATCTCGTCTACGAAGGCATGCGACACAGCCTCCTTCGAGCGACCCTCGTCCTGGCGGTTCTGGCGCTGGCGTTCCCGGCGTGGGCGCAGGACGAAACCGAGCACATCAACCGGGTCGTCAAGCTGGAGCCGGGCGGCACGCTCCAGCTCAAGAGCTTCTCCGGCCACGTCACCATCACCGGCAGCGATCGATCGGACATCGCCATCGACGCCGTCAGGCACGCGCCGCGCGAGCGGCTCAATCGCGTCACGCTCGACATCCGGACGCAAGGGTCGACGGTCGTCATCGAGGCCAACCATCACGATTGGTCGTGGACGGGTCGCGACAACGTCGTGTCGACCGATTTCGACATCAAAGTGCCGAAGCGCACCAACCTCGATGTGAACGTGTTCAGCAGTCCGGTCGAGGTGCGCGGCGTCGAGGGCTCGCAGAGGATTCACACCTTCTCGGCGCGCATCCGGCTCGACGATGTGTCCGGGCCGATCAATGCGCACAGCTTCAGCGGCCCGGTCGAGATCCATGCCGTGGCGTGGCAGGATCACCAGGTCATCGACATCGACACCTTCAGCGGCAGCATCGACCTGCGCATCCCGGATACGGCGCGCGGGAGCGTCAGCTTCAACTCGTTCAGCGGCCGGCTCACCTCGGACGTGCCGTTGACGCTGCGCACGAGCGGCCGGCGGTCGGTCGACGCGACGCTCGGCGGCGGCGACTCAACGAGCGGCAGCCTGCATCTGAAGACCTTCAGCGGCAACGTGCACATCAACCGATAAGGGGGGTCGGGAACCTTTTTCAAGAATTGCGTACGAACGATGGCAGAAATTGAAAAAGGTTCCCGACACCCCCTAATTTTGTCTCCGCCTGCGACACCCTCCAACCTCTTGATACAATAGGTGTTTGCCCCGCTAGAGTGCGGGGCGCCCCACAACCTGTGAGTACTGCCGTTCAGCCTGCCCCTGACCTTCGTCGCGACACGGCGCCGGCGCGGGCCGCCCGGATCGTCGCGGACGGAAAATTTTTGCGCGCTGGCGACGAGCGCTTCCTCGTCAAGGGCGTGACGTACGGGACGTTTGCGCCCGACGCCGAAGGCTACCAGTTCCCTCCAGCTCAGCAGATCGCTCGGGACTTCCGCCTGATGGCGGAGTTCGGCATCAATACGGTCCGCGTCTACACGCCGCCGCGGCGCGAGCTGCTCGACGAGGCGGCCCGGCTCGGCTTGCGCGTCATGGTGGGCCTGCCCTGGTCGCAGCACGTCGCGTTTCTCGACGATGGACGGCTGAAGCGGGCGATTCGGCGCGAGCTCGCGGGCAAGGTCGCCGAGATCGCCGATCACCCGGCCGTGCTCATGCTCGCGCTAGGCAACGAGATTCCCGCGCCCGTCGTGCGGTGGCACGGGCGCGTCCGCGTCGAGCGCTTCCTGCGCGAGATCTATCAGGACGCCAAGGACGCGGCGCCCGGCGCACTCTTCACCTACGTCAACTTTCCGCCGACCGAGTTTCTCGATCTCTCCTTCTTCGACGTCTGCGCCTTCAACCTCTACCTGCACCGCGAGCCGGAGCTGCGCGCGTACATCGCGCGCCTGCAGCACATCGCCGGCCAGAAGCCGCTGCTGCTGGCCGAGGCCGGCGCCGACAGCATTCGCGAAGGCGAAACGGGACAGGCCGAGATCACGGCGATGCACATCCGCGCCGCGTTCGAGGAAGGCGCCTGCGGCGCGATCGCCTTCGCGTGGACCGACGAGTGGTGGCGTGGCGGGCATCCGGTCGTGGACTGGTCGTTCGGGCTGGTCGATCGCGAGCGGAACACCAAGCCGGCCGCGCTCGCCGTGCAAGCGGCGTTCGACAACGCGCCGTTTCCGCCAGCCGTTCAACGCACCTGGCCCCGCATCTCGGTCGTCGTCTGCGCCTACAACGCGGCTGATACGCTCGAGGGCTGCCTGGCCTCGCTCGAAAAGCTGACCTATCCGGATTACGAGATCATTCTCGTGAACGACGGATCGCGCGATCGCACGAGCGAGATCGGCCATCAGCATCCGCGCGTCCGCGTCATCGACATTCCCAACGGCGGGCTGAGCGCGGCGCGCAACGTCGGCCTCGCGGCCGCCACCGGCGACATCGTCGCCTATACGGACGCCGACGTCAGCGCGGATCGCGACTGGCTGACGTTTCTCGTTCAGCCGTTCCTCAACTCCGACGTCGTCGCCTCCGGCGGGCCCAACGTGGTGCCGCCTGATGATCCGCCGATGGCGCAGTCGATCGCGCGTGCGCCCGGCGGGCCGACGCACGTGCTGCTCGACGATCGCACGGCGGAACACGTGCCGGGCTGCAACATGGCGTTCCGGCGCGAGGCGCTCCTCGCGATCGGCGGCTTCAATCCGATTTATCTCCGCGCGGGCGACGATGTGGATGTGTGCTGGCGGCTGCAGGCGCGCGGCTGGAAGATCGGCTTCGCGGCGGCGGCGCTCGTCTGGCATCACCACCGCTCGAGCGTGAAGGCGTACTGGCGGCAGCAGGTCGGCTACGGCGAGGGCGAGACGTGGCTGATGGCGCATCATCCCGACAAGTTTCTCGACGGGCAGATGCTGTGGCGCGGTCGCATCTACAGCCCGCTGCCGTTTGTCCGATCGCTCTGGAGCACGCGCATCAACGCCGGCGTCTGGGGCACGGCGGCGTTTCCGTCCGTCTACCGCACGGACGTGCACCCCTTCGCGTTTCTTCCCCATTCGATCAAATGGCAGGCGTTGTCGTTCGCGCTCGCATTGGCGGGCGTGGCCGTTGCGCTCACGGGCCAGCATCCCTGGACGATCGCGATCCTGCTCGGCACGGGCCTCGTCGGCATCGCGGTGACCGTCGCGAAAAACGTCGCGTACGCGCTCCGCTCGGATGTCGATTCGCTGCCCGGCAGCCGGCTCTGGTACCGCGCGGTGGTCGCGTATCTGCACTTCATTCAACCGATCGCGCGGCTGCGCGGGCGGATCCGCGGGCTGCTCGCGCCGCCGGAAGTCGCGCTGCCGCAGTCGGAGCGTCAGACGAGCGGCGGGCCGCGTCCGTCGCTCAAGGAAGCGTGGCGAGCGCTGCTGCTGATCTCAGGCAGCGTCACCGAAGATCGCTACTGGAGCGAGAGCTGGACATCGGCCGATCGCGTGCTCGCCAAAGTCACCGACTGGTTGCGGCGGTCGCGCGCGGTGCGGACGATCGAGATCGACGAGGGGTGGTCCGACGATCGCGACGTCAGCGTCTTCGTCGGCCGCTGGGCGTGGCTCGACATCCGCGCGCTCGTCGAGGATCACGGCGCGGGCAAGGGCCTCCTGCGCGTCAGCACGCATCTGCGCCCGACGACGTACGGCGTGGTGACGGCGGTTGTGCTGGGCGCGGCGCTCCTCGTCGCCTCGACCGCCCATCTCACGTTCTTGAAGCACACCCCGTTCTTGCAGCACACCACGTTCTTGAAGTACTCCTCGCGGTGGCCGCTGCCGGGCGCCGTCGCCGCGATCCTGACGCTCGTCATCTGCGCCATCGCGGCGTGGCGCACCGCGCAGGCGACGGCGACCGTCCGCCGCGGCGTCGATCAGGTCGCCGTCAGCCAGGGCATGGTCGCGCTGAAGTCGGCACGGGCGCGCCCACCGCTCGTCGCGCCGTCGCTGCTTCGCATCTACGGGCTGCGCAGCGCGATCATCTTCGTCGTGATGATTCTCGCGCTCGCCAGCAGCACCTTCGTGCTGCGCGAAGCGGCGACCGTCGAAGTGATCGGCGCGAAAAAAGGGTACGCCGGCGACTACGGGCCGGCCCTGCAAGCCTGGATCGACACACCCGGAGGCATCGTCGTCGCGCCGAGCGGCGATATTTATTTCGCCGACTCGAGCAACGACGTCATCCGGCGCATCGACGCCAGGAACACCATCATCACGACCGTCGCCGGGAACAACGATATGGGCACCGGCTTCTCCGGCGACGACGGGCTGGCAACCGATGCGCAGCTGGACACGCCGGACGGCGTGGCGATCGCGCCAGACGAGGACCTGATCGTCGCCGATTCACACAACGATCGAATCCGCCGCGTCGACCAACCGACGGGCGTCATCACGACGATCGCCGGCTCCGGCGAGAACGGGTACGATGGCGACGGGAAGCCGGCGACCGAGGCGGCGCTCAACACGCCCAACGCCGTCGCCGCGGCGTCAAACGGCGACATCTACATCGCCGACACGCTGAACTACCGCATCCGCATGATCGATCACGCGACCGGCTTCATCCACACGGTGGCGGGCGACGGCACGCCCGGCGACAACCAGCCCGTGGGCGACGGGGGGCCCGCGACGGCGGCGCATTTGAACATGCCGAGCGACGTCGCACTCGACCCTCGCAACGGCGATCTCTACATCGCGGATCTTTATCACAACCGCGTGCGCAAGGTGGACGCGAAGACGCACATCATCACGACCGTCGCCGGGAACGGCAAGTGGGGGAATTCGGGCGACGACGGCCCGGCGACCGATGCCATGCTGGCGGGAGCCGCCGGCATCGCGCTCATGTCCGAACCGGGCGGCGCGCTGACGATCTTCATCGCCGACTACTACAACGGGCTGGTGCGCGCGGTCGGCCCAGACGGGATCATGCGCAACGTGAGCGACGAGGGTCGCGTCGTCTTCGGCGCGCCGACGCGCGTGGCCTTCGCGCCGAAACGGCGATGGCTCTACGTCGCCGACTCGAGCCTCGACAAGCTCGTGGTGCTGAACATTCCGAACCTGACGCCGAACCTGGTGCCGCCGCGGCCGCTCGGAGCGCCAACGAAGAAGGGCGGCTGATGCCACAGACGCTCATCCCGTGGACGCTGTCGTTTCTGCGGCCGTACCGCGGACGCGTGTGGCTGCTCGGGTTCTTATCGCTGCTCGAGATCGGGCTCGGCGCGCTGCAGCCCTGGCCGCTCGCGGTCATCCTGGATCACGTGCTGCTCAAACATCCGTTCCGGCCGTTCATTCAAAGCTGGGCCGGTCGTTTGAGCGGTCATAACGACTTTTCGCTGCTCGTGATCGTCGTGCTCGCGGGCGCGGCGCTGCAGGTCACCAATCAATTCGCGTCGATGTTCCACACCCAGGTGCAGGTGGATACGGGCCAGCGGATGGTGTACGACCTGCGCTTCAAGCTGTTCGAGCATCTGCAGGCGCTCGGCCTGCATCATCACGTCACGACCAACACCGGCGACGCGGTGTATCGCCTGGAAACCGACGCGTACTCGATCGAAAACCTGGTGATGAGCGGCATGTTTCCGCTCGCCTCATCGGTGATCACGCTCGTTGTCATGTTCGGCTGGCTCGCGCGCATCGACCTGACGATCTCGCTGCTGGCCCTCACCGTGGTGCCGTTCCTGTACGTGTGCCTCCGCTATTACACGACGACGCTGGTGTTTCGGACCGAGCGGGTGAAGGAGCTCGAGTCGAAGCTCGTCGAGCGCCTGTACGAGGTCTTCGCCGCGATGCGCCTCGTGAAGAGCTTCGCGCGCGAGCCGTACGAGGCCCGGCGCTTCTCCCAGACCGGTGACGCGGTGATGAAGGCGCGCATCAGCATTACCTGGCAGGAGTCGCTCTTCTCGGTCGTCGTCAGCACGGTCGTCATTTTTGGAACGGCGCTCGTCCTGATCGTCGGCGGCCGGCACGTCCTCCGCGGACAGATGACGATCGGCCAGTTGACGGTCGTGTTGGCCTACCTCGGCATGGTCTACGGTCCTCTGTCCGCCATTGCCCACACGACGGGCCAGCTGCAGGGCGCGCTCGCCGGCGCCAAGCGCGTGCGCGCAATCTTCGAGATGCTGCCGGAAACCCTCGACGCGCCAGACGCCATCGACGCGACCCACGTCACGGGCACCATTCAGTTCGACGACGTCGGGTTCAAGTACCCCGACGGGACCGAGGTGCTGCGACACATCACGTTCGGCGCAAAGCCGGGCGAGATGATCGCGCTCGTTGGGCTGACCGGCGCCGGCAAGACGACGCTCGTCAGCCTGATCCCGCGGTTCTACAACGCCTCGTCCGGCTCCGTGCTCGTCGACGGCGTGGATGTGCAGAAGTACCGCGTGCGGTCGCTGCGCGACAAGATCGCCATCGTGCTGCAGGAGCCGATGCTCTTCCAGGGCACGATCGGCGACAACTTGAGGTACGGCCGGCTCGACGCGACGCCGCAGGACATCGAAGACGCGGCGCGCGCGGCGCACGCGCACGACTTCATCTCGCGCCTCTCGAAGGGGTACGACACGGAGATCGCCGAAGCGGGCGGCGGGCTGTCGGGCGGCGAGCGCCAGCGGCTGAGCGTCGCTCGCGCGATCATCAAGGACGCGCCGATTCTGATCCTCGACGAGCCGACGTCCTCGCTCGACGCGATCTCGGAAGAGATCGTGTTCGCCGCGCTGCGGCGGCTGCGCGCGGGAAGGACGACGATTGTCATCGCGCACCGCTTGTCGACCGTGCGCGACGCCGACCGGATTCTCGTCCTCGACGGCGGCCGGATCATCGCGCAGGGCAGACACGACGAGCTGCTCAAGACCAGCCAGCTCTATCGCCGGATGTGTGCGCGGCTGTCGGTCGGCAAGTCGCTCGACGATCCGGAAAGCGTGGACGAGCTCATAGAGGCTGCAAAACGTTGAAGATCTTGGTTGCGGGGATTATCGCCCGCTATCCATTCGGTGGCGTCACCTGGTGTTCGCTGATGTATCTGCTCGGACTGCGCGCGCTCGGCCACGAGGTCTTCTACATCGAGGACACGGGCGAGTGTGTCTACGATCCGGTGCAGAACACCCGCGCCACCGACCCGAGCTACGGAACGTCCTACATTCACAACGCGCTCGAGCCGTTCGGCCTGGGCGATCGCTGGACGTTCGTCAATTACGACGGCACCTACCATGGCCGCAGCGTCGAGGACGTACGGCGATACTGCGCCGACGCAGACCTCTTTCTCAATCTGTCCGGCGGATCGTGGTTCTGGCGCGACGAGTACGCGCGTATTCCCCGCAAGGCGTTCATCGATTCCGATCCGGCCTTCACGCAGCTCGCCATCGCCAAGGCCGAGCCGTGGTACGTCGAGTTCTTCCGCCGGTTCGATCATCTGTTCACCTTCGGATCGAACATCGGCACCGCCGCCTCGCCGGTGCCGACCGGTGATTTCATCTGGCACAAGACGTGGCAGCCGGTGACGCTCGCCGAGTGGCGAACCGACGCCGTGCCGCGCGATCGCTTCACGACCGTGATGACCTGGCAGATCGAAAGCTTCATCGACGTCGGCGGGAACAAGGATCAGGAGTTCATCAAGTACATCGACCTGCCGTCGCGGACCACGCAGCCCTTCGAGCTCGCGATCAACGGCCCGCAGGCGCTCCTGCGCGAGCACGGCTGGGCGACGGTGGACGCGATGGGCGTCTCGCGGTCGCTGTGGGACTACCGCGATTTCATCCAGCGGTCGAAAGCCGAGTTCGGCGTCGCCAAGCACACCTACGTCGCGACGCGATCGGGCTGGTTCAGCGATCGCACAGCGTGTTATCTGGCCGCTGGCCGGCCGGCGCTCGTGCAGGACACGGGCTGGACGGCGCATCTGCCGTCGGGCGAGGGGCTGCTCGCGTTCTCGTCGCCCGAGGAGGCGCTGGCCGGCATCGACCGCATCAACGGCGATTACGATCGGCACGCCCGGTGCGCGGCCGACATCGCGCGCGATCATTTCGGCGCCGACCGCGTGCTTCCCGCCCTTCTCGAGGTAGCGTGCAGATGAGTACCGACCGACCAGCCACCAGCCACCAGCCTCCAGCCACCAGCGACGCACCCTTGCGAATCGCGCATATCGCCCCGGTCGCCACCGAGGTACCGCCGCTCAAGTCGGGCTCGGTCGAGCTGATGACGTCGCTGCTCACCGAAGGGCTGGTCGCGAAAGGCCAGGACGTCACGCTCTTCGCCACGGCCGATTCGAAGACCAAGGCCAAGCTGCACGCGATCTACAAGCAAGGCTACTGGCACGACGAAAACATGTGGCCGTGGGAGCTGTACGAAATGTTGAACCTCGCCGCGGCCGTCGAGCTGGCGCGCGACTTCGACATCATCCATTACGAAGCGGCGTACTACCCGATGTCGCTCGCCTTCGCGCGCCTGTCGCCGACGCCAATGGTCCAGACGCTCCATCACTCGCCGAGCGAAGCGGAGATCGGCTTGTGGTCGCGCTACCCCGAGGCGCCCTTCGTCGCGATTTCGAACGAGCAGGCGCGCTTGCTGCAGGGCCTCAACGTCATCGGCACGGTGCTCCACGGCATCGACACCGACTCCTTCACGTTTCAGGCGACGCCGGACGACTATCTGCTCTTTCTCGGGCGCTTCACCGACGGCAAAGGCGTCCTGCAGGCGATCGAAGTGGCCAAACGCGTCGGCATGCGCCTGATTCTCGCCGCCGCCGAAGACGAGTACTACCGCGACAAGGTAGCGCCGCATGTCGACGGCACCCGCGTCATCTATTACGGCGAAGCGGATCATCCGGCGAAAGTGAAGCTGTACGGCGGGGCGCGCGCGCTGCTGTACCCGATCCAGGCCCGCGAGCCGTTCGGCCTCGTGCTCGCCGAAGCCATGGCGTGCGGCACGCCGGTCGCGGCGCTCGATCGCGGCGCGGTTCGCGAAGTCGTGGACGAGGGTGTCACCGGCTTCGTGTTCCAGGATCTCGAGGAGATGGTCAACGGGCTGCCGCGCGTCTTCGCTCTCGATCGCCGGCGCGTGCGGGAGCGAGCGGTCGTGCGCTTCGGCGTGGAACGCATGGTCGATGAGTACATCGCCGTGTATCGCCGGCTCGTCGCCGCGCATGGAGCCTCCCATGGCCGATGATCCTGCTGACCCTCACAGGGCCGGCTCGCTCGCCGGACGGACGATCCTCGCGGTCTTCGCGCATCCAGACGATGAGTCGCTCGCGTGCGGCGGCACGCTGGCGCGCGCGGCCGACGCCGGCGCGAAGGTCGTGCTGCTCTGCGCCACGCGCGGCGAATCGGGCTCGATCAGCGACCCCTCGCTCGTGCCGGACGGCGACCTCGGGCGCGTGCGCGTCCGC
>OCZT010002834.1_pt1 | contig 17879 bp, 26 predicted proteins | sample 1539031 | NCBI WGS metagenome assembly OCZT01 (sample SAMEA3539308, study PRJEB22396) | soil metagenome | biome: tundra; feature: field; material: soil | place: USA | collected 2010-05 | depth 0.15 m | reverse complement strand
ATATTGGCGTGACTGGAGTTCAGACGTGTGCTCTTCCGATCTGAATCTTTGCGGTGCGATTAACAAAGAAGTTAATGCCATGAGGCCTTTCCCCGAAAAAGACATTTGCCCCTTCTGTAATAAAAATAAAAAATACACCGATTTAATGTGTTGCGAAGAGTGCGCCGCTGATTAAATCAACGGCCATAAATTTACGTCAAATGATTAGGGGCGAAAGGATCAAAGGGAACAAACCGAAGTGGCAGCATTTGGAAATCTCAATTTAATTTTGTATATTTGAAGTCGGATAGATGGAAGTAATTACCCATTGACAAAGAGTTACCAGTCTCTTTCCGACTTCTTTTAACTGGTATAAATTTAAAATTGGTAATCATGGAAAATGAAATTTGGAAAGACGTTGCAGGCTTTGAGGGCTTATATCAGATAAGCAATCAGGGAAGGGTAAAGAGTTTGTATAACTTAATTATTTTAAAGCCAAGTTTGGACAAATGGGGCTATTGTTGCGTAAACCTAAGCAAAAAGAAAAAAACAAGATGCTTTGTACATAGATTGGTCGGTATTGCATTTATCCCAAACCCAGAAAACAAACCGCAAATTAATCACAAAAACGGAATAAAAACACATAATTATCCCGAAAATCTTGAATGGAACACTTGTCTTGAAAACATAACCCATGCAAAGATGACCGGACTTAAGCGATCTTTCCAGACAAAGGTGTCAATAAACCAATTTACAATAGACGGCGTATTTATCAAATCGTTTAAAAGCATTTATAGAGCAGAGAAAGAGACCGGAATAAACGAGGGTAATATTTGGAGTTGTGCGAATAATAAAATTAAGCACGTTGGCGAGTTTATTTGGAGATACAAGTAACTTATTTCAGACCTTCCAAAATTCTCAACTTTTCTCGAAGCAAGTAAACAATTATTAATATTTTTTTAGTAACTTTGAATATTAAAATCAATTATGGATCAAATACTCACAAGCCTTTCGGAAATGATAAGATCATTAAGCCGAATTTCAAATAAAAACCCTGAATCGATTAATGAAATCGACCTTAAAAGACTTGAAGATGCAAAACGGATTTTAAGTCTAAATGTAAATATTGACGAAAATAAAATTCCAAAACAGCAATAATATGAACAAAATACAAGAAATAAGGCCAGTTTGGGTTGAAATTATACCTGATGAATTAGAAGAAGGAGTCCTGTATATTTCAGAAAAGTATGGAACTGCAATACATCTTTGCGCCTGCGGTTGTAAAGGAAAGACAGTTATAAGAATCAAATCATATTGGGGCGACGGATGGGATATAACTAAAAATCAGAATAAAATTACAGTGCGTCCTTCTATCGGAAATTGGTCAGGACAACACCCTTATCATGCTCACTATTACATCACAGACGATCAAATTGAATGGTTGGATAATGTGAACATGCCGAGAGAATCGGGAGGCAGTCAAAGATATTAAAATATCGTAAAACTGTTAAAAAACATATCAAAATTAAAATCTCGTATTGAAATAATCACTACTTTTGTCCTGTTGATGGGTCAGACTCAACAGAAACGACATTCCGCTACGGCGGTTAATTTGCCCGGATTTCATTGCTGACCCAATGAATTTGGGCATTTTAAATTAAACTATGTTAATACATGATCATTTTCAAAACTTCAAAGTTTACCAAATTCCTAAGGCTCAGTTAATTATTGCGGACGTGCCCTATAATTTAGGAAACAACGCTTATGCTTCGAATCCGGCATGGTACAAAGACGGTGACAACTCAAACGGCGAAAGCGAACTTGCGGGGAAAGCATTTTTTGACACCGATAAGGATTTCCGGCCTGCTGAGTTTATGCACTTTTGCAGCACAATGCTAAAACCAGAAAAGAAAACTATTAAAGTAGAGGGCGAAGCAAGGCAAAAGGGTGATGCTCCGTGTATGGTGCTGTTTTGTGCCTTTGATGCTCAAATGTATTACATTGATTTAGCGAAAAAATACGGATTGAATAATTACATCAATCTGGTATTTCGTAAAAACTTCTCAGCTCAGGTTCTAAAAGCCAACATGAAAATCGTGGGTAATTGCGAATATGGCTTAGTTCTTTATCGCGAAAGGTTGCCGAAGTTCAGAAATAACGGCAAAATGATTTTTAATTGTATTGACTGGCCACGCGATAATGAAAGCGAAAAGATACACCCAACACAAAAGCCGGTTAAGCTTTTAGAAACCATTATCGAAATATTCACCGATCCGGGAGACGTTGTTATTGATCCGGTGGCCGGAAGTGGTTCATCTTTGATTGCTGCCGATAATTTAGACAGAAAATCATACGGCTTTGAAATAAAGATGAACTTTTTCAAAGATGGTATGAAATGGATTGAAGAAAACAAACTTAAAAAACAAGAGATCAAAACACTGGGTTATGCCAAAACGGAATTAAACAAAATTAGTGCGACTCTTTTTTAAAACCCATTGAAATAATCACTATATTTAAAACAAAAGACATGAAAGCAGAAGACGACGAAGTTGATGAAAAACAATTCAGAATAGGCAATTTAGTATTGCGAGATGGTAAAGTTGATACAATTACCGGAATTTGGCATGAATTATCATACGATAGTGGTTATGACTTTTACATTCAGGCTGGCGACGACTTGGATTACCCAATTGAAGATATTTCTGGGATTCCTTTAACCGAAGAGATTCTGATTAAAATGGGATTTTTCAAAAAGAACAGGGCCTGGATGTTGGTTGATCAAGGAACAAACCCGACAAAGTTTAAATTTTCAATATGGGAAGATTTGACCTACAACACAGGAGAATTACAGCCTCCTCTTGATTTTGTTCACCAACTTCAAAACCTCTACCAATCACTTACAGGTGAGGAGCTTACAATTAATTTTGAACGAGAATAAAAACGAATACACACCAGAAAGACCATATTAAAAGCTGAGCGACCCCAATTAATTCACGGTCGTTTTGTTTTGTATTGAAATATTAGTAAGTTTGTGAGTTAAATGACTATTTATGGCAGAATACAAATATATCTTATTTGAAGAGGTTGAAACGAAGGGTAAAACCAGAAGATTTAATTGTCTAAACAAAAAGAGTAACTTTATTCTTGGCGAAGTGATATGGGTTATTGGATGGCGACAATATTGTTTTTTCCCATCCGGAGATACTCAATTTAGTGTTGGGTGCCTAAATGATGTTATTGATTTTATTCAAAAGTTAAAATCTTCATAAAATGTGTGCAGCACCAAAGGGAAATCAATTTTGGAGACTTCGAAGCAAGCATGGAAGGGATAAACTATTTGCCACTCCCGAGCTACTTTGGGAAGCCGCTTGTGAATACTTCCAATGGTGCGAAAATACACCGCTTTACAAATCAGAAGCCTTTGCTTATCAGGGTGTTGTTATTCTAAAGGACATACCAATAATGAGGGCTATGTTAATGCCTCAGCTTTGTTTTTATCTTACCTGTGATGAATCATATTTCAGGGTATTTAAATCAACGCTAAAGGATTGTGATGAAGATTTTTTAACAGTCATACATGATATAGAACAAACTATCTATTCACAGAAGTTTCAGGGTGCATCTGGAAACCTTTTAAATGCCAATATTATCGCACGTGATTTAGGATTAGCCGACAGATCGGTTTTGGCAGGGGACAAAGATAACCCGCTAACCTTCGAAGTGACTGTTAAAAAGAAAAATGAGCCAACCGATTAAAATAAGCCTCGACGAAGAGTTGTTTCTGCCTGTTTATCGTCACCTTTTAGATTCAGATAATAATATTGAATTTCTTTGGGGTTCACGGGACAGTGGAAAGAGCCGCCACATAGCCCAGCAGTTAATTAAAAAATGTCTGAATGCAAAATATTTCCTTTGTCCATTACTTCGAAAAGTAGCTAACACAATCAAAGACAGTCAATGGCAGCTGATTAAGTCGGTTATTGAAGAATGGAATTTAGATCAGTTCTTTGTATTCCATGTTTCGCCTCTTGAAATAAAATGCGTTAACGGCAATAAATTCATAGCTCGCGGACTTGATGAACCTAAAAACATTAAATCGCTTGCAAACCCTTCAGATGCGTGGATCGAAGAGGCCTCCGACTTAGACAAAAACGACTGGATTTTAATTCTCACCTCGCTTCGGTCAAATTACGGTAAAACTCAAACGTGGTGTTCTTTAAATCCTGACTTCAAAGAAGATTACGAAGAAACCTATATTTATAAGACTTTTTTTAAAGAACATTACGAAAAGGGGTTTTTAAATTTCAGTCATTTTCTTGAAGTTGAATACGCCGGGGAGGTGGCTAAAATCGAATATCGATCAACGCACTCAACATTTACCGATAATCAATACTGTCCACCAGACAGAGCGTTTTTTTATGAGAATCTAAAAGCATCAAGCGAATATGATTACATGGTTTATGCGAAAGGTTTATTTGGCAAGCGTAAAACGGGCGGGGAGTTTTTCAAAGCATTCAAAATCCAAACCCACGTTAAATCCTGTCTATATTCAGAAGATAGCACAATTCACATTTCTTTAGATAGCAACGTTTACCCCTACATTGCAATAGCGGCCTTCCAGATCATTCAAAGCGAAAGCGGATGGGTGGTTAAGGCAATTAACGAACTTCATGCAATTGACCCCGAAAACACAGCAAGCAAAGCAGGATTAAAAATAGCTAATTACCTACGCAACAAACGATATAAAGACATGGTATTTATATACGGCGACAGGTCCACGAAAGCCAGGAATAACATTGACGATGACAAACGAAGTTTTTACCAGATAGTCGAACAAAACATAAAATCAAAAGGCTATGCAGTTCGGGACTGCATGGATAAACATGCTCCAACCGTTACCTCAATAGCTGGTTTTGTAAATGCGATATTTGACAATGAAATTAAAGGCATATCAATTGAGATTGATAATAGTTGTAAGACAATGATTTCGGACTTTATAAATACCAAAGAGGACAAAGACGGGTCGATGCTTAAAAATCGAATCAAAGATAAAAACACAGGGATAAGCTATGAGCCAAACGGTCACTTTTGCGACCTATTCAAAGATATGATTTACCAGGCATTCACAAAGGAATACGGTATTTGGATGAATCGATTTAACACACCAATGATCGGCGGCGTTGAAAAAATATCCCGTACTCCAAAATTTACGCTTTAAAATTTGCGTAATATAAAAAAAAGATTATACATTTGTCAAAAATAGTTCAATATGTCATTAACGATTGATCAATTAAAGGCTTTAACCTTCGGATATTTGACCGGAGTTGACATTAAGCAATTTTGCGCACCCTCTTTATTGATAGCTGAATACGAAAAAGATACCACCTCGCTACAAACGGGCTGCACAATGGCATATGAAGAACTAAAAGCCAGCTTATCGAATCGTTATAATGTTGATACTGAGTTAGCGCTCACTGAAAGGCGTAACCAATTATGTGTTAAAATCACTTCAATAATGGCTGTTCGTAACATTTTGGGAGGTGCTCAAAACATCTCCGACAAAATGGTACTTGATTTCACATGGGCAGACAAACAGCTAATCGCAATTCGTAACGGACAAATAGCATTAAGTTTAAAGTTACCCGAAAGCAGTGAAGGCGAAGCGGCTGTAAATTATTCAAATGCAACGTTAATTAAATCAAACTTTCAAACCTTAGGATAATGACTACCAGACGCGAAAGACGAAGCAATAACCCTGAAATATTAGCAAAGCGCGAACAATACGCGTCTATTTTACCTGGCGTAATTAAATCTGGTGGAGGTTCGTCTGGCGGCTGGGGGCAGGGTCAACCAAATGCGAAACCAGCGACAGGACAAAACCCCTCGGTCAACCCGTTCATTATTCCAAAGTCAGCAGGTTTAAATGTTTTTTCGCAGACGTACCCATCTAACTATTTTGTTGAGTGGAATTTATCAACATGGAGAACGGCTTGCGATCAGTGTATGAAAATGGGCTACACCCTTTCTTATGCCACGTTGGTAAGCTGGGCATTTGAATGCTCTCCTTTTATCAGATCGTTATTTGAGGCGTTAGGTTCAGCACTGGAAAGAATCCCAGTCTTCATAGTTGATAAAAAAGGCAATAGGCTCGATGACTGGACAAAAGAGTTGTGTCAAAGCACGTGGACAATTCAGCTAAGAAAAGAAATCCTTTATTCATATTTTTGGGGCTTTTCGGGATTAAACTTTGATCCCGTTTCGAAAAAGATATATAAATATCCAATGCAGGATATCGACCCCATTAATCGGATGCTGAGAGCTAATACTTTTTCATTCAGTGACGGGGTTCGGTTTGAAGATCATGACAATCTTATTTTTGTTCAACCCTCTTCAAGTTATGAATCATTTTTAGGGTGGATGCAACCAATTACCAGATCATTTATTCAGCAAAATCTCAATAAAAACAACTGGATAGCAGCCGGCAGACGGTTGGCGTTTCCAATTCTTACTGTGGGCTATCCACAGAATGACGGAGGAGTTGATTTTAACGGCAATAACATAAACCCATACAAGATACAGGCCGAAGAAATAGCGGCCAATATTGACCCATCACAGGCGTTGACATATCCCTATACAAAGGATATGAATGGCAATATTCAAAAGGCTATCGAGATTGGATTTGAACAGCCAGGATCAGGAGCCTCGATGCACAAAATTTATCAGGAGTTCAATTCGGATGAAAAGAACGAAATTCGTGAAATGATTCTGGGCGGGACATTAACAGCAGACGCAGGGAAAGCCGGAAGCCGGGCATTAGGTGAAGTAATGGAACGCAAATTTGATTCTGTTGTTGAAGCTAAAATGGAATTTGTACTTTCAATTCTGAATGGTGACTTTTCGCGCAAAATAACTAAATTCTACACAAACCTACCAGAAGGGTGGAGTTATACCTATGACTCAACTAAGGTTATGGGCTTGCAGGAAATTGTTCTTTTAGCTCAATCATTGGTGTTAAGTGGTAAGCGGTTAACCGAAGAGTTTTACGAAGCCAATGGAATAGCGAGGGAATTTATCGAAGATGCACCAGCCATAGCCTCAGCGGCCGCCGGTGGTGGCAAAGAAGATCCAACTCTTGAAATGGCGCTACCTCAAAGATCATTCTTTTCAGCAGTAAAAAAAAAATACTGATTGGAAGGGAATATCTTGATGCAAAACCAATAAAAAACGGTGTCCGATTGGTCCCGCAATCAATCACTGACGATCAAACTAAATTCATTTACGGAGGTGGCAAAGGGATTTTTACACCAGCCTACACAATCTACAATGAGGGGTTTTTCAATAAGATAATCGAAAACACAACTGTTAAATCATCATTTAAAGCGTTAAAAGATACCTCTATCTGGGAACGGTATCAACTTAATGCGGCTCAATTCAGTGCGGCAAAGTCGCAAACAGAATCCAAATTAATTCAAGGTGTATTAAAAAATAGCGAAGGTATTGCACAAAGTTTTTCAAAGTTCGAAAAAGATGCTGCCAAAATCGCTGATATTGTCAATGAAACGTGGCTTAGAACGGAATATGATTCTTGTATTCATCAAGCAATTATGGGCGAGGAGTTCAGAAAAATGCAGGAGGATTCTGATTTGTACCCATATTGGATGTATGTCGGGGTCATGGATGACAGGGAAAGAGATGAACACGTGGCACTTGAAGGACAGATTTTTAAGATTGGAGACCCGGCAGGGGACGCCGTTTATCCTCCCGATGATTGGAATTGCCGCTGTACCGCCGAAGCTTTAGACGATCAAGAGGTAAAAGAAAGAGGCGAAACTATCAATTCTGATTCAGAAGCCAAAGAACTACTCGACAAATATGTTGATCCACAATTTCGATATAATTCAGGTATTCAGGGGGCGCTACCAAATACAGGCAGTTATTTTGATGTAATGGGTTCAGCAAATGAAGGGAATGCAAAACTATTTAATTTGGAACGTGCAATAGATATTAATTAACATGAACAATCAGAAACTCTCACACTTTTTAAACACGGTCAATGAATGGCGAAATGATTACCCGACCACAAAGAAAGGTGAAATCATTTTTCAGAATGAACGCTTATTGACCAATGTCTGGCTATCAGATACAGCTATTCATAAAATACAGAACCATTTCGAAGGCTTCGAAAACATTCCGAACACCATCAAAGAGCCGGGCGAAGTCTGGAGTTATTGGGAAAACCCGAAAAAACAGCTTGTAGTACTTCGCAATTACATTTTATTTGGCAAAAAGAACTATATTGTACAAACAAAGGACGGGCAGATTACGGATGCTTTTCTGGTTACAAATACAAGTACTGAAAAGTATCGAAAAGGAGTTATTTTATAGCTAATTTTGAAAATTTGTAAGTAAAATTAATTTCACACGCTGAGCAAAGTATAAAACTGTAAGCAAAATGAAGTCTTTACGCGATTTATTAAACGATTGGAACGGCACAACTCAAAGGGTAAACAACCTTTTGAATAAAGATTTGCCTCGAATAATCGGAAATGAATCCGTGAGAGCCGTAAAAAACAACTTCAAATTGCAGGGTTATGATTCTGGAATGGGTGTAGCGACTTGGGCAAAGCGTAAAGCATCTACCGACAAAGCATACGACAGGGGCAAAGCAATGGGCAAAAATGGAAAGTTATCAAAGTATCGAAGCGGAAATAATAAGACATACAAAGGATCGGTTTATCAGAGTACGAACCCAATCAACCTACAAACCCGAAACCTTTTCAATGGCGTAAAGTACACTATTGAATATCCGATCATTATTATCGGGGTTAATACAGATTTGGTGCCTTATACTGAATACGTGAACGAGGTAAGGCAATACATCCCGAAGCCAGACGAACCGCCAAACATGAAAATATTAAAGGCGATCAAAAAAAAGTACGAATACGAACGCGACAAAGCATTTAAAGGTTTTACAAAATGATAATAACTCAAAATATGGTATTCAAATTAATCATTAAGAATGAGGGTAAACAAGGTATTTGCGACCATTCGACTGAAAAACTAAGCGACATAACGACCAATCCAAATTGGAAAGGTAGTAAAATAGCGGGCGGATTGAAATATATTTGCAATCTTTGCGGACAAGAAAGGCATTATTTACAATTAACGGAAAGGGTGAAGCTGTGAAAAAATCAAATGGGATGCCGGTATTTTTAAATCCACCACCACCACCACCACCACCACCATTAGCGATTAGCGCACTTAAGAGTAAACAATTATTGCAGGATGCGATTAAAATATTTGAAACTCTCAAAGAAAAGGGATCTTTTTTTATTTCTGCAATTGAATTAGACTTTGATTCGGACGGGGAGGAAATTGAAAAGCAAATTGACGAATTTCTTAAAAACACAAGCTATGATCGGACAAATCTTACAGGCAGTAATTGACGAATGCAAGAAACTGCTCGAAACATCAAATCCAGGTGCAACGGTTATTTTCAAAACTGATTTTAAGAATATGGATTTAACAACCTATTCCATGCCTTTATTGATTCTCGATGTTGGGGACGCTCCGGACGCAGGTCAACAGATCGGAGGTTTAACCCGATTAGATTGGCAATTTGCACTGAACACCTACAATTACATGCCGAACGCTCAGACTTCGGATGACAAAGCCTTTTCAACTGGATTAATGGATGTAATTGACGCAGTAAGACGACACTTTACAAAAGGTATTTGGCTGACTCAGGGGATGACAGATATTGAAGTGATGTATGGCTTTGTTTTTTCGTTATCCGGTATTCAGGGGGCTGACATGCTCGATGGTGACGGCTTAGTATTGGGCTATCGAATCGTATTTGATTCTTTGGCTTATGACTTAGAGACAAGTGATATTATTGAATCGACCGAAGTGCTCGAATTTGTAGTTGACGAAACACGCGAAGGTGTTGATTTGATCACAGGGAAACCGATTGAGACTATTCTAACGCCAGATTTAGAATGGGTTTAAGACTTTCCAAATAAATCAATTCGCTGTCAATATTCCACGGCTTACTTCCTGATTCAATCGCATTAATGCAATTTCGACACAATCCTGACTTTCTGGATAACGCCGATTTTGTCATTTTAGACTGGATTCTAAAAGCTCGCAATTGGAGGGCTCTTTTAATTCGAAGGGTTGATAGGGTTGACGGGTTCATAGTGGTAATATGCTTTGGTTATATGAACTACATAATTGGCGGATAAGATTTTCAACTGTAAATCTTAGTTCGCTTGGCAAAATTGGCAAACCGCAATTACTTCTCCACCTGACTCCGTAAATCACCACTGCAATTTCAATATAATGCGATGCGGTTATTTTGCCCGATGCCGACTTTTCAAAATCCGGCATTAATCTTCTGGTTAAATGATAATGTTTTTTAACGTCATTTTCATTAATTAGTCGATCCAGTTTTTCTGTTTTCATTTTTTTGTAAAGTATTTAGTTAAATTACCACAGCATTTTTTCGCCTTTAATCCTGATCCGCATTGACATTTATCATTTCTGCCAATTTGTTGCGAAATCATCGGTTTACCCTCATTGCAAACGAAAGGGACTTTTCGTGTTTTTAGTTCTTGATTTTTGTTAGTCATTCTCCTTTTAGTTTAATGTTCATCATATAATACAAAAGTATTAATCTTTTTTAAATAAAAATACATTTGTACGTAAATCTTTTGAGAAAATGGCAAAACGTATCGTATTCAGCAATTCAACTCCAAATGATCAGGGCGGAATTATCCCGAATAACGTTATTGACTTTTCACGTTTCCTTCAAAATCCAGTAATTTTAAAGCAGCATAATTGGGATGGTGAGCCCCTTGGGTTAATGACCGACATTAAGCTCGAAGGAACTAATTGGACAGGATTACCAATATTTCACAAAATAACCGAAGATTCGAAGCTGTACGCCGCAATGTATGAAGGTGGCTGGCTTCGGGCTTGCTCAATAGGTGGTGAAGCTATCTGGAAACAAAACGCAGCTGGACAAAATATCTTGGACAATAACGGGCTAAAAAACTGTGAAAAGTTCTTTATGTATGAAATCTCAATGGTAACACTGCCCTCAAATGCAACCGCCGTATCACAAGGTAATGAAATCCTGCAATCGATTGAAGAAAACAAAGAACTTCTTTACGCAAAGATTTACAATGAAGATGAAAAAGAAAATGTATTATCAAATATATGTACTTTAAGTTCAAAATTTAACACGTCAAATCAAATGGCAAAAGAAAAAACGCCGGAAGAAATCGCAGCCGAAGAACTCGCAGCGAAAACGGTAACACTAGCACCCGCCGAAGATAAGGACAAAAGTCAACACGTTATTTTAGAATCAAACCTACCGAAGTTCTTAAAAGACATCGTGGGTTTTGTTTCTGATATGAGAAATGTGTTTGCAGGAGACCCTATCAAAGAAGCACCGCTCAACATGACCAAAGAGCCGGACGGAGACGAACCTGTAAAGGTGATTACTCCAAAGGGTGCAGACATTGCACCTGTATTAAAACCTATCGGACTCAAAGCGAAGAAATCCGCTGAAGCTGAAAAAGCAAAAGAAGAGGCCGACGAATCCGCTAAAAAAGCAGCTAAGGCAGTTGAAGAAACTGAGGCCGCTAAAAAAGCAATGGAAGCCGACGAATCCGAAGAAGCAGCGAAGAAATTCACCGCTTGTAAGGAGGCCGCTGAAAAAGCAGTAAAAGAAGCCGAAGAGGCCAAAGCAAAATATGAAACGTCAAAAAAAGCAGCCGACGAAGCTGATGATGACGAAGCCGAACCAAAGGCAAAAGAACCAGTTAGAGAAAAATCAAAAAATAGTGCTATGCCAGAATTAAAGACTCCTGAACAACTTCGGGAACAGTTAACCCTCGCCGCAGCCCCTGAACACAAAATCAAAGTGCAGGTTAATTCCGGCGTAACCTTTTCTAAATTGTCCGCAAAAGACAACAAAGAAGGTGAAAGAATCCTTCAGCGTGTAATCACAAAAGATGCAGGGTCAAAATCCCTCGCTGATTATGCAATTGTTTTGAATTCCATTATGGAGGATTCAAAATATGCTGCTGTCGTTGAAAAAGTTCGCGTTATGCAGAACTGTAACGAGGCTTCATTAGCCGCTTATGCTTCGAATAAAGACATGCGGTCTGGCCTTTCGTTGAGGTCTATTGCTGCCAATTTGAACAGCGGCGTAGTTGAAAAGATGGGACGTAACAACGTTATGGAACGCATTACAACCCTGTCCACTTCTGACGATGCTCTTGCAACTCCTGACACCCTCGCGGTTGAGTGGCTTGCATTGGCAATCTTCAAACTTTTCCCGACAACTTCGTGGAAAAATGACATTCCAATTTTTGGAGCACAAGATACCGGCAACAACATGGGTATTATCTGGACGAACATCATGGCCGATCCTACGATAACCAAAGGAACGAAACCAGTTGATCCAGCCAATTACACATACGCCGATCAGGCTGTTGCTTTGAAATTGGTTCCTTATTGGTTGCAACCAATGCTGTGGGCGCCGCTTACAATGCACATGTTGCGTTACGATCAAATGTCAACCGGCTGGGCTCAGGCATTTGCAAAATGGGCCTCGGTTATGGATGATGATTTGCTTTATACTCTTGCTTCAACAGTGCCAGCCGCTTCGGTTGTCAACACTTCAGGTGCAGGGTTCAATATCGCAAACTCAGCCTCTCCGGATGCTTTCTATTATAATCCTGCTTTCGCTGGTAATTTAGCAAAACCTTTGCTGAACGACATTATCACAACTGAGCAGATTTATAATCGCCAGAACTTCCAATTGGAAAACCAAAACGCCACTTTGGTAATTGATCCTACAATGGACAGCTATATTTCGAAAGACCCGGAAACTAAATCACTGTTGACCCGCTGGATTAACGCTGATGGCGCCGACCTTTTGAAATTCAAACACACCATTTTAAATCAACGTTCTCGCGTTGCTATTTACGACCCGGCCACAGGTCAGGTTAAAGACCCTTCAGGCGTAATTCCTGCAACTGCCGTTAGTGCTGCTGTTGGATTTATTCCTTCGCAGGTAGGTATTGGATTGGGAATGCTCGATGTATTCATGATTCAAGATCCTACAAATTATGGCTACAAAATGAGTGCTGATATTCGTATCGGTATCAAACCTTTGCGTGCCAATTTCAACGGAACGTCTTTATTGACCTACGGAACTCCTTCAGTTTAATAATCAGGTAGAGCCGGGACGTGCTGAAATTGGTTAGCAGTCCCGGTTTATCACAAAAAAGAATCAAAATGAAAAAGTTACTTATTTTCTTATCGCTTATAGTTTTATTTGCTTTCGGAGTTTCAGCTCAACAATCCACATTAAGGCCAACTACCCGAAATGTGGTGCAAGGTGAGTTTGTTGACTTTGGAGGCGTGAACCTTGTTCCTGCTGACAGTATTTTAGTTTCTGATACCATTCAGTACATTATCCCGGTTACTCACACTAATGGGGTTGAACCTTACTTGAGTCTGTATTGGAAAAAAATACTATCAGGTACGGCAACCTTAACTGTTAATTTTTACCAGGCAAATGATCCCGCAATAGCTGACTTTATTACTATTAAGAAAGGCAAAAACGTAGGAGCATACACCAAAACATTAACACTATCGGCAAGCGGATGGACAGATATTTCCTTCGCACAAGACACTGCAAAATTCGAGGGTAGATACTTACTTGTCGAATATATTTCAAGCTCAACTGCAACAGTAAAGGGTAAAATGTTTAATCGAATGAAGTTCAACATTAAATAATTCACTACCATGATTTTTAAACTACACAAGGAGAATTTACCACAGATTAAGGCTGTGGTAAAAAAGTTTGGCACCTGCTACATTCACGGAGACGGCAACCTTTACATTGGGAAAGAAGAGTCTGATTTCAGAAAAGACTTTTCAAACCCAAATTCAGAAGAGGCCAGCTATCGGGTTAAATTCGAAAAAGGGGACGCAATCCCTGAAACGGTTGAAGATTTGCAAGCATTAATGATGAAGGCAAAGAATCAGGAAACACTCGCAGAACGCGAAGTAAAAGAAGTTTCAGCCGTTAAAACTTTCGCGGTTGAAGCTGAACCGGAAACCGCCGCAACCGAAGAAATATCTTCGAAAAGGGGCAGACCTGCAAAAGAGTAAAAATCGCCTTCGGGCTAAATCTTATTATTATGGATCATCCTATTAATATTGTCGTAATAAATAACGCCGTTGGTGTTGCACAGTCTTCGGATGGTGTAATGATGCTTATCTGCAAAGCGGTGCCAATTTCTACGACTTTCGCAATGGATACAGCCTATTTGATCACTCAGCTTACAGACCTGGCAACATTGGGCATAACGGCGGCTTTGGATGTGACAAATGGAACTGCAATCTATCAGCAAATCTCAGAATTTTACCAACAGGCCGGAGACGGCGCTAAACTGTGGGTTGTGGGATATGCAAAAGCAAGCGCATTTAAAGACTACGTGGCTTCGGCAACATTCAAAGGAATCATTCGCGGAACCGCCGTTGCTGATAATATGAACCGGGTTAAAATGCTTGGTTTGTGTTACGATGTTCCTTCGGCCTCGCAAACTGCTACTGATTTTCCTTCTGATGTGGCTGATACGATCACGGCACTGCAAACTGTTACCACTCAGCTTTTCAATGAGGGCTATCAATTTAGCTCAATCATTGATGGGTACAACATGAGTACAACTGTAACGCCTTCAACGGTTGGAACAATGGCAACAAAGGCTGCACCTTCGGTTTCGCTTTGTATTACCGGAAGTAAACCGAATGGGGTTAGCTCTGTCGGTATGGCATTAGGTCGTTTTGCTCGTATTTCAATCGGTCACGGTTTTGGCGCCGTCGCTGATGGTCCCGTTGTGGCTACTACTGCATTTTTGACAAATGGTGTATCGATAGCCGCCGCCGGAACATTGACGGTCGGAGTTACTTACATCGCATTTGGCGGAACCGTCACCTACAACGGTGCAACCTATTTAGCCGGACAGTCATTTATCGCAGTAACCGATCACACAACCTTCACAACCGCTGACACGGGCGTAGTTTATTCAACCAATTCATCGGTTGTTAAATTAACTCCTGCCGACGTTACTTCTTTGGGTCAAAAGCAATTCATGTTCCTTCGTACATGGGCAAATCATTCGGGTTATTTTTGGAATGATGGCGCAACGTGCGAACTGTCAACAAAACAGCTTTCAACTCAGGAATACAACAGGGTTGCAAACTCTTTAAGTGCGGACGCTTTAGCCTTCTTTATTGACGAAATGGGTAAAAACCTACCATTAGACACTAAGACGGGCAACGTTGACGCAATCTATTTGAATGCAAAGCAAAAAGAGTTTTACGATACTTATATTGCACAGTTAACCATTGCAAGCGGTTCGGGCGATCTAAGTGATGGATCTCTGGTTGTTTCAGGTGTAAATTTCAACGCTACGAAAACGCTGAATTTCCTTTTAAACCTGGTGCCCACCCCTATTTTGGGAAAGGTAAACGGAACAATTCAATTCAGCTCAACACTGTAAAATTATGGCACAGCTCAATCAATTAATTTTAACAGCCGCCAATTATAAGGTGTTGCTGATTATCGATAGGGTTACTTATCCTATTTTGACAGGTGAGACTATTTCGTGGAACATCGCACGTGAACAGGAGACCATCTACGCAATCGGAGACGAAGAGCCAATCGGAGAAAAAAGAAACGCCGCAAAGTACAGCGGTAAACTTTCGCTTCAAAACGGCGAAATGTCTGCAATACTTCAAGTTTCTGGCTATTCTGAAGCAACTCAGATCACAGGCGCAACACTGGCAATCGCTTCAACAAACGGATTGTTTAGTCAGGTTTATGGCTCCATGAATATCAATACCGCAGGGTGTAATATCAAAGCCAAAGACAAACAGTCTATCATATCACTTGATTGGAACGCTTTAAGCATGAAATAATGGAAACTTTCGAAAAAGAAATTACCTTTCTATCAAAGCAACTTGTCAATCTTGAGTGGTCATTAGTTGAAGTCTCAAAAGTGGCAACATTTAAAGAACTTTCACGGGTTGACCGCAATCAGCACAAACTCCATTTCATGTTGATAAGTTTGTTCACTTCTAAATCAGAAGAGGGCGAAGAAAACAAGATGTCAATTGATTCTGATTCACTTTACGATCTTACAACAAAGGCAATAAGGACGCTTTTAGTTTTAAATGATTCATTTACCGAAACCGACAAAGCCGAATTTTTAAATGATTCAGGTGCAATTCTAAGTTTCGGAATGTGGGCTTTGCCGGAGAAATTCACCCCTTTTTTGTCCAGTTTGAATGTGAAGTAAAAGAGATTAACGAACAGCCAGATTTGGCTTTAACAAATTTAATTGCGCGGAATCCGGTTATGTACAAAAAAACCTTATTCCGCGCTTTTTTAAATTATAGTAAAAAGGAATGTGATAAAATGACACTCACTGAATATCTTAACAGTAATGTTATTCTCGAAAGCGTCTTAAAAATATGGCATTCCCCGTTTATCGACCATACAGAAAATTAAAATATGTCAACCTACGGATTTACAGTTAATTGTGACGGAAACGCAACCGCAATGATGGCGAAGATAAACGCCTCACTCGTGGAAATGGGCGGTGTCGCACAAATGGAGTCAACAAAGATTAAAAGCTCTGTTGGTGGCATTACTTCTATGTTTGGCGGTCTTAAAAACATGCTTTTAACTGGGCTGGGGATGGGTGCCGCATTTAAAGGATTCCAGTTTTTATCCGAAGGAACTAAGATATTCCATGATTTAGAACAGGTTACGGCAAAAGTTCAGGCCAATCTATCAGCTACCGGAGGAGCCGCAGGAATGGGAATGAAAGAACTACAAGATTTTGCAGTGGGACTTTCAAATAAAATACAAGCCAGTCGCGCCGAAGTTACCGACATGCAGTCACAGCTATTAACTTTTCCAGCAATCACTAAGGATGTTTTTGCTCAGTCTATGGGGTTGGTGGCCGATATTGCAAAGCAAACAGGGCACGGTCTTTCTGAAACGGCGATCATGTACGGAAAAGCATTGAATGATCCGGCTGAAGGGCTTCAAAAAATGATGCGTTACGGTGTAATGTTTACCGAAGGAGAAAAGACTAAAATTAAAGCACTTGAAGCGAGCGGCAAACTAATTCAGGCGCAAAAATTCATGATGGACGCAATTGCTCATTCGGGTTATGCTGGTGTTGCTGCTAAAATGTTTGATGCTGATCCAGCTTCAAAATTTAATAAACAACTGGAAAATATTCAATTGAAATTTGGCGAAGTATGGGAGGTTGTAAAAACAAATGTAATTCCTATTTTTATTTCAGTCATCGAAGGAATGAAAGACGTTTATCATTGGTTTAAAGAGGGTGGCACGGGCGCAACAATATTTAAAGATGTTTTAATTGTTGCCGGTTCTGCTTTGCTGATGTATTATACTTACACTTCTTTGGTTGCAATGGGTACAAAATTATGGGCTGGCGCTCAATGGCTTTTAAATACAGCAATGACCGCGAATCCGATAGGTATAATTATAGTAGGGATTACCGCCCTGGTTGCCGTTATTGCAGTTCTTTGGGATAAATGCGAAGGGTTCAGAAAAGTAATGGGTGCCGTTTTCGAGACTGTCAAAAAGTATGTAATTGGGATGGTTAATTATTTTGTGAATTTAGGCAAGATAATCGGAGATGTTTTTACAATGAATTGGGGTAAATTAAAAACCGACTCACAAAGTTTCATATCTGATTTTAAAAACGACTTTACAACTGGATGGGCAGACGCAATAAAAAAAGGAACAGAAGAGGGTGCAAAGTCAACCTTTAAAT
>OCZT010002833.1_pt1 | contig 17884 bp, 17 predicted proteins | sample 1539031 | NCBI WGS metagenome assembly OCZT01 (sample SAMEA3539308, study PRJEB22396) | soil metagenome | biome: tundra; feature: field; material: soil | place: USA | collected 2010-05 | depth 0.15 m | reverse complement strand
GGTTCCTACTGGGTCGCTGCGCGCCGACGCTGGCGCTGGTCGCCGCCGGCGTCCTCATCGTCGGGACGATTCTCGCGTCGGTGCTGATCTTCGGCCCGGCGCGGCGACGCCTGCGCGCGCTCGAGTCGGCGGCGCAGCGTCTGGGGTCTGGCGATCTGGCGGCCCGCGCACCCGATCGCGGCGGCGACGAGATTGCCGCCGTGGCGAGCGCCTTCAACGCGATGGCGGCCGATCTCTCCGCGCGCGCCGAGGCGCTGACGGCGTCCGACCGCGCGCGGCGGCAGCTGCTCGCCGACGTCTCGCACGAGCTGACGACGCCGGTCACCGCGATGCGCGGCTATCTCGAGACGCTGACGATGCCGGAGCTCGCGATCGACGAGGCGACGCGCGGACGGTATCTCGCGATCATCAGCGACGAAACGGCGCGGCTGGAGCACATCATCGGCGATCTGCTCGATCTGGCGCGGCTCGAGGACGGCGGCGGATCGCTGGCGCTCGAGCCGGTGTCGGTCGTACAGCTCTTCGACCGCGTGTGCGCGCGCCACGAGCGCGCCTGCCAGACCGCGCGCGTGACGCTCAGCACGTCGATCGCACCGGGCGCCGAGTCGGTGCGCGGCGATCGGGATCGGCTGGAGCAGGCGCTTCAGAATCTGGCGGCGAACGCGCTCCGCTATGCCCCCGAAGGATCGACGCTGCGGCTGTCGGCGCGGCGCGACCAGGACGCCGTGGCGATCACGGTCGAGGATCAGGGGCCCGGCATCCCGCCGGAACATCTGCCCCACATCTTCGATCGGTTCTACAAGGCGGAAGCGTCGAGGGCCGGACACTCAGGCGGCAGCGGACTTGGACTGTCGATCGTCAAAGCGATCATCGAGCGTCACCAAGGGCGGATTTCGGTGACGAGCGTGCCCGGACATACGACATTCAAAGTGATCCTGCCCTTCGCCTAGCCTTCGGGCGGCAGAATCCGTATGGTATTCTGGCATCCACATGATCTGGTTCTTCGAGCGGCAGGGCAAGTACGTCCGTTATGAAACGCGAAAGACGGCTGACGGCGCGTACGAGCTCGTCACCACGAAGGACGACGGCACCGAGCAGGTCGAGCGGTTCGACGACTCGGCGAAGCTGGCGAAACGTCAGGTGGAAATCGAGCAGGGCCTGACCGCCGAAGGGTGGAGCGGTCCGCACGGCCGCGTCATGTAGCGGCCGTCTTTCTGAACGTCACGCTGTGCGCCTCTGGCCCGAAGACGACCACGAGCACACCACCGATGAGTACCAGCGTCGCCAAGGCGCCCATCGACTGCCGGTACGTGAAGATCTCGCCGAGGCTCGACTCAAGATACGGAATGCTCGACGCGCACAGCACGCCGAGCTGATACGCAAACCCCGGGAAAAACCCCCGCAACTCGCCCGGCGACAGCTCGTTGATGTGCGCGGGAATCACGCCCCACGAACCCTGCACGAAAAACTGCATCAGGAAGACGCCGACGATCGCGAAGAGGGGGCTGAAGCCGGCGATCCAGAACGGCACGACGACGAGCGCGCAGACGAGCGCCGTGATCATCGAGCGGCGCCGCCCGGCCCGATCCGAGTGGTAGCCGAACACGAGCCCGCCGAGCACGGCGCCGACCATCGACAGCATCGTGATGTCGGCGATCGCGGTCTTCGAGTAGCCGAGCGTCCCGAGCAGGGTCGGATACATGTCCTGCGTCCCATGTGAGATGAAATTCATCATCGTCATCAGCAGCACGAGATAGGCGAAGCGGCGCGCGTGTTGAAATATCGAACGGCGGTAGGTCGTCCAGTCGGTGCGGTGCTCGTGCCAGGTGGCCGACTCCTTGACCTTCGCCCGAATGAAGAGCGAGAGGAGCGCCGGCAACCCGCCGAGGAAGAACATTGCGCGCCAGCCGTTCCCCGGGTACAACGCGTTGAAATGCGGATAGACGAAGCGGAATGCCAGCGCCGCCAGCAGAAAGCCGATCGCGTAGCCTGACTGCAGCAATCCCGAGAGCAGGCCGCGCAGACGCGACGACGCAGACTCGAGCGCGAGCGACGCGCCGACGCCCCATTCGCCGCCCATGCCGATGCCGAAGAGCATCCGCAGGATGAAGAACGCGCGATAGCTCGGCGCAAGACCGCACAGAACCGAGACGACAGCGTAGAAGACGACGTCCACCATCAGCGGGATGCGCCGGCCGAACCGGTCCGCCATGATGCCGAACACGATGGCGCCCGCTGGGCGCATCGCCAGCGAGGCGGTGATGGCGAGGACGATCTCCGGGCGCGTCCTGCCGAAGGCGTGCGCGAGATCGTCGACGATGAAGGTCAGGACGAAGAAGTCGAACGCGTCGAGCGTCCAGCCGAGAAATCCGGCGAGGACAGCATTGCGCTGATTGGCGCGTTCCAGTTTCGTCATCGTCATGACGAAGGGAGGATACTTCAGTTGCCTGCCGACCGGCACCAGACTAAGATGAGCCCCCACCGCCGGAGGGTCCCTTGGCCACGCGGAACGTCGCGGACAGCCTGTTTCAGGTGTCCGTCGAGCTGCGGCTGCTCGGGCGCGCGGCGCAGCGCTGGAACATCAGACAGGACGCGCTGATATCGCCCGACGAGTAGACCTCGGGGCCAGCGCGAGATGCACGAGCCCCGCCGCGAAGAACCCCACGAACCACGCGTAGTCGTACAGCGGCTTGAGCGCGGGAATCACCAGACCGCCCCACGCGAGCGCGCAGCCGACCGCGGTCGCGGCGATCGCGCGGCCGTTCCAGCCGCGGTACTCGCCGTCCTCCAGATACAGATCCTCGAGGCGCAGCTCCCGCCGCCTGACGATCCAGTAGTCCGCGATCAGCACGCCGGCAATCGAGCCCAGCCCACCCGAATACCCGAGCAGCCACGTGAAGATGTAGCCCGATGCGTCGGCCAGCAGGCGCCACGGCTGAATGAGAATCCCCAGAATGCCGGTGATGAGTCCCCCGGTCTTGAAGCTCACGAATCGGGGAAACGCATTGGCGAAATCGTTCGCCGGCGACACGACGTTCGCCGCAATGTTGACCGCCAGCGTGGCGACGACGACGGTGAACATCGAGATGGCGACGATGACGGGCGAGGGGAAGCGGCCGACGAGCTGAACGGGATCCCAAATCGACTGGCCGTAGATGATGGCCGTGGCGCTGGTGATCAGCACGCCCATCGCCGCAAACAGCGACATCGTCGTCGGCAAGGCGACAACTTGCCCGATCACCTGCTCGCGCTGGCTGCGCCCGAACCGCGTGAAGTCGGGCATGTTCAGCGAGAGCGTCGCCCAGTACCCGATCATCGCGGTGAGCGACGGGATGAAGACCGGCAGGAATTCGCGGAACGTGTGAAACTTGCCCGGCTGCGCGAGCAGCGGACCGAACCCGTTGGCTTTCGACACGGCCCACCAGAGGAGTGCGCCGGTCATGACGAGCACGAACGGCGCGGCCCAGTTCTCCACCGCGCGCAGGAGATCCATGCCACGGTAGATGATGAAGACGTTCAGGCCCCAGAAGAGCAGAAACGAGATCCACTCCGTCGTCGTGTGACCGGCGACGCCCGGACCGAGGAGCGTCGCCCAGCCCGGGATGATCGTTCGGAACGTCATCTGCAGCGCTTCGCCGCCGATCCACGCCTGAATGCCGAACCAGCCGCAGGCGACGAGGGCGCGCATCAGCGCGGGGACGTTGGAGCCGAGCGTTCCGTACGCGGCGCGCGCGAACACGGGAAACGGGATGCCGTATTTGGTACCAGGGTGGGAGTTGAGGAGAATCGGGACGAGGACGATCGTGTTGCCGAGCAGAATCGTGATGAGCGCCTGCGACCAGTTCATGCCGGCCGACATCAGGCCGGACGCGAGCATGTAGGTCGGGATGCAGTGTGCCATGCTCACCCACAGCGCGGCGTAATTGTAGGTGGTCCAGTTGCGGCGCGCGAGTGGCACCGGCGCGAGATCGGGATTGTAGAGCGCGCTCGCCTCGATGCGGCGCGTGTCGATGAGCTCGACGCGTCCGTCGGCCAGCCGGCGTTCGTTCGGCATGCGCGGGATTATAGTGCCGCAGCGGCTATAATCGCCGCGACACGAGCCGTGACATACCGAATGATGCGATCCTCTGCCGTGGCCGCGACCGCGGTCGCGCTCTACGCTCTCGACCCGGCGACGAGCGCCATCTTCCCCTCGTGTCCGCTGCGCGCGTGGACCGGCTGGCTGTGCCCAGGCTGCGGAACGCTGCGCGCGATGCACGCGCTCCTGCACGGATCGCTGTCCGCGGCGCTGCAGGCAAACGCGCTCGCGACGGTGGCGGTCCTCTGCGCGGCCGTCGCGTGGCTGCACGATCGGGCGCGTCCGGCGGCGTCGCCCTGGCTGCTCTCGATGAGCCACGCCGGCTTCAGCGCCGCAGGCGTCGCGCTCGCGCTGGCCTTTGGCGCACTCAGAAATATTTCGATGACGCCGTTTTCGTGGTTCACGCCGTAGAGGACAACACGTGGATTCAGTAGAGCCTGCCAATGGCTGACACGACGATTCCAGATAACGCATTCGCGACCTTCGTTGACACGCTCGACAAAGCCAACGTGCTCGTTACCGCGCGTTTTCCCGGCGAGCTCGCCAAGCGCCAGCCCGTCCACACCGTCTACGGCGGTGCGCATCTCTTCAAAGCGGACACCGCGAAGAAGCTGGGAGCCGTTGCGCTGCGGGCGCTGCAGGAGTACGCGCCCGATGCATCGGCGCTCGCCGAGGCGATTGGCCTCGACCGCGAGATCGCCGGCCGGATCTATCCGCGCGTGGTCGAAAAGCTGACGCGCGAGCCGGTCGAAGACTTTCGCCTCGACTTCGAGGACGGCTTCGGCAACCGGCCCGACGAGGAGGAAGACCGCGTCGCGCAGTCAGCGGCCGACGAGGTGGCCGCCGGGCTCGCCGCCGGATCGCTGCCGCAGGGGATCGGCATCCGCATCAAGCCGCTCAGCGAGGAGCTGAAGCACAGAAGCCTCCGCACGTTCGACCTGTTTCTCACGCGCCTGCTCGAGCGCACCAGCGGTGTGCTCCCGACGAACTTCGTCGTCATGCTGCCCAAGATCACGACGCCCGAGCAGGTGGCCGTGCTCGCCTCCGCCTGCGACGCGTTCGAGTACTGGCGCAACATCCCCAAAGGATCGCTCAACTTCGAGATCATGATTGAGACGACGCAGTCGGTGTTCGCGGCGGACGGCAGCGTGGCGCTCCCCCGGCTCATCGCGGAAGGCCGCGGCCGGATCGTGGCCGCGCATTTCGGCGCATATGATTACACGGCAGCGTGCAGCATCACGGCCGCGCACCAGCACATGCTTCACCCGGCGTGCGACTTCGCGAGGCACGTGATGCAGGTGGCGCTCGCCGGCACAGGCGTCTGGCTCTCGGACGGGCCCACCAACATCATGCCGATCGGGCCCCATCGCGCCGCGCCGGGAGCGGCGCTCTCCGCCGCCCAGCGCAGCGAGAACACGCGCGTCGTCCACCGCGCGTGGAAGCTGCACGCCGAGCACGTGCGGCATGCGCTCGTCACGGGCTTCTATCAGGGATGGGATCTCCACCCCGCGCAATTCGTCACGCGCTATGCCACGGTCTATGCCTTCTTCCTCGAAGGGCTGGCCGCCGCGTCGGACCGGCTGCGCAACTTCGTGCAGAAGGCGGCGCAAGCCACGCTCGTCGGCGAGGTATTCGACGATGCGGCGACCGGGCAGGGGCTGTTGAACTATTTCCTGAGAGGGATGAACTGCGGCGCCATCAGCGAGCCCGAAGGGGTGGAGATGAGCGGCCTGACGCTCGAGGAGCTGCGCGGTAAGTCGTTTGTGAAGATCCTCGCGAACCGGCGCGAACTGCGCTGAGATCGGCGCCCGCCAGATGACGGCTATTTGCCGCCGGTCAGCCTGGATTTGATCAACACGTAAAGCGCGTCGAGGCCATCGACCCACCTGATTTTCTTGCCCTCGTCCAGACGCCGGGGCTGGTAGCCAATCGGCACTTCGACGATACGGCGCCCCGCCATCAGCAGTTTCGCGGTGACCTCGGGCTCGAAATCGAAGCCGACCGCGCGCAGGCGGATCCCCGCGAGTGCCTCGCGCCGGAACACTTTGTAGCCGGTCTCCATATCGGTGATCCGCCCGCCGAAGAGCAGCCTTGTCGCCCACGTGAGCAAATGGTTCGCGGCGCGCGTGCGCAAGGCGATGACGTTCCCTTTACCCAGAAAGCGCGACCCATAGACGACGTCGGCGCGCCCGGCGAGGATCGGCGCGAGCAGCGCGCCGTACTCGCGAGGATCGAGCTCGAGGTCGGCATCCTGGATGAGAATCACGTCGCCCGTGGCGTAGCGCAGGCCGAGACGAATCGCCGCGCCCTTGCCGAGATTGATCGGGCTCTCGTGCACGTGCACGCACCCATCGCCGCGCCACGGACTTTCATCGATCGCGCGCCCCGTGCCATCGTCGGACCCGTCATTCGCGATGATGATCTCCTTGGTGATGTCGCCGATGTCCACGGCTCGAACCCGCTCGACGACCTCGGCAATCGTCTGCGCTTCGTTGTAGACGGGAATGATGACGGACAGTTTCATGGCGTCATGGTGCGGAGGTGGTTAGGTGACGCCCCGCGCGCGCAGGGCGGCAATCGAGGCGGCGTCGGGAAACCCGGACAGCGCGGCGAACGTGCAGGTGTGAACAATCGTCAGCAGCACGAATGCTGCGAGCGCAACGAGTCGAGGAGCCGCCGGAGAAGATGGCGTCGTCGTGCCGCGATTATAGCCTCACGCTCGGGAGGTGTGACGCGCTCTCCATGAGGACCCGGTCGCGCGGAACGAGGTGAGCGTGCGGACGCTCGGCGGCCACGGCGGCCGTGACCTCGACGGCCAGCCCCGCCACCGCGTGCGACAGCTGCGCCACCCAGGGGAGCAGCGAACCCCGCCTGAACGCGTTCCAATAGATCTGCGGCGCCGCCCGGAACGCCGACAACGGTGCGCGGTTGTGCCGGCGGTCGAAATCGGCGTGCGCGCGCATGATCCGCAGCACCGCCTGGATCGCCATCTCGATGCTGCGGCTCTCCGCCACGATATCGTGCTCCAGCGAGCGCGCCGTCCAGATACCCGGCAAATCCTCGAACACCAGAATTCGTACGTGAAGCGGCGAGGGTCCGTTCTCCATGCCTGAAGTCCCCGCAAACCAGCAGACTATCGCCCGCACGGCGCAACCGGCCGATCCGCAGCCACTTACATTTCCTGCTCGATGTGAGATGTCGTGTTCGGCGTCGGTAAGACTTACTCGGTTCCCACACGCCCGATCGCTCCAGGCACTTCGTCCGACAGTTTCGCAAGAGCGCCGCCAAAACTGCACGACGCTCGGCGCGCGTCCGCGCTAAATCGTTGTCGTTCGGCGCACGCGCCTCGGCATGGGCGTTGCGGAAGCCTTCTGCTCGAGAACCAGGGAGGACTTCATGATCTGGGTCGCAGGAGCGCTGGCTGTCGTGGGATTCGCGTGGCTGAAAGTCCGGCGGAAGCGCAAGATGTCCGACGCGGCGCAGTAGCTAGTCGAGGAATCGCGCGCGGACCTCGGGCGCTGGTACAAGGCACGTGACGCGCCCGCCGGGCACGTGGCGCCGGTGGCGCGCCACGAAATCGTACGCTGCGTCGCGGAGCGGCCGCGGCAGGAGCGCGCCGACGAGCGCCAGGCGCCAGGGTCCCCCGAGATAGCGCGCCACGCGCAGCGCCGCCGCGGAGCGGACGAATACGCGCTCGGGGACGCCTTCCGCCGCCGGCTCGACCCACACCATCGAGTCGATCGCGGCCAGTTCCCTGTGCCGCTCGCGCACACCGGCGCCGTACGTGCTCTCCAACGCCGCGAAGCGCAGCGTGCCTCGCCCGTCGCGACCGAGAATCCACTGCACGGTCGACGCGCACAACCCGCACGTCCCGTCGTACAGCAGCACGCTCACACCACTTCGTCCGGAGCCGCGTAGCCCTCCGCCGTCTCGTGCCCGCCGTGATAGGTCTTCTCGTCCGGCCGCCGGATGCGCGACTGCGCCACGACGCGATCGCGGCGGAGACCGACGAAATCGTCCACCCGCGTCCATCCTTTGTCGGCGTGCTTCTCGAGGAAGAGCCGCAGCCCGTCGTTCAGCTCGCGGATCACATTCGGACCGACCGCGTGATCGAGCATCGCCGCCGTGCAGATCTGGACCGTGCCGCAGCCGAGCAGAAAATAGTTGAGCGCGTGCGCGAACGTTGAGATGCCGCCGATGCCGGAAAAACTCTTGTCGGGAAACGCCTGCGTCAGCTGCGACATCTTGGCGAGCGACAACGGCAGGATCGCCGGCCCGCCGAGGCCGCCGGTCGACACGAAGCCGTCGACGTGCACCTCGAACTCCAGCGTCTCGGCGTCGAAGAGCGGCAGCGACGTAAACGTGTTGGACGAGGAGATCGCATCCGCGCCGCCCAGGAACGCCCCGCGGGCTTCGACGACGATGTCGGTGGTGGAGGGCGTGAGCTTGGCCCACACGGGGATCTTCGACACCTCCTTTACGACCTTCGTGACGATCGACACGAGCTCCTTGTCCTTGCCGAGATTCGATCCCATGTCCTGCCGATCCATGTGGGGGCACGAGAGATTCAGCTCGAGCGCGTCGCACCCCTCGTTCTGGCACGCGGTCGCGAGTGTCTGCCAGTGCCTCAACTCGGTGTCGTTCCCCGAGCCGGCCATGATCGATGCCACGAGGATGTGGTTCGGGTACGCGTTCTTGATCCGGCCAAGCCGCGGCACCCACCAGTCGAGCGTCTTGTCCGAGATGAGCTCCCAGTTCCACGACGAGTGCAGCGCGGCGCCGGGCCGCTTCTTCATCGAGAGGTGCGGCGAGTCGACATCGGCGCGCAGGAATTTCGTCTTGGGCCCCGCGACGTTGACCACGGGATGCAAGCCGATCGTCTTGGTGACGACCCCGCCCCACCCCGCCTCGAACGCCCGCAGGATGTTCGACTCGGATTCGGTCGGCGGCGCCGACGAGAGGAGAAACGGATTCTGAAAACGAATACCGGTGAACGTCGTCGACAGGTCGGCCATGGGGTCTCCTTACAGGCGCACGGTGGCTTCACTCAATCCACACGGCTGCACAGACTGGCCGTCATGCGCCACGGTACGTCGAATAGCCGTAGGGGCTCAAGAGCAGCGGCACGTGATAGTGCTCCGTCGTGTCGCGCACGCTGAAGGCGATCTTCACTTCCGGAAAAAACGGCTTCGCGATCCCGAGATTGCGATGGTACGTGCCGATGTCGAATGTCAGCCGGTAGATCCCTGGCGCGATCGGCAGCGACTCGGTGAGCGTCATCAGCCGGCCGGTGGCGTCGGTCGTCCCGCGGCTGATGGGGCTCCACGCGCTCGCCTGCCGCATCTCGAGAATGACGGTCACGCCGACCGCCGCGGTCCCGCGCGCGGTGTCCACGACGTGTGTGGTGATCATGTCAGCACTTCCGCCATTCGCATCACGGAATCACACTGCGCGTCAGCTGCGTGTCGCTCTCTTGAGGAACGACCCCGCGCCCGCACGGCCGACGAACGTCCCGTTCTCGATCACGAGCCGGCCGCGCGACAGCACGGTGTCGGTGGCGCCGGTCACCTGGCGCCCTTCGTACGGGTTGTAGTCGACGTTCATGTGGAGCGTTTTCGCCGAGAGTGTGATCGTGCGGTTCGGATCGAAGACGACGATGTCGGCGTCCGAGCCTGGAGCGATGGTGCCCTTGCGCGGAAACAGGCCGAAGATTTTCGCGGGCGAGGTCGAGGTGAGCTCGACGAAACGGTTGAGCGAGATGCGGCCGGTCCGCACGCCGCCGTCGTAGACGAGGCTCATGCGCGTCTCGATGCCGGGCGCCCCGTTGGGGATTTTCGAAAAATCGTCCTGCCCGAGCCGCTTTTCCTTCATGCAAAAGGGGCAATGATCGGTGGCGATCGCCTGCAGGTCGTTGAACGCGAGACCGCGCCAGAGCTGGTCCTGCTTCGCTTTGTCGCGCAGCGGCGGGCTCATCACGTACTTCGAGCCGCCGAAGTCCGGCTCCTCGTAGTTGTCGTACGAAAGAAACAGGTACTGCGGGCACGTCTCGGCAAACGCCGGCAGGCCGCGATCGCGCGCCTCGGTGACCATCTCGAGCGCTTCGGCCGCCGACAGGTGGACGATGTAGATCGGGACATCGGCGATTTCGGCGAGCGCGATGGCGCGGTGGGTCGCCTCCGCCTCGGCGCGCGCGGGGCGCGTGAGCGCGTGATACTTCGGCGCCCTCTTCCCCGCCGCGAGCGCGCGCTGCACGAGCACGTCGATCACTCCCCCGTTCTCGGCGTGCATGCAGATCGTGCCGCCGTTGGTGCCGGTCCTCAGGAGCGCCTTGAAAATGCTCGCGTCGTCGAGCATGAAGACGCCCGGGTAGGCCATGAACAACTTGAACGACGTAATGCCTTGACGAACGAGCGCGTCCATCTCTCCTTCCACCTGATCGGTCAGCTCGGTGATGATCATGTGGAAGCCGTAGTCGATGACCGCCTTGCCGTCGGCCTTCTTGGTCCACGCCTCCCAGGCGTCGTGCAGCGTCTGGCCGCGATACTGAATCGCGAAGTCGACGATCGAGGTGGTGCCGCCGAACGCCGCCGCGCGCGTGCCGGTTTCGAAGTCGTCGGCGGAGGTCGCGCCACCAAACGGCATGTCGAGATGGGTGTGGACGTCGATGCCGCCCGGCAGGACGTACTTGCCCGAGGCGTCGATCACGTTATCGGCCTGGATGTCCAGCGAGGTGCCGATGAGCGCGATCTTCTCGTCCTCGACGAGGACGTCACCTGCGTATTGGTCGGTCGCCGTGACGACCGTGCCGTTCTTGATCAGTGTGCGCATCGATGTCCTCAGAACCATCGTGAGATCGTGACCTTCTTGTCCGTGTAGAACTCGAACGCGTCGCGGCCGTGCGCCTTGAGATCGCCGAAGAAGCTGTCCTTCGCGCCGCCGAAGGGGAAATACGCCATCGGGGCGGCGACGCCGATGTTCACGCCCACCATCGACGCGTCGGCGTACTTGCTGAACTCGCGAGCGGCCTTCCCGCTCGACGTGAAGATCGACGTCGCGTTGGCGTTCGGGTGCGCGTGCATCAGCGCGATGGCCTCGTCCAGCGACGCGACCGGACAGATCGACGCCACCGGCCCGAAGATCTCCTCGTGTCCGATCGTCATTTTCAGCGACACGGCGTCGAAGATCGTCGGGCCCAGGTAGTAGCCGTTCGGGCGATCCTCCACGCGCGTCTGCCGGCCGTCGACGAGCAGTTCGGCGCCCTCCGTGACGCCCTTCTCGATGTAGTGCACCACGCGCTCCCGGTGCCTGGCGCTAATCACCGGCCCCATCGTCACGCCCGGCTGCGCGCCGTCGCCGACCTTCAGCGCCTTGGCGGACGCCACCAGGCGGTCGCGCGTCTCGCGGTACGCATCGCCGACCGGCACCAGGATGCTGCCCGCGAGGCAGCGCTCGCCCGCGCATCCATAGAACGATTCGGTGATGATGTCGATCGACCGTTCCATCACCGCGTCGGGCATGACGACGACGAAGTTCTTGGCGCCGCCGAGTGCCTGCACGCGCTTGCCCGCATGCGACGCGCGACGGTAGACGTGCTGCGCGACCGGCGTCGAACCGACGAAGGACACCGCCCGGACGCCGGGATGATCGCAGATCGCGTCGACGACCTCGCGGCCGCCGTTCACCAGATTCACCACGCCGTTCGGAAGATCGCAGTGTTGCAGCAGATCGATCATCTTGCGCTGCGACAGCGGCACCTGCTCGGACGGCTTCAGGACGAAGGTGTTACCGGCCGCGATCGCGAAGGGCAGGAACCACATCGGCACCATCGCGGGAAAATTGAACGGCGCGATCGCCGCGCAGACGCCGAGCGGCTGGCGCAGGACGTGGCAGTCGATGCCCTTTGAGATGTCCTCGAGGCCGTAGCCCATCATGAGCGAGGGCGCGCCGCACGCCACTTCCACGCACTCGATGCCGCGGCGCACGCTGCCGCGCGACTCGTCAATCGTCTTGCCGTGCTCGGTCGTCACGATCCGCGCAAGCTCGTCGAAGTGCTGCTCGAGCTGCGCCTTGAACTTGAAGAGCACCTGCACGCGCGCGTTGACCGGCGTCTCGCGCCAGGAGGGAAACGCCTTCCTGGCGGCGTCGACCGCCGCGTCGACGTCGGCGCTCGTCGAGAGCGGCGTGCGGCCGATCACGTCGCCGACCGCCGGGTTGTGGACGTCGGAGAACTCGGTGGCGCTGGCCTTCACCCAGCGCCCGCCGATGAAATTGTCGAGGGTTTGGACGTCAGCGCGGTCGGCGACTCGAGACATGGACGCTCCCTTTATTACTCCGCTCGCTGGGGCCCCACCCCCCAACTCGCTCTCAGACCTCGCGCTCGAGTGTAGACTCTCGCGCTCGGCGACAGCGATTATGGCATGAGGGCTAGATGTCTGGCAGGAGCACCGGGCGGGCTTCGCGCACCCATCCTTCTTCCCACGTCGGACGCGCCGACTTGCGGGCGCCGGCGCGCAGCCGATCGAGCCGCTTCTGATCGGCGGGGAACGTCTCGAAGAGATCGAACAGCACGTCGGCGAGTTGCACGGCGGTCGAAAACAGGAGGCCATTATCGCCGTGCCGCACGCGTTCGGCGAGGCATGCGCCGTAATCGAGCGCGCACACGGGCACACCGGCCCCGAAGAGATCCGCGATCTTCATGGGAATGTCGAGTCCGGACGAGGAACGATGCAGACAGAGGCCGAGATCAGCGCTGCCGACGACGCGCGGGTAGTCTTCGGGCTCCAGCCAGCGCGCGCGCAAGTGGATGCGCCGCGCCGGCAGCCCGGCGAAGCGGCGCTCGAACTCGGCGCGACGCGCGCCGTCGCCCGTCACGAGGATCACGAGATCCGCGAAGCGGCGTCCCGGCCCCACCGCCTCCCAGCCGCGAATGTGCTCCTCGAGCCGAGACACGGCATCGATGATGACGTCGAAATCCTCATCCTCGGTCCAGCTCGTCGGACACACGATGAAGCCGACGAGGCCGCCGCGGATACCGAGGCGCGCGAAGAGCGCCTGACGGTATCGTTCGCGATCCGCGCGCTCGAGCGGCGCGAAGACCGCCGCCGGCCGGTCGTAGAGGACGCGCGCCTGCCGCACGCCGAAGCGGCTTTCGAGGAACGCCGCCAAACCGTGAGAGACGCAGAGGTTCGCGTCGACGCGCCGGGCATCGTGCCGCTCGAACCAGCGCGCGAGACGCACCGCCGGATGCCAGCGCCCGAGCCGCAGCCGCAGCAGCGTGTAGCCGAGGTTGTGCCAGTCGATGACGAACCGGACGCCGGTGCGGCGCAGCGCAAACCAGGAGACGACGAGCGTCGGAAACGCAGGCGGGTTCTGCACGAGCACGAGGTCGGGCCGTGGGAGCGACTTGAGGGTGCGCCACAGCCGGAAGCTCAGTCGCGTCGCGTCGACGAGCGCGACAATCGCGTAGCCGGCCCCGACCCGGGTCGTGTGCGCCCGCAGCGTCGACGGGCGCAGCCGGTGAACGGCGATCCGGGCTTCGCTGGCCATCGCGCGCGGCAGCGGCGTACCTTCGAAGCCGACCAGATCGACGTCGACGCCGTGTGCCGCCAGCGCGTGCGCGTGGTACTGCATGCGGGCGCTTCGCCCCAGATCGCCGAGGGCCACGACAACGGCTCTCACGACATTCCAAATTCCGTGAGGCAGCGCGCCAGCAGATTGGCGGCGACGCGGCTCCGGTACTCGGCCGTGGACCGGAGATCGTCGATCGGCGCGATCTCGTCGACGAGCATGCGCCGCGCGTCGGCGATCGACGCGCCGGCGGCGAGCGCGGCTTCGGTCCGCGGCAGGCGGACAACCGTCGGCCCGACGCTGCCGACCGCAATCCTCGGGCGGTCGTCGTCGCACGCCGCCATCACCACCTTCGAGATGGCCTGCGCCGCGCGCGTGCCGACTTTTCTGAACCATTGGCGGCCGTGAACCGAGGGAATGTCGAACGCCACGATCAACTCGTCGGGGCGCATCACCGAGCGCCGGTAGCCGGTGTAGAAAGCCGTGAAGGGCACGCGCCGGATCCCGCCCGCACTCGCGAGCACCACCCCCGCGTCGGCCGCGGCCAGCACCGGCAGCGTGTCGCCCGCCGGCGACGCGTTCGCGACGTTGCCGCCGAGCGTCCCGCGATTCTGAATCTGGACACCGCCGATCTCCCGGCAGGCCGCCGCGAGCATCGGCAGCCGCTTGCCGACGAGCGCCGATCGCATGATGCCGGTATGGGTCGCCAGGGCGCCGATCGACACGCCCGCCCCGCGCGTCTCGATCTTCCGGAGGGCATCGAGCCGCCACAGATTCAGGAAGCGCGTGTCCTTCAGCGTGCCGAAGTTCAGCGACACGTACAAGTCCGTGCAGCCAGCCATCGGCACGAGCGGCCCTTCGTCGCGCAGCATGCGGAGCGCGTCGCGCAGCGAGCGCGGCTCGAAGAGACGACGGTTCGAAATGGATCCCCGCATCAGCGTGTCGATGCGCCTGCTGCGCTGCGAATGGATCGGTAGATGGCCGAATATCCGGTGCAGCGGCACAGGTTCCCCGCCAGCCCGACGCGCATCGCGTCCATCGACGGTTTCCGTCCGAGCGCGACGGCCGCCATGATCATCCCCGGCGTGCAGATGCCGCACTGCGCGCCGCCGTGCTCGACAAACGCGCGCTGCAGCGGATGACGCCCGCGCAGCCCCTCGATGGTCGCCACGTGCGTGCCGTCAGCCTGCGCCAGCGGCACCAGACACGAGTTGACCGGCACGCCATCAAGCAGGACGGTGCAGGCTCCGCATTCCCCTTCGCCGCAGCCTTCCTTGGTGCCCGTGAGACCGCAGTCCTCGCGCAGCACGTCGAGCAGACGCGTCATGGGGTGCGCCGCGATGCGCGTGCGCTTGCCGTTGATCGTCAGGGTGATGGGCATCTATTACTTCGCGGATCCTGCCCGCATGATCTTCTCCGGCGTCGCCGGGATCTCGCGCAGATCGAAACCGGCGTGGCGCAGCGCGTTGATCACGGCCGGCGCCGGGCCGTCAATCGGCATCTCGCCCACGCCCTTCGCGCCAAACGGCCCGTGCTTGTACGGATTCTCCAGCATCACCACTGTGATCGCCGGCGTATCGAGCGTCGTCGGAATGGTGTAGTTGGTGAGCTGGCCATTCGCCATGCGGCCGTCGCGCATCACCACTTCCTCGATCAATGCGTAGCCGATGCCCTGCGCGGTGCCCCCTTCGATCTGCCCTTTGGCCAGCATCGGATGGATCGCCTTGCCGATCTCGTGAACGGTCGTGAAGGCGACCGGCGTCGCCTGCCAGGTGTCGCGATCGACCTCGACCTCGACGACGTCGCAGGCCCAGCCGTAGCTGCCGTAGGCGTCGCCACGGTAGCTGCTGTCGTCCCACGCGATGTCGGACGGTTTCTCGTACTCTTTCGTCACCACCAGCGGGCCATGCGCGCGGAGGTACTGACGCGGGGTCATCGCGCCGAGGCGCGCGCGCATGTCCTCGGCGCACCGCTGCAGGATGCGGCCGACGATCATGCACGTGCGCGAGGCGACCGTCGGGCCGCTGTCGGGCACCTCGCCGGTGTCCGCGGCGTTCACGTCGATGCAGTCGTACGGGACGCCCAGCGTGTCCGCCACGATCTGCGCGTGCATCGTCCGCGTGCCCTGGCCGATTTCCGTGCTGGCCACGAGGATCCGGGCGCCTCGCTCGGTGAGCGCGAGTGCCGCCTTCGATGCCAGCTTCACCTCCCCGCCGCCGGTGAAGCCGGAGCCGTGGAAGAAGAGCGAGAGACCGATGCCGCGATTGCTGCCGGCGAGCGCCTTGCGGCGGCGTGTGAAATCGGTGCGTGCGACCGCCTCGCGCAGCACCTGCCGCGCGCTGCAGTCGCGGCCGAGCCGCTGGCCCGTCGCCGTTGTGTCGCCGGGCCGGAGCGCGTTGATGTCGCGAACGCGGACCGGGTCGAGCCCGAGAGCGTCGGCGATGCGGTCCATGTGCACTTCGGTCGCAAACTGCGTCTGTGGCGCGCCGAAGCCGCGAAAGGCGCCGTTGGGTGGCGTGTTGGTCATCGTGGCGCGGCCGCGGACGCGGATGTGATCGCAGCGGTACGGTCCGCTCGCGTGGATCACGCCGCGCGACAGCACGACCGCGCTGAGCGTGGCGTAGGCGCCGCCGTCGAGCAGCACGTCGATCTCCATCGCCGTCAACCGGCCGTCGCGCGTAACGCCGGTGCGATGGCGGATGATGCCCGGGTGGCGCTTCGTCGTCGCCAGCATGTCCTCGACGCGGTCGTAGATGATCTTGACGGGCCGCCGCGCTTTGCGCGCCAGGAGCGCGGCATGCCCCGCGATCATCGACGGATACTCTTCCTTGCCGCCGAATCCGCCGCCGGTTTCCGTCTGGATGATCCGCACGTGGTCGTCCGGCAGATCCAGCAGCACGGTGATGGCGCGGTGCACGTAGTAGGGACACTGCATCGAGCCGTAGAGAATGATGCCGCCGTCATCGCCGCCAGGGCCGCCAGGGCCGCCAGGGCCCGGCACCGCGATGATCCCGTTCGGCTCGATGTAGAGCTGCTCCTGATGGCCGACGCGATATTCCCCCTCCACGATCCGGTCCGCGGAGGCGAAGCCTCGGTCGAGGTCGCCTTTGTCGATCGTGATGGTCTTGAACGTGATCGCGGACGCGGCGGGATCGTAGTTCGGCGCTGACGCCCGGTAGTCGATCTGGACGTCGGCGGCGAGCAACCGCTCGCGATCGGCGTGCGCCAGCAGCAGAATCGGCTCGGCGACGTGCCGGATCTCGCGCTCGGCGAGGCACGGCTGATCGTCTTCAATCAGCGCGACGATGTTGCGGCCGGCGATATCACGGTGATCGACGATGGTGAAGCCGGCGGTGTCGAAATTCAGATGGACGCCGGCAATCTCGCCCGCGGGAATCGTCGAGCGAATGGTGCGGCCGTAGAGCAGGTTCGGGAAGGTCAGGTCGTCGATGTAACGAGCCGCGCCCGTCACCTTCGAGACGCCGTCCTTGCGCAGGACGTTGCGGCCGACGGCGCGCATTTTTCGCATCGCGCCGCATTATACGGGGTCGCAGCGATCACGGCGAATCCGGCCGCAGCCGTTCGCCCGTGATCAGACGAACGCGGCGCTGAAAGGTGACGTACGCCCACGCCCATTCGCCCAACACAACGAATCGGCTGCGAAAACCGATGAGCCAGAAGATGTGGATGAAGATCCAGATGAGCCATGCGAAGAACCCTGACGCCGTGATCCGGCCAAAATCGGCCACCGCCGAGCCGCGGCCGATCGTCGCCATGTTCCCGAAATCCCGATAGCGGAACGGCAGCACCGGCTCCCCGCGGATCGCGCGCGCGACGTTCCGCGCGGCATGCGCGCCTTCCTGCTTCGCGACCTGCGCGACCCCGGGCAGCGGCCTGCCGTCCTGGTGCAGCGCGCACACGTCGCCGACGACGAAGATCTCGGCGTGGCCGGGCACGCGGAGTGTGGGCTCGGCAAGGACGCGCCCGGCGCGGTCGAGCGGCACGCCGAGCGAGCGTGCCAGCGGCGACGCCGCCACACCGGCCGCCCACAGCACGGTTTGCGCGCTGATGTGCTCGCCGCCGAACTGCACGCCTTGCTCGTCCACGTTGGTCACGACCGATCCGGTTCGCACCTCGACGCCGAGGCGCGCCAGCGACGCGCGCGCCGCCCGCTGCAGCGTCGCGGGAAACGTCGCGAGCACGTGCGGGCCGCCCTCGAGCAGGATGATGCGCGCCGAC
>OCZT010002832.1_pt1 | contig 17885 bp, 16 predicted proteins | sample 1539031 | NCBI WGS metagenome assembly OCZT01 (sample SAMEA3539308, study PRJEB22396) | soil metagenome | biome: tundra; feature: field; material: soil | place: USA | collected 2010-05 | depth 0.15 m | reverse complement strand
GCATACGAGATATTGGCGTGACTGGAGTTCAGACGTGTGCTCTTCCGATCTGTTCCAACGTATTCAGCTACGAGGCCCCATGAAACCCATCCTCCGCCGTCTCGCCCGCGCACCGATGTTCACTGTCATCACCCTCATCACCCTGGCCATCGGTATCGGCGCCAATACCGCCATATTCAGCGTCCTGAACGGAGTCCTGCTCAAGCTGCTCCCCTATCCCGATCCCGATCGTCTCGTGGGAGTCTGGGAAACGGCCCACCTCCAGGGCATGCAGGAGGTGAATGCCTCTCCCGCCACGTACTTCACGTTCCGCGAAGAAAGCCGCACCTTCCAGGACATCGGTCTGTGGCGTTACGATTCCGTCAATATCACCGGCACTGGCGAGCCCGAGCAGATCGACGCTCTGGATATCACCGACGGCTTGCTTCCCATCCTCGGCGGGCAGCCCATTCGCGGCCGATGGTTCGCCCATAAAGACGATTCGCCCGGCAGCCCCAAGACCGTGATCCTCGCCTACGGCTACTGGCAGCGCAAATTCGGCGGCGATCCATCCGTCGTCGGGCGGCGCATCGTAGTTGACGGCGAGGCCAGCGAAATCATCGGCATCCTGCCGCCTGGCTTCCGTTTCATGAACTCCACGGCCGCCCTGATCGAGCCCCTCCAGCTTGACCGAGCCAAAGTCTTCATCGGCAATTTCAGCTACCGGGCCGTCGCGCGTCTCAAACCCGGAGTCACACTGGCCCAGGCCAATGCCGATGTCGCACGCATGCTCCCCATGATGCTGGACAAGTTCCCGCCGGCCCCCGGCATCAGTATCAAGATGTTCCAGGAAGCTCGCTTCGGGCCGAGTGTGCGCCCGCTCAAAGTCGACGTGATCGGCGACATCGGCAAGGTGTTGTGGGTCCTGATGGCCACCATCGCCGTAGTGCTGTTCATCGCCTGCGCCAACGTCGCCAACTTGATGCTGGTGCGCGCCGAAGGCCGCCAGCAGGAACTCGCCATCCGGGCCGCTCTGGGCGCGGGCTGGTCGCGCATCGCCCGTGAGATGCTCCTCGAAAGCGTTGCGCTGGGCGTCGCCGGAGGCTTGGCTGGCGTGGGTCTCGCCTACGCCGCGCTGAAGCTCCTCGTGTCCATCGGCCCTGCCAACCTGCCGCGCCTGGAATCGATCTCCATCGATCCTGCCGTCCTGCTCTTCACGCTGGCCATCTCGCTGGTGGCCGGCCTTTTGTTCGGCCTGATCCCTGTGTTCAAGTATGCCGGTCCGCGTCTGAACGCCGCCCTCCGCCAGGGCGGACGCAATTCGAGCGATGGCCGCGAACGCCACCGCGCGCGCAGTGTGCTGGTGGTCGTGCAGGTTGCGCTGGCGCTGGTTCTGCTGATCGGCTCCGGCCTCATGATTCGCACTGTCCGCGCCTTGAAGCAGGTGCCGCCCGGCTTCACACAGCCGGAACAGATCCTTACCCTGCATGTCTCCATTCCCGACGCCGAAGTTCCCAAGCCCGAGCAGGCCGCCCGTACTTACAACAACATCCTGGAGAAGGTCGCGGCCATTCCGGGCGTCACGGCGGCCGGCCTCACGAACTCCATCACCATGGATGGCAACAACGATAACGACCCGATCTTCGCCGCGGACAAGTCGTACGCCGATGGACAAGTTCCAGCCATGCGACGCTACAAGTACATCTCGCCCGGCTTTTTCAAAGCCATGGGGAACCCATTGCTGGCCGGCCGCGACTTCACCTGGACCGACATTTACGAGACCCGTCGCGTCGTGCTGGTCTCCGAAGCCCTGGCGCGCGAGCTCTGGCGCGACCCGGCCGCCGCGCTGGGTAAGCAGGTTCGCGAAAACCCCAAGGCGCCGTGGCGCGAGGTGGTTGGCGTCGTGGGGAACGAGCGCGACGACGGCGCAGACCACAAAGCCACTGCCATCGTGTACTGGCCCATGATGCTCCGAGATTTCTGGGGCCAGCCGCTCATTGTTCAACGCGGCCAGGCCTTCGCCATACGCAGCACCCGCACCGGTTCCGCGAGCCTTTTGAACGAAGTCCGCCGGGCCGTGTGGTCCGTGAATCCGGACCTGCCCATCGCCGGCGTGCGCACGATGCAGGAAGTTTACGACCGTTCCATGGCCCGCACCGCCTTTACGCTCGTGATGCTGAGCATCGCGGCGGGCATGGCGCTGCTGCTCGGCATCGTGGGCATCTATGGAGTCATCTCCTATGCCGTGTCGCAGCGCACCCGCGAAATCGGCATCCGCATCGCGCTCGGCGCGCCCCCACAATCGGTGCGGCAAATGTTCGTTCGTGAGGGGCTGCTAATGACGGCCATTGGCGTGGTCTGTGGCCTCGCCGCCGCCGCGGGACTTACGCGCCTCATGAAAGCCCTGCTGTTCGAAGTGAGTCCGCTTGACCCCGCCACCTACTGCGCCGTGTCCCTGGTCTTGGCCGCCGCCGCGCTGCTGGCCAGCTACATCCCCGCCCGCCGGGCCACCACCATCGAGCCGGTGGAAGCCCTGCGCGTCGAGTAGGACAGGCCTCCCGGCCTGCGGCGGCCTCTCAGGCCGCCCGGACTGGCTTTCAATAACTTACGGTGGGTTTTCGACCGTGCGCGGGTCTTCAGGACCCGTTTTGCGGCGAGCGCAGCTCGCTCCGGTGTACACTGCAATACAAGGAGATTCTCCATGCGCATCCCCGCCGCCGTCCTGTTGGCCGCCCTTTGCCCGGCTCTCTTCGCCCAATCCCCGCTGGCACTTCCCGGCTGTGAAGCTCGGCCGGAGGTCCGGCAGGTAATCGACGGCAAGCTCGCCAACAAGGCTCTAGAAAACATGAAGTTCACCGATCGGCTGGCGCTTAAGCACCAGGTTCTCGATGATCTGATCGCAAAATATCCGCGGGAACTGGAACCTTACCGCCAGTTGATCCAGGCCACCCGCTTTGACGACCCGGAGGCCTACGCGGCTCTAAGCGAGCGCTACGTCAAGCAGGCCGAGCAACACCCGGACGATCCACTGGCGCAGTATCTCGCGGCCTTGGTCCTAACCGGCAAAGACACTCCGCGCAGCGTGCAGTTACTGGAACAAGCCCGTTCCAAGGCGCCGGGTTTCGCCTGGCCCGCCATATCTCTGGCCCGCGCCCATGCGACCGGCAAACTGGCCGACAAGAAGAAAGCGGCCGAAGAAGCCGCCGCGTTCTTCGCCATCTGCCCGTCCTCTACCGACCCAGCCGCCCAGCGGATTCTTAACCGGACCGCCGGCACGGAACTGCAAGCGCGCGTGGCGGCCGCTTTGCGCGCGCGCCTTGCCAAAGAGACCGAGCCAAAACGTCTGGAGGACTACGCGACGTTGTGGGGCCTGGAATTCCGCACTCGCCCCCCGCAGGAGCACGACGCCCTGCGCAAGCAGGTAGCCGAGGATCTGAAGCGTCTCGAACCGATGAACCCGTCCCCCGATGCCGAGTGGCTCGCCTTCCTGAAAGACGGGTACAAGCAAAGCGGCGCTTCCGCCGAGACGGTGACCGCCATGGAGGACCGGGTCGTCCAGGCGTTTCCGCGTTCCGAGGAAGCCTTCGACATTGTCGACAAGCGCTGGGAGAAGGCCCACAAGGAACCCGAAGATCAGAAGGACGCCGCGGTCTGGGCCAAGTACAATGCCGAATCCGAAGCGGCGGCCAAAGGTTGGATTGCCCAGTTCACCGAAGACCGGTTCCTGGAACACATGTATTGGTTCTACACCATCTCCGACGACCCGGACATATCCGAAAAGGAAGGCCTTGGCGCACTGGACGCCTTCATCGCGGAGAGCACCGTTTACCAGCGGCCAGGACCGTGGAATTATCTCAATGCAGCGAACTTCCTGATGGACCACAAATGGCAACCGGAGCGCGCGATAGAACTGGCGCGGCAAGCTGAAAAGTGGGCGGCGATAGACCGCGAGATCAATCGCGACGACAACCTTACGGCGGACGACGCCAAGAATCGCAAGGAGCAAGAGATTTATATGGACCACGCGCTGGCGGGACTGATCCTGCACGCCGCGAAGCTGGCGGGGAAGCCGGAGGAGGCGGAGCGCATGAAAGCCTCCATCGAAGGGCCGCCGCCGGACGACGTCAAAATGGTGCCGGGCTACTGGTTGAATCGCGCACGGCTGGCGGCGCTCGAAGGCCGCAAAGCCGACGCGCTGACCTTTTACCAGCAGGCCCTCTACACGCGGGGGCAGACTCCGGAGGCGTATCATGGCCGGCTCAAGGACGACGTCCTCGACGAAGCGAGCGCCGTATGGAAGGACACTGGCGGCACCGAGGCTGCCTGGAATGTCTGGAAGACGCCGCCCGCCGCCAAAGCGCAGGAATTGGCGGAGGGCCGTTGGGAGAAGGCCACCAAGACAATGCCTGCCTTCGAGTTGGCGGACCTCGCCGGCAAAACGTGGCGGTTGAAGAATCTCGAAGGTAAATCGGTGCTCATCAATGTTTGGGCCACCTGGTGCGGTCCTTGCCAGGCGGAGCTGCCCAAGCTGGAAAAGCTGTACGAAAAGGTGAAGGACAGATCCGACCTCCAGATTGTGACTCTCAACATCGATCAGGATCTCGGTTTGGTCGCGCCGTTCGTCAAGGACAAAGGCTTCACCTTCCCGGTGCTGCCGGCATACAGTTTCGTGCTGTCGCTTCTCGATTCGGTAGGCATTCCGCAGAACTGGATTCTCGATCCGAAGGGCGCCTGGCGCTGGACCCAGTTGGGCTTTGCCGCCTCGGATGCGCAGTGGACCGACACCGTGATCGCCAAGCTGCAATCGGTGAAGACGGAATGAGGGAACCATGCGCGCCTTCGCCGCCATTCTGCTAATCGCCACCTCGCCGGCTCTGTTTGCCCAATCGTCCCCGGCTCTGCCTGGCTGCGAGCCGCGGCCCGAAGTCCGCCAGGTCTTGGATGAGAAGCTCTCGGAAAAAATTCTCCAGGAGATGAAGTTCACCGAGCGCGTGGCCTTCCGCAGGCAGGTGCTTGAAGACCTGATCGCGAAATATCCGCGGGAAGTGGAGCCATACCGCCGGCTGATCCAAGCCACCAAAGAGGAAGACACTGACCACTATCCGGCGCTGGTGGATCGCTACCAGAAACAGGCCGAACAGCATCCTGACGATCCCCTGACGCTCTACACCGCCGGATTGGCGCTGTCCGGCATGGACACTCCGCAGAGCATCCGCCTCCTGGAGCAGGCCCGTTCGCAGGCCCCAAGTTTCGTCTGGCCGGCGCTGGAACTGGCGCATATCTATTCGCCGGGTACCAAGCGGGTGGACAAGAAGAAGGCAGGCGACGAGGTCATGGCCTTCTTTGCCGCCTGCCCGTCGTCGTCCGATGCCGGCGCACAGCGGCGATTGGATGGCGCGGGTTCGAGCGAACTGCAAGCGCGCGTGGCGGCGGCCCTGCGGGCGCGGCTCGCCACGGAAACGGATCCGAAGCGGCTGAAGGATTACAAGACTCTGTGGGGCCTCGAATTCCGTACGCACCCTCCCCATGAGCACGACGCTCTGCGCAAGCAGGTGGCCGCCGATCTCCAGCGCCTCGAGTCGCTCAATCCCAAACCCGATGCCGGGTGGTTGGTTTTCTTGAAGAACGGCTACAAACAAAGCGGCGCCCCGCCGGAAACCGTAGCGGCCATGGAAGACCGCGTGATCCAGACCTTCCCGCATTCCGACGAAGCTTACCGGATCGTGAGCGATCGCTGGGATATGTCCACCAAGGAACCGGAAGACCAGAACGATGCGGCCGCGTGGGCCAAGTACCACGGGGAATACAGAGAGGCGCTGAAAGGTTGGATCGCCCGATTTACGGAGTCCCGGGAGCTGCAGCACGAAGCGTGGTTCGAAGCCATCTATGACGACTCCGATCTGCCGGCGGAAGAGGGCCTTCGCGCAATGGACGATTTTCTCGCGGAGGCCGCGTACCAGCCACGCGAGATCGGACACTATCTTTGGGCGACGAGTTTCCTGATCGACCACAAGTGGCAGCCGAGGCGGGTGTTCGACCTGTTGCGGGATTCGGACAAACTGATGGACCAGTGGCATGTGCGGATGCTGGGCGACAATCTCTCGGACGAGGCAGAGGACGTATGGGCGAGTAACGAAACGATCAGGCGGCAGGCGGCGGCCGGGGATGTGCTTGTTGCCGCCAGGCTCGCGGAGCGTCCCGAAGAGGCGGAGCGGCTCAAGACCTCGTCGAGCGCGATCTCCCCAAGACTTGGCCCCGCATTGAGACGCGATACTGGCTGAACCGGGGCAGGCTGGCGGCGCTAGAAGGGAGCAAGGCTGACGCGTTGACTTATTACCAGAAAGCGATCCATACGCGCAAGGAACCGCCAGAGCCGCACGAAGGGCGAGTCAGGGACGACCTCATGGACGAAGCCCGCGCGCTGTGGAAACAATTGGGCGGCAGCGAAACGGCCTGGAACCTGTGGAGCAAGCCGCCCTCCGCCAAGATCCAGGAGTTAGCCGAGAACGGATGGAGGAAGCCTGGGAAGGACATGCCGGCATTCGAACTGGCAGATCTCTCCGGCAGAACCTGGCGCCTCAAGGATCTCGCGGGCCGGCCCGTCCTGATCAATGTCTGGGCCACCTGGTGCGGTCCCTGCCAGAGGGAATTGCCCCATCTGGAAAAGCTGTATCGGAAGGTGAAGGACCGTTCCGATCTGCAGATCCTGACGCTCACCATCGACGAAGATCTCGGCGCAGTGGCGCCCTTCATGAAGGAGAAGGGCTACACCTTTCCGGTGCTGCCCGCGTACAGCTTCGTCACCGGGCTGCTCGATCTGGTGGGCATCCCGCAGAACTGGATCGTGGATTCAAAAGGCGAGTGGCGCTGGACCGGCGCGCCCGCCGTACCGGACGCCGAGTGGGAAGAAGCCATGCTGAAGCAGCTCGAATCCGCCAGGTAGCACAGGCTTCAGCCTGTGATGTTATCCTCAATAACCATGTGCTTCAACTCCCGGTATCTCTCGCTTCTCCTGATCCTCGCGCCCGCCTCCGCCGCGGTGGTCTCCGACGTGCGATTCAAACTCTCGGCCGGCGACCTCTCCAGCGCCGAGGCCCTGGTCGAAGATTACCACCGCGCCAATGGCGCCAACTCGGAATACGTCGCCGCGGTCTCCTGGCTGGCGCGCGGCGCGTTGACCCTGGGCCAAACCGAGACCGCCGCCCGCTATCTCGCCGAAACCAAGACGCTGGTGGCCGCGTTGCTCAAAACCAAACGTGTGGACGACGACAGCTTCCTGGAGGCCGCCGTCGGCGCCTCCATCGAAGTGGAAGCGCGGATCATGGCGGCGCGCGGCAACCGCGACAAAGCCGTCGCTTTCCTGGAGTCCGAGTTGCCGCACTGGAAAACCTGGTGGATCGAGGCGCGCATCCACAAGAACCTGGACTTGCTGACGCTCGAAGGCCAGCCCGCGCCCGAGCTGGATGCGTCTTATCGCGGCAGCCCGGTCCTGCTGTTCCTGTGGGCGCACTGGTGCGGCGACTGCAAAGCGCAGGGCCCCGTCATCGCCCGCCTCAGGCAGAAGTACGAGCCGCGCGGCTTGCGCGTGCTGGCGCCTACCCGCCGTTACGGAGACGTGCCGAAAATCGACCATCCCACCGCCGCGCAGGAAGACCAGGAGATCGAGCGCGTGTGGAAAACTTCCTACGCCGCCCTCTCCGAAGCCCCGCATCCCATCAGCGAAACCATGATGCTGCGCTACGGCGTCAGTTCCACGCCGACTCTGGTTTTGATCGATCGCGAGGGCATCGTGCGCATGTACCGGCCCACCCGCATGACCGAGGCCGAACTCGCGCAACGCATCGAAGCCCTGCTCGCCCCATAGAATAGCCCTCCGTCCGCCGGCCCCCGGCCCTGCCCCGGCGCGTGGAGCGCGGCTTAGCGGCCCGCAAAAGCGCGCCCGTGCCCCCGAAGACCTCCGGCGAACCCACCGCCGTGCTGCGCCGCTCGCTGGACGCCGCGAAATTCGGCGGCCCCGAAAAGCTGGAAGGCTTCGCCCGGCTCGACCGTTTCGCGCGCGCCATTGAGCAGCGCGACTCCCCCGATGCCTATTTCGAAGCCATCGTCGCGCACGAGCGCGCAATCTCGCCATCGCTGGGAAAAGCACGTGGCGCAAGCAATCTCGTGGGGACCATCACAGATTGAAGCCTCTGTCACCAGCTATATGTATGGAACCCCACGCATGCGGGAAGACGGGACATCCAGTCGCGCGCGATAATGTTACAGGAGGATATGGGAATGAAGAAAGTGTTGATTTTGGCCGCGGCTCTGGGCTGCTCGCCATTAGGGCTTTTTGCCGATACGGCGGCCGAGCGGCTCGAGGAATCGGCCAGGATTGTGCATGAGATCATGGCGACGCCCGACAAGGGAATTCCTCAAGATCTGCTGAATAAAGCGTACTGCGTGGTGGTCGTTCCGTCACTGAAGAAAGCCGCGTTCGTGGTGGGCGGCCAGTACGGAAAGGGCTTTACGATTTGCCGGAGGGGCGCGGGCATGGGGTGGGGAGCGCCGGGGGCCGTCAGGGTCGAAGGCGGCAGCTTCGGGTTTCAGATCGGCGGCTCGGAGACGGACGTCGTGATGCTCGTCATGAACGAGCACGGCATGAAGGAATTAGACAAAGACAAAGTCACTCTGGGTGGGGACGCCAGCGTGGCGGCGGGACCGGTGGGGCGCACGGCGACGGCCAACACCGATGCCTATATGACCGCGGAGATTCTTTCGTGGTCGCGCGCGAAGGGTCTTTTTGCGGGCATCTCACTGAGCGGCGCGTCGCTGCGTCCGGACAGAGAGGGCAACAGGGAACTGTACGGGGAGGGCCTGGACAACAAGCAAATCCTGATGACGAAGAGGGAGCCGCCGGCGGCGGCCCGGCCGCTGATCGCGGAACTGAACAGGTATTCGATGCACAAGGACGGCGGCGCAATTAGTTGTGGGGCAGCCAATCATGGCTGCCGTCGGCTTTCAGCCGGCGTCCGGAGATTTGCCATTTCCCGTGGGGCAGGTTGTCTGGCCGATTGTTAATCGGCCGTGGCAGGCGGTTTCGCCAGCGGTGAACGCTTCTCGAATTTCTCTACGACAGGTGAGATCTCGACCGATAGGGCAAACCGCGTGCGGGGCTGTGGTACGGTCATATTAGAAAAGAGCCTCGCTACTTCACCGCCACGTGATTCTGGCCGGGGCCTCTGCCGGATCTTTGACAACTTCGGCAAAAGGCGACAAAAGGCGATACTTTCAACACTCTTTCAAACGTGTCGCCTGTCGTCGCCGCCGGCCCTCGCCCCGAGCGAAGCCCGCCCCCCAAGGCCTCCACTTGGATAAGTTCAAAGCATTCACACGAACTTGTACGTGCCGGGGACCGGCAGCGGGGCGGGGTTCATCTTTACGTCGTACCCGAACGCCTTCGGTATGAGGTCCAACTGCGAATTCATGATCTGGTCCCAGGTGATCTCTTGTCCTGAGTAGGCCGATTCGCGGGCCATGATGGCGGTGAGCGTGCTCTCCGCAATGGGCAGTGAGTAATTCAAGTACGGCCCGTCGCCGCGGATGCTCCGGATCATATTGATGTGTTCCTGCACGTAGGGATTGATCCCTGGGGCGCCCATGTCCATGCCGTTGCTGCGGCCCTTGGCGCCCACGATCATGTCGCTCACATTGGTATAGACGCCCTTGGGATATTGCCGGCAGTGACTGCTCAGGTGCACGCCGTTGGGATAGGTGAAATCGGAACTCATGTGATCGTAAATGTTGCCGTAGAGTTCCTCGCGCGGACGCCACGCCGCGCCGCCGGAAGCGGCTACCTTCACGGGATGGGCGCCCATCAGCCAGTTCATGAAATCGATGTTGTGGAAGTGCTGTTCGACGATCTGGTCGCCGCAAATCCAGATGAACGAATACCAGTTGCGGAGCTGCCACTCCATGTCGCTCCACTTCGGTTCGCGGCGTTCGGCGTGAAAGACCGGACCGCTGAGGTAATAGGCGTAGAGCGCGGTGATGTCGCCGATGGCGCCATCTTGGATCTTTTGCACGGTCTCCACATACTCGCGGTGCGCGCGCCGCTGGGCTCCGGAGACCACTGTCAACTTGCGCTCGGCGGCCAGCTTCCCGGCGGCGACGAAGCGCCGCGCGCCGGCCGGATCGGTGGCGATGGGCTTCTCGGTGAAGACGTGCTTTCCGGCGTTGACCGCCGCTTCGAAATGCATGGGCCGGAAGCCGGGCGGCGTGCATAGCATCACGATATCGATATCGGAAGCGAGCAGCTTCTGGTAGGCTTCGAAGCCCGTGAAGTGATGGTCCGGCTCGACGCGGATGCGCGGCTGGATGGAGGCCACCAGGTCTTCGGCTTTCATCTCCTGGGGCCGGCCGTTGCGCTCCACGGTGATGCCGGCGTAGCGGCCGATGAACTTGGGGTCGCGCAGGCGGGCGAGCGATTGTTCGAGGTGGTCTTCGAATACGTCCGCCATGCCTACGAGTTCGACGTGCTCGTTGCCGGTGAGCAGGTCCACTACGGCCTGCGTGCCGCGTCCGCCGCAACCCACCAGGCCGGCCTTCAGCCGGTCGTTGGCGGCAGCCCGCGCCACGCGCGGCTGGAGCATGGACAAGGCGGACGCCCCGGCGCTTAGAAAGGTCGACTGTTTGAGAAGGTTCCTGCGGGAAATGCCATCGGAATTCTGCATGACTCGACGGTACCACAGAGCAGTGGGGACTCCCTGGTCTGGTGTGCTTAACGGCTTTGGGGATTTCTGACGGAAACCGCTCCCTGACGGTCGCGGCTCGGTAACAGTCGCGTTGATATCGCAAGGTTTACTGAGCCGCGAGCGTAAGCGAGCGGTTGCATTCCCCAAAACGGTTAAGCACCCCCTGGTCTGCGCGGGTCCCCTGGACCCGCTGCTAGGCCGCCTTAGCCAACCGGGGCGCTATCTCCTGGACGTTGGTCCGCGGCGGCCCCCCAAAGATCTCGAGCAGGGCGGAACGCACCTTGAGGTATCGCTGGCACGCGGAGCAGCCGCACTGCGCATTCCGGGCTGTGTGCTCGATGAGGTAGTCCAGTTGTTCGCGCAGGATGTCGGTCTCATCGGCGGGTTCCGGAATCCTCTGTAGTTCAACTTGTGGGGCCATCGCATCACCTCCATACTCACCTTGATAGATGTGTGGGGATCGAAACGGGGTCCGTTCGCGAGTGTAAATGATTGTCAGCATTGGATTACTAAAGTTTCATCCGCGATCCGCCGATGCCATTAGTATGGAAGATCCGCCGGATCTGGAATTGATGGCCAATCGCTTCAACCGGTTGGTGAAGGAGTTGCTGGAAGGGGAGGTGCGCCGCACTTCGTTCCAGCCATGGGAAGTCCATCTGTTGTTGGACTTACAGGACTGCCGGTTGACGCGTTCGCGCCGGGACGAAGCGCTGCGCCGCTATCAGCGCGTGGTGCAAAAGCAATTGGAGCGTGGGGAACTGCCGCCGGTCAAATTCGCGGATTTCCTAGGGCGGCGGAAGCGTGGGCCTGAACTGGTCCCGCCGCCATCAGTGCCCGGCCAAGACCCTGCGTCCCTCAATCCGTAGTGTGCCGCCGATCACCATGCGGATGGCTCCGCTGTAGATGCGATGCTCCTCCTTCAGGATGCGCGCCGACAGTGTTTCGACCGTATCGTCGTCGAGCACCGGCACGGCCGCCTGTACCAGGATGGGGCCGGCATCCAGGTATTCGTCCACGAAGTGTACTGTACAGCCCGTCACTTTAACGCCATGCTCCAGCGCCTGGTGCTGCGCATCGAGTCCCGGAAAGGCGGGCAGCAGCGACGGGTGGATATTCAACACGCGGCCCGGGAATTCGCGGATGAACCCGGCGCTGAGCAGCCGCATATATCCTGCCAGGCAGACCAGGTCCACGGCATGTTTTTTCAGCTCCTCCACCAGCATGGCATCGTAGATGTTGCGGTCCAGGCCCTTGGACGGGATCGATACCGCAGGCAGGCCGCGCTGGCGGGCGGCCTCCAGCCCGCGCGCTTCCGGACGGTTGGAGATCACGATGGCGATTTCGGCGTCGATCTTGCCGGTGGCCACGTTATCGGCGATGGCCTCGAAATTGGAACCGCGCCCTGAAAGGAGAATGCCGAGGCGCTTCATCGGTACACCACCCGCGGCCCGCGCCGCTTTTGCGGCACGACCTGGCCGGCAGCGAAGAAAGGCTCGCCCAGCTTGCGCAGCACCTCTTCGGCGCGGCGGACCTGCGGGGTGCCCGCTGGGCCCGGCACCGCCAGAATCATGCCGATGCCCAGATTGAACGTGCGCCGGTAATCGTCTTGGGGTAGGTTGCCCAGCCGCCGCAGCAGCTCGAAAATCGGCGGGACCGTCCAGGCGCCGGTATCGATCTCCGCGGCCAGCCCCTCGGGCAGCATGCGCGGCGTGTTATCCGTGAGGCCGCCGCCGGTGATGTGCGCCGCGCCTCGCAACAGGCCTTTGTCCGCCAGCGCGCGAATCGGCTTCAGATAGCTGCGATGCACCTGGAGCAGCGTATCGGCCACCGTTCCACCCAGTTCCGGCACGACGCTCGAGGGCGCATAGCCGGCCACTTCGAAGAGCAGCTTGCGCGCCAGAGAGTAGCCATTGGTATGCAGCCCGGTGGAGGGCAGGCCGAGGAGCACATCGCCCGCGCGGATGCGCTTGCCCGTGAGCAGCGCGCGCCGTTCGGCTGCGCCCACGATGAAGCCCGCCAGGTCGTATTCGCCGGCCGCATAGAGGCCGGGCATCTCGGCGGTCTCGCCGCCGATCAGCGCACAGCCGTTCCGGCGGCAACCGCGCGCGAGGCCCGCTACCACCTGCGCGGCCACGCCGGCCTCCAGTTTTCCGGTCGCGAAATAATCCAGGAAAAACAGCGGCGTGGCGCCTTGGACGGCGATATCGTTGACGCAGTGATTCACCAGGTCCTCGCCCACGGTGTCGTGGCGGCCGGTGAGGAAGGCGACTTTGATCTTGGTGCCCACGCCATCGGCCGAGCTGATGAGCACGGGCCGCTTCCATCCGGCGAGCGAGTAGCATGCGCCGAAGGTGCCTATATCGGTGAGCACGCCGCGGGTGAAGGTCTCGCGCGCCAGCTTGCGAATGGAAGAAACCGCGCGATCCGCCTCATCGATGTTGACCCCGGCATCCTGGTAGCGCATGTATGGAATTCATAGTATAGCGGCAGGGCGCACGTGCGGCTAAGGCATGCCGGGTTCGTGGCGTAAGACCAACGTGGCAAGGCGACGCACCTCGGCCAATTCCTTGGAGGCATCCAGCCCTTGAGCTTCGCGGGCTACCCAAGTACTCATCGCGGCGATCAGTTCGGCGGCGCGCGGGTGTTTGAGGTACAGATTGCCGTTGGCGTCCACCCTGATGGGATTGGCATCCCCTTCCGGCTCGACGCCGAGAGCGTCCAGTGTCGGTTCGGCCTTCGCATCGAGCTCTTCTGGATCCTCACTTAATATCGAGTGACAGACGGCCACGCATTCGTCACAGATGAAGGCGCGCGGGTAGTCGCTGGGACTTGAGATGAGTCGGCCGACGGCGTCCTCGGCCTTGTGACAGAAGGAACAACGACGGTCCGGACGTATCTCACTTTTTCGACGAAATACGCACTCACCCTTGCCCCAGCACTGCCTTCTCACGCACCACTTCCGTCACCGGCAGGCGCAGCCGGAAGCACGCGCCGTTGCCGGGCTCGGATTCCGCCCACATGTCGCCGCCGTGGTCGAGCACCGTCTGCCGCGCGAGCGCCAGACCCAGGCCCAGCCCGTTCTTCTTGCCGGCGCTGACGAACGGCTCAAACAGGCTGTCGCGGATCTCGGGCGCGATGCCGGGGCCGGTATCGCGCACATCCGCCACCACGAATCCGTCTTGCGCCACGGCCGAGATTTGAATCCGGCCGCCCTCCGGCATCATTTCCAGAGCGTTGCCCACCAGGTTGGAGAAGACCCGCTCCATGCGGTTGCGCTCCAGCGGCAGCTCGATATCGTCCGGAATGCGGATCTGCACTTCGACATGCTGCGCTTCGGCGGAAGCCAGCAGGGATTCGCAGCCGGCCGCCGCCACTTCCCGCAGCTTGCACACCTCTGCGCCGCGGGCGTTGCCCCGTGAGACATTGAGCAGATCCTGCAGCAATTCCTGGATACGCCGCGAAGCGCGATAAATGTTGGCGGCCAAACGCTTGACTTGCGGCGGAGTCAGCTCGGCATCCACCAGCATCTCGGCGCCGCCATAAACCGCCGCCAACGGGTTGCGCAGATCGTGCACGATGGAACTCGAAAGCCGCCCGATGGTGGAGATGCGCTCTTGGCGTATCAGTTCCTGGCGCGCCTGCTGGATGGAGGCGCACATGGCGTTGAAGGTCCGGGCCAGGCGCCCGAGTTCATCCTGGCTGACCACTTTCACGCGGTGCTCGTAATTCTGCCGGGAGACCTCCGCGGCCGCGCGGTCCAATTCTTTAAGCGGCTCGACGATGCGCCGCGCGAGCAGGTAGGTGAGGCCCAGGCTGGCGGCGACGGCCAGCAGCCAAAGCAGAATGATTTTGCGCTGGAGCGCGGCCAGCCGCTCGCTGTCGGCCGCGAAGGAGCGCAGAATCCACAAATCGCCGATGGGATTGCCGGCAATGTCGAGGAGCGGCGTGGGACGCGCGGCGTACTCGATGCCGCCGGCGATGAAGGGCTCCAGAGGACGCGAGGGGAGCCTGGAGACCACCAGGCGGGCGGCCTCGGGATCCAGCGAGGAGGCGATCGGTTGGCCGTTGGAAACGAAGAGGAATTCGCTGCCGCCGGTGTCCGCCTTCAGTTGCTTCGCCACCAGACTGTCCACGCCATATCCGGCCACCAGCACGTTTTGCAGCACGTTCTCCAGGTAGACGGGCGTGAACACCGTTTGGTACAAGTGCCCTCCGCCCACCAGGAAGCCGGACGCCTGATCCGGGAAGCGGGCCGCGGCGATGCGCACATCCCGTTCGGCGACAGGCATTACCCCCACCGGTGCGATGACCTTGCCGGCCGCATCGGTTACCAGAAAAACGGCATTCTTGATCTTCCAGAGCTCGTTGGCTGTGTCGCGGATGGTGTTGGCGTCCTTGGTGCCGAAGGCGGAACGCACGGCCGACATCTGGCTCAGGGTCAGGCTCACCGAACCGAGTAACTCGGCGCGCGCTTCCCATAGCGACTGGTAGGCCTGGAAGCTGGCGCCCACCTCGTCTTCCATAGTGCTGGTGGTGGTCTGGACGGCGTTGTGCACCACAATCCAGCCCATGAGCGCGAACAGCAGGGTGACGGCCACGGAGGTGGAGAGCAGGATCTTCCATAGCAGCGACAGGCGTGAGAAGCGCGCAATCATTGGTTTGGCCGGTAGGCCGGCTGGTCGTCGATTACCGGCGGATAGTCTTTGTCCCACTTGTTCTTGTGCGGCGCGGGGATGTAGCCGGTTTCGGAAATGCGGATGAGAGGGAGAACCCGCGGCGCGGCCTTCTCCACGCCGACTGGCCGCACCAGGGCGTTCAGCGTCTCGTCCGTGGCCCTTTCGTGAAAGATATGCAACGTGTAATTGCCGGGCGGCACGTCGCGAATTTCAAAATCGCCCGAACCTTTGGAGACGTCGAACCAGGGCGTATCCAGCACGGCGATCACCGCGCTCATGGTTGGATGGATATTGCAGAACACGCGCACAATGCCGGCGCGCTTGAATACGACGTCTTTGCTGGTATAGGGCCGGTACAGGCCCAAGTCGAAAATCTGCCCGTCGTAGTTGGAAAACACGCTATGGAAGATGGGATCTTTATTCGGGAAGTCCACCGCGGAGCCGACCGGGATGGCCAATACGTGCGGCGTGAAATGCTTTTCCTTCTGCACCATCCGGAAGTGGTGGGGCGGGACTCTCCCCGGGGGGTCGCCGTTGGTAGGTTCCAGCCACACGACCACTCCGGAAAAGTCCTTGTTGTGGCGCACGCCCGGGTCTCGCGAATCGGTCAGCACGACGTTGCCTTTGACGCTGGCGCACCAGGCCGGCATGAGCCAGAGGCCGCTAAAACAGATACGCCAGAGCCAGGTCATAGTGATTGTTCAATCGAACGCTACTATCAATATAAGCGGTGCGCGCCTGCGAGACTTCCGCGCCGAGTAGCACGTTGGGCGCCAGGCGGTAGAAGAAATTCGCGCCGTAAAGCCAGTTTCGGCCTATGGCGTATGCCGCCAGGTCCGCGGCGCGGCCGTTCTCCAGCCCGGAAAAAATGTGGAACGAAAGGCGGGGAGTGGCCAGAACAGTCAATTGCCCCCATCCGCCCTTGCTGTGTACCGGGATAGCGGCGCCCGTGGGCAGGATCGTGAAACCCTCGAGACCGCCCACCGGACCCACGTTTTGGCCGCTGAAAAAAGCGCCGCTGAACTCCAGCTTCGACAAGGGATTGGTGAACCAATCGAGCGAGAGCAAATTGGACGAGACGGATGAGCCGGCCACGTGCGTGATGCTGGTGTGGAAGCCGGGCGCGATTTCGATGCGGCGGCCGGCCTCGGAGCCATGCTGTGAGAAATGGTAGAACTCGAAACGCCCTTCTATGCCTGGCCGGGCGGGCTCGGGGGTCTGTGTGCTCTGCACGTACGGCTGGATCTCGGAGGTTTGCACGGCGCCGAATTGCGCGCGTACGCCGGTTTGGTCCGTGAAGCGGATCTTCTGCTCGAAGCGCACCTGCGGAATCCAGAGCCACAGGTTGCCTGCGCCGGCCAGAGGCGCGAACTCCACTTGCGCCAGCGAGGCGGGCTGGCGCGGCGCGAAGATGGGGCTCTCCACGCCCGCCATGATGCTACGGTCTGCCCAATCGATCTCGATCTCGCCCGTGCGCAGCCGGAATCCCAAATCCAGCGGCGCGCCGGAGCCGCCCGCGAAGTCCATGTAGACGTTGCCGTGTACTTTGCCGCCCAGGAAAGCCTGCGGCCCGGAGTAGTCCAGGCCGAGGGTGGTCTGATAGAGGGTGCCGCCGCCGCTGGCCAGGTTTCCGGGCCAGGCGAACAGGGGGTACTGTTGTCCGCCGCTCCCTTTGGAGTTCAGGAAGCCGTTGAAGAGAGCCATGCCGGTGACCCGGATGGGGAAGCGTTGGGAAGCCTCCACCTTGCTCTGCGCGAGTTCTTCGACGCGGCTCTCGTCCACGGCGACTTTCTCGTCGAGCGGCGGCGCGGCTTTGGGCGGCTGGCCGCGGGCTTCCGCCAGTTCCTGGCGCAGTTGGCGGACCTCTTCGGCCAGCGATTGGTTTTGCCGTTCCAGGCGGTCCAGGCGCTGTATGATTTGCCCAAGATCGATTTGCCGGAGATCGGGGGGAGCAGTTTGGGCCGCAAGGATGCCTGGCGCCAAGAGAGCGATCAGCACGCGCCGGGCGTGGCTACGGGGAACGATCGGCAGACATTGCATCGAGAAGTTGCTCCAGTTTGAGCCGCACCTGGGCGGGCGAATATGGTTTCGGGAAGAAGGCGTTCGCGCCGATCGACGCCAGGCGCTCAGGCGTGCGGGGATCCGTGTCGCCGCTGACGACGATAATGGGCAGCCGTTGATGACGGGGTTCGGCGCGGATCCGCTCGATGAATTCGAATCCGTCCATGCGCGGCATGTTCAGGTCGGTGACCACGGCGCTAACGGCGCAATCCCCGCTTGCGAGCAGGCGCAATGCGTCTTGAGCCGTCGGCAGTACGGTCACGGCGATGTCCGGTATGCCGAGAAACGCCATTTCCAGCGTAGTGGCACAGGTGGCGGCATCTTCGACTATGAGGACTGTTGCGCCCGGCATCTCCAAGCTCCGTTGCACCTCATCTGTACATTTTCGCCCATTTGGATGGCCGGGCGGTGGGTGGGCTGTAAAAAAGCTGTAAAA
>OCZT010002831.1_pt1 | contig 17894 bp, 14 predicted proteins | sample 1539031 | NCBI WGS metagenome assembly OCZT01 (sample SAMEA3539308, study PRJEB22396) | soil metagenome | biome: tundra; feature: field; material: soil | place: USA | collected 2010-05 | depth 0.15 m | reverse complement strand
CCAGCTCGCCCACGTCGAGGGGTTCGTCTCCAGGCTGCCCGATCACGCCAGCATCTCCGCGGGGGGCAGCCGGGTCACCGGACTGGGCGACGGCTACTTCTACTCGCCCACGGTGCTGTCCGGACTGCGCCAGGACGACGAGGCGATCCAGCGCGAGATCTTTGGCCCGGTCATCACCGTGCAGAAGTTCTCCGACGAGGCGCAGGCGCTCGCCTGGGCCAACGGCGTCGAGTACGGCCTGGCCAGCAGCGTCTGGACTAAGGACTTCGGCCGGGCCATGCGGATGTCGAAAAGGATGAACTTCGGCTGCGTGTGGATCAACACCCACATCCCGATCGTGGCCGAGATGCCCCATGGCGGCTTCAAGCACAGCGGCTACGGCAAGGACCTGTCCATGTACGGCTTTGAGGACTACACCCGGATCAAGCACGTCATGGCCAACATCGATGGATAGGCACGTCCCTCAGTGGTATCTGCATAACAAGGAGTGTTCATGAGCAATCAAGACCCGTCGGTCTTCCAGGCGGCATTGGCCCGGGGCCTGATCTCCCGGCGCACAGTCATGGCAGGTATGGCGGGGGTCACCGCCGTGGGTGCGCTCGCCGCATGTGGCTCGGCAGGCAAGAGCTCCTCCGGCGCTTCGACCAAAGCCATGGTCAAGGCGGCGACGGACATGTCCGCCACCGAAAAGGTCGTGAACTGGTCGAACTGGCCGTCCTACATGGACGTCAATACGACGACCAAGACACACCCGACCTTGGACGAGTTCACCAAGACGACCGGGATCAAGGTCAACTACACCGAGGACTACAACGACAACAACGAGTTCTACGCCAAGGTGCGTCCGCTGCTGGCTGCCGGCGCCGACACCGGCCGCGACATGTGGGTGAGCACCGACTGGATGGTGGCCAGGCTGATCCGGGAGAACTTCGTCCAGAAGTTCGACCTTGCCAACATGCCTAACCACGCCAACGTCGAGGATGCACTTCTGAACGTTCAGTACGACAAGGGCCGGTTGTACTCGCTGCCGTGGCAGAGCGGGTTCACCGGGATCGCCTGGAACCCCAAGTCCACCGGTGGCAAGAAGATCGAGAGCGTGGACCAGCTACTCACCGATCCCGCGCTGAAGGGCAAAGTCACCCTGCTGACCGAGATGCACGACACCATCGGACTGGTGCTGATCGCGCTGGGCAAGAACCCTGCCAGCTTCACCGATGCGGACTTCACGGCCGCGTGCGCCGAGATCCAGAAGGCCAAGGACGCCGGACAGATCAAGGGATTCACCGGCAACGACTACACCAAGCCACTGGCCTCCGGCGATACGGCGGCCTGCATGGCCTGGACGGGCGACATCGTCCAGCTCAAGGCGGACAATCCCAACCTTGGCTATGCCCTGCCGGCACAGGGGTTTATGTACTGGTCGGACAACTTCGTGATTCCCAACCTGGCCAAGCACAAGAAGAACGCTGAGAGCGTGATCAACTACTACTACGATCCCGCTGTCATGGCCAAGGTGGTCGACTACGTCAACTACATCTCCCCGGTCAAGGGGTCGAAGGCGGTGCTGCTGAAGAGCGACCCCGCCGCCGCCGCCAACCCGCTGATCTTCCCCTCGCCTGACGTCATCGCCCGCGCGCGCATCTTCCGCCCGCTGACTGCCGCCGAGGAGACCAAGTACAACCGCCAGTTCCAGGCGATCGTGACGGGGTGAGTGGTCAGTGACCGAAAAGACCTCTGGTGACCTGAAGCTGAAAGGGGTCACCAAGACGTATGACACCTTCACGGCTGTGGATGACATCGACCTGGTCATACCGCGCGGCTCGTTCTTTGCGCTGCTGGGCCCCTCGGGGTGTGGCAAGACGACGACGCTGAGAATGGTGGCCGGGCTGGACCAGCCGACCATCGGCCAGATCTGGATTGGTGAGAAGGACATCACCGATACCAGGGCCTATCAACGCAACGTCAACACGGTGTTCCAGAGCTATGCGCTGTTTCCTCACCTCAGCATCCTGGACAACGTCACCTTCGGGTTGCGTCGCCGCAAGGTCTCGGACTTCAAGGCCCAGGCGATGGCGGCGCTCGAGCTCGTCCAGCTTGCCCACATCGCCAAGAAGAAACCTGGTCAGCTCTCCGGTGGCATGCAGCAGCGGGTGGCGCTGGCCCGGGCCATCGTCAACCGGCCGGACGTCCTGCTGCTCGACGAACCGCTGGGTGCCCTCGACCTGAAGCTGCGCAGGCAGATGCAGATCGAGCTCAAGCAGATCCAGTCCGAGGTCGGGCTGACGTTCGTCCACGTGACCCACGATCAGGAGGAGGCCATGACCATGGCCGACACCATCGCGGTCATGAACTCCGGGCGGCTCGAGCAGGTCGCTGACCCGGCAACGCTCTACGAACACCCCACGTCGACGTTCGTAGCCAACTTCCTCGGGCAGTCCAACCTGTTGAAGGCGACAGTGAAGGCCCGGACCGGGACCATCGCGGAGCTCGATGTCCACGGCGTGAACCTGCGTCTGCCGGTGGATCGCCTGAAGGAGACAACCAAGGAGCTGTGGCTCGGGGTGCGCCCTGAGAAGCTGCGGCTGGTCGGGCCCACGCAGGACGGTGGCGACAACAACAGGCTCACCGGTGTTGTGGTTGATGCCTCGTTCACCGGTCTGGCCACCAACTATCTGGTCAAGCTGCCGTGGGGCCAGGAGCTCATGGTGGTGCAGCAGAACGACGGTGCGCGATCGGCCGCAAGAGGGGCCCAGGTCACTCTCGGCTGGGCTCCCGAGCACGGCTTTGCCCTGAACGCAAACCAGGATGCGCACGCCGGCGCCCAGGATCAGGCTGACGACAGCGGAGCGATCTAGTGGCGGGGCAGGTAGCCACGGCGGCACCCCCCACAGCACCCCCGGTAGTGCAACGCCCGCGGCGGGTCAAGCGCAACTACACGCCCTACCTGCTCCTGCTGCCGGGGCTGGCCTGGCTGGTTTTGTTCTTCGTCGTGCCGATGCTCTCGCTGGGGTCGCAGTCGCTACAGACCGGCAGCGTGGAGAGCGGCTACTCCCAGACCTGGCACTTCCAGACCTACGTCGACGCGATGTCGCAGTACTGGCCACACTTCGCTCGCTCGATCGTGTTTGCGGGCACTGCCACGGTGTTCACCTTGCTGCTGGCCTACCCGCTGGCCTACTTCATGGCACAAAAAGCGGGCAAGTGGAAAAACATCCTGCTGGTCCTGGTGATCGCGCCCTTCTTCACCAGCTTCCTCATCCGCACCCTGGCCTGGCAGACGATCCTCACCGACAACGGACCGGTGGTGGCTCTTGCCCGCTCGACCCATTTCACGAACGTGTTGCAGTGGCTGCAGCTGACGAGCAACGACTCGTTGATGAACTCGCGGTTCGCTGTCATCGCCGGTCTGACCTACAACTTCCTTCCGTTCATGATCCTGCCGCTCTACGCCAATCTCGAGCGACTCGATCACAGCCTCATAGAGGCCGCAGGGGACCTCTATGCCACGCCGATCCAGACGTTCTGGAAGGTCACCTGGCCGCTGTCCCTGCCAGGGGTCGTGGGAGGCACATTGCTGACCTTCATCCCTGCGGCCGGTGACTTCATCAACTCCCGGCTGCTGGGGAACACCCAGACGGTCATGATCGGGCAGGTCATCGACTCGCAGTTCCTGCAGGTTCAGGACTACGCGGTGGCAGCGGCGTTGTCCTTTGTGCTGATGGCCGTGATCGTGGTCATAGTCGCCCTATACGTGCGGCGTGCCGGCACCGAGGAGCTGGTCTGATGCGCTGGCTACGTTCACATCTGGTCGGTATCGCGGCGCTGCTCGTCCTGGCCTACCTGCTGATCCCCAACCTCGTGGTGATCATCTTCTCGTTCAACAAACCAGCGGGGAGCTACAACTACCAGTGGCAGCATTTCTCCCTTGACGCCTGGACGAACCCCTGTGGGACGCCCGGCATCTGTAGCTCGCTAGGGCTCAGCCTGAAGATCGGGTTCATCGCCACCATTGTGGCGACCATCCTCGGGACCATGGTCGCGTTCGCCATAGGCCGGAACCGTTTCAGGGGCCGTTCGTCGGTGAACCTGCTCATCTTCTTGCCCATGGCTACCCCCGAGGTCGTGATGGGCTCCAGCCTGCTGACCCTGTTCATCGCGATGGGCATCGCCCCCGGTACTCCGACCATCTTGATCGCGCACATCTTGTTCTGCCTGTCCTTTGTTGTCGTCACCGTCAAGGCGCGAATCGCCTCCCTCGATCCCCGATTGGAGGAGGCCGCGGCGGACCTCTTCGCGACCCCGACTCAGGCCTTCCTGCGGGTGACGTTGCCGCTGGTCGCACCGGGTATCGCAGCCGGCGCACTGCTGGCCTTCTCGCTTTCCTTTGACGACTACATCATCACGAACTTCAACGCCAGCCCGAGTTCGGTGACCTTCCCGATGTTCGTCTGGGGTGCGGCCCAGCGCGGAACGCCAGTGCAGATCAATGTCATTGGCACGGTGATGTTCATGGCGGCCCTGATCCTGGTCGCGACGGGCACGTTGATCAGCAACCGGCGCGCCAGGGCGGCTGCCTGACCGTGCTGCCTTGGCTGCCTGAGAGAACACTTTTGTCGGCACGTGAGGCCGAGGCTGCCCTTGAGCACGCGTCCTCCGCCCCGCTGTGGTGTGACGACGAACGAAGGCCGGCGCCGCGAGCTGGCCTGCGCGGCGACCACGACGTCGACCTTGCGGTCGTCGGCGGCGGTTTCACCGGTCTGTGGGCCGCGTTGCTTGCCCTGGAGGAGGGCTCCGCGCGCGAGGTCGTCGTGCTCGAAGGGGCACGACTGGGGTGGGCCGCGACCGGGCGCAACGGTGGTTTCTGTTCGTCGAGCCTGACCCATGGCGTGGGCAACGGAATGGCCCGGTGGCCCGAAGAGATGCCGCTGCTGCAGCGGCTGGGCGCGGCAAACCTCGACGCGATCGAGGCGACCATCTCCGAGCGTGGCATCGACTGTGACTTCGAACGCACCGGTGAGCTCGATGTGGCGCTCGAGCCCTGGCAGCTGGAGGACCTACGCGGCCATCACCAGACCTTGCGCGGGCTGGGGGAGGAGGTTGAGCTGCTCAACGCCGAGCAGACTCGCGCGCTGGTGCGATCACCGACATACCTGGGAGGGCTGCTGGACCGACACGGTGTCGCGATGGTCAACCCGGCTCGGCTGGCCTGGGGTCTGGCCGACGCCGTGCAAGGTGCCGGGGGCCGGATCCACGAGGCCACCAGGGTGCTTCGGCTGCGGTCGGCGGGAGATCGCGTCGCCCTGACTACTGCCACCGGGACGGTGCGCGCCCGCCAGGTGGTTCTGGCCACGAACGTCTTCCGCTCGCCGCTTAGGCGGGCACGTGCGCAGGTGGTTCCGGTCTGGGATCACATGATCGCCACCGAGCCGCTGAGCCGCAGCCAGCGCGAGGGGCTGGGATGGGAGGGCCGCTGCGGGGTCGGTGACGGCGGCAACCAGTTCCACTACTACCGCCTGACCGGGGACAACCGGCTCGTCTTCGGCGGCTACGACGCGCTCTACTACTACGGGTCCGACTTGTCCGCCCGACGCCAGCGCCGACCGGAGACCGAGCAGACGCTGTACCGCCACATGCTGGCGACCTTCCCCGTTCTGCGGGGGGTTCGGATCACGCACACCTGGGGTGGCGCCATCGACACCTCGACGCGGTTCAGCGCCTCGTGGCAGCGCGCGTTCGGGGGCAAAGTCGCCTCGGTCCTGGGTTACACCGGTCTCGGTGTTGGCGCGTCCAGGTTTGGCGCCCAGGTTTGTCTGGACCTGTTGGCCGGCCGGGACAACGAACGCACTCGGCTGGAGATGGTGCGCCGCGGGCCGATGCCCTGGCCGCCCGAGCCGTTGCGCTGGCTGGGGATCCAGATGACCCGGGCCAGCATCGCTCGTGCCGACGCCCATGGCGGGCGGCGCGATCTCTGGCTTCGGACGCTCGACCGACTGGGTCTGGGCTTTGACTCCTAGTCTGCCTCCGTGCACGGGGCTACCACCGAAACTGGGATCAGCGCACTTAGGGTTGTTGCCATGACCCGCTACGGCCCGCAGTTCGGACCTGACATCACCTTCCTGGGGGTGCCGCGTTGCGACCTGGACGACCCCCAGTCGTATGCCAGCGCAGACGTCGTGATCCTGGGGGCACCTTTTGACGGTGGCACCTCGCACCGCCCGGGAGCCCGCTTCGGTCCGATGGCAATCCGGATGACGGACTACCTGCCGCACGACGGCTCGCGCCCGAGTCTTGCCTTGCGCACAGATGCCCTGGTGGACCTCACCGTGGTAGATGCCGGAGATGTCGAGATGTACTCCGGCGACATCGAGAAGGCCCTTCCTGCCCTTGAGGCAGCAGTCGAGAAGGTAACCCGCGCGGGCGCCATCCCCGTGATCCTCGGCGGCGACCACTCCATCGCCTTGCCTGACGCCAAAGGCGTGGCCAACGTGCTGGGGCACGGACTGGTCTCGATGCTTCACTTCGATGCGCACGCCGACACCGGTGACATCGAGTTCGGCTCCCTGTGGGGCCACGGTCAGCCGATGCGTAGGCTGATCGAGTCCGGGGCCCTGCGCGGTGACCGGTTCCTGCAGATCGGGTTACGCGGCTACTGGCCCCCGCCTGAGACGCTGGACTGGATGGCCGGTGAGGGAATGCGCTCCTACGAGATGACCGAGATCGGGCGGCGCGGGCTCCAGGTCTGCCTGAGCGAGGCTTTCGCCATCGCGACGGACGAGTGCGAGGGCGTGTTCCTCTCTGTCGATATCGACGTCTGCGACCCTGGGCACGCGCCGGGCACCGGCACTCCTGAGCCAGGCGGCCTGTCCGCTCGCGAGCTGCTCGACTCAGTGCGACGGATCTGCCTCGAGCTGCCCGTGGTGGGCCTTGATGTCGTCGAGGTCAGCCCTCCGTATGACCACTCCGAGATCACCGCCGCGTTGGCCAACCGCGTCGTCCTGGAGGCGCTGTCCGCCATTGCCCGCCGGCGCCAGGACGCCCGTGACGGCACGACCTGGAACCCCGACGCCCCGCTGCTGGACGGTCGCTGAATCCCGACCGTCCCTGCGGGCAGTTCCAGGACGGGCACTTCCATGCACGAGGTTCCTCGACCCACAGCTCCATGACTGACAATGGAGCAGTGACCTCACCGCGCAGTATCGCCATCTTGGGATCGACCGGTTCCATCGGAACCCAGGCCGTTGAGGTCGTATCAGCCAATCCCGGGCGGTTCCGGGTGATCGCGATCAGCGCAGGTGGCGCGGACCTTGCCTTACTGGCCCGCCAAGCAGTGGCGCTCGGAGTACAGGCTGTCGGTGTGGCCCGTGGGGAACGCGATATCGTCGCGGCCGCTATCCACCAGGTCGCCGATGACGTGGGGCGAGCGGGGTTCTCCCCGCAGATCCTGGTTGGGGACCAGGCCAGCACCGATCTGGCGTCCATCGGGGCCGATGTGGTCCTGAACGGGATTACCGGCTCGATCGGCTTGCGTCCCACTCTGGCGGCTCTGCGCTGCGGTAGCACCCTTGCGCTGGCCAACAAGGAGTCACTCATCGTCGGAGGCTCGCTGGTCACGGCAGCCGCCAAGCCGGGCCAGATCGTTCCCGTGGACAGTGAGCACAGCGCCATCGCCCAGTGCCTGCGCGGCGGTTCGGCAGATGAGGTGCGCAAGCTCGTGATCACGGCCAGCGGCGGCCCCTTCCGTGGCTTGGGCCGGGAGGCACTGGCAAGCGTCACGCCCGGGCAGGCTCTTGCCCACCCGACCTGGACCATGGGACCGGTGGTCACCACCAACTCAGCGACCCTGGTCAACAAGGGGCTGGAGGTCATCGAGGCCCATCTGCTCTTCGGCATACCGTTCGAGCGCATCGAGGTCGTGGTCCACCCGCAGTCCTTCGTCCACTCCATGGTGGAGTTCGTCGACGGATCCACCATGGCTCAGGTCTGTCCGCCGAGCATGCTGATCCCCATCGCCCTGGGGATGTCGTGGCCCGACCGGGTTCCTGACGCAGGCCCGTGCGTCGACTGGACGAAGGCCGCCACTTGGGAGTTCCTCCCGCTGGACGAGGACGCCTTCCCTGCTGTCGCCCTGGCCAGAGCGGTCGGCGCTGCCGGCTTGTGCTTCCCTGCGGTCTTCAATGCTGCCAACGAGGAGTGCGTGGCGGCGTTCCTGGCGCGTCGCATCCGGTTCACCCAGATCGTCGACACGGTCAAGGCGGTGGTTGACGACTGGAGCGCCTATCCTGAGAACGATCCGAGCGCCCTGAGCGTTGATACCGTACTGAGCGCCGAGATATGGGCGCGAAAACGTGCCCACGAGCACCTGGGCCTTGCTGAAAGTGAGACGCTGGTTCTGTGATGTACTTCCTCGGCGTTTTGTTCGTCGCCCTCGGTATCAGCGTCTCCATCGCGCTGCATGAGTACGGCCACCTCTTCTGGGCCAAGAAGTTCGGCGTCAAGGTCACCCAGTACATGGTCGGTTTCGGGCCGACCATCTGGTCGCGCACCCGGGGCGAGACGGAGTACGGCCTCAAGGCGATCCCACTGGGCGGATTCACCCGGATGATCGGCATGTTCCCGCCCAAACCTGGGGCAGACCCCTCAATGCTGCGCGCATCGAACACGGGCCGCTTCTCCCAGCTGATGGACCAGGCCCGCCAGGAGTCCATGGACGAGGTCAAGCCGGGTGACGAGAACCGGGTGTTCTACAAGCTCTCGACGCCCAAGAAGCTCGTCGTGATGCTTGGCGGCCCGACCATGAACCTGCTCATCGCCGCGGTCCTGCTGGGCGGCATCTTCACGCTCTACGGCTATCCCGGGCTCACCAGCCGGGTCAGCAGTGTCTCGCAGTGCGTCCAGACCGTGCCAGCAAACGGCAAGGCGCCCGCGGCGTGCTCGCCGTCGGACCCGCAGGCTCCTGCCAATGCTGCCGGGATCCGGCCCGGCGACCGGATCATCTCCATGGCCGGACATCCGGTCAACAACTGGGATGACGTCAGGGCGCTGACCCGGCCCAACGGTGGCCGGCGCATCGCCATCGTCGTCCAGCGCAACGGCAAGCCTCTGAGCTTGACCGCGACCCCGATCCTCAACAACGTGCCGAGGGCCGACTCCCAAGGCAACCTCGTGCTTGGTCCTAACGGCAAGGCCATCATCGATCGGGTCGGTTTCCTGGGTCTGTCGCCCACCTATGAGAACGTCAAGCAGCCGCTTACCGCCGTCCCAACACTGATCGGCAGCCAGGTCGCGGCAACGGCCGGCGTGGTGTTCACCCTCCCGCAAAGGATGAGTGGCATCGTCAAGGCTGCCTTTGGCAGCGGAACGCGTGACCCGAACCTGATGTCCGTGGTCGGCGTGGGGAGGGTGGCCGGCGAGGTGGCCGACGGACAGCTTTCCTCTGGGGTGAGCGGGTCGGGTTCCGGATCCTCCAGGTTTGTCGTCCTGATCAGCCTTATCGCGTCGCTGAACCTGGCGCTGTTCGTCTTCAACCTGGTCCCCTTGACGCCCTTGGACGGCGGACACGCCGCGGGCGCGCTGTGGGAAGGGCTCAAACGTCAGGTGGCCAGACTGCGTGGCCGGCCCAACCCGGGTTACGTCGACGTCGCCAAGGCTCTGCCGGTGACCTATGTGGTAGCGATTGCGCTGATCGGCATGTCCGTCCTGCTGATGTATGCCGACGTCGTCAACCCGATCAAGTTCGGCGGCTGATCTCTTCTGTTGGACCGTGTAGCGATCGACCGTACTTCTCGGGCCGGGGCACGTGAGGGATACTGATGCCATGTCGGTTTCTCTCGGTATGCCCCCCCTGCCGCCCCCTGTTGTCTCGCCCCGGCGCAAGTCTCGCAAGATCAAGGTCGGCACGGTCGAGGTTGGTGGCGATGCCCCCGTCTCGGTCCAGTCGATGTGCACGACCCCGACCACCGACGTCAACGCGACGCTGCAGCAGATTGCCGAGCTGACCGCGACCGGGTGCGACATCGTGCGCGTGGCCTGCCCCACCCAGGACGACGCTGACGCCCTAGCCGAGATCGCCAAGCACAGTCAGATCCCCGTCATCGCCGATATCCACTTCCAGCCCAAGTACATCTTCGCGGCGATCGAGGCCGGCTGTGCGGGCGTGCGGGTGAACCCTGGCAACATCCGCAGGTTCGACAACCAGGTCAAGCAGATCGCCCAAGAGGCCAAGGATGCCGGCGTCTCCATCCGGATCGGTGTCAACGCAGGCTCGCTGGACCCTCGCATCATGGCCAAGTACGGCCACGCCACGCCCGAGGCTCTGGTCGAGTCGGCGCTATGGGAGGCGAGCCTGTTCGAGGAGCACGACTTCCACGACTTCAAGATCTCGGTCAAGCACAGCGACCCGGTGGTCATGATCAAGGCGTACGAGCAGCTTGCGGCTCGCGGTGACTGGCCGCTGCACCTCGGCGTGACCGAGGCCGGCCCCGCCTTCCAGGGGACGATTAAGTCCTCGGTGGCCTTCGGAACATTGCTGGCCAAGGGGATTGGTGACACGATCCGTGTCTCTTTGTCGGCTCCTCCGGTGGAAGAGATCAAGGTCGGTATCCAGATCCTGCAGTCGCTGAATCTGCGCCCGCGAAAGCTGGAGATCGTCTCGTGCCCCTCGTGTGGTCGTGCCCAGGTCGATGTATACACCCTGGCCGATCAGGTGTCAGCGGGCCTTGAGGGCCTTCAGGTGCCGCTGCGGGTTGCCGTCATGGGCTGTGTCGTGAACGGCCCGGGCGAGGCGCGTGAGGCGGATCTTGGCGTCGCGTCGGGCAACGGGAAGGGTCAGATCTTCGTCAAAGGCGAGATTATCAAGACGGTGCCCGAGTCCCAGATTGTCGAGACGCTGATCGCAGAGGCGATGCGGCTTGCCGAGGAGATGGGCGAACCGGTGGACGACGAAGGGGTGGCTGCGGGTCCCGTTGTCACCGTCGGCTAAGGCCTGCGTGCCGTACAAACCGGTCGACAAGGCCATCAGGGCAGGGCAGGCTTAAGGCGTGCTACGCACTCACAGTGGTGTCCGCGCCCTCACCAACGCTGACCGTGATCAGGCGCTGGAAGTCTGCGCGCGCGATATCCGCACGAACGTGTTCGTTGCGGCGCGCATTCTGGATGGCGGGCTCGCCGCGTCCCCGGGCGCGTTGCTGGGCTACGCCGAGGGTTCAGGTCTGCAGTCGATCTGCTGGGCGGCGGCCAACCTGGTCCCGGTCGGGTGCGAGGCACCCGCCCTGGCGGCCTTCGCTACCAAGATGCGCCGATGGCGTCATCACTGTTCCTCGGTGTTCGGGCCCTCTGAGATGGTGCTGCCGTTGTGGGAGGCGTTGCGACCCAGCTGGGGGCAGGCGCGTGCCGTGCGCGCCCACCAGCCGGTTCTGGCCACAGCAGGCCCCCTGCCATCGGGTACACCGATCGACCCGCAGGTCCGTCCGGCCAGATTCGACGAGGTGGACGCCGTGATGCCGGCTGCGGCGGCCATGTTCACCGAAGAGATCGGTTACCCGCCCTACTGGGGCACGGGGCACTTGTACCGACAAGGCATCGCATCGCTGATCCGGCAGGGCCGCACTTTCGTTCGGGTCGAGGACGGTGAGGTCGTGTTCAAGGCCGACGTCGGCTCGGTGGCCCTGGGTGTCGCTCAGGTCCAGGGAGTCTGGGTGGCACCGCGCTGGCGGGGCCAGGGACTCTCGGTGCCAGCCATGGCATCGGTGGTCGAGCAGGTCAGGGCTGAGATCGCACCGGTGGTCACGCTCTATGTCAATGACTTCAACACCCCTGCGCGGGCCACCTACGCGCGAGTCGGGTTCACGCAGATCGGGAGCTTCGCCACCGTCCTGATGTAGGCCGGGGGAAACTGGCGTGAGGGCGTCAACCTCGTGCCGATATCCTCACGTTGTCCGGTGCTTCCTGCCCGGGCCTGAAGTGCCCCGACCAATGGAGATCCCGTGTCAACGCCGGCCCTACGCATGTCGACCCTGTTCCTGCGAACCCTGCGCGACGACCCGGCCGACGCAGAGCTGCCCAGCCACAGGCTGCTGGTCCGTGCCGGCTACATCCGCCGCGTCGCCCCGGGCATCTACACCTGGCTGCCCCTCGGGCTGAAGGTGCTGCGCAACGTCGAGCGCATCGTGCGCGAGGAGATGGACGCCATTGGCGCCCAGGAGCTGAGCTTCCCTGCGTTGCTGCCCAAGGAGCCCTTCGAGGCGACCGGGCGCTGGACGGAGTACGGCGAGAACATCTTCCGGCTCAAGGACCGCAAGGGCGCGGACTACCTGCTCGGCCCCACACACGAAGAGATGTTCACGCTGACGGTCAAGGATCTCTACGGCTCCTACAAGGATCTGCCGCTGTCGATCTACCAGATCCAGACCAAGTACCGGGACGAGGTACGTCCCCGCGCTGGCCTGCTTCGAGGTCGCGAGTTCATCATGAAGGACTCCTACTCCTTCGACGTGGACGACGCAGGGCTCCAGGCCTCCTATGACACCCACCGCGCTGCTTACATCAAGATCTTCGACCGCCTCGGCTTCGACTACGTCATCGTCAAGGCGACTTCCGGGGCGATGGGTGGTTCGGCCTCCGAGGAGTTCCTCGCCACGGCCGAACACGGCGAAGACACCTATGTGCGTTGCACCTCGTGTGACTACGCGGCCAATGTCGAGGCCGTCCAGGTTCCCGCGCCGCCCGCCATGGCCTATGACGGGCTGCCCGCTGCCCACGTCGAGGACACTCCCGACACGCCGACCATCGCGATCCTGGTGGACCACCTGAACGCGGCCTTCCCCCGCAGCGACCGTCCCTGGCAGGCCAGCGACACTCTCAAGAACGTGATCGTCATGGTGGTCCACCCCGGTGGCCGCCGCGAGCCGCTGGCCATCGGGGTGCCCGGTGACCGTGAGATCGACGAGAAGCGACTCGGGGCCCAGGTCGAGCCTGCAGAGATCGAGCCGTTCGACGAGGCCGACTTCGTCAGGTACCCCGCCCTGGCCAAGGGTTACATGGGTCCGGGAGTACTCGGGCAGGATGCGAAGTCCGGGATCAAGTTCCTGCTCGACCCCCGCGTCGTGGACGGAACTGTCTGGGTCACCGGAGCCGACGTTCCCGGCCAGCACGTTATCGGGCTGGTGGCCGGACGCGACTTCACCGCAGACGGCACGATTGAGGCGGCCGAGGTGCGTGACGGGGACGAGTGCCCCAGCTGCGGTCGGCCGCTGGAGACTGCGCGAGGCATCGAGATGGGGCACATCTTCCAGCTCGGTCGTAAGTACGCAGAGTCGCTGGAGCTCAAGGTCCTCGACCAGAACGGCAAACTGGTAACGGTGACGATGGGTTCCTATGGCGTCGGTGTCAGTCGTGCCGTTGCCGCCGTGGCCGAGGGCTGTCACGACGAGTTCGGCCTGGTGTGGCCTCGTGAGATCACCCCCGCAGACGTCCACGTGGTGGCGACGGGCAAGGCCGAGGAGGTCTTTGCCAAGGCTGACGAGCTCACTGCGGCACTGGCGGCACGGGGAGTCCTTGTCCTGTACGACGACCGCCGGAAGGTTTCGCCCGGTGTGAAGTTCAAAGATGCCGAGCTGATCGGCGTGCCGACCATCGTCATCGTCGGCAAGGGCCTTGAGTCGGGCACGATCGAGATCAAGGACCGTGCGACCGGCCACCGGCGCGAGGTGCCGGTCGACCAGATCGTCGACGCGGTGGTCGCTGAGGTGCGTGGGCCACGGGGCGGTGACTCGGTTGTTCCCGAGGTGGAACGCGCGGCGACGTCCGCAGCCCAGGGTGCATCCAGCTGATGAGTCCTGTCGCGCATCGTTGTCGTGCGGTCATCTTCGACTGGGGCGGGACCCTCACTCCGTGGCACTCCGTCGACCTCGAGGAACAGTGGCGGGTGTTCGCTCGCCAGGTTCATGCCGAGCAGAGCCAGGCGCTCTCACTGGCTGCCCGCATTGTCGCCGCTGAGGATGCGGCGTGGGTTCGCAGCCGGACCGAGCACAGCAGCGCCCGCCTGCACGAGATCCTGACGGAGGCGGGCCTGCAGGAGGGCGATCTGCGGCGTGAGGCGGCCTTGGCGGCTTACCAGGAGTTCTGGGAGCCGCACACCTTCACGGACGAGCAGGTGCGACCGCTGTGGGAGGGGCTGCGTGAGCGCGGAATCCGCATCGGCGTCCTGTCCAACACCATCTGGCCCCGCGAGTATCACCGTAGCGTTTTCGAGCGTGACGGCGTCCTGGACCTGATCGACGCCGATATCTACTCCAGTGAGCTGGCCTGGACCAAGCCGCACCCCGAGGCATTCCGCGCGGTGGCGGCGGCTCTGGGCGTGGAGCCGGCCGAGGCCGTCTACGTGGGGGACCGGCCCTTCGAGGACATCCACGGGAGTCAGCTGGCCGGGATGCGTGCCATCTGGGTTCCGCATTCGGACATCCCGGTCGGGCAGCAGGTTACAGTCGACGCGATTCCTGATGGCGTCGCCCACCAGCTGCTCGACATCCTGGACATCCTCGATGGCTGGTGGTCCCACTGAACGACCCCTCGACGCTCACCCTCGTGCTCATGGGCGTGGCCGCGGGCTGCGCGGGGTGGGTCGATGCGGTCGTCGGCGGTGGCGGCCTGATCCAGCTGCCGGCCTTGCTGCTCGGGTTCCCGCACGTTGCCCCCGTTCAGATCCTGGCGACCAACAAGCTCAGCTCGATCTGCGGCACGTCGGTGAGTGCGGGAACCTACTACCGCCGCGTCAGGCCTGACCTGTTGACGGTGATCCCGCTGGCGCTGCTGGCGTTTGCCGGATCACTGATCGGCGCCTCCCTCGTGTCGCACATCTCCAGGGCTGCCTTCAACCCGATCATCCTGGTGGTCTTGATCGCGGTCGGGACCTACACCCTGTTCACGCCGACACTCGGCGCGCTGACCGATCTGCGCTTCTCGGGACACCGCCACGTGCTGGCCGCCACCGGAGTCGGTTTCGTGATCGGCATCTATGACGGCGCTCTCGGTCCCGGAACGGGCTCCTTCCTGGTGTTCGCCCTGGTGGGCCTGCTCGGCTACGCGTTCCTTCAGGCCAGCGCCAAGGCCAAGATCGCCAACGTCGCCACTAACCTGGCTGCCCTGGTTATCTTCATTCCCCAGGGGGCAGTGATGTGGAAAGTCGCACTGCTGATGGGGCTGGGCAACCTGGCTGGCGGCTATGTCGGCGCCCGCACGGCGGTGGCCCAGGGAGCCGGGTTCATCCGCGTCGTCCTGGTCATCGTGCTGGGCGCTTTCATCGTCAAGACAGGCCTGGATGTGATCGGCGAGTTCAGCTGAGCGGAGCGAGCCCAGCTACCGGTCAGAGTTTCCCGCCCAACGCTGAGGCCAGCTCTTCGGGCGTCGTCACGGGCCGGTCGCAGACGAAGCCACGACACAGATACGCCGCAGCGGGCCCGGCCACCAGGGGCCGGCCGGCAAGCAGGGGAATCCCCGGTGTGTCAGGGGATCCGTGAGCGGTGACAAGGCCGGGGGAGGTGCTGTCACGCGCGACCCCCAGCAACTCCCGGGCCCCCGGTCCCTGCCCGCAGATGGCAACCTGCAGCGGGCCGGCGACCATCGCCTCGGCCACGGCAAGGGTCCAGCCCGCGAAACGTGGGTTTTCAGCGGCGAGAACCGCGGCCGCTGCGACGGCAGCCTGCGCCGCCTGCCTGTGGCGGGCGGACCCGGTCAGCGCGGAGTAGGTCAGCAGAGCCCCGGCGAGCGCGGACTGGCCGGCCGGCTCCGCATTATCGGCAGCACCGCGCGGTCGGGTGAAGAGCTGCTCGGCGTCATCAGCTGTGTCGAAGAAGCCGCCGGCCCCGTCGGTGAAGTGGGCCAATGCCGTGTCCAGGAGCTCGCCCGCAGCCGTCAGCCATCGTGGATCCCCGGTGGCCTGGTGCAGGGTGAGCAGGCCTTCGGCCAGGTTGCCGTAGTCATCGGCGACCCCCATCGCGTCGCCGACCACGCCTTCTCGTGATGCCCGGCGCAACCTTGCGTCAACAACGTGGGAGTCGGTGAGGAACTGGGCGCATTGCTGCGCGGCGTCCACGTACGTCGAATCCGTCAGCAGCACGCCGGCCTCGCTCAGCGCGGCGATGGCCAGACCATTCCAGCTGGTGACCACCTTGTCGTCGCGGGCAGGCTGTGGTCGCAGGTTGCGCGCGGCGAGCAGACGGGTGCGAACGCCCTCCCACCACGGCATGTCGTCCGGCTCTGTGCGCAGCTGGAGGGTCGACATGCCGTGTTCGAAGGTCCCGGAGTCGGTGACCTCGAGCAGGGCGGCCGCCCGGTGGCCGTCGACGGCGCCGAGCACCTCGACGAGCTGTCGGGTCGTCCAGAGGTAGGTCAGGCCCTCGACTCCCTGCGCATCGGCGTCCAGGGATGAGGCGAAGCCGCCGCCGGTGGTGCCGAGGTCCCTCAGCAGGAAGTCCGCGCTCTGGCGCGCGATCCGTTCCGCCAGGGGTGATCCGGTCGCGCGCCACAGGTGCAGATAGACACGTATCAGCTGGGCGTTGTCGTACAGCATCTTCTCGAAGTGGGGCACCACCCAGCCGGGGTCCACCGAGTAGCGTGCAAAGCCGCCCGCGAGCTGGTCGTACATCCCGCCACGGGCCATCGCCTCGCAGGTGCCCTCGACCATCTGCAGGCCGCGGCTTGAGCCGGTGGCGGCCCAGTGGCGCAGGAGGAACTCCAGAACCATCGACGGCGGGAACTTGGGCGCATGGCCGAAACCGCCGTCCTGCCAGTCATATCCGCCAGCCAGCAGCGCCTCGGCCGTTTCGAGCTCGGCCGCCTCAAGGGGAGTGTCGAAGCCGCTTGACGGGGTTGCGCCCAGGGCTTGGACGATGCGCTTTCCGCCGGCGATGACCTCGTCGCGCTGGTTTGTCCAGGCGTCTTGGACCTGAGAAAGAAGCGGCAGGAGAGAGGACTTGGGGTAGTACGTGCCGCAGAGGAAAGGCTCCCCGGTGGGTGCCAGGAAGCAGGTCATCGGCCAGCCGCCGTGTCCGGTCAGGGCCGTGGTCGCCGACATGTAGATCGCGTCGATGTCCGGGCGTTCCTCGCGGTCGACCTTGATGGCGACGAAGCCGGCGTTCAGCGCAGCTGCCACCTCGGCATCCTCGAAGGACTCGTGGGCCATCACATGGCACCAGTGACAGGCGGAGTACCCGATGGACAAGAAGATGGGTCTGTCCAGACGCTCCGCCTCGGCCAAGGCTTCGGGCCCCCAGGGCCACCAGTCGACCGGATTGTCCTTGTGCTGCAACAGGTATGGGCTCGTGCAGCCCTGCAGGTGGTTGGCCATATCGGCGCCCTTCATCACTTGCTCGGTCGGGCGTGAACGCGGTTTTGGTCGCCCGGTCTGACGAGATGCGTGCCACGCGTTTGCGGCGACTGGCGACAATCGAGTTTAGACGTTTCAGGCTCTGGCGATCGATGCAACCGTTGCGCGAGAATATGGGCGGCTTGCGGCCGCGGTCGTGGCGGCCGGTCGGAAGCCTCGAACCCGCTCTCTGGACCTATTGATAGCTGCAACTGCGTCAGCAAACGACGCTCGGCTCTACACCCGGAATCCACAGAACTTGTTGGACTCGAAGATCTCCTTGAGATCGTCAGCATCAGTTGAGGATCGGTGACCGGTCAGCGCCATCGGCAACCGGGCACCAGTAACTGCCCTCGGGGTTGGGGCGCCACGTGCCGCGGATCGTCGGCGGGGCGGATCAGGGAGGGTCGTTAGCATCGTCTCGTGATTGCACGAAGGTGGCGAGTCTGGTCCCGCCGCGAACAAGCAGACGCCGTAGGCCCGTATCTTCGCGCCACCGGATCAGGAGACGCACTCCGCACGCCGGGCAACGAAG
>OCZT010002830.1_pt1 | contig 17902 bp, 9 predicted proteins | sample 1539031 | NCBI WGS metagenome assembly OCZT01 (sample SAMEA3539308, study PRJEB22396) | soil metagenome | biome: tundra; feature: field; material: soil | place: USA | collected 2010-05 | depth 0.15 m | reverse complement strand
AACTTTTAAAAATTCCTATGCCTTTTTAGGATTGTGTAAATATTTAACTGCGATATTTTTTATATTTTTTATATTTTATGAACCACCAGTTTGCCTTCAATAAGAATATTTTGGTAAACTGTTTCTTCTTTCGGGATTTTAGTGCCGGCATCAAATAATCCGAATAAAATTTCAGTGGCTTTTTTTGCCTGCTCATAAGGATATTGCTCTACAGACGCCAGGGGAGGAAACTCAAGATAATTTGTAATGGGGAGATTAGCATAGCTGACAAAGCAAATGTCCTTATTGATTTTAAGCTTTGCTTTCCTTGCATATTGAATCGCATCCAATGCAACATAATCGTTTATGGTTAAAATAGCAGTAGGAGGATATTTTAAATTAAGTAATTCTTCCATTGCCTTATAGGTTTGCTCCTGTGTTAAATCAGTTGTTACAACCAGTGACAGATCAATTTTAATTCTTTTCTTTTTCAGAACTTCCATATAGGTGTGTGTTCTTTCTTTGCTGGATTTCATTTCCTCAGGGCCGTTTATTATTCCAATTCTCTTGTGTCCGTTTTTGATAAGAAACTCAATTGCCTGTTTGGTACCGGTATTAAAATTAGAAGCCACCTTATGTACCGTTTTCAAATTAGGAACACGGTCGAAGAAAACAACTGGTATATTGTATTTTTCAAGGTTGATAAAATGCTCACAGTCTTTTGTATGCTTTGAAATGGAAACCAGCAAACCATCTACCCGCTGATTTTTCATGGCAGTAACAATTTGTTTTTCCTGTTCTATATTATCATGCGATTGCCCAATGAGGACACTGTATTTATTTATTTTAGCAACATCTTCTATTCCATTAATTGCCTGTGAGAAGAACTCTTCTTTAAGATTTGGCAAAATAACACCAATCGTATGTGTTTTTTGTTGTTTAAAAAGCAGGGCAGACTGATTGGGTTCATAATTCAATTCCCTGGCTAATTGCTGTACTTGTGTCGTAGTACGTAATCCAATACTTGGATGATTATGCAATGCCCTTGATACAGTTGAAACAGAAAATTTCAAACGCCTGGCAATTTCCTTAAGAGTGGTTAATTTATTTTCCATAATAATCAGTGAGTGCGCAAAATACAATAAAATGTTTTGCATGTGCAAACGGTTGCCTAAATTTCTTATAAAGAATGTTTAAAAATAGAACAACCGATTGCGTGGCCTTTTCAAACGATTGCGTAAATATTTTTCATTTCTGAACGCAGCCTTTTCAAAAAAATGTTGTCATCTTTATTGTAACAATTGGTTAACAATATCAGAAAATTGTTATTATAATTATAAAAACAAATTTAAACAACTGTAAAAAATAGCTGCTTTAAAAAAATCAGGAAAGTTAATTTTTTAAACCAGAATAAATAATGAATGAAAAATCAAGACTACACAATTGTGCACTGAAAGTGGCTAAAGTGTGTGGAAAGGCTAAGAATGGAGTTTCACAAGAAAGTGAGCTAATCTTGAAGAGCAGAATTTAAATAGACAATCAATCTAAAACAACCAAACTGAACAAAATCATGAAAAAAATCTTTAGCTGTAATCCCTTGGCGGGATCTAAGAATCCACTTACCCAAATACTTTTGGGAATGAAGATAACACTGTTGTTATTATTGATAGCGTGTTTACGAGTGAATGCACATGCGAAATTGCCAAATATTTCCGATTTTGAAAATCATGTTACTCTGGAAAAGTTAAATACAAAGGCAGTAAACAAATTTGCTTTAATAGAGGTTAAAGGTACAGTAAAGGATTCAGCTACTGGCAATCCACTTATAGGGGCAAGTATTAATTTGAAAGGAAGCTCTATTGGAACTACTACGGATGATAATGGTAACTTTAGTTTAAATGTACCGGCGAATGGTTTACTGGAGGTGAGTTTTACGGGATACAGCCCAAAAGAAATTTTAGTAAATGGAAGAACTACCATTGAGATTTCCTTAGCATCCAGTGCAACGGAACTGGAACAATTGGTTGTTGTAGGATATGAAAAACAGAGAAAAAAAGATTTAACGGGGGCAATATCAACTATTAGTGCGAAAGATTTGGTGATGTCTTCTGCGCCTGATATCGGTCATATGTTAGAAGGTAAAATCCCGGGTTTATACATCCTGCAGAATAGTGCTCAACCCGGTGGTGGTTTAGACTTACTCATAAGAGGAGGTGGATCAATTAATGCGAGCAATGCACCGTTAATTGTAATAGATGGTTTTCCTATTTCAGATATTCAACAACCTGGTTCTGGTGGATATTATAATGGAGGTACATTTAGTGTGCTAAATTCATTGAACCCAAATGATGTTGAATCGCTAACAGTTTTAAAAGATGCAAGTGCAACAGCTATTTATGGATCCAGAGCGGCTAATGGCGTAATTATCGTAACTACAAAAACCGGGAGTTCAGGAAAACCTGTAGTCCATTATTCAGCAGATGCTTCTGTTCAGCCATACGTTAATAAATTTAAAGAGCTGTCTCTCAGCCAATGGATGCAGGTATACAACCAAGCTGCCTGGGAGAATTGGCTCTGGACAAACCAGGTCCAACCATGGGGTCCCAATAGTATCGGGGACGCACAGGCCCATCCGGTCGCCGGCCAATACTTCCCTTACTTTTCACAGAAGGCAATTGACAATGTTGGAGCAGGAACAGATTGGGTGGGACTTGTAACCAGGACGGGAAGTACTATTCAACATAATTTGTCAGTTTCAGGAGGAAGTAATTCAGTTAAATATTTCTTATCTGGCAATTATTATGACCAAAAAGGAGTAGTAAAAAATTCTGAGCTTAAAAGGATATCCTTTAGGTCGAATATTGATATTAAATTAAGTAAAATATTAACTTTAAGCACCTCCCTAAGCGAAAGCCGCATTAATAATAATAATACTCAATTGGGAGATGCACCTTATGAACAATCTGGTATTTTAACTGCTGCACTGCAACAAGGCCCACAAATTAGGGCAAAAGATGAAAATGGGAATTATCCTGTAAATCCTCTTGAAGCCACCCAGCCTAATCCATTAGGATTATTGACGATAACAGATAAAGGGCAAGTAGAAAAAACATTATTTAATGCTTTCGTTTTAATTCAACCGACAGAACATTTAAATTTTAAACTGGGGGGAGGCCTTGAAAGGGGCATGGCCAAAAGAGAAAATTATGTTCCAACTACTACTGTAACCGGTTCAGAACAGAATGGAATAGCCAATATTGCTTCTACGGAGGATAACCATTACCTGATGCAGGCAACAGGAGATTACAAAAGAACTTTTGCCGGTGTACATTCACTGGACGTTCTTCTTGGTGTCTCCGATGAAAAGTTTATAAGTGATGGCAACAGTGAAAATGTATCGAACTTCATTACCGATGCTTTTCTTATGTATAATATGGGAGCCGGAACCGGCGCAAAGACGGTTGGCTCCTCTCATGGAGAAAATGAGATAGCCTCCTATTTTGGGCGGGTAAACTACCGGTTCAAAGATAAATATTATGTTACGTTTACCATGCGTGCCGACGGGTCAAGTGTTTTCGCACCAGGGCATAAATGGGGTTATTTCCCTTCTGCAGCTTTAGCCTGGGATGTTACCAGGGAGAATTTCTTTAAGCCCTTATCAAATGATATCTCGCAACTTAAGTTGAGGTTAAGTTATGGCCAAACAGGGAATGCATCTATCGGGACTAATGCCTATGCAGCTTATGCGGCTTATCCGGCTTATTTATCCGGCAATGATCAAATACTAATTGGAGTTGCACCAGCTAAATTAGAGAATCCTGATTTAACCTGGGAAACAACTACTGAAGCTAATATAGGTATTGATTATTCCATATTAAGAGACAGAGTAAGTGGCTCATTGGATTTCTATAATAAAGTTATTTCAAATCTACTGGCAACAGAACAGCTAGATTCATATCAAACTATCAGTTCAGTGACGGGCAATATTGGAGAAACTCAAAGTAAAGGATTTGATTTATCAATAACTACTGTTAATATAAGACATAAGGATTTTACGTGGCGGACGAGATTCTCAATTTCCAGATTTTATAATACATGGAAACAAAGAGGGCCAAATTGGAAACCAGCTGTTTATCAAAATATAAACGATCCTATTGATGCAAGATATACTCTTTTATCAGGAGGAATTCTACAATCAGGTCAAAAACCACCAGTTGCTCAGCCCTTGTTAGTTCCGGGTCAAATAATAATAGATGATATTAATGGTTATGTGCGGGATTCTAATGGAAATCCAGTAGTTGACGCTAATGGCCGTTTTGAATTAACAGGAAAACCAGACGGTAAAATTGATGATGCAGATTATGCGTTGGCTGGTACCACTGATCCGAGTTACACAGGTGGGATAGTTAATATTTTAAGTTATAAAAACTTCACACTCAATATTAGTTTTAATGCTATGTTCGGCCGAAGAATGGAAGATCCGAATTTTATGATTCGCGGCCGAAATGCTTACCAAATTTTTCAGAGTGGATCTAATGACCTCACAAGTGTATTAAATAGATGGACACCTACTAATCATTCAACTACCCAGCCAAGTACATACCAGGATTGGTCGCCATATGGTAACGGCGATTTTTTTCTCCAAAAGGCATGGTTTATCAGATTGCAGGATGTTTCTCTTGAATACAACCTGCCAAGTAAATGGTTTAGGGGCGTCTTTAACCAGGCTGGAATACACTTAGCAGCTAATAATTTATTACTGATTACTCCATATAAAGGCGTAGACCCGGAAACGGACTCTTATGCCGCAGCTTATCCAAATATGAGTACATACACTTTTGGTATTAATTTACAATTTTAATTTTAAAATGGAGCTTATTATGAAAAATACGTTTTTATCTGTTATGCTTGCTTTTTTATTTGCAGGTTGTAGTAAAGATCTAAAACCTGTTGATTATTCAGCTATTAATCCCAATAATTTCCCTCAAAATTATAAGGATGTGCAGGCAATGGTTAATGCATGCTATTATCCATTGAGAGGTGCCTGGTGGGATGGAATTAATTCTACATCTGAAAGAGGGCTAATGATGATAGAAGATGCACAGACAGGCATTCTCTATGGTTTCTTTGGACAGCAACAAGCTGCTACTACTATGAATTATACTCCGAATACGGACGGGATAACTTATTTCTATGATGGTTTTCATAGCAAGATCAGCATGATGACCTCATATATCAATATCATTAACACAGCACAAATAGAAATTACGGATGCAGAAAGGCAACAAGCTATTGCAGAAATCAGATGTGCCAGAGGCCTGCTTTGTTATGATTTGTTTGATTTATATGGCCCGTTAGTGATTGCTCCGTTAAGTGCCCTTCAAAATCCTTTACAGGCACAACCTCTGGCCAGATTAAGTAATGATTCGATGGTTAGCTTTATTGAAACGGATTTGCAGGCTGCAGTTAGTGGATTGCCTAAACCTCCGGAGGCAGAATATGGAAGGTTTAGTTCCGGATTAGCCAGGATGCTTTTAATACGATTATACCTGCATGAGAAGGAATGGAACAAGGTTTCCGCGCAATGCGATACCATAATGAATAATAATTATTATAAACTTGATCCTGACTATGTTGGAATGTGGAGCCTTAATGGTGCGAAGAACAGCCCTGAAGTAATTTGGGCTATCCCCTGCGATTATGCGGGTACCAGCGAAAATCAATGGCAAATGATGACGCTTCCTGCTAATTACCCTGGTTATCCTGGATGGGGAACTATTCAAAGTACCTGGTGGTTTTATAATACTTTTAAGCCAAATGATGTGAGGAAAACCATGCTTATTACAAGTTATAACGGAACAGACGGTGTTACTTATGACAAGAATAATCCTGGTTTAAATCTGAATTATGGCCCTCTTCCATTAAAAATAGATCCGGATTCCCATAGGACTACACCTTATACCACAGTGGATATAATAGAATATAGATATGCCGATGTTCTCCTGTCAAAAGCAGAAGCGATCGCTAATATCAATGGTGCACCCAATCAGGAAGCTATGGATTTAGTTAATAAGATTCGGGAGAGAGCAGGTCTTCAAGATAATAAATTATCAGATTATAGCACATTACCGGATTTCATTGACATGCTTCTTACTGAAAGGAGCCACGAGTTCTGGTGCGAAAATGGAGGATACCGTGCAGATTTAATCAGGTATGGCAAATTAGTTCAACGCGTGACAATGATTGCCGGATCCCAATATGCCCAGGATTATAAAACTTTATTTCCTTTTTCCCGACAAAACATAATTGAAGGTAAAGGCAAATTTATCCAAAATCCAGGCTATAATTAATATTTAAAATTGTATATACCAAATAATCTATTGACTATCATTTAATAATCATATTGACCATGAGAAGTAAAATAATACCGGTTGTCATTGGCGTGATACTGTTAGCCGCCAGTTGCAAAAAGGATAAAGTAGACAGTAGTCTTAAAACTGTATTCAGTTATTCAGTTAATGGCTTCGTAGTAAACTTCACAAATATCACAGATTTTACTAATTATACAGGCCCTTATGCAACGTATAGCTGGGATTTTGGAGACGGAGATTCATCTACCGTTTCATCCCCATCACATATATATACCCATGTAGGAAATTACGTGGTTACATTAACGGCTACTAAATCAAATCAGGTTAGCACTTTCTTTGATACAGTTAAGGTAATCGGCCCTCATATTGTAACAGATGGGGATTTTTCCGATTGGCAACATGTGGAATATGCTTATGTTTCTCCTGATTCCACTGGGGGCTCTGATTTGCTGGCAATGAAAGCATTCGCCTACGGCGATAGTATTTATTTCTATGTAGAAGGTGTGTCAGGTATGATGCAAAATGTCACTCATTTTTATTTTAATACAGATAAGAATACCTCAACTGGCTACATTACAGGAGGTTACCCAGCCGGGTCAGGAGCAGATTATTTATATGAAGGCGATTTTTATTGGTGGGGTTCAATAAGTAAGTATACAGGTAGTGGAACGGATTGGACCTGGAGTACAACATCTGATTTCGGATTGGGAGCAGCATTTTCACAGATAAGTCCTTTGGCTAATGGCCGTGATGCAATTGAGTTTGCTTTTGCAAAGTCTGCATTAGGTAATGTCAAGGGAAGCGTAGGTTTTGCAGTTAATGATTTGGATGCCGGATGGAGTGTTATAGGTGCCCTTCCTGAAACAGGTCAAGGTACTTCTAAATTTATTGAAATACCATTTTAATCAATACAAAAAGTAACCAAACGCTTTCAATCTATTTTGGTTTGTTAACAATACAATATTATTGTGAGAGAATTTAATTTATTAGTTATTGTTTTTTTGTTATTGGTTTCCTGTCACAAGAATGGGAAAAGCAATAATTCAGTTGAAGATTCTAATTCCCAAAAAGTTACTTACCAGGAAAGCACAGAAGATTTTGTGAATCCGGAAAGGGGATTCTATAGATACTCTGCGACAAACTCGAGTAGCTTCCAACAGCTTGATAAAAATACATTACTATCGTACAGGGTAGGAGCAATTGTTCCTGGTATTCAAAACAAATTTTTAAGTAGCCTGCTATTTAGAAATTATGTGCTGGATAATTTTAAAACGGGTGCAATATCGCAGGATTTTCTTGGTAAAATGAATCAGGATTTTGAAATTGCACGCGAGGCTGGTATAAAATTTATCCTTCGGTTTAGTTACACGAATAATACCCACGGGGGCTGCTCTGCAAGCAGTATTTGCCCACCTTATGGCGATGCTCCATTGTCCGTTGTTTTAGGTCAAATAGCCCAATTAAAACCGTATCTTCAGCAGAATGCTGATGTGATAGCATGTGTACAGGAAGGCTTTGTGGGAATATGGGGAGAGGGGTATTATAGCGATTATTTTGGTGATGCCTCACCAAGCGGCGGACAGGATAAATTGCTAGATAGTAATTGGTCTGCTCGTAATGAGTTATTAAAAGCTTTACTGGATGCACTACCAAAAGATAGAATGATACAGGTTCGGTATCCGCAACTCAAACAGCGGTATATCTATGGCATATCGGCACCTATCAGTTCCGCTGCTTTGACAGGCCCAGAGGCATTTACTGGTGGTGAAAAAGCACGTATAGGATTTCATAATGATTGTTTTCTTGCAGATGTTTCTGATGAGGGAACTTACGAAGATTATGGAAATAATAATTCTACTGCCTCTTTAGGTGACGGAACTATCAACACATTAAGAAATTATGTAGCAGCTGACAGCAAATTTGTACCGGTAGGTGGCGAATCTTGTACTAATTCTGCAAAAAGCCAATGTGATCCATCTGGCACCGCAAAGACAGAAATGGCGCTGCTGCATTACAGTTTTTTAAATGCTGAATATAACCCGGATGTAATTGGAAACTGGGCGCAGGGTGGTTGTCTTAATACAATCAAAAAAGATTTAGGCTATCGTTTTGTATTAGAAGATGTAACATTACCTCTTACGGTTAATGCAGGAGGAACGTTAGCCTTTAATTTGAATTTGAAAAATATTGGATATGCTTCTCCTTATAATGAACGGCCGGCGCAAGTAATTTTAAGAAACTCTACAACTTCGGAAATAGTTGTGCTTAACTTAAATACTGATGTAAGAAAATGGTATTCTGGAGAAATTGCAATTACGGATTCTCTTGCATTACCAGCTTCAATACCTCCAGGCACATATGAATTGTTATTGAATATGCCCGATAAATATCCTTCAATAGCTCAGCGGCCTGAGTATAGTATAAGATGCGCCAATTCAGACGTATGGGAGGATTCTACAGGATATAATAAATTAAATTGTACTATTCAGGTTAAATAAAACTTTTATTTATTATTCTTTGGGCAATTATTTTTTAGACCGCTTTAAAATCCTCTGTTTTTAAGTAAATAATAATTATGATTAAATGAAAGATTATAAGCATAAATCTAAAATAAATTCAACTATGAGGAAATTGATTGTTTTGTTTGCTTGTATCATTTATTTTTCAATAGCCAATGCAAATCCGGAAGAAAGAGATACTTGTATCAAAATTCTAAAAAATGAAAATTGGTGGGGCAGTTCAGTTATTTTTGGTACTGAGATGCCTTTTGGCCAGAAAGAGTTTTCGTTCAACCTATCCGACCATACCGGAAATCAAAATTCTCCTATTTTAATTTCTAATAAAGGACGATGGGTATGGAGTGAAAAACCATTTGCTTATTCATTTAATCATGACAGTTTATGCATCACCAATATTGTTGGTAATATTCAAATGGGTGCAGCAGGGAATGATCTAAAATCGGCCTACGAATATTGTTCTGAAAATTTCTTTCCAACTTCCGGAAAATGGGTAGATAGCCTTCTTATTACCGCGCCGCAATATAATTTATGGATTGAGTTAATGTATAACCCAACTCAAAAAGCGGTATTAGCCTATGCCAATAACGTGCTCAAAAATGAATTGCCGCCCGGGGTTTTGATGATTGATGATAATTGGAGCAAATATTATGGTGAATTTGATTTTGATAAAGAAAAATTTCCTGACGCTAAGAACATGATTGCAAGGCTGCACGAAAATGGCTTTAAAGTAATGGTGTGGATTTGTCCTTTTATAAGCCCTGATAGTAAAGAGTTCAGGACGTTAGCGGATAAACGTTATTTACTCCTGGATAGAGGCCAAAACGATACCGCAACCTGGGGCAATCATGAACTTGAACCATTGATAATCAACTGGTGGAACGGATATAGTGCTTGCCTGGACTTAACAAACCCCGGAGCAGTAAAGTGGCTAAAAAATAAATTGAATTTCCTTCAAACAACTTACGGTATCGATGGATTCAAATTTGACGCGGGAGATGCCACTTATTATAGTAGTCCAGATTTGGTTTCTTATAAAGAAGAATCGGCTAAAGAACAATGTCGTCGTTGGGCTGAAATCGGATTAGGTTATAAATTAAACGAGTATCGTGCAATGTGGAAAATGGGCGGACAGCCCCTGGTTGAGCGGCTTAGAGATAAAGATCATACCTGGGAGGCCCTACAATCACTTATTCCCAACACTATTGCCCAACAATTAGATGGATATACATTTACCTGTCCTGATATGATTGGAGGCGGCTCATTTACTTCCTTCCTTCCTGGAAAGATTATTAACCAGGATTTGATAGTACGCTCTGCACAATGTCACGCATTAATGCCAATGATGCAATTTTCAGTAGCACCATGGCGCATCCTTGATTCTGTTCATCTGAATGCTGTAAAAAAAACAGTAACAATACGCCAGGAGCATATATCTTATATAATGCAAGTAATCGCCCATTCTGTGCAAACAGGCGAACCAGTATTACGGCCTTTGGAGTATAATTTCCCTAATCAAAATTTAGCGCAAATTAAAGATCAATTCATGATTGGCGATAAACTTATGGTGGCTCCTGTAGTTACGGAAGGGTTTGAACGAAAAGTAGTATTGCCCAAAGGGAAATGGAGATATAAGAATAAGACGATTACAGGCGGTAAAATCATGCAATTTAAAGTACCATTAGATGAATTGTTGTTTTTTGAATTGATAGAGCATTAAGTATTATTGAACTTTTTATAACGATTTCAACACCGGTTTGTCAATGTGATGATTCGAAAACTGGTACTATACAGTTGAAGGAGACATTACATTGGGAACAGATTTTTAGTTACGGGTTTTATTCCAGTAATCTCCTGACTAAATTTAAATAGAAAATTTAAATGAATTATCATAACAAGAAATTTATTCTCGTCCTGTTTGTTATTTGGTTTTACAACATTCATCACGCTTTTGCCAGTAAACAAAGTAATTCTGATCGAATTCGCATTCAATATTCAGAAGCTGTAAAAAATGCTAAAGAACAACTGACTGAAATTCCGCTTGTGAATGAAAGAATCACAGCCAATGGGAAAATCAAAACCTTTCAAAATTTTCATTATAAAGTGATTATTCATGAAATCGATCGTGGATATTTTACTGAAATAAATGGTGAACTGGAGAATCTGTTAGATGGAAGCTCCTGCTTAACTCTTCGGATTAGCTTTCCTGAAAATGGCAAAACCTGGAAATGGTATCATGGATTAGAAAAGTCAGAAACGATGAAAGCAAATGTTTCTTATTACGATACAGTTTCAGTTTCCACTGTTTTGCCACCAGATGGAGCCTTTAACGGAAGCTCCCTCTCAGAAGGTGGATATGGAGACCGGATCGGACGGGGAACTATGTCCTTTTATCCATTAAGTGCTGTAAGCATTAATGGTAAAGGCGAGAGCCTTGGTATTGATTTGTCAGTTCCGATGGTTTACCGTTTGGGAGCATCTATAAAAGACGGACTTTTTGTAGAATTTGATGTTGCTACAAGCCCGCTAACCGATAAATTTCTCAATCGGGTTTTTTTTAAATTGAGCCATTTTACTTTTGATGATAACTGGGGAATGAGATCAGCTTTGAAAAATTATTACAACATTTATCCGCAGGCATTTAAAAAAAGAGTGGTAAATGAAGGAATCTGGCTTCCCTTTACGCCGCTTCGTTCCATTTCAAATTGGAAAGATTTTGGATTTGCCTTCCATGAAACCTCCTGGAATTCTGAAGATGAAAAAGATGCCAAAAGATTACCAACGATCGTTTCTGATAAAGGAACAGGCGTGTTTAGTTTTCAATATACAGAACCGTGGGACGTTCAATTGCCCATCGAATCAAAAAACATTTCTTATGATTCAATTGTTAAGGGTGAAATGATTCCTCCTGCGCAATATCAGTATATTAAAAAAAGTGCAACTGAGGATAAGAACGGCAGATGGCAGGTTAGGCGCCTTAAAACACCCTGGTTCAAAACCGGTTGGGCAATGAGTATCACGACGAATTGCGATCCTGAATTGGACGGGTTTAATCGTTATAAATATGTATTACAAACTGAAATAAACCCGGCAATAAAACTAAATGTCGATGGAATTTATTTTGATTCGATGGAGTGGAACTGGAATGATGATCTTAACTATAGAAGTGAGCATTTTAAATATGTAAATGCTCCCTTGACATTTTCAAAAGATGTTGGTCGGCCTGCCATCTGGAATTTTTCATCTGAATTTGCTTTTATGAAAAAAATAGCTGATGAAATGCATGCTCAGGGGAAATTAGTAATGGGAAATGGATATGGCTGGAATCCTTTTGCTGCGGCAAATCTCGATCTTTTTGGAGCGGAACTTAGCTGGTATTCTTCCGACGATCATAATACTGATGCTCTTGATTTTAAACGTGCTATTTCTTTTCAAAAACCCATTGTTTTTTTGTTAAATGAAGGCCTGAATGATACCGCCTTCACAAAATACCCTTATGCCGGCTACCAGATTTATTTTGAAAAATTATTGGGGTATGGTTTTTTCCCGTCTTTTTTTAGTGTTGATGCTTCTTCTAATCCTTATTGGCAGAACAAGCAAAAGATTGAAAATGGCCGTCCATTCTTTAAAAAATATATTCCCATTATTAAAAAGATCGCCGCTGCCGGTTGGCAGCCGGTTACCTTTGCACGTGCGGGTTCCCCATTTTTAAGAATTGAGCGTTTTGGTGATTCCTCAAACCTCTTTTTTACAGTAAGGAATAAGGGAACGAAAACTATAAGTACAAATCTGGTTATAGATTCACACGATCTTGGTATTTCCGGAAAAATTTCTGCTTTAGAACTCATTAGTGGAAAAGAAATAAAAATGGAAGGAAATAAGTTAGTTATTACAATAACTGCAGGGCGCACGCAAGTTATTGAAGTAAAATAAAAAAAATACTAATAGTGAAATTTAAATATTCCTAACTTTAACTGCTACTTTAATTCATCAAACATATCGCTTTTATTGAAAACGATTCTTTAAATCCAGCTATAACTTCAAAAGAAATCTTGAGAAGTGAAGACACTGCATTTTCACAGCGATTTTATAAAACCTTTTCATCATGCCTGATTCAAACCAAAGTGAATTATTAAAAAAGAAGGATGAAAATCTTCTTTCCGGATTGTTTGCATCTTCCAACAATACTGAGTTGGCCAAAGTTTCTGCAAAAGGAGTAAGGCTGGCTTCGTTGGATTTTTATCGTGGATTGATCATGGTGTTATTAATGCTTGAAAGCACGGGATTGTATGAGCATCTTCTTCGAATGTCAACGCCCGGCTCCTTTTTACATTCATTGTCCATTCAGTTTACGCATTATCCATGGCACGGTTTGCATTTTTGGGATTTGATACAACCGGGCTTCATGTTTATTGCAGGAGTGGCGATGGCATTTTCTCTTTATAAACAAACTGCCAACGGAGTTCCATGGAAGAAACAATTGTCAAAAGCATTGAAGCGGAGTGGATGGTTGTTTTTTTGGGGCGTATTGGATTATGCAGTAAGGGGCAATCATTTGTCATTTGAATTGTGGGATGTTTTAACGCAATTGTCTTTCACCCTGTTGGTCGCTTTTCTTATTTTTCGCTGGAAGACGGGTTACCAGATTCTTTTCAGTTTAGGCTTATTAATCCTCACTGAAATTCTTTATCGTTATACAAATGTTCCTGGTTTTGATCAGCCTTTTACCGATCAGCATAATTTTGGCAACTACATTGATGTGATACTAATGAACAAGATCAATCCCGGCGGTTGGGTGGCTATCAATTGCATTCCTACTGCCGCGCATACCATTTGGGGAGCAGTGGCAGGTAAATGGCTGCTCACATTGCCCGACAATAAAAGTAAACTTACCCGTATTTTTACTTTTGCAGCCGTTGCATTGATATTAGGTTTTGGTCTTGATTTGGCAGGGATTACGCCTATTATAAAGCGTATTGCCACCACTTCTTTTACATTAGCTTCTGGCGGATTGTGTTTGCTGGGGTTGGGATTTCTTTTCTGGTGGATCGATTTATTGAATCACAAAAAATTCCTGAAATTTTTTCTGATCGTGGGGATGAATTCTATTTTTATTTATGTTTTTTTTGAAATTGTCGTGAGCCGATGGCTGGGCGATTATCTTGATGTTATTGTGAATGGGATTATTTCTCCGATTGGCGTTTCTCAAGATTTTATTAATATCGTTGCCTCAATCGTAATTTTTGTTGTTGAATGGGGCTTATGTTATTGGTTGTACAAGAAAAAAATATTTTTTAAAGTGTAAATAAATTTGAATTTACCGAAAAAAGGCTTCTCTTTTCTAATATTTTCAAACAATCGGTTGCATGTTCAATATTCTCTCTATTGATATATATTGAATCGATTTTATTCTTTTTATAATTTCAAAATGAATTAAAACTTCATGAATAGAAAAGAGATATGATAAACACCATCGGGAGCGATGGTGCTTTTGAATTTTTTCATAATCAAGAAGTCAAATCGTTGATGATTTTCTAGTCGGTCAACCTTTTGCTTTTAATGGTCATTGATTTTATTAATATCGCTGCATCGCTTGTGATTTTTGTTATGAAATAAGTTTATACTGTTTTCTTTAAAAGAAAAAATATTTTTTTAAGTGTAAATATTGCGTTGTTAAAGCCACACTTTATACTGTTTGTTTATAATTGATTAAATTGAAAAAATGAAAAAATTGAAATCGTTTTATTTTATCGCTGTATCCTTTCTTTTCCCGTTGTTTGTATTTTCTCAGAATGTTGAATCGAATTATTCATCCGTTGGAAACCGGAAAATTTTTACGCTTTCCAATGATAAAGTAACCCAAAAAGTTATCATAGAAAACGAGGTTTTAAAAGGAGATGAATTAATAGGAAATAAAGCGTGGCTGGCACAATATCATAATAGCGATCATGGAGTTTATACAGATGGAAATTTTGCTTTGCAAATGATGTGGACGGATTGGAGCGCTCCCGGAAAACAATTCAATGGCGATTTGGAAGTTAATTTTACAAAAAAAGATTATCAATATGAAAGCTACGATTTTGATGCAACTACTAATGGCGGCGAAGACCTGAATTTATATTTTACTCCATTTGATAAGAGCAATACAGTACAATTGAAAATTACCTATCAATTGCTTCCTGGTAAATTTTACAGCAAAAGAAAAATTGCATTGCAGGACACACTTCTTCAGAAAAACTGGCTCGAAGCATTTGTTTCGAGAAAAGGTAAAATTGGTAATATTTCTTCGTCTGCTGGAAGCAATACCATGATCCGGACGGAAAGTAGCAATAATTATGAACAAGTGGAAAGTACCGGCAATTCACAAAAGCAAACGACACAAATCATTAAGAAGGGAGAATTCGGACAGCCCAGCGCCATTGATTTTAAAAACGGAGGCGTCTTCTTTGGCATTGAATATCCAACAGCAACTAACCTTGTAAAAAGAGATGAAAATGAAGTAAAAATTTCTTGTCGTGAGTTAATGGGAAAAGTAGTTCGCAAAGATTGGGTGGAAAGTGATTGGGTGGTTGAAGGCCTTGCTCCGGATCATTTTGTAAAAGACTGGTTCTTTAATTATTTGCCCGATGTGCGTGTTGCCGCTAATCGCCCCTATACACTTTATAACAGCTGGTACGATTTGCGTTCACCCGCCTTCCCAAATGTGGAAGCAAGTCATGTGATGAACGAAAAAAATATCCTGAATATCATCGATCTCTTCAAAAAAAATATGGTTGATAAATATGGAATTAACCTCGATGCATTTGTGCTGGATGACGGCTGGGATACTTATGAGAGCGACTGGAAGATGCGTCCCGAGACATTTCCTCATGGGGTAAAACCGATTGTGGATGCTTTGAAACCGCTGGGTACTACATTAGGAATCTGGTTTGGACCAACCGGCGGTTATTCTTACAGGATGAGAAGAATTAACTGGATGAAAGAACATGGTTATGAAACCGTCGGAAGTACTCCTAATGATGAAATGATGGATATTGCCGGACCTAAATACAGCAACTTGTTTGAAAAAAGAACTACCGATCTCGCCAGAGAAGGAGTAGGTTATTTTAAATGGGATGGAATACAGTTTTCTTCGAGTGAACCGGGAAGCGGCCATGCTGTTGGGTACCTTTCTCGCCGTGCAGCAATGGAAAGTGTAATTGCAAAATGTAAAGCAGTTAGAGCTGTTAATCCCAATGAATATTTGAATATTACTTCAGGTACCTGGCTAAGCCCGTGGTGGTTGCAATATGCCAACCAGATATGGATGCAGGGACAGGATTACGGTTATGCAGATGTGCCTTCCGTTAATGAAAGAGATGCCGCTATTACTTACAAAGATTTTGTTTTGTATGATGATTTTCACAATCAGGACGTGTGGTTTCCACTAAGCAATATGATGACTCATGGTGTGATAAAGGGCAATCTCGAAAGGCTTGGTGGAGAAGATGATCCGTTGGATAAATTTGCCAACGATGCAGTTTTTTATTTTGGTAGAGGCGTTAGCATGTATGAAATGTACATTTCTCCCGATCTGCTAAATCCGCAGGAATGGAAAGTGCTCAGCAAATCTCTGGCTTGGGCAAAAGAACGTTTTTCGGTTTTGAACAAAACTTATATGGAAGGAGGCGATCCCACCAAAGGAGAAACCTATGCTTATGTGCATTTTAAAAATGACAGCGGAATTATTGCAGCACGTAATCCTGTAATGCAGCAGCAATCAATCACTTTTAAGCTGGATCCTGCAAAAGGAATGGCAGATTCCGCTTGTTCACTTGTATTGGAAAGAACCTATCCTACGCATTGGATTTCACCTAATCTTTATGCTGCCGGCGCAACCATCACACTTCCTTTGCAGGGTTATGAAGCGGCTATCTACGAAGTATATCCATTGAAAGATGCAAAAAGGCCTTTGCTTGCAGGTGCTGAATTTGAAGTAACTAAAAGTGATGAACATCACTATTCATTGCATTTGCTTGACAATAACAGCGAGGTAAAATTCTTAAATCCTTCGATGATAAGCGAGGTAAAAATTAATAATCACTCAATAAATGTTGATCATTTAAATATCGGTTCCAATAAACCTGAAGAAGGCTTGAACAAGATTCAAAATACTTTTGATAACAATGAGATCAAAACGAAGGTCAATTTAAATGGGGGCATCGCTTCTGCCAGGTACATTGTGTTTTTGAAACCCGATAGTTCATTTAGCGGTAAAGATTTTCCTTCTTTTGTATTGAGTGTTGATGGAAAAAAAGTTAAACCGACTGTTCAACAGCAAAAAGGAAGCTGGGCAACTTATTCTTACCAGGTTGCAGGCGCAGGAAATCATAATTTTGAATTGAAACTTAATAGTACTGATAAAGTGAAGGACTGGAAAGGCGAAGCAACTGTATGGCTTTCTTCACAGCAACAGCAAAAAGGAAAAGAAGTAGACATCTCTACTGATGAAACGATTAAAATACCACCAATGCCTCCTTCGCCTTATGCCGGCGATGCGTTAATGCAAAATGTTTTTGTCGGGAAGGGTGAACTTAATTTGTAAACTGCAAAATAAAAATCTGCCGGTTTTGTTTGTTTTCTGTTAAGTCTTTACATATACTTAATACTAACGTTTATCGTTACATGAAGTTACGCAGCAATATGCCTTTTCTGGTTGCCGGCCGCGCTTTCTTTGCCATAAATCGCTTTAATTGCTTCTTCTTTTGCATATCTTATAAAAAGCCGGAAAGTGAAATAATCTATTGATAGGATCAACCCGATCAAAAGTCCGATGGCGCCATTTTGGATGAATTGAAGAAATGAAAGGCACCATTTTTTGCAAAAAAGATTAAAAATATAATCGAAAAACTCTAGGATTTTGAATATGCAGATTAAAATATCCGAAAATTCATTGAATAATTTTATGTACCTAAAGTAGTTTGTTCTTTAGTTTTAAATGAAGTTAGATATTTTGTTATTTCACGTTTCTGATCGCTTTCAAAACTTCCTAAATAG
>OCZT010002827.1_pt1 | contig 17904 bp, 11 predicted proteins | sample 1539031 | NCBI WGS metagenome assembly OCZT01 (sample SAMEA3539308, study PRJEB22396) | soil metagenome | biome: tundra; feature: field; material: soil | place: USA | collected 2010-05 | depth 0.15 m | reverse complement strand
CCGAGATCTACACTCTTTCCCTACACGACGCTCTTCCGATCTGTCTTCAATATTCAGCTTCGTGTACTTTTTTCTGCCAAGCATGAATGAAGCCCTGTCAAAAAACGGCTCAAGTATTTTTTTCCAGTCGCCGAACCTGTTCCAGGATAAGTTTTTGAAAAACTCATCAGGCGGAATATATAATGTGTTGGCATATACCAGGCTTCCTCCTCCAACGCCTGTACCGCTCAGGATACTGGCCGTAGAATAGAATGAAAGTTTCTGAAAACCAAAACACCTTAATGCCGGAATCCAGAGGTATTTTGGAATATTCCAGTTTGTTTTGGGAAAGTCTGCGGGGTTAAAGCGTCTCCCCTGCTCAAGCAGTAATACTTTATAACCTTTTTCAACCAGGCGCAGGCTGGCAACACTGCCACCAAACCCTGAACCAATTACTATATAATCATATATCATTAAAAATGTATTGATTAGGTGGTTAATCTGTAAATATATAAAGTCTGCCCGGACTTTACAGATTTTTCTTCTAAATTTGCCTAATAAGGTGCACCGTATATTTTTATTCCAATGGTTTATATTTCAAATATAATATCTGCCATTTTATATTGCAGAGATTAATTTCTCCTTATGAACATATTAATGATTGAACACTCTTCCAAGTTATCAATATTATAAATATTTCACAGAATGAACAGTTTAGATATGATCAAAAAGAAAGGATTTAAGACAATACTATTGGCTCTATTATTTATTTCCCTTGGAAGTTCAGGGATTGAACAAGGAGAGAGTTCAAAATTCAAAGCCATAGCTTTTTACACAGCTAAAAACGATAAGGCACATATAAGTTTCGTTCATGAGGCTAACAGGTGGTTTGCAAAGTTGGCAGCCAGTAAAAACTTCACTTATGATTCAACAAATAACTGGAATAATATGAATGCTCAGTTCCTCTCAAAATACCAGGTAGTACTATTTCTTGATTCCAGGCCAGATTCTGAATCGCAAAGAAAAGCATTCAGAGATTATATGGAAAAGGGCGGAGCATGGATCGGATTTCATTTTGCCGGATTTGCACTTACCCCTTCAGATTTTCCACAAAATTGGAATTGGTATCACAATCAATTTCTTGGTTCCGGAGAATACAAAGGAAATACATGGCGTCCGACATCAGCGGTCTTAAGAGTAGAGAACCATACTAATCCTGCTACCAGAAATCTGCCTGATACATTTATTTCATCGCCGAATGAATGGTATAGCTGGAAAAATGATATAAGAATAAATCCTGACATTCAAATACTTATTTCAATTGACTCCACGAGCTTCCCTCTCGGAACCGGTCCTAAACCTTATGAAATCTGGCACAGCGGGTATTACCCTGTTGTATGGACTAATAAAAATTATAAGATGTTATATGTTAATATGGGCCATAACGATATTGACTATGATAATAAAACCGATAAAGAACTCTCCTATACCTTTAATAATGAAATGCAGGACAGATTAATAACTGATGCATTACTATGGCTCGGAGAAGCAGGGAAAGACCGAAAGTAACTATGGGGAACGGAGATTTGAATCTGTATTTCTTCGTGTGACCTATTGGTTAAAATATATACACTAATTATGCTGATTTTAATTATACAGATTTTCTGTATAATAAACTGCGACAGGATTCTAAACTTTCTGTCTGTTAAATTGTTTGTTTGTAAATGACTAATTTAATATAAAGAATATGAGCTACTACGACAAAGCAAAAGACATATACGATATGTCAGCACAGGGAAAAATGCTGGATGCATTTGAAAAATACTACCACAGTGATGTTGTGATGGTAGAGGCAACAGGTGAAGCCCGAAAGGGAAAGGATGTTAACCGTAAATTTGAACTTGAGTATATGGGTATGATCAAAGAGTTTCATGGCAGCGGTGTTAAAGCTATTACATCCAATGAAAAAGATGCAACAACAATGGTTGAATCATGGATGGATGTAACAATGAAGGATGGAAAAAGACATATGATGGAGGAGGTTGCAGTTCAGAAATGGAAAGATGACCAGATAATCCATGAACGGTTTTATTATAATATGGGGAAATAATTTTTTCTTATGTTGATAATTTTAAATTACATCTAATAACTCTTTGTTGATTTTAAAATATTTAGTAAATTAGTATCCAATTGAAAAAATCTTTAAAAATTAGTATTTTCAAACGATAATAAAACCCTAATAAACTTTTAGTCAATAAAATTGTTTATCTTACATTAAATTTGTTAACAACTAAATTTTTAAAATTATGAAAAAGTTATTGGTTTCAATTTTAGCATTATCAGGATTCATGTTCCCTTTGCTGGCACAGATAGATCATGATTTCAGTCAGAATGATAAGGTTCCTCTGATCAATGCTAAGATTACGCAGGAACAAGTTCCTGCTGCAGTTTTAAAAGCTGCCGAGACTCGTTTTGACATGGCCAACACGGCTACGTGGTCAAAGTTTCCTTACGCATTAAAAGAGTATGGTTGGGTATATGACGTCGGAGCTTCAGATATTAAGCTCGATCGTTATGAAGTCTCTATGACAACAAAAGACGGACACGACCTCTGGGCTGTTTACACGGCAAAAGGAGAACTCGTTGAAAGCAGGGAAGCTTCTTCCAATATTGCTGTTCCGGCTAATGTATTGGAAAAACTGGCAAATAGTCAGTACAAAGACTGGAAAGTAGTTGGAGACAAAGAGATTATAAGATTCTATCACGATCATGACAACAGCAGCGTAGAACAGCATTTCAGGGTAACAGTTGAGAAGGATAATGTAAAAAGAAGCATTTCATTTAACTTTCAATCAGCTACTGCAAGTAAGTAATACTAACCAATCCTTATAAATTAATCAAACTCCTGAAGACATATTTGAAGTTTGATTAACTGAAAAATGTGAGGATTTTAAAACTTTTGAAAATCAGTATGTTAAAGCAGTTATAAAAACTGTGAACATACTGATTTTTCATTTAAATTAACCTGTCCATTCCAACTGTGATCATCTGAAACATCTACATTTTCCACAAAATGTATTAAATATGAACAAGCAATCAGATCAACTGAGATAAGTTATAATTTCTGATGTTAAGAATCTCCTATTAGCTGATTATTCTAAAGTTAAACGCACCGGTTTTAATAACTCCATTTACTCTTAACCATAGAGGCAGCAATGCTTCTGTTCCCCTGGCTCCTGTAATATCTCCAAGGTCAATAATGTTTTTGTCGGGCCAGCCTAATTCATTCAACAGCGTTTTAACCTTGGTCTTGGCTTTTTCACTATTGCCTGAGATGAAATTAACATGATCGCCTTTGCCTATTAAACCAGGATTAATCATTAGTCCGCACCACATTGTATTCAGAGTTTTTACAACCAGAGAATCGGGAAAGGTTTTCTGAATTTCCTCTCCCAGGGAATTGGTGTTATTTAATCCGGGAAGCAAACTTGGAGGTATTCCATTACTGAAATCCAGCGGATTTGCTATATCGATAAGAACTTTACCGGCAAGGTTTTTTGCTCCCGCAAGAATCAACGCTGTTACAGAATTGCCGCCATTCGTGGCATTAACAACCAGATCACCGAAACTAGCTGCTTCGGCAAATGATCCTATCCTGACTTTAGAATTTGACTTTAACCACTCACTGAATGGTGGATTACCATAAATATCCTGTGCCGTACTTGTCAGTTTATCCGAAACAGTCCTGGTGCCTATCATGACATCATGTTTAAGCTCCACGAGCTTGGAGGCGATGGTCTTACCAACAGCTCCTGTTCCAATTACCGCTATTTTCATATCGTAAATATTATAGATCCTGTTTTAATGAACTACTATATAACTTATAAACTTCCGTTTTGTTCAGCCGTAGGAATAATTGAATGATAAGCAGGAATATTTAAGCAAAGTTGAAAATAGGAGGAACAAAATCACTTTTTCCCATTTATTGAAGCTCTTCGCAGCAAGCAACGGAGAACCGAGTTTACGAGCTCGGCGAAGCCAATGCGCTCGCGGGGGTTCAAAGGTAAGACTGAATGAATGAAATCATTATGGTTCCTTTCAGAACATTCAGAATACTTAGGAAATATGCGGAAAAATGTTTCTAAATTCTTTCCCGCGAAACTTTGGGGAACAAATTTTGTTTAATTTTGAATAGTTCCAACCAGTTTATGAAATCTGGTGTTAACAATCCTTTTTCAATAAAAATATTCTATTAATATTAAATCATTCAATATGAATAAGATCCGTACTTCTTTCAAACTTCTGGCTTTTCTGGCTTTAATAGTGGCCGTAACATCGTGCACGAAAGCTCCACAGCCTCCGGCAGACAAACTGAATATCAGTTATGAGAAATATGTCATGCCTAACGGTCTTCAGGTAATACTTCATACCGATCACTCCAATCCTATGATATCCTACGCCATAATGTACCACGTAGGATCCAGCAGGGAAACACCAGGAAAAACAGGATTTGCTCATCTCTTTGAACACCTTCTTTTCGGTGGGTCGGAGAATGTCCCAAGCGGAACATTCGACAAAATTATTGAAGGTGTTGGAGGTACGAACAATGGTTTTACCCAGCGCGATATAACTACTTATTATGAAATGTTCCCAAAAAATGCTCTTGAAAAAATATTGTGGCTTGAATCGGACAGGATGGGATTTTTTATAAACTCAGTAACAAAACACACACTTGCAGTTCAGCAGAATGTAGTCTCAAATGAAAAAAGGCAAAGGGAAGACAATACACCTTACGGATTTACTGATTATGTAGTCGATAAAAACCTATACCCTACGGATCATCCGTATAACTGGGAAGTGATTGGCGAAATGGCCGACCTTAGGAACTCATCAATTGAAGATGTAAAGGCCTATTATGGACATTTTTACGGACCTAACAACGCTACCCTGGTCCTTGCCGGCGATTTCAATGCTGATTCGGTGAAAATCATGATTAACAAATATTTCGGCGAAATCAAACCTCATGGTGAAGTGGCTAAACGATCAGCAATGATTCCGACTCTCACTAAAACTGTTAAGCTTTATCATGAAGACAATTTTGCAAATGTCCCGGAGATAACCATGGTATGGCCGGTTCCCCAATCGTATCAGAAAGATTCATATTCTCTTGACTTTCTTGCCAAAATTTTAGCTGATGGCAAAAAGGCACCTTTGTACAAGGTTCTTGTAAAAGAGAAAAAACTAACATCAAATACCTCAGCATATAACAGTTCAAGCGAGCTGGCCGGCGAATTCACAATTAATATAAGGGCAAATGAAGAGAAATCGCTTAAAGAGATTGAGAGTGCCGTTTTTGAAGCATTTGACCGTTTTGAAAAGGACGGTATCACTGAAAAAGATGTGGAACGTGTAAAGGCCTCAAGCGAAAAGGCTTTTTACGAGGGGATCACCAGTGTCCTGGGCAAATCATTTCAGCTGGCCTTTTATAACACCTTCCTGAACGATCCTGGTTACATAGAAAAAGATATTGAAAATATCAAGGCTGTTACTGTGAATGATGTCAAAATGGTTTATGACAAATATATTAAAAACAAACCCCACATCGTTACCAGTTTTGTTCCAAAGGGAAAAACAGATATGGCTGCAGAAGGCTCTATCCCGGCAGGTGTAAAAGAAGAAAATATTAAAGAAGCCAGTCAGGTCGAGATAGCAAATACCGGGGAGGATAAATTTGAAAAAAGTCCTTCATCAATAAACAGAACAGTTGAACCGCCGGCCAGTAAAGCCCCTGAGGTTAATGTACCTTCAGTATGGAAAGCCACTCTGGCAAATGGCATCCGGATTTTTGGAATTCAGAATAAAGAATTGCCGCTTGTGGAATTAAGCCTGGTAATAAACGGTGGTGTTATGCAGGATAAGACAGAACTTCCCGGAGTGGCAGGAATGGTCGCCAGTGTGCTTCCACAGGGAACAAAAAACAAGACGCCGGAAGAGCTTGAGGAGCAGACGGAACTTCTTGGCTCAAGCATCAACATGTATGCCGGTCGTGAAGAGATGACAATTAATGCGAGCGCTCTGTCGAGGAACTTTGACAAAACAGCAGGACTTATGAAAGAGATCATTCTCGAACCGCGCTGGGACACGGCTGAATTCTCCATGGCACAAACGGCCACCAGAAACAGCATAATCCAGGCTGAGGCCCAACCCGGAAGAGTAGCCAGTCTGTTATTCAATAAACTCCTGTATGGAACTAATAACATCTTAGGCTATAATACAAGGGGAACAAAAGAATCAATAAATAAAATTACTCTTAAAGATCTTAAGGACTATTACGAAAACAACTTTTCCCCTGACATTACAAAGATCCTGATCGCAGGTAATGTGACAATGGAACAGGCACTGGCAGCATTGAAACCGTTCGAGGCTGAATGGAAGTCTAAAGATATTAAAATGAATTCTTACCCCGTTCCTGCAAATCCTGAGAAATCTCAGATATATTTTGTTGACATTCCGGGTTCGCGGCAGTCAGTGATTTACACCGGGTATTTGGCACTGTCAAGAAATGACCCTGATTATGTGAAGGCAGATTTCATAAATTACAGGCTGGGCGGAGCATTCACAAGTATTCTGAACCAGATTCTTCGTGAAGAAAAAGGTTATACCTACGGAGCTTCAAGTTATTTCCAGGAAATGAAAGTTAAAGCACCATTTGCTGTCGCAACCAGCGTAAGATCAGATGCAACTTTCGAATCGGTCAAAATAATTAAAGAGGAGATGGAGAAATACCGGAAAGGTATTACTGAAAATGATCTGCAATTTATTAAAAACTGCATGATCCTTTCAAATGCTCTTCGGTTCGAAACTAACGGAGCACTGATTGGTATGCTTTCGACTATGTCGAAATATGATCTTCCTGATGATTACATAAAGAAGGAAGAGAGCGTAATAAACAACATGACTATTGAAGAGCATAAGGCAATTACTGATAAATATATCATTCCTGATAAAATGTATTATGTAATTGTAGGTGATGCTGCCACTCAGATGAATCCGTTGGAAAAGATCGGATTCGGAAAGCCGGTACTGGTAAAACCATAATTATCCTGTACTGGCTTTGTGGCTACTTAGTGATCCCGAGTACTTTGGATTGCGTTCCTTTATGGTTATAAAACTATTTTTTAATAAAACATTTTAATTCATCTTCCATGAAAAAGAGACCTTTGACACTTCTGATAATAATGTTCCTTACACTTATAAACCTGCATGCCCAGGAAGAAGCAAGGTTATTGAGGTTTCCTGCTATTTACGACAATCAGATAATATTTACATATGCTGGTGATTTATATACCGTGCAGGCAGATGGCGGAATTGCAAGAAAACTGACTAATCACGATGGATATGAAATGTTTGCAAGGTTTTCACCTGACGGCAAGACAATTGCCTTTACCGGACAGTACGATGGTAATACCGAGGTATATACAATGAATTCTCAGGGCGGCGTACCTAAAAGACTGACTTTCACCGCCACACTCGGTCGGGATGATGTTTCAGACAGGATGGGACCAAATAATATTGTATTTGGCTGGAAACACGATAATAGCAATATCATCTTTCGTTCAAGGAAAAAGTCTTTCAATGATTTCAACGGTTCGCTATACACCGTTAGTACAGACGGATCATTACCTGAGGAGCTGCCTGTTCCAAGGGGAGGCTTCTGCTCATTTTCACCCGATGATCAGAAAATGGCTTATAACAGGATATTCAGGGAGTTCAGGACATGGAAAAGGTACCGTGGCGGAATGGCAGATGATATCTGGATCTTTGATTTCAATACGCATAAAACCGAGAACATAACAAATAATCCTGCTCAGGATATCATTCCTATGTGGTATGGAAACAAAATCTATTTCTTATCCGACAGGGATGAAAACAAAAGAATGAACATGTATGTTTATGATCTCACCTCGAAGGAAACGAAGAAGCTTACTGATTTTAAAGACTTTGATATCAAATTTCCATCACTGGGCAATAAAGCGATAGTCTATGAAAATGGCGGGTACATTTATAAGATGGATCTGTCAACTGAAAAATCAGAGAAAGTAAAAATCATTATTGCTGAAGATTTTGTGTCAGGAAGGTCTGTTCTTAAAGATGTCAGCAAAAACATAACCAATTTTGATATTTCCAATGATGGGAAGCGGGCCCTGTTTGGCGCCCATGGTGATGTGTTTACAGTACCTGAAAAATACGGAGAAACCAGAAATCTGACACAATCATCGGGTATACACGAAAGAGACTCCAAATGGTCAGCTGACGGAAAGTGGATCTCTTACATTTCTGATAAAACCGGGGAAGATGAGATCTATATTCAGGCCCAGGATGGAAGCCAGCCTGCAGTTGAGATCACATCAGGAAGCTCTGATTACAAATATCAGCCATACTGGTCTCCTGACAGCAAAAAACTTTTATGGTCTGATCGCAATCAGACGCTGCATTATGTCGATATCGATACCAAACTGACAACAAATGTTGACATCGATTCCATATTCGAAATACGGGACTATGCCTGGTCGCCTGACAGCAAATGGATTACCTACACAAAAAACAGCGATAACCGGTTCCAGCAAATCTATCTCTACTCTCTCGATCAGAAGAAATCATTCCCGGTAACGGAAAACTGGTACCATGCTTTTAACAGTACATTCAGCATTGATGGAAAGTACCTGTTCTTTATTTCTTCACGCGATTTTAACCCCGATTTCAGCAATGTCGGATCAACAATAAGTTATTCTGATATGAGCAATATTTACTTTGTCACTTTAACCAAAGACACTCCGTCATTATTCAAGCTGAAAAGTGATGAGGCAGAACCAACGATTAATACTGTCAAACCTGAAACAAGTGATAAAAAGAAAGAATCCTCACCCGTACCAAAGAAGATAGATTTGCAAGTTGATATTGACGGTATTGAGGGAAGAATCGGAAAGCTCCCAATAAAAGCCTCTAATTATTTCAATCTGACCTCAGTGGAAAACAAGCTCTATTATCAGAGAAGAGGACCTAAAGATGATAAAACAGGATTGTTCATGTACGATTTCGACTCAAGGGAAGAAAAAAACCTGGGACAAGTTGACGGTTATGAGATTTCAGCAAATAAGAAAAAAATGATTGTCTCTCAAAATGGATTGTACGGTATTATAAACGTGCCGGCCACCGAGATTAAAATCACTGATAAATTGGATTTATCAGGCCTTCAGATGGTAATTAATAAACAGGAAGAATGGGAACAGATCTATAAAGAAACATGGCGGCAGATGAGGGATTTTTTCTATTCTCCAAATATGAACGGGGTTGACTGGAAAGCTCAGGGCGATAAATATGAAGTATTGGTTAAATACGTGAATAACAGAAACGATCTGACGTATATTCTGGGTGAACTTGTGGGAGAACTGAATATTGGACATGCTTATGTCGGAGGAGGTGACAGACCGCAACCCGAGAGGATAAAAACAGGTTTACTTGGCGCTGAGATTTCTAAAGATAAAGTGAGCGGCTATTTCAGGATTGATAAAATTCTGAAAGGACAAAACTGGACCGGACATGTTAAATCGCCATTGACTGAAATAGGTGTAAATGCTAACGAGGGTGACTATATACTCGCTGTTGACGGGAAGCCGGTAAATAAAATGAATAATATTTATGAAGCTCTTGTAAATAAAGCCGGCCGACAGGTAAATCTTACACTCAACAATATTCCTTCAGAACAGGGGAAACGTGAAGTCACTGTCATGCCTGTTGATGATGAATCGCAATTGTACTATTTAAACTGGGTAAATAATAACATTGAGAAAGTAAATAAAGCGACCAATGGCAGAGTAGGTTATTTACATATACCTAATATGGGAGTTGACGGCCTGAATGAGTTCATCAAATATTACTTCCCGCAACTGGAAAAAGAAGCGCTGGTTGTAGATGTAAGAGGTAATGGAGGGGGATTTGTTTCATCAATAATAATTGAAAACCTCCGGAGGGTTGCTGCAATGATCAGTGTCACCCGCAATTCAAAACCCGATATCAATCCGGAAGGGACTTTATACGGTCCGATGGTAATGTTGTGTGATGAGTTTTCGGCATCAGACGGAGATATTGTTACCTACAGGTTCAAGACCTATAACATGGGCAAGGTAGTAGGAAAAAGAACATGGGGAGGCGTGACCGGAATAAGAGGGACACTGCCACTTGTTGATGGAGGATTCCTTAACAGACCGGAATTTTCGATATATGATCTGGAAGGGAAAAAGTGGATTATAGAAGGTGTTGGCGTAGAACCTGATATCGTGGTTGATAATGATCCTTACCTTGAATATACAGGTACAGATCAGCAGTTAAATAAAGCTATCGAAGTTATTCTGGATGATCTGAAGACAAAGTCTAAAAAAATCCAGGATCATCCGCCTTATCTTGTAAAATAGCCGGTATTTTGAGAGTAGTAAGATAGTTCATAGTTCAACATCAGCGTTTTACTATCTTACTACTTATTTACCCAATTGTCTTCACCTCTTCTCCCATTCTCCTTTCCCCCCCTCTTTTCTTACTTTCCTGTAATATTGAGAGTCGCAACATAATAATCCTGATCTACTTTTATGGTTGCATTTTCACTATCCAGTTTCAAAGTTGTTAAGAACTGAGTTGGTTTTACAATTTGTTCCCTGCCTGAAATATATATTTTCAGGGGCATATTAAATCCGGGAACACAGTTATTCCATCTGAAAATGAGATCATTCCCTTTTACAGAATATTCAAATACAGGAATTCTTGTATCTCTCAGGTATTGATTAAAAAAAGATTTCAGATTCATGCCCATCTTTTCGCTTAAATAGTTTTCGATCTGAGAGCCCTTTACAACCTGGTGATAAAAATCTTTATTCATACCGCGAAGAATTCCTCGCCATTTTTCATCATCATTTACTATTTGACGAAGCGTATGCAACATATTGCCTCCCTTATAGTACATGTCATGCGATCCTTCACTATTTACGTTGTAAATGCCGATTATCGGAATATCATTCAGTATGTTGGCCCTCGTACCTAAAACATACTCACTGCCGGCCTTCTTACCGAAGTAATACTCAACATAAAGATTTTCTGCATAGGTGGCAAAACTCTCATGAACCCACATATCTGCAATATCCTCATAGGTAATACTGTTTGCAAACCATTCATGGGCCGATTCATGAATGATGATAAAATCGAATTTCAATCCCCATCCGCTATTGCTCAGATCAGTTCCAAGATAGCCATTTTTAAATCCATTGCCATAGGTAACTGAGCTCTGGTGTTCCATCCCGAGATAAGGCGCTTCAACCAGTTTGTAACCGTCTTCGTAAAACGGATATTGGCCGAACCAATGTTCAAAAGCTGCCAGCATCATAGGCGCTTGCCTGAACTGAACTTTTGCTTTCTCAAGATCTTCCTTAAGTACATAGTAATCACAATCGAGCTTTCCTCTTTCGCCATTAAATATTTCAGAAAAGTGAGCATAATCGGCAACATTTATATTCACACCATAATTATCTATCGGATTGGCAACAAACCAGTTGTATGTTTTTGTTTTATTCTTCTGTGTTACAATGCTTCTCAGGCGTCCGTTTGATACATCCATCAGGTTTCCGGGTACATTCACACTTATCAGCATACTATCAGGTTCATCATACATATGATCCTTGCAGGGCCACCATAGGCTTGCCCCATCACCCTGGCATGATGAAGCGACAAACGGCAGTCCGTTTTTATCTCTTTTCCACGTTATCCCTCCACTCCAGGGAGGTTTTGTCGATACTTTGGGTCTGCCTCCATAAGTGAGTTCGACTGAATAAATTTTCCCCAGTTCCTGGATTTCTGCCATCTCGATCCAGTATACATTGCCTTCTCTTTTGAAATTGAGAGGTTTGTTATTCTGGACAACATTTGTCAGTTTCAGCGGCTCCTGGAGGTCTATCTGCATTACATTATAAGGTTTCAATACCTTGTAGGTAACTGTGTTGGATCCATAAATTGTACTGTCGGAAGGGTTTACAGTTATATCAAGATGATAATAGGTAAGATCCCACCAGGCTCTCTCGGGAGTTATAGATCCGCGAAGGGTATCCTGCCTGGTAAATATCTTATTGACCTGGGCACTAACTTGAAACGAATGTAATATTGAGATAAAAAGGATATGGTAAATAATGGATATTCTTTTCATTTAAGGAATTTTAAGATAATAGACAAAAGTAAAAAGATAAAAGGAAAAGTCCATAGAGAATTTCATACCACAAAAGTGCTGAAAAGATAATGCCACGGAGTCATTATTACTTATCATGGCAATTATGTGATGATAACAAAGGATTTAATTACTTTAGAGAAAATTTATTAAATGCTGTTATATGAAAAGAATATCGATCTTAGTATTTTTAGGGATTGTGCTAACACTCTGTATCACTGATGCTATTATGGCACAGGAGTCACCACGGTCACGTGAATCATTTAACCAGGGCTGGAAATTTGTGAAATATTTCAATGCTTCAGTTGATTCTGTAACTACAGACAGAGAACCTGAAAATCTTCAGCTTCCGTCAGTGAATGACAATAGCTGGAGAACGCTTGACCTGCCACACGACTGGGCTATCGAAGGTCCCTTCAGCGATACTCTGGAAAATAACACCGGACTTTTGCCATGGAAAGGTATAGGATGGTACAGGAAGCATTTTATTGTAAGTGAAAATGACAAGGGAAAACGCATCTATGTAGATTTTGACGGTGCGATGGCAAATGCTAAAGTATGGCTGAACGGTAAATATGTTGGAGAATGGCCCTACGGATATACATCTTTCCGTCTTGATCTGACACCATACATCATTATCGGAAAGGAAAATGTCATCGCAGTACGGCTCGACACAAAGAACTGGGATTCAAGATGGTACCCCGGAGCTGGCCTTTACAGGAATGTATGGCTTGTAAAAACTTCCCAACTGCATATCGCAAACAACGGCGTATTTTGTACCACGCCTGAAATAAAGAAAGAGAGAGGCATGCTGAGTGTTGAAGCTGAAGTGGAAAGTCATCTAAATGAGACTTTGCCCGTGACAGTAAAAGCGTTGGTATATAAACTGAATGATAATTTTGAACCGTCATCCTCTCCTGTTGCAGAGTCAGTTGTTGTCACTGCAACAGTACCGGCATTGAAGGATCATGACTTCAGGTTTGATATTCCTGTGAAGGACCCGGTTTTGTGGGATATAACAAAACCCGAGCTTTACCGCGTAGCTGTTATTGTTATGCAGGGAACTACAGTAACTGACAGATATGAAACCAATTTCGGTTTCAGAACTTTGAATTTTACTGCCCGTGACGGATTTCTTCTGAATGGAAGAAAAGTTGAAGTCTATGGTGTTTGTAACCACCACGATCTTGGCGCACTCGGAGCTGCATTCAATACCCGCGCTGCAGCACGGCAACTCGAAATATTAAAGGAAATGGGTTGCAATGCAATCCGTACAAGCCACAATCCTCCGGCTCCGGAGCTTGTTGATCTCTGTGATAAAATGGGATTTCTTATACAGGTTGAATTTTCTGATACCTGGAGAATTGGCAAAAAAAAGGACGACTATAATATTCTATTCAATGCCTGGCATGTGGAAGACATGAAAGCGATGGTTCGTCGCGACAGGAATCATCCTTCTGTCTTTATGTGGAGCATAGGCAATGAAGTGCCTGATCAACGCAATCCATATCTTGCAAATGAGCTGAATGCAATAGTCAAATCAGAAGATAATACCAGGCCTGTAACATCAGGATGCAATGATTCCAACTCAGGTACCAATGGCTTCCAAAAAACGCTCGATGTATTTGGAATCAATTATCATCTGGGTGATTATAAAAGGTTTTATGATCTGAAAGACAATGCCAATCAGGGACTTATATCTACCGAATCAGCTTCAACAGTAAGCTCAAGAGGCGAATATTTTTTCCCCATTGTACAGGGTGACCTCAATAATAATCTTCCGGGCAAAGGTATCTTCCAAATAACTTCATACGATGTAGCATACCCGGCATGGGCATCCACTCCTGATCAGCAATGGACTCTTTTTGATAAGTTCCCTGCTTCTATCGGTGAGTTTGTCTGGACAGGCTTTGATTATATAGGGGAGCCAACACCATATTCAGGCGATCTGACAGGTTTGAAACCAGGTACCAGATGGTATGAAGAGACAAAAAAGATGCTTGATAAAATGGGCGTAACAGAAGTGCCTTCACGCAGCAGTTATTTCGGCATAATGGATCTTGCAGGATTTAAGAAGGACCGCTTCTACCTGTATCAGTCAAGATGGAGACCTGAGCTTCCGATGGCACATATCCTGCCTCACTGGAACTGGCCGGAAAGAAAAGGTCTGGTTACACCTGTTTATGTTTATACTTCGGGTGACGAAGCAGAGCTGTTCCTGAATGGAAAATCTCTGGGAAAGAAGAAAAAAGGTGAATTTGAATACAGGCTTAAATGGGATGAAGTTGTATATCAACCCGGTGAACTTAAGGTGATTGCTTACAAGAATGGGAATAAATGGGCAGAGGACGTTGTAAAGACTACTGATAAAGCATCTGTGTTATCTGCGTCTGCCGACAGGACGGCAGTCCGACCTGATGGCTATGATCTTATTTATATTACTGTAAGAATTGTAGACAAGAATAAACTACTTGTTCCGAAAAGCAATAACCAGCTCAATTTCAGCATTGAAGGACCAGGAAGAATTGTTGCAACCGATAATGGCGACGCTACCAGTCATGAATCATTTCAGGCTAAATCAAAGAAAGCTTATAATGGGTTGTGTCTTGTAATTGTTGCTGCAGAGAAAGGAGCAAAAGGTTCGTTTACTGTTAAAGCTGAATCAAAAGGGCTAAAATCTGCGGCAGTAAAAGTTGATATAGCAAATTAAAGGATTTGATTGATATCCCCTGGATTTAAATAAGATAAGTTCATCCTTAATTCCTGGTTAATAGGTCCCAAAAAATCGAACTCCTGGAATCTGCCACTTATCTCTATTATGGGGTGAGTTGTTTTTTGTAGTCCGGTCATGCTGCATTTTCTAGTATCGTTTTGATATGGTTCATCTCAACATAAAAATCTCAAATTCATTGAAAACCAATTGTCCCCACTACACTTCAGTGGTGATAACAGCAGTGATTTTTCAGCTCTTCCTGGTGGTATACGGTCAGGTGATCAATCTATATATATCGAAATGGAATACTGGGGTTTATGGTGGAGCTCAACTTTATATACTCCAACTTATGCTACCGCCATGCATATTGTTTCTGACGACAACAATAATTTCAGTGGATCGGAGATGAAACAGAATGGACTTTCTGTCCGTTGCATAAAAAATAATTAATCAGGTTAATAACCACCAATGTAAAATTCCTTAGTAATTATTTTAAAGTTAATCTGCTTTTTGTTTAACTTTATATGATCTGTGAAGAGTCAGACACAAGCATTATTTAGTTGAGTATAAAGCCGACGGCATTTCAGATGATTTTTGTTTTAAACTCTATAAAAAACATTTGATTAAGATTAACTAATATTCAATAATTAAAATCATGACAAGAAAATTGAGCCTTGTATTTGTCCTTTTCTTGATAGTACAATCGTTATTAGCGCAACAGAAATTACCTGTAATAAGAGCTAACTCAAAAAAAGTCGATATTAAAGATGGAAAAGACTTTAAAAAAGGTTCCTGGACAATCGTTCCTGAAGCAAAACCTGATATTTATATGACTTCAACTAAAAGGGTTACATTTTATACTGATATAGACTCAATCTCTTTTAAGGTAAAACCAAATCATAAATATAATTTCATCATATTACTGAATGGCAAAGATTCTGCCTTTACACAAATCAAATATAAACCTGAGAATATTGGTCCCGATTATCCTGGTATTCTGAAGAAAGCCAGGCAATATAATCCAGGCGACAACAGAACAATTCTTAAATTCACATATGATTCAGAAAAAAGTCCGGAGCTATTAAAATTAAAAAGTGAATTTAAATTGGACTCAATTGCCGGCAGCGGAGATGAAATTTCAAAAATCTTTAACTTGTTACATTGGGTGCATAATTCATTTAAATATGATGGAAGTAAAGCACTCCCTCCAAATGAGGGCGTTACTGACCTGATGACAAAATGCTACAGAAGTAACTATACCATGCACTGCGGAGCCCTGGCAACTGTATTAAATTACTGTTATCAGGCAATTGGCCTGAAGTCAAGACGGGTTGTCTGTTTGCCAAAAGATTCTACTGACTTTGATTGCCATTCAATTAATGTGGTATTTTCAAAAACCCTGGACAAATGGTTGTGGATCGACCCAACCAATAATGCATATGTTATGAATGAGAAAGGCGATCTGCTGAGCATAGCTGAGGTCAGAGAACGTCTGATCAACAACAAACCACTAATTCTTAATGCAGATGCGAATCTGAATAGGATTTATTCAAAAACAAAAAATGACTATTTATATTATTATATGGCAAAGAACCTGTATGCTTTTGAATGTTATGAAGATGGCGGAGGAAAAAGTCGAAGCAACTTACTGTTACCTGTCGAATACAAAGGTATTATTCCAAGATCAAAAGTAAATAAGCCTAAATGCACTAATAATCCAATTACATTTTGGGCTAAGCCTGATTAATGCAGGGCACGAAAGCATAACTTGGACAGTGGAATGAATAGCATATTCCTGACACAGACGACGACTGACCAAACCTCCGAAGTGAGAAGAAATCGTTAAATCTGGTTTAGTTGAAAAATCGATATAGGTTATTAAACAGATTCCCGTTAGCGGTCAGCCCTGACAACCAATACGGTACCAGCCTGGACTAATATCAGCCAACCGCTAACTCTAGAAATATTAATCTTCACACATGACTTTAGCATTATTTTTGCAATACTGTATAGACACCTTAGAATGACTAACTTAACACATAAGCAAATGAAAAACAGATATATTATTGTATTGTTCGTACTATTTGTGGATACTACTAATATAATTCATGCTCAAAATCTTTTCCGGATTGAGTTTATGGGCGGTTCTTCACTGAATTTTAAAAATAATACCAGACTTTTCAGTAATTGGGGCAATGGATATTTAATAGGAGGAGGAGTTGTATATCAGTTGTTTCCTTCTTTTGATTTGGCAATAGATATTACATCCCAAGGCTATCCATACAAAGGTGGTAATCTTCAACTTGTTGCCCCAGATGTCTTAGGATGGGAGGAAAGTGTCAATGGATCTGGTTCAAATATTTTAGAATGTTCTATGGTTTTTAGGAATACTCCTAAGAATTCTCTGTTTTATCCTGTTTTTTCTTTGCGATTGGGAGTTTTTCGATCACACATTGGAGAAGTAATAATCAACGAATGGTATGACCAATCTCCTGAAAATGTTAGCCATCAAAAGTACACTGGCACAGGAATAATCCAGACTAACGCATTTGCGGCATTTGGATTAGGATTTAATATACCATTAAAGGAGAAATCACGACTAATATTAGAGAGTAGAATTACACAGACCTTCGATTTGAAACAGACATTTATTCCAATATTACTAACATTTCAACATGATTTAGAAAAAAAAGCAAACCGCTAACTCGATTGGTGCTATGAAAAGCATGGCCCTGACACATACGACAACAAACTATACCATAGGACCTTTAGGGTTAGTTTTCAGCACTTTCGAGACGACAAAAATACTAACTTATGACCTATTTTTTGACGAAACAACTTCTTTAATATTTGACTTGAGCAAAGAATTTTCGTAACTTTTACTTTTTGACTTAAGTTTAAAAATATTCTCGAATAGATGAAAATGACATTTAGAATTACTTTTGAAATC
>OCZT010002825.1_pt1 | contig 17906 bp, 19 predicted proteins | sample 1539031 | NCBI WGS metagenome assembly OCZT01 (sample SAMEA3539308, study PRJEB22396) | soil metagenome | biome: tundra; feature: field; material: soil | place: USA | collected 2010-05 | depth 0.15 m | reverse complement strand
TCGGGGGAATTCGTGGGTGAATCGGTGGGAGTAAACTCTCCTGCACCCTGCGGGGATTTAACAACCTGTTTTCAATAGGACATAGGCGTTTTGCTCGATTCCTTTTCCGAGAAAGACACTTCCAGCGAACAGTCTCTGCAGCAGATGTTGTCGTCGGATCAGGAGGCCTTCAGCCGGGCATCGAGTCGAGTTCTGGCGACCGCCACCGGGTCGGCGGGAGCGCGCTATGTGCTGCATCTGCTCCGCCAGCACAATCTGCCGATGGAGGCCCTGGCCGATCCTCGCGGGTCGAGGCGCGAGGACGCTGTCGCGGCGGCTCGCATGATTCCTCAAATCGGCGCGCCCATCGACGCGGACCTGGAACGGGTGCTCAGCGCGGCTCTTTCCTTGGCGCCGTCCGTGGCCAACGCGGCGCGGGTGTTGCGGCTCATCGAGGCCCTGGAAGCGGCGCAGCCCCGCTTCTATCTGTTTCAAAGCGAGCTGATGAGCTATCCCGACTCGGTGGTCCGCTCGAAATCCGCCTTCCTCATCGCGTGCAACAGTAAGAGCGTGTCGCTGGTGGGGAAGCTGCTGCTGGACGAAGACGTCCGTGTGCAGGCCAATGCGGTGGAGGCGCTGTGGACCTTCGATGCGGACGAAGCGCGTTCGCTGCTCGTGACCGCGGCCCGATCGAAGACGCCACGCGTGGCGTCAAACGCCGCCGTGGGGCTAAACCGCATCGGCGACCTTTCGGGTCTGCGGCTGCTGTTCAGCATGTCCGGGCACGACGACCCGGACCGCCGCGTCAGCGCCGCCTGAGCCATGGGCGAGACGGGCGACCCGCGCTTTCTGCCCTTTCTCACCACCTGGTTTTCGCGCAGCAGCGGCAACGAACGGGTGAACGTTCTGCAAGCGCTGGGCCGCATCCGGAGGCGCGAAAAATCGCTGGCCGAGGCTGGTTCGATCGAGATACGGGCCTGGTCGGCGAAAGCGATTGGATCGAGGCGCAGCCTGGTCCTCGGAACAGCCGGCGCAGGCGGGGTCGGTACAGATTACCAGTCCGAGCGGATGCGGGCGGGCGGCCTTTTCGTTTACTAGCTGAGGTGCCAGCCATCGATCCTCGCGGGGCGCGGAAATGCCCGCGGCGGCGACACTCTCGAAAACAGCACGCGGAATCAGGCTGCCGGCGACAGGTCGGCGAAGGGCCGATTACCAATCGGCCGCAGGCTGCCAGCCTGCACCACATTGCTTGAGATGGCGAAAACTGTCACGCCTGTCCGTATGCTCTCAAAGTAGCCTCAAGCTAACGCATGGGGCTGGCCATTGGGCGACAAATCCAACGGTGGGGGCCATCTCCCAACCTGAGTTTTCATCCAAGCGCCCCGCGAATCTAGCGGGCGCGGAAGGCTTCGCGGACTTCGCGTTCTACTTCCAGGCGGTGCTGGCGCATCTCGTGCAGGAACTGGCGCTCCTCGCGGCGCATTTCCATCCGGCCTTCGAAGGCCTGGCGGTGCGCTTCCCGCGCTGCGCGGCGGGCGTGTTCGATGGCGTGACGGGCTTCGCGGCGGGCCTCTTCACGCGCACGGCGCGCTTCCTGACGGGCATAACGGCTTTCGTCTCTCCAGTCGTTCCAGGAGCTGGGACCGGCGATGGAACAGACGGCCGCGCCCACGATCAGCGTCAGCAGTAAAATCACTTTCATCGAAAACTCCTTTGGAGATAATACGGAGAATCGGGCATTTGGTTTCATCCCGAGGCAATTTAATTATCGGTCGGCCGGGTGGCGCGGTCGATGACGATCACCTCAACCGGCACTTTTTTGGATTCGAGCTTTAACCCCAGCGTTTCCTGCACCGCGGTGAAGATCGATGGGCCGGGCATTGCGTCCGTAGGGGGCAATGGCATTGGTTCGCCGGACTTGGTCATGCGAGGCTCCGAGGCAGGGTCCGGCGTCCACTGCAGGGAGATGTTGAATTTCCCCTCAATCCCGGTCTGGTCGACCACGGTTGCACCAAGGGCCGATGACAAGGCTCCCGCCAACTGGGTCATGGAAACGCTGGACGCCTTCAATGTCCTGTCTCCGGAAGGTGTGCGGCTGAACAGAATGCTCGGATCTTCCACGGGCGGCGCGAGTTTCGCGCCATTCCGTCCGGTGACCAGGGCGTAGCCTGTTTTGTCCTGCATTTCGCGATGGATCGTCAGGCTGAAACGATCTGTCAAGAGCGCCCGAAGCATAGTGCGGGATTCCTCCCGGGTGAAGGGATTCGCCGCCACGGCATCGATATCAAAGTGTTCAGTATCCATCCAATTTGCTCCGCCCGAAACCTGGAAGTCCTTCACATTCCACGCCACCTGCACACAGAACTTCAACGACGAATTCACAATCTTGATCTGGGCGGGATAAAGGGCGGCCGAGCCGGACGTTGGGTCCGGCCAGAAAGCGGGCCAACCTTTGCATGGAGGCGCGGGTGGCGGTCAGATGGCCTCGTTTGCAGGTCATATCGTCCTCGCCGGGATCAGCCTTTTTGAGTTTTGGACCGTTTTTGGCGACAACAAGTTCGTAGAGCGTTTGTTCCTTCGTTTCGCGGTGCACGGCGAGATTGAAGCGTTCGGCGAGGACGGCCTGGAGCATCTGCGGCTGGGGCTCGCCAGATTCGGTTTTTGCGACGATGTCGAATCTTTCCGAGTCGAGCCAGGAAGGACCGGAAACCTGGGCGTCGGTCATGCTGAACGCCCAGACGATGCAGGCTTTCAGAGTGACGTTTGTCATGCGGAGCAGGTTGTTGTCGACGTCGGTGTCGGAATGCCCGCTGCCGCTTGAGTTTGGCTTTACGGAGGCGACTTCGAAGGTTTGGGCGAAGATCGCGGACGAAAGGAAGACGACGGCGGAAAACCGTTTCATACGCTTATTACTCAGAATCGCGCGTTCGGTTTGCCGCCGCCGGCAAGTTTTTTTACAAATTCGACGTCGCCTTCCAGAAAATCGTAGGCGGGCAGGCTGCGGCGCTCCTCCCAGACGATCTGCTCGAACTGCAAATTGACCGGTTCGCCGGAAAAATTGGTAACGCGATAGAACTCCAGGTGGATGGCGGGACCACCGGGGTAGCGGACGGTTTGTGTGTGCAGAGGGTCGCCGATGGCGGCCTCGATCCGCAGTTCCTCGCGCAGTTCCCGCGCCAGAGCCGAACGAGAATCCTCGCCCGGCTCGACTTTGCCGCCCGGGAACTCCCATTTCAGCGCGTGCCGTCCACCGCGGCGCTGGCAGATCAGGATGCGGCCATCCCGTTCGATTACCGCGGCAACGACGTTCATTCAGCGATAATTGAAGCACGAAATGGACAGGGAGCGCCTGCTCGATCATTTTCAGAATCCCCGCAATGTGGGCGAGCTCGCGCCGCCGGCGGTGATGGTCGACGTAACTAATCCGGCCTGCGGGGACATGCTGCGGCTCTCGGTGCGTTTCGAGAACGATCGGGTGGCGGAGGCGCGGTTCCAGACGCGCGGCTGCACGGCTTCGATCGCGGCGAGTTCGGCGCTTACCGAATGGATGACCGGGAAGTCGCGTCTGGAACTGAGGACGCTGCGGGCGGCGATCATCGACGAAGCGGTGGGCGGGCTGGAGCCCGCGTCGAAGCATGCGGCGGTGTTGTGCGTGGATGCGGTGAAGCAGGTGCTGGTGAAGAGCGCGCAGTCAGGCCGGACATCGGCTGAAGCCGATGCTGCAAGCTAAAGTTCGCGCTACATCTGCACATAGTATCCTGTTCCTAATATGCGTTGCTTTACTCTTGCTCTGATTGCGGCCGGAATTGCGCTCGCCCAGACGCCGCGGACCAATGTCGAAAGCGGGAAGCGCTATCCGCGCATCGTGATTCGCGGCGCGATCGTCGTCGACGGCAGCGGCACGCCCGCTGCCGGCCCGAAAGACATCGTGATCGAGAACAACATGATCACCGACGTCGTTTCGGCCGATGCGATGGCGGCGGGGCGCGGAGGGCGCAGGCCTACGGGCGACATCAATATCGACGCCACGGGAAAGTACGTGCTGCCGGGCCTGATCGACGCGCATGCGCATGTGCAGGACGAGCGCGGAGGCGTTGCCCAGCCGCTCGAGTACGAGCTGAAGATCTGGCTGGCCTGCGGCATCACCACGGTGCGCGACGTCGGCAGCGATACTCGCAAAACGCTGGAGCTACGCCGCAAGAGCGCCGATGGCGAGGTGGCTTCGCCGCGCATTTTTATTTATCCGATGTTCGGGGCTCCGAAATCGCCGGACTTGGCAAGGGCGCGCGTGCGAGAGTTGCACGGGCTGACCGCGGACGGGATCAAGTTTACCGGCATCAATCGCGACATCATGGAAGCGGCCGAGGACGAGGCGCACAAGCTGGGCATGCGCATCGCGCATCATGTGGGTGTGGAGGAGACGACGGCGTGGGACGATATCAAGTTCGGCACGACGAGCATCGAGCACTGGTACGGCATCCCCGATGCGGCGCTCGACGACGGCGTGCAGCATTTTCCGTCGAATTACAACTACTCGAATGAAGGCGACCGGTTCCGCTACGGAGGCCATTTGTTCCGCGAGGCGAATCCGGAGAAACTGCTGAAGGTTCTGGATGCGATGGTGAAGGCCAACGTAGCCTGGGATCCGACGATGAGCATTTACGAGGCGAATCGCGACTTGCAGCGCTCGAAGACGGCTCCGTGGTTCAAGGATTATCTGCATCCAACACTGGAGAAATATTTCGAGCCCAACGTGGCCAATCATGCATCGTACTTCGATCGCTGGACGTCGACCGATGAAGCGTTCTGGAAAGAAAACTATCGCATCTGGATGGCGGCTCTGCGCGAGTTCGATAAGCGCGGCGGGCTGATCGGCGTGGGCGACGACGCGGGATTTCTTTATTCGCTGTACGGCTTCGGTTTGATTCGCGAAATGGAGATGCAGCAGGAGGCGGGGTTCCCGACGCTCAAAGTGATCCAGCACGCGACCTCGAATAACGCGAAAATTCTCGGCCAGGAAGCAAAGATGGGCAAGGTGCGGGCCGGGTACATCGCCGACATCATTGTGGTGAACGGGAATCCGGTGGAGGATTTGAAAGTTCTCTATCCGACGGGAACTGAAACCTGGGTCAACGGCAAACCGGTGCACGGCGGCGGCGTCGAATGGGCGATAAAAGATGGGATTCCGTATCACGCTCCGACGATGCTGAGCGACGTGAAAGAAATGGTGGCGAAGGCTCGCGGGCAGAAGGGAACCAATGGGGGGATGTAAGAAGGCGCCACGCGCCGGGCGCCAGGCGCCAGTCCTTCTGATGTTGTGCGCGGTTTCCGCGTTTGGGCAGAATTGGCCGTCGTTTCGCGGGGCGGGGGCGCTGGGAGTTGTGGAACGCGCGTCGACGCCGACGTCCTGGGATCTTGAAAAAGGGCGCAATGTCGCGTGGAAGCTGGATGTGCCGGGGCTTTCGCATTCGAGCCCGATTGTCTGGGGCGACCGTATTTACCTGGTGACGGCGATCAGTTCCGATCCTAACTCGGTGCTGCAATTTCCGCTGAAGGGCAATCTGGACACGCGCACCGATACGACGAAACACGAATTTCGGGTGATGGCGATCGACAAATCGTCGGGGAAAATTATTTGGAACAAGCTGGTGTATTCGGGCGAGCCGAAATTGTCGCGCCATCCGCATAACAGCTACGCGGCGGCGACGCCGGCCACTGACGGGAAACATATCGCCGTGTTTTTCGGATCCGAGGGATTGTACACGTTCGATATGGACGGCACGCTTTTGTGGCAGCAGGATTTGGGCGTGCTCGACCAGGCGGCGTTCGATCTGCCGGAGTATAAATGGGGATCGGCCAGTTCGCCGGTGATTTATAAAAACCTGGTGGTGGTGCAGTGCGATCAGATCCAGGGCTCGTTCATCGCGGCGTTCGACGTCGCGACGGGGAAACAGGCGTGGCGCGTGGAGCGCGACACCATTCCTTCCTGGTCGACGCCGGGGATTTACGAAGGAAAAACCGGGGCCGAACTGATCGCGAATGGGGCGGAATCCATTCGCGCTTACGATCCGATGACCGGCAAGGAACTGTGGCGCATCAAGGGGACGTCGATGATTTCGGTGCCGACGCCGTTTGTGGCGCACGATTTGATTTTCTGTTTCACCGGGTATTCGCGCTACATTCAGCCGATTTACGTGGTGAAACCGGGGTCGCGCGGCGACATCACGCCGCCGAAGGATGCGACGTCCACCGCAAATATCGCATGGTCGATGCAAAAGGGCGCACCGTATCTGCCGACGCCGGTGGTGTACGGCGATTATTTGTACGTGGTCCTCGGCAACGGTATCCTCACCTGCTATCGCGCGGAGACGGGCGAGAAGGTCTGGTCGCAGAGGCTCGGCAACGGAGGGACGTTCACTTCGTCGCCGGTGGCGGCGGGAGGAAAACTCTATTTCGCGAATGAAGACGGCGACGTTTATGTGCTGAAAGCGGGTCCGGTTTACGAACTGTTGGCGCAAAATCATCTGGGCGAAGTGCAGATGGCGACGGCCGCGATCACGGGCGATACGATCCTCTATCGGACCCAACATCATCTTTTGGCACTCAAAGAAGTAGCCAAGAGCCAGTAGTCTGTAGCCAGAATAGCGCCGCGCTCAAACTTTTTAGCCCGCCATGCGTCAAAATGAAGAAGTGCCCGTTCTTATTCCGGCTACTGGCTCCTGGCTACTGGCTACTTCTTCATGACCCCTTTCGATTTTCGTTCCCGCACCCGAGTTCTGTTTGGCGCCGGCGAGTTCGCGCGCCTTGGCGAAGTTGCCCGCGAGCTGGGCGGCACGCGCTGCCTGCTGGTTGCCGATCGAGGCATGATCGACACTGGCTACGTTCATGAGGCGACGCGTACGCTGAAGGCCCGCCGCATGGAGGTTTTTGGTTTTCACGATTTCGAGGTGAATCCAACCACCGCCATGGTGGAGGTCGGGCGCGCATTCGCCGCACCGCTCGAAATAAACCTGATCGTCGGCCTGGGCGGCGGCAGTTCGATGGACTGCGCCAAGGGCATCAACTTCGTGCTCACCAACGGCGGCAACATGAAGGATTACTGGGGTTACGGCAAGGCTCTGCGGTCCATGCTGCCTATGATCGCTGTGCCCACCACCGCCGGAACGGGCAGCGAAGCGCAGAGCTACGCGCTGATCTCCGATTCCGAGACGCACGTGAAAATGGCTTGCGGCGATCCGAAGGTGGCCTTCCGCGCCGCGATTCTGGATCCGAGACTGACCGTTTCGCAGCCACCGGCCGTCACCGCCGCCACCGGCTACGACGCGATTTCGCACGCCGTGGAGACGCTGGTGTCGACGCGCGGCAACGCGTTTTCAGGATGCTTTTCGCGCGAAGCGTGGAGGCTGCTGAACTCCAGTTTCGAGCGCGTGCTATCGCATCCTGAGGATCAGGACGCGCGGGGAGCGATGCTGGCCGGGGCGCATTTCGCCGGGCTGGCCATCGAGAATTCGATGCTGGGCGCGACGCATGCCTGTGCCAACCCGCTGACCGCGCATTACGACGTTCCACACGGGGTGGCGATCGCGCTGCTGCTTTCGCACGTGGTGGATTTCAACCGTCCGGTGGCGCGCGAGATGTACCACGATCTGTACCCAGGCGATCTGGCCGGCCGTCTGCGCGATCTGGCGGACGCCGCGGGTCTGCCTATGTCGTTGAGCGAGGCAAAGGTTCCCGAGGAGGCGCTGCCGCGTCTGGCCGAGGAGGCCAGCGTGCAGTGGACAGGCAAATTCAATCCGCGGGTGTTCGACTCCACGGCGGCGCTTGAGATTTATCGATGCGCGTATTAGCGCGGACGCGGGTTACCAACTCGCGGCAGGCTGCCAGCCTGCACCACAAGCTGCTCGCTTTTCTCTTTGCAGCTTGCACCTTGCACGGCGCTGACGACTGGCCGCAGTTTCGGGGCAATCCGAGCCTGACTGGCGTTGCGACTTCGGCCGTTCCCAAAACTCTGAAACTGCTCTGGACGTTCGAAGCGGGAGATTCCATCGAATCCTCCGCCGCCATTGTGGACGGCGCCGTCTATGTGGGCTCGCAGACATCGGAGTTAATAGCGGTCAATCTGGCCGACGGCAAGTTGAAATGGAAATACAAGGTGAAGGACGGCATCGGCGAATCCTCGCCCGCGGTCGGGGATGGCATGGTCGTGGTCGGAGATCTGTCGGGCGTGGTGCACGGCGTCAGCGCCAAGGATGGAAAAGGCATCTGGACCTTTGCCGCCAGCAGTGAAGTGAAGGCGTCGCCGGTGATCGTCGACGGCAAGGTGATCGTCGGATCGTACGACGGCAATCTCTACGCGCTGGGCCTTAAGGATGGAAAAGTTGCCTGGCAGTTCCGCACCAACGGGCCCGTTCACGCCACTGCGAGCGTCGCCGGCGGGCTCGCCTATATTTCCGGATGCGACGGCGTGCTGCGCGGCATCCGCATCGCCGACGGACAGGAAATGGTGCAGATCAAGACCGGTTCCTATACCGGCGCGTCGCCCGCGCTCTCGGCCGACTCCGCGTATTTCGGCACCTTCGACAATGTCGTGCTCGCTTTTAATCTGAAGACGAAGAAGCCTCTCTGGCAGTATGAAAATCCGGCGAAGCCGTTTCCGTTTTACTCCTCCGCCGCCATCGTCGGCGGGAAAGTGATTCTCGGCGGACGCGACAAATTCGTTCACTGCCTGGATGCGAAGACGGGAAAAGAGCTGTGGAGCGTGCTGACGCGGTCGCGGGTGGAATCGTCACCGGCGGTGGTCGACGGACGCGTCTACGTGGGATCGAACGACGGGCGCTTCTACGTGCTGGACGTCGCAACCGGCGCGAAGCTGTGGGAGTTCAACGCGGGCGCACCGCTATCGGCGTCACCGGCCGTCGCCGAAGGCCGCATTGTGATCGGGTCGCAGGACGGGAAACTGTACTGCTTCGGAGCCTAGGCCAACCGATTACAATAAACCTGAATGCCCTTTACCGACCGGTTTCAGCTTCTCGGCCTGAAACGCGACGAGGGCGCGTGCTCGTTTGAGGCACGCGAAATCGCCACCGGCCGTCCTGTGCTTGTGCACCTGTTCGCCGACCGCACGTCGCCGTTGAATCGCGCACTGCTGGCAAAATTCGATGTGCTGCCCGCATCAGAGCGCAGCCGCATCATCGACCGAGGCGAGCATGAGGGCGGCGTCTACATTGTGACCGACCGGCTGGCCGAATATCCGGGGTTGCACGAGTGGTTGAGGGCGAAACATGCGGATCGCGCAAAACCTCTGGACCACGGAGGCGCGTGGCAGATTAAGCCGCCCGAACCGAAGCTCTCAGTCGACGACCAATGGGCGAGCCTTTTTCCGACCGCGCCGCGTCCCGTTCTCGAGCCGTCGCCAATGGAAGAGCCCAAAGCTCCGGTACTTACCGACACCGGCGAACATACGCTGCAAATGCCTGCGCCTCCCACTCCCGCGCCGCGCATGGCTGCGGAGCTTGGCGAATTCGCGCCTCCCGCCGCTCCACCTGTGCTGCGGCCCGTGGTGCCCCCAGTGCCGAAAGTCGAGCCGCCTCCCGTCGCACCGACTCCGCCGCCGGCCGAACCGGGTGAATTCACGCGCCAATTCGCTCCGCCCGTCCTGCGGCCCGTGCCGCCGAAAGCCGTGCCGCCTCCCGTCGCACCGACTCCGCCGCCGGCCGAACCGGGTGAATTCACCCGTGAATTCGCTCCGTCCGTGCTGCGGCCAGCGCTGCCGAAAGTCGAGCCAGTTCCTGCCGCTCCAACTCCGCCGCCGAACGAACCGGGTGAATTCACGCGTCAGTTCGCTCCACCGGTGTTGCGGCCGGCAGCGCCTCCCGCACCCGCGCCGCAGGAGCCCGGCGAATTCACTCGTCAATTTGCCGCGACTCCTCCCAAGCCTCAGGCTCCGCCAAAGCCCACGCCTGGTGAGTTTACGAAACAGTTCCAATCGCCGCAGCGTTCTGTTCCCGCGCCAACGCCGCGCCCGATGGCGACTTCACCATCGCAATCCGGGGAACATCAGCCGGGCGAGTTCACGCAGATGCTACAGGCGCAACGCCCGGCCGCTCCCGCTCCTCCGGGGAGTGTGTCTTCGGGCGAATTTACGCGTTTCTTTGAATCTCCGATGACGCCCCCGGCTCCGGGAGCGGCGCAGCACATCGCGCCGCTGACGCCTACGCCCTCCGCTCCCAAGGGCGCTGGCGAGTTCACGCAGATTTTCGGACGGGACTCCATGCCCTCCGCGCCGCCTGCGCCCGCGCCCGCCGCGCCCCCGCCGGATTCTTCCGGCAATGCGACGCAGGTGTTCAACACGCAGCGGCCCGCGCCCCCGCAGTTCCCCACGCCCGCTCCGAATATCGCGCCGCAGGGTCCAGGCGAGTATACCAGGATGTTCGCGAGGCCCGCGCCGCTCACCTTCGGCCAAGCTCCCGCGGGTCCGCAAACGCCGCGCGTGCCGGAATCCGCCCCGGTAGCGCGAAACAATTCCCGGCTGCCGCTGCTCCTAGTGATAGGCGCGGCAGTGCTGTTAATCATCGCGGCGGTCGTTTATTATTTAATGCGCCCACATACGACATGACGAAACTTCATAATTTACAAAGGGTTTACCAAACTGGAGGAACGATATTCGCCGGACGGCAGGTACCACCATTTCGAGGATGACGATGGGACGGCTATAATAAGTGTTCGCGCATGCGATTCTCGGTTGACGCTCACGCCATTGGCTGTCACCTGACGGGGAATGAAGTCTACATCCGCAACTTGCTCCATGAGTTTGCGAGGCTGGACCGGACCAGCGACTTCATCGCCTACGTCTCGAAGCCCGGCGCTCATCTGCAGGTACCCAAGAGCGTTCAAACCAGCTACGTCTCGGGAAACCCCTTCCGCAGGTTGGGTTTAGACCTGCCCATGAGGCTCCGGTACGACAAGCCGGACCTGCTTCACGTGCAATATACCGGTCCGCTGGCTTGCTCCGTTCCGCTGGTGGTCAGCGTCCACGACGTCAGCTATCTGGAGCATCCGCAGTACTTCACGCGCTTCCGCTCCCGACAGTTGCGCTTCACCGTGAAGCGGACGGTGGAGGCGGCCGCGCGCATCCTGACTCCCAGTGAATTTTCTCGCCGCGCGATCCTGCGGAACTACAAACTGGACGAGCGAAAAGTGGTGGTGGTTCCCAACGCCGTCTCGTCCTCCTTCCGTCCGGTGGAGCGTGAGTCCGCCGCCGCGGTGGTGGAAGAAAAATTCGGAATCAGCGGGCCGTTCGTCCTCACGGTCGGCGATTTGCAGCCGCGCAAGAATCACCTCGGGCTGCTGCACGCGTTTGAAGAAACTCTGCGTCAACACCCGCACCTTCCGCATCGTCTGGTATTTGTGGGCAAAGAAACCTGGTATTCGAAGGAACTGCACCGCGCGGTGATGCGCAGCAACGTCGCCGGGCGTGTCCATTTCACCGGTTTCGTCGAGGATTCCGATTTGCTCCAGTTTTACGGCGCCTGCGATCTGTTCGTGTTTCCGTCGTTTTATGAAGGCTTCGGCCTGCCGATTCTGGAGGCAATGGCATGCGGCCGCGCGGTGGCCTGTTCGAGCGCGACGGCGATGCCGGAGGTTGCCAACGCCGCCGGAATCCTATTCGATCCGTACTCAGTTCCGGAAATGGCTCGCGCCATCGGCGACGTTCTGCTGGACGAAGAGATGCGCGTGCGCCTGGAACGGCTGGGCAGCAATCGCGCCGCGTCCTTCACCTGGGAACGAGCCGCGCAGCGCACGCTGGACGTCTATTATGAAGTTGCGGGCGTCGGCAAGCCGGTGCCTGCGATGAAACTCCGCGCGTCGTCATCCACATGACAAACCACACATGAAGTACTTCGCCTTTCTGCTGTGCGTTCTGCCCGTCTCCGCCGAATCCTTGCGGTATTCCATCAACTGGGCCAGCGGCCTCAGCTTGGGCGAAGCCACTCTGCGCGCGGATAAGGGCAAGGAAGCGTGGGATTTCGAGGTCACCATGGATGCCAGCATCCCCGGTTTCGCGCTGCGCGACCGCTACCACTCCGGGGCCACGCTGGACTTGTGTTCGCTTCAGCTTGAAAAAAGTTTCACGCACGGGAATCGCAAAGCGGACGAGAAGATCACGTTCGATCAGCAGAATCACACCGCTTCGCGCGAGACGCAGAACGGCGGCGGCAAATCCGATCTATCGGTTTCCACCTGCGCCAAGGATGCGCTGACCTTCATGCAGTTCGCCCGCAGCGAACTGGCGCAGGGAAGGCTGGCGCCGCAGCAGACAGTGGTTTTCGGCGCGATTTATAACGTTCGGATCGAGTACACCGGCGCGCAAAGAATCAAGGTGGGCGATCAGGCGGCCGACGCGGATCGCATTCTGGCGACGATTAAGGGTCCCACCACGGATCTGACGGTCGAGATTTTTTTCGCTCGCGACGCTGCACGGACGCCTCTGCTGGCTCGCATTCCGCTGTCGCTGGGCACGTTCACGGTGGAATTGATCCGGTGAGCGGCATAGCGCGCGGCGAGCACGCCCAAATGGAACAGGAAATCGAGCCGCGCTGCGTTGTACCGCGCTCACAAATCAGAGTCGCGTTTTTCTCTCCTCTGCCGCCTGCGAAAAGCGGCATCGCCGACTATTCCGCGGTTCTGCTGGATCATCTGAAGCGCTTCGCCGACGTGGAAGCATTTTCCGCTCGTCCGGCCTCGTTCGATCCTTCGCGCTACGATGCCATCGTCTACCAGCTCGGCAACAATCCTCATCACGCGTTTGTCTATGAGATGGCGATGGAGCATCCCGGCGTCATTGTGCTGCATGAGGCGAATCTGCATCATCTGATTGCCGATCTGACCATTCGCCGCGGCGATTGGGACGCCTATATTAGCGAAGTGGAATTGAACGCAGGCGCGGAGGCGCGCCAGTTCGCGGAGCGCCATGTGAGGACGCTGGAGCGTGGGCCCGATTACGACATTCCGATGCTGAAGCCGGTGCTTGCGCGTTCACGCGGCGCGATTGTGCACAGCGCCGCGGTGGAGAGCGAACTGCGCGCCCTGGGCTACGGCGGACCGGTCGCGAAAATTCCGCACGGAGCCTGGATTGTGGACGCGGACCGGATGCAGTACCGCGAGAAACTCGGGTTGAACGAGAGGACGCCTCTCATCGGCATCTTCGGTTTTTTGAAACCTTATAAGCGCATCGCCGAATCGTTGCGGGCGTTTGCGCGGCTGATCCGCGTGGTGCCGGATGCGCGCATGATTCTGGTGGGCGAGGCGCATCCGGACCTGCCTCTCGACTCGATGATGGCCATGCGCAATCTGTCGGCTCATGTCCGTCACATCGGCTTCGCGCCGATCGAGGATTTCAATGGATATTTAGGCGCCTGCGACATCATCCTGAATTTGCGTTATCCAACGGTCGGCGAAAGCAGCGGGACATTGCTGCGTGCGCTGGGCATGGGGAAAGCGGTGATTGTTTCCGATGTCGGATCGTTCCGCGAGTACCCCGACGAGATCTGCCTGAAAGCTCCGGTCGACGCGAGTGAAGAAGATCATTTGTTCGAGTACCTGAATGTTCTCGTCTCGCGGCCGGAGATGGCGCAAGCTTTGGGCGCCCGCGCTCGCCAGTGGGTGGAGCGCGAATGCAATTGGAATCTGGTCGCGGAGCGATACGTCTACTTCCTTGAAGGAAAGTCCTGGCCGGAGCGGACGGTCGTCGAGCCCGTAGGCTCCGTGGCGGTGCCTATCGAATACATCGCCGAATGGACTCCTTCGGAAAACGGAGCACGCGAGTATATCAAGACGCATCAGACGCGGCTTGAAAAGACACTTGCGATTACGCCTCCTGGGGAAGCGTCGGATCGCGTTTTGGAAATGGGCGCGTATCTGCAAATTACGCCCGCGCTGAAATCAAGACTGGGCTATGGCGAAGTGCGCGGCTGCTACTACGGGCTCGCGGGCGAAACGAAGCAGCGTACGGTAACCAGCGAGACAGGCGCCACATTTACGTGCGAAATAGACCTTTTTAACGCCGAATTAGACCCGTTTCCGTACTCAAACGAGCATTTTAAGACCGTTTTATGCTGCGAATTGCTGGAACATCTGCCCACCGACCCCATGCACATGATGGGCGAGATCAACCGCATTCTGAAGCCCGGCGGCTACCTGGTACTAACGACGCCGAATATCGCGTCGCTACGGTCGATTGCCGCGGTTTTGCAGGGGTTCCATCCGCAATTATTAAGCACCTATCTTCGACCCAAGGACGGTGAAACGGACGCCCGGCATCACCGCGAATACACGCCCGCGGAAATACGCCAACTGCTGGAAAACTCCGGCTTTGAGGTGACGCTTTTGGAGACCGGCGCGTTCCGCGACGAGCCCAAACCGGAGTTTGGATGGGTGGAACACCTGCTGGAGCGCTATATTCTTTCCAAAGAAAATCGCGGCGAAGGGATTTACGTGGTCGGCCGCAAAACCGGTCCGGTGCGGGAGCGGTATCCTGCGTGGTTGTATTCATGAATTCGATTGACGTTCATTTCGACGAACGGGCGGCGCGGGTTTGGCAGGTGATCGATCCCTCGACCGAAATGCTGCTCGATGAAGGCGAGTCGGGCGAGCCCGACGTCAGGGTCACGCTGCCTGAAGGCGACGGCGCGTATCGCGTGCAGATCGCGCCGGCGAACGATCGCGCGCGGTTCACGTTGATTGATGCGCAGGTGCTGGAGGGTCGACTCGTCGCGCAGCCGCCGCGCAAAACTTCGGCTGCGGCGATGGGCCGGCAGCGATTTTTCCGCTCCGTTCCCAAGGCGTTTCTGTATCCGGTGCGCAGCGTGGTTCGCAATCGCAAGCTGATGGCCTCGATGGTGCGGCGCGACATCCTGGCGCGTTACAGGGGCAGTTTCGGCGGGTCGTTGTGGACCATCCTGAATCCTCTGCTGTTGATGACCACGTACTTTTTTGTATTCGGCATCGTGCTCAAAACGAAATTTGAAGGCGGCAGCTACATTCTCTATTTTCTGGCCGGAATCCTGCCGTGGCTGGCATTTTCGGAAGCGGTCGGGCGGTCGCCCGCGATCATGCTGGAGTATCGAAGCTTCGTGAAAAAGCTGGTGTTTCCGCTGGAGACGCTGCCCGTCAACCTGGTGATTACGGGCGCGGTGACGGAGGCCATCGGCCTGGTGATTTTTACACTAGGGCTTCTGGCAGCGCACCACTCGGTGCCGTTGTCGGTGGTGTGGCTGCCGGTGCTGATTATCCCGCAGCTTCTGTTTACGGTGGGATTATGCTGGTTTTTGGCCGCGCTGGGCGTGTTCTTGCGCGACTTAGGACAGATTATCGGCTTCCTTCTGACGGCATGGTTTTTTCTGACGCCGATCTGTTATCCCGAATCGCAGTTGCACGGGACGATGCTCGAAATCCTGTCCTACAATCCGATGTTCGTGCTGGTGCGAGGGTATCGTGCGATTTTTCTGGAAAATCGCGCGCCGGACGCGATGCCGCTCATCGCGTTATGGGTTGCAGCGTTGGCGCTGGCCATTTTCGGCCATGCGTTTTTTCACAAAATGCGGAGAAGTTTCGCAGATGTGATCTAATTTTCCTGCGGAATTGCGTAGTACCCTTTGCGCGCCTGCACTTTGTAATCCTTGTTCGACGTGCGGATCTCGATTTTGTGATAGCTGCCGTCTTTCTGCGAATGAGGCGACGTGTAGCCGATCGAATATTGGGAGCGCATTTCGTCCTGTAATTCCTTGAAGATGTCGTCCAAGGTGTTCTTGCGATCGACGCGGAACACGCGGCCGCCGGTTTCGCCGGACATTCTGGACATGTCCGCATTGCCGGTATTCCGGCCGATAGTGAACGTCCCGAAGCCTCCGCCGTGATACCGGGGATCTTCGTAATCGACGAAATAAATAATCGTATCGGCCTTCTGCGCGGCCTCGGTAGCCTTGTCGCGTGGTGTTTTGCTGCCGGTATCGTCACCGTCGGTGATCACCACGATCACCTTGCGCCCCACTTCGCCCTTCAATTTCTCGCCGGCGGCCAGATAGATGGCGTCGAACATAATGGTGCCCGCCTGGTTCTGGGCCGTCGGCACAGGGCCGGGGTGCAGTCCTCCCAAAGGCACGCTGATGCGCAATTGGCGGAGGCCGTCCTGGAGCATTTTCGCCGAGTTGGTGTTATCCTGCAACAACTCCGCTTCGGCGCCGAACTGCATCAGGAACGCCATGTCCTTTTTGCGCAGCACGACCTTGAAGAATTCGTAGGCGGCGCGGCTCTCCGGCTCGATCAGGTTCTCCTGGCTTTTGCTGGTATCGACGAGCATGCCGATGGTCAACGGCAGATCCGTTTCCCGGGTGAAATACTTGATATCCATTTCCTTGCCGTCCTCGAAAAGCTTGAAGTCGCTTTTTTCGAGATTGCCGACCAGGCCATTCCCCTTATTGCGCACGGAGCAAAGGACGTTGACCAGGTCGACATCGACTTTGATCGTGGTTTCCTGTGCGGACAGGGCAAGAGACAGTACGAGAAGTGGGAGCATCACTTTCATAATTACAATAGTAGATGCACGCCGCTCCCAACGTGTTCCCATGAAAAAAGCCATCACTCACCTGAAAAAGTCCGATGCCGTCCTGGCCGCAATTATAGAGCGGGCCGGCGCCTACAAAATCCACTACGCCGACCCGGGTTTTGAGACCCTGGTCCGGTCCATTGTCTCCCAACAGTTGAATGGCAGGGCCGCGGACACGATCTTTGCGCGCCTGCAGGCGGCGGCGAAGGCCGACCCGATGACGCCCGAATCGATCCTGAAGCTGCGTCCGGCGAAGATGCGGTCGCTTGGGCTTTCCGGGCAGAAAATGACCTATATTCGCGAGCTGGCCCGGATGACGCGCGATGGCGAGGTGGATTTCGAACAGTGTGGGACGCTGGACGACGGGGCGGTGGTGGAGCACCTGACGCGTGTAAAGGGCGTGGGCGTCTGGACGGTCCACATGTTCCTGATGTTCGCGCTGCGTCGTCACGACGTGCTGCCGACGGGCGACTTCGGCATCCGTATGGCGATGAAGAAAGCGTACGGACTGGAGGATCTGCCGAAGCCGGCGGAAATGGAGAAGATCGCGGCGGCGTGGCGGCCGTACAGTTCGGTGGCCTGCTGGTATTTGTGGAGGAGTCTGGAGAAGGAACCAGCAGCCAGGAGCCAGGAGCCAGAATAACACTCAGTTGTGGTGGTTCCGGCGGCGAATAAAGTAGTAACCCAGGGCGGCCAGCAGTACGGCGATCGAGGCGTAGAGCAGGTCGTGGTGGATTATCTCGGCCACGCGCTCCCAGTTTTCGCCCAGAAAATAGCCGAGCGTCAGGAACGTCGCGACCCACACCAGGCCGCCGCTCCAGGCGAAAGCGATGAAGTGGGTATACTTCAGCCTCGACGTTCCGGCGACGATGGCGGTGAAGTGGCGGACGCCGGCGATGTAATAACCGATGAACAGCGCCCAGTGTCCCACGCGGTCGAACCAGGCGTGGACGTTATCGAGACGCTGCTGGGTGATGTGCAGATATTTCCCGAAGCGGTGCACCACGCCGAGGCCCGCCGTGCGGCCGATGGCGTAGCTGAGGCTGATGCCGCACCAGCTTCCGGCCAGCGCCGCGAAGAACGCCTCGACCGGATTCAACACGCCCCTCGATATGAGATAGCCGCAATAGACCAGCAGGGTTTCGTCCGGGACAGGCAAGCCGACCACGCCGAGCATCAGCAGAACGAAAATTGCGCCGTAGCCGTATTGGGCGATCCAGGCGAACACATGGGACATCGATCCAAGATAGCGCAGGCTCGGATGGGGGTAGCGGAATACCCGCAAAGGAGACAGCCAAAACCCACCTCAAAACCCTTGGTCAGC
>OCZT010002823.1_pt1 | contig 17910 bp, 16 predicted proteins | sample 1539031 | NCBI WGS metagenome assembly OCZT01 (sample SAMEA3539308, study PRJEB22396) | soil metagenome | biome: tundra; feature: field; material: soil | place: USA | collected 2010-05 | depth 0.15 m | reverse complement strand
TAATAGACATCAGCGAACAGCTAACCACAAGATGTTGGGGGGTATATAAATAAGGTTTTAATGGTGGTGTTCGGTGGCTTCGTTAAGTTTTGAAATGTCCAAAACGCGCGAAAACTCGTCGAAGTGGAACATGTTCTCATCCTTACAGTGCTCGCAAAAGAACGTTACGTCCTCACCCAGGTACATATCCTTGAGGTGATAGGCGATAAAACAGCCGTAGCAGCGCTGTATACGCTTTCCAAACTGCTCGACTATCTGCTCGGTTGACACCAATTACTTTACGACCCCTCGTTTTGAACTTTCTATGAATTCGGCGAGGCGGTCCACCTCGGGACAATCCTGGATTTCGCTTCGGATCCGTTCGACCGCCTGCGAAGTATTAAGACGTGAGGCAAGTAAAATATGGAACGCGTGATTTAACTTATCGATCGTGTTACGAGAATAACCGCGGCGTTTCACGCCGACGCGGTTCAAACCGTAACACTTGGCGTGGTTTCCCTGGATTATAGCAAACGGCATGGCGTCCTTGACGACGACCGAATATCCGCCGACAAAAGCCTCAAAGCCTATCCGGCAATATTGATGGACTCCCGAATAGGCCCCGATACTTGCGCGGTCGGCCACCTCGACGTGACCGGCAAGTGTTGCCGCATTAGCCATGATGATCTCGCTGCCAAGCTGACAATCGTGCGCGACATGAGCCTGGGCCATCAAAAGATTGCCGTTGCCGATACGCGTAATACCTCCGCCGCCGACAGTCCCTCGGTGGACCGTGACGAATTCGCGAATATGATTATCGCGGCCGATCTCGGTGCGCGTCGGTTGGCCGCCATATTTGAGGTCCTGCGGAGCAAGCCCGATCGAACAGAACGGGTAGACACGCGTCCGTTCGCCGATCGACGTATGGCCGTCGACAACGATGTGAGAGTCAAGACAAACGCCGTCCGCCAGGGCAACTGATCCGCCAACCGTGCAAAAAGGTCCTATATGGCAATCGTCGCCGATCTGTGCCTGGCCCTCGACGATCGCGGTCTCGTGTACAAACGTTGACATCTATCTAAATGATCAAGAATGTGAAGCCAGATCGGGATCCGATGGGGGTACCGCGTCAGTGACAGGTTCGCGTCTGCCGCGGCGGATGATCAACCAACTGAATACAGCGGCTCCGGGAACGGACAAGATAACGCCAAGAAGAGCGCCGCCGATAACACATACCAAAAAACCAAAAACACCTAAGCGTACATTCTTTTTGATAAAACCAAGGATCAAAGGCGCTAAGCCCAGGACGGCACCGATCGCCGCGTTAAGTATCGCAACATAGAGAATAGCCTGCTGCGTCGTGAGTTGAATTGGCTCCATAATACTGCTCCTTATTTATCGATCGCGATTGGCAATGATCGAGAGTATCTCGGCTTCGGCGGTCGTGTGCCCGTCGACGGACGCGACTCCGCGCATTTTTTGGACGCGGCTGCCAGTACGAAGGGCAATGACCTCAAGCGTAAGGGTATCGCCCGGGACAACGGGTCGGCGAAAACGGGCGTTTTCAATACCGGTAAAGAACGGGATCTTGTTGTGGCGGTCCTCGAATTCTCTCAAGACAAGGATCGCGCCTACTTGTGCAAGCGCTTCGATCTGCAGAACGCCCGGCATTACAGGAGCCCCCGGAAAATGCCCGGCAAAGAACTGCTCGTTTATTGTGACTTGCTTGATCCCGACGATCCGTACCCGCGGCTCGAGTTCGATGATGCGATCGACCAGCAAAAACGGATAGCGGTGCGGAAGTATCTCTTGGATAGCGATCGAATCGAGGATCGTCATAAACTTATGGGTACAAGAACATATAAGACAAAAGCCGGCAAAACGCAATTTCACCGGCTATTTGAATTGGTTTAAGATCTATCTCAAGAACGCTATTTCGGCGTCGTTGTGCTTGCTGTACCCGCCGGATGCGTCTGGTTGTAATAGGCTATGAAATCCTTTGTAACATCTGACGTTGTGTCGAGCGCAAGTATCGCGTTCGCCTGGGCAAGTGCGTTTATGTCCAGGATGACCGAATAGCCCTTGACCTTGGCATATTCCTGAATGGATTTCGAGATTTCAGCGGAAACCGGCCCGAGAACCTCACCGCTCCGCTTTTCTACGGCGGCGTCATAATCCTTCTTATTGAACTCCAGTTGACGCTGTAGAGCCTGTCCTTCGTCCTGCTTTGCCTGGAGCGTCTTTGGATCGACCGGAATGGCGGTGTTCTTTTGCGCGTTATCGAGATCAGCCGCTATTTGCTTGATCTTGGCGTCCATCTGCTGCATCTGTGTCACCTTTGGCTTCATTTCCGCTTCAAGGGTTTTGAGAGCATTGACGTATTTAACTACTCCTGCTTTTTCATCGCCAAAAGCACTGGTATCGATCCAACCGATCTTGGAAGCGACGGGCGTCTGAACGCCAGTGGGTTGAGCGCCGGTCTTAGTAGCACCGGCGGGTGACGAACCGCCCTGCGCAAAAGAACAAACCGCGAAAAACGCTGCAAAAACAAGGCTCAGGCCAAGCAAACTAATTCTCTTCATTATTTTTATAAGACTCCTATACTTCCGATTCGATCCTGGGCGGACCAACAATATCTAATACAATGCTTTGAAACATATTCTGCCGAAAGTGTTGCTTCCCTTTCAAAAGAATTAGCAATAGTAATGAAAGCTAAATCAGAAGTCAAAGCAAACATACTAAAAGGTTCGTCCGACTGAGAACTTGATTCCCTGCTTCTTCCCGGGTAGCGAGATTCCCGGGAGCTCCTGTGTGAAACCTAATTTCGCATTGGGGTTGTAGTAATAATAGAGCCTAAAAGGAACGTTGAGGATCGGGACCTGGACCCGAAGTTCAATCCCGACGCTGCTTTTGAAATCTTTCAACTTTCCGAATTGCGCACTATCTGGCATAAGCAGTGAATTCTGCTGAACATCGGCCCGTAAATACAATTGCTGGACCTGCGGCGAAAGGCTCGTTGGACAACCAAACCTATTGCCCCTGCAAAATTCATTGATGAAATCCGTTTTTGTCATCACACGTCCGCGGTAATACAGCAGGCTCCCAAAGCTGCTTTCCAAAACAGGGGTATTGATCAATCCCAATGCAGTAAGACGGCCCGCACCAAGTAATGTTTCATCGGGCAAGAACTCGCTATTGATGGTCTGGACACCTGACTTTCGTAGATTGAACACAGAACCGACATCCGCAAAAAGCGCTATAGTAGCGGGGCCCAGGATCGGCATCCGATACTCGACATTGCCTACCAACTCGGTGTCGCCGCCGATAAACTGGAAATTTCGTGAAAAGAGCGCCGGGTTGGAACCGCCCGTTCCGGTCACCAATCCAATGCTTGCAAGTTCCGCGATCGTCCGGCTATCCAGACCGGTGATCGTACTCGCCGTTCCGGACGAATTTGTCGCAACCACCACATTGCGGCTTGTTACGTATGTGTCAAAAGGAGCGACAGGCCCAATGGATCGGGCATCGTAACCGCGGATGTCATATTCGCTCCCGAGGAAATACCGCGAGTACGCCGGGATGCCGCCGATAAAAGAGAGCGAGTTGGCGTTCTTAACCTTGTCGGTCAGGGACCACGTACCGATCGATCCCGCCAGTATCCTAAATGCGAGGACATCGGGATTTTTCGTCTTTATATGCCGTATTGGAATAAAGTCAGAATATGAAATCGTCGGCTGATAGGTTCGAACGTCGCCGCCAAGCCCCGCAAAACCAAGAGCGATCGAGAGTTGCTTTCCGCCTACCGTATCGATGCCGTTCGCGGCCGGCCTACGCGTGTCATAGACGAATGTGCCCGTAACCTGACTCGTAATGATGTTCGGCTGACGATAGATAACCGGTATGTGAGTCGACAGATCGGCCGATGCATTGACCGGCGGATCCGAGATACTGGTCGTCGAAATCTGGTAGGTCAGGCCGACACGCGAGAATTGTGAGAACCGGCGTTTCTTGAAATATTCCGACAATGGTGCCGTGGCGAATACATTCGCACCATAGGTCCGCTGCGTAAACAAATTGGCCGGGTCTGTTAGGACCGTTCCATTCGGGTCAAATAGTTGATTCAAAAGGTCCAGATTCTGTGTCAGCGACGTACCCTCACCAAAAAATTGATACTTCGTCGCGAATAGCGAAAATCCGACCGAGATGGGCCGGTCGTGCCAGTAAGGTTCCTGGTAGCTCAACTGCAGACTTTGCTGGCGATTGCCCGCACCAAGACTGATGGACAAAACTTCGCCGCGTCCGGCAAGATTGTTTGTCGAGTAATCGAGACCAAAGAACGTACCGCCGATGCCAGAGACGCCGCCGTTGAACGAGATCTGCTGCCTCCCCTTTTCTTTTACCTTGACGATCAGATCAACATCGCCCTTTTCTTCGTCGGTACGGATCTCAACATCCTGGTCTTTATCGACAGGATCAAAATATTGCGTTTGGTTTAGGCGTGCGAGCGAGATCTCGAGGTAGTTTTGGTTATAAATATCACCCTCGTTTAACAAGAACTCGCGACGCATGACCTTATCGCGGGTAAATGTGTTACCGGTGAATTCCAGTCGTCGCAGGGTAAATTGCTTGCCCTCATCGATCTTGATCGTAAGATCGACGATTCCCTCATTTGGGTTGGTGGGACTGTCTTTGAATTCAGGATCGAAGTCGGCGTTATACTGGACGAACCCCTGAGAGCCGTATAGCTTCTTCAGATCCTCATAGACGGCGTCCTGCAATCTTTTGCCGTTGGCGATCTCACCTTTTTTCAGACCTATATAACCGAGAATCTGCTGTTCGGAGAAGATCGAATTGCCCTCGACCTTTAGCTCACCGACGCGAAATACCTTTCCCTCGGTTATAGGTATCTTTATCCGCAGAGTGTCGTCGATCGAGGTAAGTATCGGTATCGGAAAACTGCCGATGAGAGGAGGGCCGGTTCGCTTTAAGCCAAGACCTTCAACCTGGGGTTCGCCGATACGTGCTTGGAAATAACCCTTTGACCACATGTATCCACGCACATTTCGCTGCAGGTCCGCCTCGAGTTTTTGCAGATTAAGGATGTCCTCGCCCTTGACGCGGGATACCAGGCCCGTTTCCTTGACATAGATCATCGCATTGCGGAGCTCGCTCTGCTTAAAATGTTCGTTTCCGACAAACTCGATGTCGATGATACGCGAGCGATTGCCCTGGTCGATGTCGAAGGTGACGGCGATCGATGTGGCTGAGACTTCTTCTTCCTTTACGTTAACAGTTGCATTCGGAAAGCCTTTAGCCGCAAGCATTTCGCGAAGCAATCGGGTCGCATTTCGCGCCTTTACGGGATCGTAAATCGATTCCTTTGCAACGCCGATACGCTTTTCGCGGAATTCTTTGAGGATGTCTGATTCCGTAAGGGCTTTTGCACCCTTAAATTGGAGATCGCGGATGATCGGCAACTCGCGAACCTCGAATATGACGTTGACGCCGCCGCGAATACCTTCCTCTGTCAAAACGCGTGTCGCCGATTTGTCAAAGAAGTTCAGTGAAAGCAATTCTTTCAGATCGCGTTCCAGGGCTGCTGGATCGTAAACGTCGCCAGTACGTGATTTGATGTAGTACATCAGATCTTCTTCACGAAGCCGGCGGTTTCCCTGTATATGTATGCTTTCAATGACCTGTTGCGCGGAGTGCGCGTTAATGACGCCAGTCAGATCCTTAACATCGCCCCCGGTGTCGGCAAAGGCCACCAGACCTGTAAACGCCAAAACCAACACCAGAATAGCGACTGCGCGTACCTTGTACATAAATACGGAAATTCCCTTCCTAAAATACTAAGACGCCCGTCTAAAGGCTTCTCATCGGCCGACTCCTATGCTGCGAAAGGTATAGGATAAGCAAAGAAAAACGGCATTTCAAAGTCGGATTTTACTGTGGCTTGGATTCTGCGCCGACCACACAAGGTTGCCTTACCGCCTATACCCCGCAAACCTTCGAATTATACACGGAAAAATTCGGCGCGGCGAGCGAGCAATGGGCGAGAGGGCGATGCTCCACCACATGGGAAGTGACTGCGGCCCGCGGAAGACTTCTTAGACTTCGAAAGATTGATATCTACTTCGCGGAAAACAGACGTGCTTCGCATGAAAGTCTCGCAGCCGCCAAAGTTCTTATTAGTAGACGTCGCGAAAGGGTTTAAGCCTTTTGAGTGAGCTCTCTTGCCGCGGTCTTTGAACTAACCGATCGAAGGGATAGCTTGTCGCCGGCAGCAAAGACCTCGACAATACTGTCGTCCGTCAACTCGCCTTGAATGAGGGCCTCGGATAGCTCGTCTTCGACGTATTTTTGAAGAGCACGCTTGAGCGGCCGTGCACCGTACTTGCGATCGGCACATGTCTTTTCGACAAGCCATGTACGTGCGTCGTCCGTGAGAGTGACCTTAATGCCGCGGCCTTCGACGATCTTGTTGAGCTTGACGACCTGGAAGTCGAGGATCGTCAGCAGGTCTTTGTTTGAAAGCTCGTCAAAAATGATTATCTCATCCAAACGGTTGATGAATTCGGGGGCAAAAGTCTGTTTTACTTTGGCGAGGACCTGTTCCTCCATACGCTCGCGGGATGCATCGCCGGACCCTTGGAACCCAAGCGAGGCACGCTTTTGAATTGCGCGTGCGCCGAGGTTTGACGTCATGATAAAGATCGCGTGCTTGCAATCGACAACCTGTCCGAGTGAATCGGTCAGGACACCGTCCTCGAAAACCTGGAGCAGGATGTTGAAAAGATCGGGATGCGCCTTTTCGATCTCGTCGAAAAGCACGACCGCGTACGGCGACCGTCGCAGTTTTTCTGTCAATTGCCCACCTTCCTCATGTCCGACATATCCCGGGGGCGAGCCAATGAACTTTGATACCGAATGCTTTTCCATAAACTCGCTCATGTCAAAGCGAACCAAGGCGCGTTCCGAGCCAAAGAGAAATTCCGCGATGGATCGCGCGACCTCGGTTTTGCCGACACCCGTCGGTCCGAGGAAAAGGAATGATCCGACGGGACGGCCGGGGTTCTTGAGACCGGCGCGAGATCTGCGTATCGCACGAGCCAAGGCGGAAATGGCGGGACGCTGCGAAACGATGCGCTCGTGAAGCGCTTTTTCGATCGTAAGCAGTTTTTCGGCTTCTTTCTTCTTGATGGAGGCAACCGGAACCCCGGTCCAGCGGGCGATAACATCGTCAATATCGTCCTTTGTTACCTCGACGGCGAAGAACGAATCTTCCAGCGATCGAAGCTCGTACGAGATCAACTGGTCCTCGTTGGCGGCGGCTCGTTTCCAGTTCTCGACCGTTTCCTTCCATGAGGGCTCACCGCGATTTTCGTGCTGGTATCGAAGTTTTGCTCTCGCTCCGGCCTCGTCCAAAACGTCGATGGCCTTGTCGGGCAAAAAGCGGTCGGGGATGTACCGGTTTGATTGCTGTACGGCCGCGGTCAAAGCGTCCTTGGAATAACGCAATTGGTGAAATACCTCGTATCGTTCGACGATGCCCTCGATGACCTCGAGAGCCTCGGCTTCGGTTGCAGGTTCGATCTTGACCGATTGGAAGCGTCGTTCGAGTGCGCGGTCTTTTTCGATCGTCTTTCGGAATTCGCCCGGGGTTGTTGCTCCGATGCACTGGATATCGCCGCGCGAAAGCGAAGGCTTTAGGATATTGGCCGCGTCAAGTGTTCCCTCGGCTGAACCGGCCCCGACAAGCGTATGGAGTTCATCGATGAAGACGATGCTCTCGCCGCTCTCTTTGAGCTCGATCATGATCTTCTTGAGCCGCTCCTCAAACTGGCCGCGATATTTAGTCCCGGCAACGACCAAAGAAAGATCGAGCGAAAGGATGCGTTTGTTTTCGAGAAACGAGGGTACATTCTTATCGACGATCCGCTGAGCAAGGCCTTCGACTATCGCAGTCTTACCGACCCCCGATTCGCCGATCAATACCGGATTGTTTTTGGTCCGGCGGCAAAGGATCTCGATGATCCGCTGCATCTCGGCGTCGCGGCCGACAAGCGGGTCAAGACGGCCCTCGGCGGCCTCGACCGTGAGATCGCGCGTGAATTCGAGCAATCCCGGTGTCTTGGTATTTTCCTTATTCGCGGCCAGTACGCCGGGAATGATGTTTTGCCTCGATAACTCGTCACGTACATCCTGCAGGCGAAGCCCATAGCCGAATAATATCTCGGCGGCGATCGATTTTTCCTCACGGACGATGCCGAGCAACAAATGCTCGGGGCCTATATGACGATTCTTCAACTGGCGGCTCTCGTCGTTCCCATAAAAGAGGATCTGCTTGGTGGCGGGCGAAAGGTGAAGCTCCGACGACTGTGGGATGCGGTCACGAAGAACTATCCTCTCCTCGATATCGCGTCTGATGGTGTCGACCGTAAGAACATGCCGGAAAGGCAAAAATCTCGCGGATAGGGTTTTGTCCTCGCGCATAAGGCCGAGCAGGATATGCTCCGGCGCGATAACTTGCGAACCATATTGGAGTGCCTCGTACCGGGCAAAGAAGATTACCCTTCGGGACCGCTCCGTGTAGCGTTCAAACATAAAATTCAACAAACGCCTTCTCGTCAGTGGAAACCATTATACGAAAAAGCATCGCAGGGGCGCTAATTCTTTCAAGACCAGTATTTACGTTTCTTCAGTAGAATATAGTCGCAAAGCCGTCCAAAATCCAAAACGTGACGGGTATATTTTATTGCGGAATAAAAAACCTTTTTGCGGGGCTCAACTGGCCACCGCGGATCGTGTTTCGATCGGGTGTTCAGCGTCCAAGCCGACCTCACGAACAATGGCCTCGCCACCTTTGGTGACACCAAGGAGAATAGTGCCGGGCGGGGCCAGTTCAATCCGCGCCGTGATAACGCGAGCGATACGTCGCGGCAGAAATTTTGGTGCGAGATTGGCTATCGATTCAGCGAGGGCGAAAATGTCGCCGCCGCCGGGCCATGCCGCACGGACCACATTTTCATCTGTGCGGTTGATCAACCGAAGCACGGTGAGGGCGACAACGAATACATCGTCGACCTGTCCAATGAACGGGAAGAAATCAGGGATAAGATCGATCGGCGATATCACATAAACGAGCGCGGCAACAAGAAGTGCCTTTTCCGCCGTCGGTACCCGCGGGTCCCTTATCAGCCGGGCAAGCATGATAACCATGTTGGGCAGAAACATCACGAAACTCTTCATCCGCGCCCGTAGCTCGGACCGTTCGCCTCGTGAAAGTTCTGTATTGCCCGCGTTTTTCTTACTCACCGTTTTAAGTGTCGCGCCTATATTTCCTCCAGTCTAGAAACAACAGGCTATTAGTGCAAGTTTTGATCGTTTTCGTTGTGTGGTAAATTCAGTTGGTTCGTTGATCGTGGTTCGTCGTTCGTTGTAAGAGCAAGTTTCAATGTGCCGAATAACGGAAACCTACCTACGCCAAACCAAAACGATTATGATCCTGCAAAAGATACGCCAGCGCGCGGCGGCCGATATTCAGCACATTATTTTGCCCGAGGGCGAGGACCCGCGCACACTCGAAGCGGCCGCCGTTTGCATTCGCGACCACCTTGCCAGGATCACGGTCGTCGGTAACGAAGAAAAGGTCCGGGAACTTGCCGGTCAGGCCGGTGCAAATCTAAATGGTGTCGAGATCCTCGATCACCGTAAGGTCCACGATCATGGAAAATACGCGACGATCTATCACCAACTGCGGCGAGCGAAAGGCGTAACACTCGAAGAGGCGGAACAGGCCGTAAAGGACCCCCTTTATTACGGAAATCTGTTGGTGCACGAAGGCAAAATGGACGGTTCGGTCGCCGGTGCGACTAACACGACGGCCCACACCGTGGCGGCGGCGCTGAGATGCATCGGCGTAAGAGAGGGATTCAAGACCGTATCGAGCTTTTTTCTGATGGTCGTCCCCGATAAGAAGTTTGGAGCGGGCGGGGCAATGATCTACGCGGATTGCGGGGTCGTGATCGACCCCGATGCAGGTGAGCTTGCCGAGATCGCCATTGCTTCGGCCGACTCATGTCGAGCGTTGCTTCAGGTTGAACCGCGTGTCGCAATGCTCTCGTTTTCGACAAAGGGAAGTGCCAAGCATAAGCTCATCGACAAAATAATCGAGGCTACAAAAACGGTTCGGGTTAGGATGCCGGATCTAGCGATCGACGGTGAACTGCAGGCCGACGCGGCCCTAGTAAAATCAGTTGGCGAATCAAAGGCGCCTGGTTCGCCGGTTGCCGGCCGTGCGAACGTACTTATCTTTCCCGATCTGAATGCCGGCAATATCGCTTATAAACTTACCGAACGTCTAACCGGCGGTACCGCGATCGGTCCGATTCTGCAGGGACTCGACCGCCCCTGCAACGATCTCTCACGTGGGTGCAAGTCCGACGACATCGTCGACGCGGTTGCGATCACGGCGGTGCAGTCGCAGGCAAGGAAACAGTACTAGCCACGGTTCTCTTAATGGATCGCCGCAACAATCCAATAACGCGTCTTCTCAACCGGTTAGGTCCGGGGCTGATCACCGGCGCGTCCGACGACGATCCGTCCGGGATCGGAACATATTCACAGGCCGGCGCGGCGTTCGGCTTTGCCACGCTTTGGACAGCGATCGTTACTTTGCCGCTAATGATCGTCGTACAACACATATGCGCGAAGATCGGCATGTGCAGCGGTCGCGGTCTGGCGGGTGTTCTGCATAGGTATTACCCTCGATGGCTTTTGTACCCGGTTGTTGCCGGACTGGTCATCGCAAATACCATCAACGCGGGCACCGATATCGAAGCGATATCCGCCGCGATCAATATTTTTGTTCCCATACCCATTTCGCTGATGGTGGTACCGATAGCGGTCGCGATCGTCGTACTACAGGTATGGGGATCGTACCGTCTGATCGTCCGCGTATTCAAATGGCTGACGATTACGTTGTTTGCTTATGTAATTGCCGCTTATCTCGCTCATCCGAATTGGAGCGAGGTTCTTAGGGCGACGGTGATTCCCCAGATCAGTTTTGACAGTGCGTACCTGACGACCATAGTCGCGATCCTGGGAACGACCATTTCTCCGTACCTTTTCTTTTGGGAAGCAAGCGAGGAGGTCGAGGAGGAAAAAAGCGCCGGCAGGTCAAGCCTTTCGCAAAGAAAAGGTGTGACCGATCTTGAGCTGCGAGCCGAAAAGATCGACACGATCACGGGTATGATCTTCTGCAACGTCGTATTTTACTTCGTGATCCTCGCCTCAGCGGCAACGCTGCACGTTAGCGGGCAAGTCGACATCCAGTCCGCGACCGAGGCTGCGCAGGCTCTCAGGCCTCTGGCGGGCAATTTGGCGACGGTGCTATTCGCCTTCGGATTGATCGGAGCGGGTCTGCTGGCGGTTCCCGTTCTTACCGGCTCAGCAGCCTACGCGGTCGCCGAGACATTCAATTGGCCCTCAGGTCTGGACGAAAAGCCCAGGCATGCAAAGAAATTCTACGGCGTGATAGCTATTTCAACCCTTATCGGCGTCGCGATCGATTTTGCGGGGATCAATCCGATCAGGGCGCTGTTCTGGGCGGCGGTTATAAACGGCGTGGTTGCGCCGCCGCTGCTGGTCGTCGTTATGTTTGTCTCCAACAACAAGCGCGTAATGGGCTGGCGCACCAATGGTCCATTTACAAAACTGATCGGTTGGCTCGCCACTGCCGTAATGTTTGCAGCGGCGATCGCGATGTTCGTAAGTTGGTGATCAACCGGGTCGGAACTCAGAAGTTGTAGAGATCGGGCTCTCCGGGCGGACGCGTTTTCCAGCGGCGATGGATCCAGATCCATTGATCGGGAAAGGCGCGAATGACCCGCTCGATCGCCGCCGTATATTGAGCGGTTATCGCAACGATGTCCTTTTCCCGATCACCAGTGCTTACAGGTTCGATCACGTTGTCGTAAACGATCCGGTAACGCTTAAGATCTTTGTCCCAGATCGTCCACATCGGAACGATCGCGGCGTTTGTTCTCAGCGCGAGCATTGCAACGCCACTGGCGGTACACGCCGGGATCCCAAAGAACGGCACAAAGACGCCCTCTTTTGGATGTGAGTTGACGTCGGCTAAAACGCCGACGGCGCCGCCGGACCGCAGAACCCGTAAGATCGCTCCGGCCGAATTTTCCTTGTCGATCTGCTTGTTTCCCAAACGGGTTCGAATACGTATGACCCTATCCTCGATCAGCGGATTATCCATTCGGCGTGCCAGAAAGCTCAATGACTCAAACAGCGTTGAATACGCAAACGCCTGGAGCTCCCAGTTCCCCATATGCGATCCGAGAATGATACGGCCGCGCCCTTCATTTATGGATCTTTCGTATGAGGTAACATATGCCGGGTCTGGATCGTAGACGATAAGATCGCCGAGATTCTCTGCGGTCAGATCGTCGAATTCGCTAAACACTGCCAATACTCGGCCGAGGTTGCGGAATACGTTTTTTAGTATCTGCTCCCGCTCTCGCGTATCTTTATCGGGGAATGCAAGTTCGAGATTGCGTATGCCGACGCGTCGCAATCGGCCCAACGCGTGGAATGCGATAGAGCCGAGCGAGGTTCCGATCCACATCGCCGCCGGACGCGGCAGGATGCGAAGCATAAACAGGAGAACTGTCGAAGGGCCGTATTCAGCCCATATTTGTGGCTTGGATTTTGTTGCCATGAGAAGCGACCAAAGATACTTTATCTTACCCCCGGTATCTAAACACTCTTCAAAGTCGTTTCAGGGTTACAAAAGTCTTACAATTCGGCCACGCCAAACCTGTTAGCCTTTATCTGTGGGCGATTTTTCGCCGCACCATACGATCAGTTACAGGTAGTTCTTATTAATGCAAAACATCATCGAATTTCATCCGATCACGCGTGGCAAATACAATTGGAGCACGATCTCATTTGTCGCGGTATTTCACGCACTCGCGTTTGTCGCACTTTTTACGTTTAGTTGGCAGAACCTCGCCGCCGCTTTCATAGCATTGTGGATAGCGGGCAGTTGGGGTATCGGCATGGGATATCATCGCCTGCTCACACACAAGGGGTATAAGGCACCGAGATGGCTCCTGAGAACTCTCGCAACATTTGGCACGCTGGCCATGCAGTCGGGACCGATCTCGTGGGTAACAACTCATCGCATCCACCACGCATTTACGGAAACTGATAAAGATCCGCATAGCCCTCGCAACGGCACCTACTGGTCCCACATCGGTTGGATCTTTCGCGGAACAGCTCAGGCGCATCCCGAAACCGTTGTCCAGCGTTATTCGCCAGACCTGGTAAAAGATCCCTACCTGCGTTTTATCGACAAGTACTATTACGTTACGCCCATAGTGGTCGGCATCATTATGTTTGCGATCGGTGGATGGACTATGCCTCTCTGGGGCATATTCTTACGGACCGTATTTGCATGGCACTGCACATGGCTTGTAAATTCGGCGACGCATCTTTGGGGCACCCGCCGGTTTGAAACGCATGACGATTCCCGGAATAACGGTTTCATCGCGGCCCTCACATTTGGAGAAGGTTGGCATAATAATCACCACGCCTATCCGCGATCGGCTCGACATGGGCTAACAGCGAAAGAATTCGATGTAAACTGGGTGCAAATCAGGGCGCTTGAAAAGATGGGACTCATAAAGGATGTCTATGCGTTTGATCTTGCAGATGCAGAATCTTCGGTCGTGGAACTTAGACAAGCAGCGTAAATAAGATCAGGACACATTTAGGTGGTGAATGGTGAATTGCCAATTGGCATTTACCATTCACCATTTTTGCATTTACCATTGAGAGCGTGGGACGACGAAAAACAGCGATCTTCTTCCTGGTATTCGGCATTATTTTGTCGGCACTCGCTGTTGCGCTAAATATCACGTGGATACTGTTAAACCTGCGCGAACTGCTCCTTTTGGTGCTCGGCGTGATCTTTTTCGCACTGATCATCACCGGTCTTATCCTGAATACGATCTTTTTGTTACGCGAGATCCGCCGCAATGAACAGCACGATGCGTTCCTGAACGCCGTCACACACGAGCTGAAAACACCCGTAGCGTCGATAAGGCTTTATCTCGAGACCCTTAGATCCCGTTCTGTGCCCGAGGATAAACGACAAGAGTTCTACGACATTATGTTGTCGGATAGTGACCGGCTGCTCGGTACCATCGAACAGGTATTGCAGGCAAGTAAGACACGTGAAAAGCAACGCCGGATGAATATCGCCGAGATCGATCTCGGCGATATTCTCACCGAGACGATCAAGCTTACCCGGGAACGACATAATCTTGACGAATCAGCGATCAGGTTCACCGGACCCGTCGATAGATTGGGCGTGCTCGGCGATCGTTCTGAGTTACAAACTGCTTTCTCGAACCTTCTGGACAACGCCGTTAAGTACTCGGACGAGGCTCCTAAGATATCAGTTCGTCTTACGGGCAGCGGAACCGGTTCTGATATATTTTTCCGTGACACGGGTGTTGGTATAGCTCGGGGAGATCTAAAGCGGGTGTTCAAGCGTTTCTATCGCGTCCAAGAAACTGATGGCGCAAAGACCAAAGGCACCGGGCTCGGCCTACCCATCGTCAAAGCCATCGTCGAAAAACACGGCGGCCGCATTCAGGCTGAAAGTCGCGGTGTTGGAAAGGGAAGCACATTCATAGTTCATCTGCCGAAAACATGAAGATCCTCATTGTCGAAGACGAACAGCACCTTGCAGACGGCTTGAAGTTTAACCTCGAAGCCGAGGGTTATGACGTTATTGTTACGGCCGAGGGAGAGGATGCTCTCGACATGCTTCTTACCGAGCCTTGTGACGCCGTCGTGCTCGACGTGATGTTACCCGGTATAAATGGATTCGATGTCGCGAGCAAGATGCGCGAACGAGGCGATTACACGCCTATCCTTATGCTGACGGCCCTCGGGCGCCCGTCGGATGTTCTCACCGGCTTCGAATCAGGGGCGGACGATTATTTGGCAAAACCGTTTGAGCTCGATATCTTTCTTGCGCGTCTTAACGGTCTGCTTCGTAGAAAGCGATGGCTTGAATCGGCAATAAGAACGGCTCCGGTCGAAGATCTCTGCAATGTAAACGGCCGGACGATAGATCTCGAGCGTCTCGAATTACGCACGTCCGATCAAACGATCCAGCTAACGCTTATGGAGGTAAAGCTGCTTCGGTATCTTATTGCGAATGAGGGCCGCCCTGTCTCGCGAAAGGCCATACTCGAAGATGTCTGGGAACTCCAGGAAGACACCGATACGCGGGCGATAGATAACTTTATCGTCCGGCTGCGCAAGTACCTCGAGGACGAACCGAACGATCCGCGTATCGTGCAGACGGTCCGCGGTGTCGGCTACAAGTTTGTAAACCCTGGCTCCACGCCCGCATAGTTTCGCCGGGCCAATACCTTTACGCGAGCCCGCCAGTTCTCATGCACTTCAAATCGCCATAGCTCGATCTCGGGCGCGATACACCGGGCGAAGTATTCGAAATCGCGGTGAAAGCTCCAGGCGGGTGCGGCAAGGTAAACGATAGCCGGTTTATCGGAAATCTCGCGGCCGTCAAACAGATCTGCGGCCGCAAGAACGCCGCGTCGCCTCTGCAATTCGATCTTGCGCCAATAATCGGCTGCCTGAAAGATCATTTCCCTATCGGGCTGCGTTTTTAGCTCTACGATAACCAGTCTGCCGTCACGCCTCAGAGCGAGGAGGTCGATCTTGTCGTTGGACGATCTGAATTGGTTATATATCGGTGACAAGATAAGATTTGCGTCCAATAACCCGATATTGCGGCTTAGGATGGATTCGAGCCACGCTTCGGGAGCCGCACGATAGTATTCATGCCGCTTGTTCCTGGGATCCGGATCACGATAGGTTTCGAGGGCGACGACGAGTTCCGAAAGATCGCCCCAGGTATGATCTGAGAGAATGGATCTGTCTCGACCGATACCGAACCAGGCCTTTTCCTGTCCGAAGACAGCGCGTACCCGAGCGAACGACAGGCCGTGAAACCTCAGTGTTTCGCCTTGTCGCGAAAAAACGAGGTCGATGTTGCCGCGTGAAAGCTCAAGTATCTTACGGGCAGTTATGCTCGGTGAGGGCGATGGAGGCAGGACAAGTTTCTTTGCCTTTTCACGCCAAAGCTCGCGGATCTTTCGTTTCGGCAGCGGTTTTAGTCTCGGCGGATCATTTCGGCGGTCGATCTCAAAAATGGTCAAGCTATTTTTCCAACGTTCCGCGAGCAGTGCATGCAGCTTCTGGGCTCTGCCCGCATGACGCTTCTCACAAATTATCCAAATCTCGCTGACAGATCTTTTCTTTCTTGCCGCCAGCTTTTCAAGCCAGAGGATAGCCGTTGTAAATATTGTCTCGGTCACAAGCGCCCCGGTCACATCGGCAAGTGCTGCCACGGGTCGATGATCGGCCGTTTTAAATTCTATCTGTGCCAGCCGTCCGTTATCGGCGTTGAGAGCAACACGGCCAAGACGCGTCCCCGGAAAGCTTTGCTCGATAAGCGACGCGATCTCATTCGCTTTCATAAGACGGGCCAGCTCGACCTCGGCAGCGAGATCAGCGGGTGATGTCCGAGGCACAAGCCGGATCATCTCTCTTCGTTTTGCGAAAGCCCCGGCAACATCGATCGTTATTTCGTTGCCGTCAAGCTGGAACTCGTTGAGGCGCCATGAATGAAAACCAACGTCGTCAAGAAAGCCGAACAAGGTTCGCTCGCCGTCATCCGAGATCTCGATCTCGCTTGCTCGCAGAGAAAATGTTTTGCCTTGCTCGCGAACAAGCAGCCATTCATGCCGGCTCGAGATCAGGTCCCGCAATTCATCGGCTCCTACCATTCGTGGTTCTCGGTAAAGTATTTGATCATTGCCCGCGACCAGTCGGCATAACCCTTTTCGGAGGGATGAATTCCGTCGGCGAAAAAACCTTCAAGCCGAACCTCGGCGGGCTGCGGGTAATAAAATACACGGTCCATTTCCGCGGTGAATTCACGAATGTTAGCATCGTGCATTTTTGAGAGTCCCCAGAGGATAGATTTACTAGGTTCAGGGAGCGCCGGCGAATAGATTATCATCGGGCAGTTCGAAAGGAAGATGACCGCGCTAGGATTCTTTTCCCGCAGAATACCGAGCAGCTCGATCATATCGCTTCGCCAGCGTCGCGGGCTTGAAAGCTTGAGCACGTCGTTACCCCCAAGTCCAACAAGTATAAACTCGAACTGTTGATCGGGTATTTGAGGCACCAGCTCCTCGATCGTCCTTCGCGCCGTGACCCCGCTTTTACCGACCACATGCCAGTTAACAAAACGGCCGATGTGTTCGCTTAGACGCGCGGCAAATTGTCCCGCCAATGCAACGTCGTGTGTCTTAGCCCCAAGTCCCGCTACCGTTGATTCTCCGATCACGAGCAGCGGGGCCGGATCGCCTCCTGTTCCTGCAACACCTGTTTTTTCACCACCCGCATCAGGCAGGACGCCAATCTTAAATCGAGTGATCGTTCCCTGAAGCCATAGAAAGGGTGCAAGCGGAGCAATAATGGCCCCGGCGGCGATATATTTCCGCTGAAGGAGTCGTAAATTCTTGTCATCGCTGATCATAGCGGCTATGTTAAAATTTAAAGACTCGAATGTTTTTGTCAAATCGACGGAAAATCTGGCTCCTAAGTTGTTTTTGCGTGCTGATTTTCGAAGGGTGCGGTTCGTCCGGCGGCGACGGGAATGGGAACGTTCAACCGAACACTGAAACGAAGGGCCCTTTCCCCTTTTCAACCCGCGAACCCGGCGTTTACCAGGGGGATTTCGTCATCACGAGCGGCGGGTCCGAAGATCATTGTTTTGTAGCACGAAAGGGCGAAATATGGCGG
>OCZT010002822.1_pt1 | contig 17913 bp, 17 predicted proteins | sample 1539031 | NCBI WGS metagenome assembly OCZT01 (sample SAMEA3539308, study PRJEB22396) | soil metagenome | biome: tundra; feature: field; material: soil | place: USA | collected 2010-05 | depth 0.15 m | reverse complement strand
GCGTGGCCTCCGGGCGGAGGCCCTGGCCGAGGCCTACCAGCGGTTTCCGGCTCTCGCGAGGGCCAGGCGCAGGCCTGCCGCCACGCTGTCGGGGGGCGAAAGGCAGATGCTCGTCATCGCGCGGGCGCTCATGTCCCGCCCGCGGGTGCTGCTGCTCGACGAACCGTCCCTCGGCCTGGCGCCGAAGATCGTGTCCCAGGTGATGCGGCTGACCGCGCGGCTGCGCGATGAGGCGGGCCTGACCGTGCTGCTCGTGGAGCAGAACGCCCGCAGTGCGCTGGGCATCGCCGACCAGGGGATCGTGCTCAATCTCGGCAAGGTCGTCGCCGCGGCGGACGCCGCGGAACTCGCCGCCGACGTGGGGCTCCGTAAGCACTACCTGGGCTTCTAGGAGGCGGCTGGTGGGACAGTTCGGCGAGCTCACGCTCGGCGGGATCAGCTTCGGCATGATCTACGCCGCTATCGGGCTCGCCCTGGTGCTGATCTGGCGGGCCACCCGGATCCTCAACTACGCCCAGGGTGGCATGGCCATGCTGACCACCTACATCGCACTGACGGTCATCTCGCATACCGGCTCCTACTGGGCTGGTTCCGCCGCGGCGCTCGCGGCTGGCCTGGTGCTCGGCGCGGTGATCGAGAGAGTGGTCATCCGCCCGGTGGAGAACAAGCCACCGCTCAACGCGGTCATCGTCTCGATCGGCCTGCTCATCTTCCTCGAGGGACTGGCCGGGATCATCTACGGCGGCCAGTTCCGCTCGTTCCCGGCCGCCCTCTCGATCACCGGGCTGCGGCATGGGTCGCTCGGCATCTCGTCGAACGACGTGTTCGTGGCCGGGGCCGTGCTGGTCGCCGCGCTCGCGCTGGCTGTGGTGTTCCGCTACACATCGGCTGGCCTGCGGCTGCGCGCGTCGGCGTTCAACGCGCAGGTGGCGAGGCTGCTCGGAGTCAGGGTCGGGCGGATGCTCACCCTCGGCTGGGCGCTGGCCGGCCTCATCGGCGCGCTGGCGGGCGTGCTGGTCTCGCCGTCCACGTTCCTCTACCCGAACAGCATGGACTCGATTTTCGTGCTGGGCTTCACCGCGGCGGTGATCGGCGGCCTGGACAGCCCGGCGGGCGCGGTCGCTGGCGGGCTGATCCTCGGTGTCGTGCTCAACTACGTGGGCGGGTACCTGGGCGCCGACCTGGTGCCGTTGTTCGGCCTGGCCGCTCTCACCGTGGTCCTGATGGTCCGGCCGTCCGGCCTGTTCGCCTCTACTGGCACCCGGCAGGTGTGACCATGACCCTGCTTCGCCACCTGGCCGTCGCGGTCGTCGTCGGCGTGGTCATCGTGATCCTGAGCGTGCGGCTGGATGCCTTCCGCGACTACCAGATCGCCGAGGTCGCCTGTTACGTGGTCGCGGTCGCGGGACTGACCGTGCTCGTGGGGCTGAGCGGCCAGATCTCCATCGGCAACGGGGCGTTCATGGCCATCGGCGCCTATGCCGCGGCCCTCATGACCATCCACCTCGGCTGGCCGCTCGAGGCGGTGCTGGTGGCCAGCGCCGCGATCGCTGCCCTCGGCGGCGCGGTCGTCGGCGTGGCCGCGGCCCGGCTCCGTGGCCCGTACCTGGCGGGTGCCACGCTCATGCTGGCCGTCGCGCTGCCCTCGATCGCGACCAAGTACGCGGGCGTGTTCGGCGGCGACCAGGGGCTGAGCGTCTCCCTCACCGTCCCCGGCTTCCTCGGGCCGAGTTTCCCGCTCACCCGCTGGCAGGCGTGGCTGACCTGTGCCGCCGCGCTGATCACCCTCGTGCTGCTGGCCAACCTGGCCCGCAGCCGGGTCGGCCGCGGCTGGCGGGCGGTCCGGGACGACGAGGTGGCCGCGGCGCTGAGCGGCCTCAACGTGGCCAGGCTCCGGATTCTCGCGTTCGTGGTGAGCGCGGCCTGCGCCGGCCTGGGCGGCGCGCTGCTCGCCGTGACCACATCGATCGTCTCCCCGGGCGCCTTCACGCTCACGCTGTCCATCGCGCTGCTCACCGGAGCCGTCCTCGGCGGTCTCGGCAGCCTGGCCGGCGCGGTGTGGGGGAGCCTCGTGCTCGTCTTCGTGCCCACCTACATCACAGACGTGGCGGCCAGCCACGGCCTGTCCAGCTCGACGGGGTCCAACATCCCCGTCGCCGCCTACGGCGTCGTGCTCATCGTGGTCATGCTGGTCTTCCCCGACGGCATCCAGGGTGCGCTGCGCCGCCTTTTCAAGCCGATGACACCTGACGCGGGCATCCTGCGGGGCGCTCCGCGCCGCCGTGCGTCGGCCAGTGAACACCAGGAAGAAGGCTCCACATGAAAAGATCGCACCTGAGCCGATCCGCCGTCGTCGTCGGAGCCGTCGCCGCCATGGCGGTGGCCGGCTGCAGCTCGGGCGGAACCAAGTCGTCGAGTTCTTCGGGTTCGGGGTCCGCCCTCACGGCCTCCGCACCCGGCATCACGCCGACGACGATCACGATCGGCAGTCACCAGCCGCTCACCGGGGTGGCCGCTCCCGGGTATAGCGAGATCGCACCCGCCTCTGCCGCCTACTTCAAGTACGTCAACGCGCATGGCGGAATCGACGGGCGCAAGATCGTCTACAAGTACCTCGACGACATGTACAACCCGACCACCACAGTGTCCGTGGTCAAGCAGCTCGTGCTGCAGGACAACGTGTACGCGATCTTCGATGGCCTGGGCACCCCCACCCACCTGGCGGTGGCGCCCTACCTGAACGCACAGAAGGTTCCCGACGTATTCGTCGCCTCCGGGTGCGAATGCTGGAACGCCGCGTCCACCCTGCCAGAGACGTTCGGCTGGCAGCTCGACTACGTGCGCGAAGGCAAGATCCTCGGCAGCTACATCAAGCAGCACTTCCCCGGCCAGAAGATCGGCTACTTCTACCAGAACGACGAATTCGGCAAGGACGGCGTCAAGGGCCTCGACGACGAGATCCCCGCTGCGGACGTGGTCAGCAGGCAGAACTACGACCCCACCAACGTGAACGTCGGCCCGCAGGTCGCCGCGCTGAAGGCAGCCGGGGCCAAGGTCGTCGTGTCGTTCACCGTCCCGGCCTTCACCGCGCTGCTGAAGCTGAACAGCCTCAAGCTCGGCTTCGCCCCGGCGCTGGTGGTCAGCAACGTGGGCTCCGACCCGATCACGCTGGCAGGCCTGCTCGAAGCGTTCGCCAAGCAGGGCGGCGCGACGGTGTCCGGCAACGCGCTGACCGAGGGCATCATCACCGACGGCTACGCGCCCACCCTGGGTGACCCGAGCAACAGCTGGATCGCGCTGTTCAAGAAGATCCACGACCAGTACATCCCCAAGCTGCCCTTCGATGGCAACGTGCTCTATGGCGAGGCGGTCGCCTACACGTTCGTGCAGGCCATGCTCAAGGCGGGGCGCAACCCGACCAGGGCGGATCTGGTCAAAGCGATCGAAGGCGGCCTGCCGCAGGGACCCGCGGTGGCGCCCTACACCTACTCCGCGAGCAATCATTCCGGAATGACCGGCGCGTTCATCGGCGTCATCAGGAACGGTGCGACCGTCCAGACCGGCTCGGTCCTGGTCACCAACACCACGTCGTCCGGTGCTGTCAGCCCGTACACGGGTACCGCCCCAGCGGCGCCGGCGAGCGGGATGCCCTAGCATGCGCTCCGGGGCCGGTTCAGCTTAGGCCCGTTATGCAGGTAAAACGGGTGGAGGAGGCGTGAGCGTCGCGTCGAGTCGGCGGCTGCCCGCTGGCCCCGAGCAGCCGCCGGCGGAGCGGCTGCTCGGGGCCGCCGAGCGGTTGTTCGGGGAGCGGAGCTACCAGCGGACCACGGTGGCGGGCATCTGTGCCCGGGCGGGCATGGCGACCGGCAGCTTCTACGCGCACTTCGGCTCGAAGGCGGAGATCTTCACGGCGGTCGTGCGCCGGATCAACGCCGATCTCCGGATGGCCATGCGGGCGGCCATCGAGCAGGCGGGCAGCGGTCAGCGGGAGATCGAGCGGGCCTCGTTCCGCGCCTTCTTCGACATGCTGTCCGCGCGCCCGTGGATGGACCGCATCGTGCGGGAGTCGGAGTTCGTGGCGCCGGGCCTCTCCCGGGAGTACTACGAGCACCTGGCGCGGGGGTACGCCCGCGCGGTGCGCCATGCCCAGCTGGCCGGCGAGGTTGACGCGCGCTATGACCCGGAGGTCATCGCCTTCATGTACACCGGGATCGGCAACTTCGTGGGCATGCGCTGGGCTGACTGGACGGCGGGCGGCCAGGTTCCCGACGACGTGCTGGACGATCTCCTGGAGGTACTGCGCCGCGGGCTCCCGCCGGTTACTGGGTCCGCTGACCGCTAGCCCGATCCACGAGCTGGCTTTCCCAGGCCCAGGCGGCGATCTCCACCCGGTTACGGAGCGCCAGCTTCATCTGGATGCTGGCCAGGTGGCTTTTGACAGTGCTGAGCGAGATGAATAGTCCGGCGGCGATCTCCTGGTTGGTACGGCCGGTGGCGATGGCCCGGATGACCTCGGTCTCCCGCTCCGAGAGCGGCACCGCGGGCTTGGCGGCGGTTGGGGTCCTGGCCGGCGAGAGGTGCTGGAGGAGCCGCAGGGTGATCGACGGGGAGATCAGCGCGTCTCCGGTGCTGGCGGCCCGGACGGCCTCGGCGAGCAGGACGGGGCCGGCGTCCTTGAGGATGAAGCCAACGGCCCCGGCTCGCAGTGCCCCGTAGACGTACTCGTCGAGGTCGAAGGTGGTGACGATGACCACCCGGAGCGGGTCGGGGACGGCGGGGCCGGCCAGGGCCCGGGTGACCGCGATGCCGTCGAGGCGGGGCATCCGGATGTCGACGAGGCAGACGTCGGGGCGCAGGCGCCGGGCCAGGGTGACCGCTTCGGCGCCGTCCGCGGCCTCTGCGACCACGGTGATGTCGGGCTGGTCTTCGAGGATGAAGCGCAGCCCACTGCGGACCATCGACTGATCGTCGGCGATCAGCACCCGGATGGTCATGGCCTGCCCGGGGCGGGCAGGGTGGCGAGCACTGACCAGCCGGCCTCCGGGCCCGGGCCGGCGCTGAGGGTCCCGCCGAGGGCCTCGACCCGTTCGCGCATCCCGACCAGGCCGTATCCGCCAGAATGGGAGAACTGCGACGCTCCGGCCCGGGGCGCGTCGTCGGTGATCTCGGCGGTGATGGCCTGCCGGTTGTGGGCGAGGGTCACTGTGACCTCGCAGGCGCCGGGTGCGTGCCGGGTGATGTTCGTGAGGGCCTCGGAGACGACTCGGTAGATGGTGCTGGTCACTTCGGGCGGCCAGGCCGGATCGGCGGGGCCGTCGGGCAGGCGGAGCTGCACGGCGGGGCCGCGCCCGGCGAAACGATCCACGAGGTCGGTGAGCTGTTCGGGTCCCGAGGTCGGTCCGCCGGCGTCGTCGGCGTCCCGGAGTAGGCCGATGACCTGGCGCATGGAGGTTAGTGCGTCGTTGCCGACGGTCTCGATGCCCTCCAGGGCGCTGTCGAGCGTGTCCGCGTGCCTGCGGGCGGCGATACGGGCGGCCTGGGCCTGGAGCACGATACCGGTGATGTGGTGAGCGGTGGCATCGTGCAGTTCTCTCGCCAGCTCCAGGCGCTCGTCGCGCCGTACCGCCTCGATGGCTGCCTCGCGGCGGGAGATAGCTGCCTCGCGGCGGTAGTCGAGGAAGCGCAGCCCCAGTCCGGCTCCGAGGGCGGCGCCCCAAATCACCACGCCAGATAGCGCCATCGTGTCGGCCGAGCCACGGGCCGCGGTCAGCCAGCTGCCGAGCACTACCTCCACCTCGGCCGCCCCGATGACGGCCATGGCCGCGGCAGGCCAGGCCGGCAGCACCCGGATCGCCGCGCCGCCGAGCACAAGCAGGGCGAGGGTCGCGGCGCCGACATCTGGGTGAACGGGCGGGTGCGCGAATTTGGCGGCTAGCCCGGCGGCCCCGTAGATAGCGAGTCCGATGACGGCCGCCCACGCGGGGCTGCGTCCTCGCCCGAGGGCGACCGTGCACAACACTGCCCCGACGCCGCAGTCAAGCAGCCAGTCGCCGCCGACATGCGCGAGAGCGCCGCCCTCGATGGCGAGCACTGCCGCGAACACGACACCGAGCCCGGCATTGACCGCGGTCCCTCGTCGCGCGGCCAGGCGATCCAGCATGTCCATGACTTTCAGGCTACGCAGAGCCCGCGTGCAGCGAATCAGCTGAAAGTACGACCGGCCTGGCCGGGACCGTACTTATGGCTGATGCCGCCGCCAGGTCAGGACCGGACAGTGAACTGCACGATCTTCAGGTCATTATTCAGGAGGACATGCCATGACCGCTGTTGTGCGGGCCCGGGGACTGGGCAAGAGATACCGGCGGCGCTGGGCGCTGTCGCAGTGCACTCTAGACATCCCGGCCGGGCGGGTCGTCGGGCTGGTCGGGCCGAACGGGGCCGGGAAGACCACCCTGCTGAGCCTGGCCGCAGGCCTGCTGACGCCGACGTCGGGCACAATCGAAGTGTGCGGCGGGCGCCCGGCCAGCGGCCCGGCGCAGCTGGCCAGGGTCGGCTTTGTCGCCCAGGACACGCCAACGTACGCTCGGCTGACCGTCGCTGAGCATCTCACGCTCGGCGCGCGGCTGAGCCCCGGCTGGGATGACGCCCTGGCCCGGGACCGGATCGAGCGGCTCGGCCTGCCTCCCGACCAGCGGGCCGGGAGTCTCTCCGGGGGTCAGCGCGGCCAGCTCGCCCTGACCCTCGCCGTCGCCAAACGGCCCGAGTTGCTGATCCTCGATGAGCCGGTCGCCAGCCTCGATCCGCTCGCCCGGCGGGAATTCCTGCGGGACCTCAGCGACGCCACCGCCGGACAGGGACTCAGCGTCGTGCACTCCTCCCACCTGGTCGCCGACCTGGAACGGGTCTGTGATTACCTCATCGTGCTCGTCGCCTCCCGCGTGCAGGTCGCCGGCGGCGTAGGCCAACTGCTGGCCACCCACCGCCTGCTCACCGCGCCGCGCACCGACCCGGCCGCCCTCGACCCGGCCGCGCTCCCGGCGGCCTTGCACGTCATCTCCGCTAGCCACAACGACCGGCAGACCACTCTGCTCGTCCGCGCCGAAGCCCCGATCGGCGACCCCGCGTGGGCCGTCAGCCCGGTGAGCCTGGAAGATCTCGCCCTGGCCTACATGAGCCGTCCGGGCGCCGCCGGGCGCAACGACGGATCCGCACTGGAGGTTCACCGATGATCTGGCTGACCTGGCGCCAGTTCCGCACCCAGGCCGCAGTGACGTATGCCGCCATCGGCGTGCTCGCCGCCGTCCTCGCGGCCACCGGCTCGGGGCTGGCCCAGCAGTATCACGCCAGCGGGAGCAGTTTCCTCAGCGACATCAGCGGCAGCGACACTGACCTGTACGTCCTGAGCAGCCTGCTTTTGCTGGCCGGGCCGGCCGTCATCGGCATGTTCTGGGGCGCCCCGCTGGTCACCCGCGAGCTGGACGCCGGAACCCACCGGCTGGCCTGGACACTGACCACCCGGACCCGCTGGCTGCTCACCAAACTCGGCCTCATCGGCCTGGCGGCCATGGCCGCCGCCGGACTGCTCAGCCTCGCGGTCAGCTGGTGGGCCAGCCCGATAGACGCCGCCATCGTCGGCCTCGACGGCAAGCCCGGCCCCGGGATCCTCATTTTTCCGAGATTGTCACCCGAGATGTTCGACGCCCGCGGGATCGTTCCCCTCGGCTACGCCGCTTTCTTCTTCGTCCTCGGCGTCACCATCGGGGTCATCACCCGCCGCACGCTGCCCGCTATGTCCATCCTCCTCGCCCTCTTCGCCGTCACCCAGATCACCATGTCCGTGGCCGTCCGGCCGCACCTCATCCCCCCCGAGCGGCTCACCATGACCATCACCTCCGGCGACTTCCTCAACATCAACCTGCTCAACGACCTGACCGTGACCGTCGACAAACCCGGCGCCTGGGTCAGCTCCCAGCAGACCGTCAACGCGGCCGGCCACCCGGTCCCGGTGCCCTCCTGGATGCTCAACTGCCCGTCGAGATCAGCGCAGGCCACCCAGGCCTGCTTCAGCAGGCTCACCCGCCTCGGATACCGGCAGCAGGTGACCTACCAGCCCGCCAGCCGCTTCTGGGCCCTCCAGCGGGATGAAACGGTGATCTACCTGGCCCTCACCCTGCTCATGGCCGGGTTGTGCACCTGGTGGATCCGCCACCGCCTGTCGTGATCCAGCAGCGGTCTCATGGCGGCCGCACCGCGACGTATCGTCGTAGTCATGGCTGACGGGATCACGTCGTCCCGCACGATCCCGGAACTGCTGCAGGCGGCGGCGAGCCGGGATCCGGACGGGGTCTGGGTGCGCGCGGACGAGGGTTCGCTGACGTTCTCCGCTGCGGCGGCGCGGGTCGCCAGCGCCGCCCGCGCCCTCCGCGAGGCCGGTGTCGGCCACGGGGACCTGGTCATGGTCACGGCGCGGACCACCCCGCCCTACCTGATCTGCTGGCTGGCCGTGGCGGCCCTGGGCGCGGTCACGGTGTCCGTCAATCCGCGCAGCGCGCCGGCTGAGCTGGCCGGGCTCGTCCGGCAGACACAACCGCGGGCGATCATCACCGACCAGGATCTCGCGCCGCTGCTGACCGAGGCGAAGATCGGCGATCAGCCCCCCTTGGACCAGGCCCCCCTGGAGCTGCCACCGCTGGGTGTGCTCGACGTGGCTGAGCTGACCGGTGACTGGGCCGCCCCGAGCACGGGACCCTGGCCGCTGCCGGACGCCGCGGTGCAGCCCGACGACGTCGCCGTCCTCATCCCGACCTCCGGCACGACCGGCCGCTCCAAGCTGGTCATGCAGACCCACCGGGCGTACGTGATGGCTGGTGAGGGCTTCCCGTACTGGATGGAGCTGACCGCCGCCGACCGGCTGATGACCTCGCTGCCGCTGTTCCACATCAACGCCCCGGCGTACTCGGTGATGGGCTCGCTGACCATCGGGGCTGGACTGATTCTGCTGCCACGGTTCTCGGCCAGCGGGTTCCTCGACTCGGCCCGCAAGCACGGGGCCACCGAGTTCAATGCCATCGGGGCGATGCTGGAGATCCTCATGCGCCAGCCGGCCCGGCCCGACGACGCGGACACGCCGCTGCGGCTCTGTTACACAGGCCCGGCGCCGGCCAGGGCGCGCCAGGAGGAGATGGAGCGCCGGTTCGGCCTGCGCATCGTGGTCGGGTATGCGATGTCGGAGAGCCCGTACGGGCTGATCTGGCCCCGTGGCCGCCGCCCGTTCGGCACGCTCGGCGCGCTTCGCCAGCATCCCCGGCTCGGCGTCGTCAGCGAGGCCCGCGTCGTAGCGGACGACGGCCGGGACCTCGGCCCCGGCGAGACCGGTGAGCTCCTGCTACGCAACCCGGTCGTGACCCCGGGGTACTGGGGCATGCCAGGAGAAACCGCCGCCGCCATCACCGACGGCTGGCTGCACACCGGTGACCTGGTCACCGTGGACGACGGCGGCACGTACACGTTCGTCGCGCGCAAAAAAGAAGTGCTTCGCCGCCGCGGCGAGAACCTGTCCCCGGCCGAAGTGGAGGAGGCGCTGGCCGAGCATCCGGCGGTGCTGGAGTGCGCCGTGGTCGGGGTTCCCTCGGAGCTGTCCGAGGAGGAGGTGAAGGCGTTCATCGTGGCCGCGCCCGGCGTCGTCCCCGACTTCGCCGAACTGCGGGCGCACGCCGCCGCCCGGCTGGCCGCCTTCAAGGTGCCCCGCTACTGGCAGCTCATCGGCGAACTGCCGCGCACCCCCACAGCGCGGGTGGCCAAGCACCGGCTGCCTCAGGGGCACCAGCCAGGAGAATACGACGCCGAGGCCGTCCCCGGCTGATGCCCCGGGGGTGTGATGTCAGATCCGGAAGAACAGGTTGAGGAAACGGCCGGCGACGTCCAGGTCGCCGCGAACGGTGCCGGAGTTGCTCCGGCCGAACGCGGTGAGGACCAGGCTGCCCGGGTCAAAGTCGATCACCGTTGGCAGGTCGCTGACGTCGCCCTGCCCGTAGGACATGCCCTTGTCGGCCACGTCGATCCGGTAGCTGCCCGCGTTCCGCCCGGAGACGGTGATACCGAGGCTGAACGGGGATGGGTCGTTATCCGCGCGGACCGTTGACTGCCAGATGATGAACATGAACGGCACCAGCAGGTCGGCCGCGTCCGCCGGGAGGCCGTGGGCCCGCCCGGAGCCCTGCCGGATGTCCCAGGAGTGCACGGTGAAGTCCATCAGCTGGCCGGCCGCGTAGATGAACGCCGGGACCGGGCCCATGTAGCTGTGCGGGACGATGAGGCCCGTCCACTCCTCGGCGGTCAGCGGCTCAAGGATCCCCATCATCCGGTCGAAGTCGGCCCGCGCCCGGGCAATCAGTTCCTGCTGCGACAGGTCGCGGAACTCGGTCGCCGCCTGACCGGCCAGCTCGTGCATGACAGCGAGGCCGTGCGCGGTGGCCTCGGCGCCGCTGCGGGCCGTCTCGAAGGCGGCGAAGTAGCCCTCCGTCGTGTCCACGATGTGGCCCACCACGTCCCGGACGGCCCAGTTCTCGCAGGCCGTCGGAGCTTCCCAGATACCAGGCTGCTCCGCCATCTCGAACAGCCGGTTAGCCTCCTCGCGGACAACTCGCAGAATCGTGTCCTTACCCTCGTAGGACATCGCGTCCCAAGCACTCATTACCGTCCCACCTTTCTGTGATCCGGACAGTACGAACGACAGCGCACAGGGGCGCGGTGTGTCAAGGCCCCGCGGATAGCTTCCTCGTAGTTTCCGGTTACGCTGGCGCCGGGAACTCATAACAGGATCATCGTGCCGAAGGGTGTGATCGTGACCGGCGAATGGTTCCGCGGCATTTCCCCCAGCAGGGAGGCGCCGCCGGAGATCGACACCAGCGTCGCCCATCCGGCTCGGGTATATGACTACTGGCTGGGCGGCAAGGACAATTTCGCCGCTGACCGGGAGGCCGGCGAGCGGGTGATCGCCGCGCAGCCCGCGATCCTGGATGGTGTCCGGGCGAACCGCGCCTTCCTTGGCCGGGCGGTGCGGCACCTGGCGGTGGAGGCCCACATCGAGCAGTTCCTCGATCTGGGCACCGGCATCCCGACCGCCAACAACACTCATGAAGTGGCCCAGGGCGTGCTGCCCGCGGCCCGGGTCGTTTACGTGGACAATGACCCGATCGTGCTGGCTCATGCGCGGGCGCTGCTGATCAGTACCCGCGGCCCGACGTCTTACATCGACGCCGACGTGCGGGATACGTCGGCGATCCTGCAAGCCGCTCAGCGAACCCTGGACTTCAGCGAGCCGGTCGCGGTCATGCTATTGATGATCATGCATCTGATCCCGGATTCGGATGACCCGTATGGGATTGTCAGGCGGCTGCTCGACGCCGTGCCGTCCGGCAGTTACCTCGTGCTCTCCCACCCAGCCAGTGACATCGACACCGCGGCTGCGGCCAGGGCAGCACAGCGTTACAACAAGCTGGTCACCACCCCGCAGACGCGGCGCAGCCGGGCCGAGGTGACCAAGTTCTTCAACGGCCTGGACCTGCTCGACCCGGGCGTCGTCCAGACCGACCAATGGCGTCCCGAGCCGGACGCCGATCCCGGCGGCAAGGCCCCGGGCTACGCGGGCGTGGGCCGCAAGGCCTAGTTGCCCTCCGGGCGTCCCCCAGGAGCGGGGCGCCTCCAGGAGCGGCACCGCACCGGAGTAAGTGGCGCGGGACAGGGAAGATGGCCGGGGTAATGTGGCAGCACCTGCTTAACCTATTAAACAGATCGAGATAATATGTTACTATTCATCCGCAGCTGTACCGTGCGCGAAGGAGGCCTCCGTGGCTCTGCCGGACTTCCTGATCATCGGTGCCCCGAAGGCGGGCACCACCGCACTTCACGCTGCCCTCGCCCGGCATCAGGCGCTCTTCATGTCGCCGGTCAAGGAGCCGAAGTTCTTCCTGACCGATGGCCCGCCGCCCACCCGGGGCGGGGGACCGGGTGACATCCCGACCTACCGCGAGCACATCTGGCGGCGAGCGGACTACGAGGCACTCTTCGCCGACGCCCCGGCCGGCGCGTTGCGCGGTGAGTCGACGCCGTTCTATCTCTACGAAGGGCAGGCGCAGCGCCGGATCCGGGACCTGATCCCGGATGTCAAGATGATCGCGATGCTGCGCGACCCGGTGGAACGCGCGCACTCGAACTGGACCCACCTATGGTCGGCCGGGCTCGACCCCATCGATGACTTCGTCGCGGCCTGCGCGGACGAGGACCGCCGGATCGCCGCTGGCTGGGCCCAGTTCTGGCACTACACCAGGCTCGGCCGGTACGGCGAGCAACTAGAGCACCTGTACACGCTGTTCCCGCGGGAGCACGTCCTGGTGCTCCGGTACGGGGCACTGGTCGACTCTCCGGCCGAGACGCTGGACACCATCTGCGCCTTCCTTGGCGTTCCGCCGGGGGTCGTCACCGAGGTGCCCAGGGAGAACGTCACAGCTCACCCTGAGCGCTCGTTCAGCCATCTGGCGGTTTCCCAGGCGGTCCGGGCCATCACGGCGGTCGGCCGGCACCTGCCGGGGACGGCGGCGACGGCCATGGCCCGGCCGCTTGAGCGCATTCTGCAGCAGAAGGCACCCAGCCGGCAGCCGCTCACCTGGGAGCAGCGCCAGGCCCTGCTGCCGTACTTCGATACCGACGTCCGGCTGCTGGGGAAGGTCACCGAGTCGGATTTCAGCGACTGGCTGCAGCCCAGGGAGCGTTCCGGCGGCCTGGTGGGGGAGCGGCCTCCAGGCCAGCGGCAGGCGCGTAACGGCCGTCCCCAGGGCCGGCCCTGAGCAGGAGGCCGCGGCGTGCCGCGGCCAGCCGGGTGGGCCGGTTCAGTGGATAAGCGGAGTTCGGTACGCAGGTCGTGCGCGCCGTCCGGCCCGGTCATCTCGTAGTAGAGCCGCCGCGAGCCATCGGGCAGGGGGAGAATGTCCAGGTAGCGCAGCCCGCCGTTGGCGTGCGGCGACCGGGCCCACGGGACGGATCCCAGCGCCGACAGGCCCGTAGGGTCGGTCCCCGTCGCGATTCCGGTGCGCTCCTCGTAGTTCTCGGCCGCGCTGGCGCGCCCGTCGTAGTAGGCCACGATGGTGCCGCCCAGGTAGCAGACGGCGCTGACCCTGGTGCCCCGCGAGTCCCACAGGCCGGGCCGGCCGTTCAGTGCGGTCCCCTGCCAGGTCCACTCCCGGCCGTCGTGACTGGTGGCGTGGTCGGTAGCCATCTGGTCCGCCTCGTCAGGATCGGCCAGCGGATGGCACGACGCCCAGAGCCGCCACATCCCGTCCCGGTGCACGATCACCGGATCCTTGACCGCCGTCTTGGTGTCGCCCGGCAGCACAACCTGGCTGCTGTGCGGGTTGAATTCGGCCGGGTGGGCCGCCTCGATCAGCTCAACTCGCCAGTGCTTGGTGCCCGGGGTGGCGCAGCTGAGGTAGAGCCGCCAGGCCCCCTCCGGGGTGCGCACGAGCGACGGCCGTTCCAGCGAGTCGGTGCTCATGAGTTCGCGGCCGATACAGAGCAGCGTCTCGAAGTGCTCGCCGTCGGCGGACCGGGCGATGGCCACGGCGTAACCGCGGCCGTGGCCGATCGGGCGGCGCATCCGGTAGGCGAGGTAGATGCCGTCATCGCCGAGCGCGGCGCTGGGCGCTCCCGCCCAGTAACCGGTCCCGCTTCCCGGGGGCTCGATCGCCACCACGGATCGCTGCGGCTCCGGCAGCAGGACGTCAGCGGGAAGCCCGGATTCCCCTATAAGCATATAGGAATTATAGACATAGTCGGCTCCTCGCCCGGGCCGGGAGGCAACATCCGGTGACGTGTGCTGCGTCCAGGCCTCGCGCGCCGTGCCGCAGCGCGCTGCGCGGGCCACGCCGCGCGGCGGCGGCGGCTACGTCGGTCGAAGCATACTCTGGTAAACGGTGATCAAGGCGGCCTTCTGCTCGTCGCTCAGCCGCTGATCGGCGCGGATAGCCGCTTCTGCGTCCGGCGCGGACGGCGCGGAACCAGCGTCGGCGGCCTTGGCCGCGGCGAAGCCGTCCGGAGACAGCAGGCCCGCTTCCGCGAGCAGTGACTCCGCGGAAACGTTGAGCGCGGTGGACAGGAGCTTGAGGACGCGGACGGACGGCTGGTGCAGCCCGCGCTCGATCTGGCTCAGGTACGGATTGGACAGGCTCGTCAGTTCCGCCAGCTGGCGCAGGGACAGGTTGGCGAGCTTGCGCTGGCTGCGGATGAAGGCGCCGAGAGCCTCCGTCTGCGCCGCCCACGGATCTGGCACCGGAAACCCCGTCCTTTGGTGAAGCAGTGCGGTTCGAGCGGAAGATACCCGCTAAGTATAGTATGCATCGGGCATGGCCGCCAGGAACGTGCGAGCGCGGCGAACCGGGAAACCCTGGTTCGCCGCGCGGCTTTGTTGGTTACTTGGCGTGGGAGTCGGCCTTCCTGGCGGAAGCGGCGGCGCCGTCCTTCTTGGCCGCCACCGGCCCGGTCACCTCGAGCACGCTCTCGGCGAACTTCCGCTGGCTGGCGAGCAGCTGCTCGGCGAAGTCGTAGGCACTGGCCACGAGCTCCTCGGGCTTGGGCAGCTTGTCAGTGAAGGGCAGGCTGGGCGTCGGGATCGACGGCGTGATCGACTGGACCGCCTCGGTCCAGGTCTTGATGGCATCGACGACGGCGTCCTGGCTCTTGCGAACGGTGTCCAGGATCTGGCCCTGAATCTCATGGCCAGCGGTGCGGGAATCAGTCATTTCTTCCTCCTCGAGATGGTCTGTATGCTTACTATACTACGCGCTCTGGTTGATTTGTCAAGCGCGGAGAACGGGGGCTGGCGCCGCGCGTCAGCCGTGGATGTAGTCGCCGGGCGCGTCGCCAAGCGCCGGGTAGCGCTTGCTGCCGATGGACGGCGGCTTTACCTGCGCGCCGGACCGCCGCTTCGCCCAGGCGGCCCAGTTCTCCCACCATGAACCCTGGATGATCTTCGCGCCCTCGCGCCACTGCGCCGCGGAGGCATGGCCGTCCTCGCTCACTTCGTGCCAGGCCTTGGGCCCGGGCGGGTTGACGATGCCGGCGATGTGCCCTCCGCTGGACAGCACGTACCGCACCTGGCCGCCAAGCAGCCCGATGGTCTTGTACGAGGCAGTCCACGGCACGATGTGGTCGTTCACCGCACTAACCACATACGTGTCGGCCTTGATCTCCTTCAGGGACAAGTGCTGCCCGGCCAGTTCCATCTCGCCCTTCGCGAGCTGGTTGTGGAGGTAGAGCGAGCGGAGGTAGAAGGAGTGCATGGCCGCTGGCAGGCGCGTGCTGTCAGAGTTCCAGGCGAGGATGTCGAAAGCTGGCGGCTGCTGCCCCATCAGCCAGTTCGTCGCCACGTAGCTGAAGATGAGGTCATTCGCCCGGAGCATGTCGAACGCGGTCCTCATGTCTGACGCTTCAAGAAAGCCCTTGGCCTCCATGTGATGTTCCATCCGGGCCACCGTATTCTCGTCGGTGAAGACCCCGAGCACGCCCGGCTCGCTGTAGTCGAGCAGCGTGTTGAGCAGGGTGATCGAGCCGATGCGGTCATCACCGGTTTTGGCGAGATAGGCGGCGAGCATCGCGGTCAGGGCGCCGCCCAGGCAGAGCCCGGTAATGTTGATCTTGTCAGCCCCGGTGATGTCGGTCATCACGTCGAGCGCGGCTCGCGGTCCCTCGATGAGGTAGTCATCCAGCCTCACCCCGCGCATGTGCTCATCTGGATTGCGGTACGAGATCGCGAAGACCGTATGTCCGTGCTGCACGGCCCACTCGATGAAGCTGCGGCCGGGCGCGAGGTCCATGACGTAGTACTTGTTGATCCATGCCGGACTCATCAGTATCGGGATCGCCCCGACCTTGGGGGTCTGCGGTGCGTACTGAATGAGCTCCATCAGGTCGCTCTTGTAGACGACTTTCCCCGGGGTCGCCGCCATGTTCTTTCCCAGCACGAACGGCCGCGTGTCGACCTGGCTTGGGCGCCCGCCGTTGTTGGTCAGGTCATCCAGGAAGTTGCGGGCCCCGGCGACCAGGCTGCCGCCGCCGGTCTCGAACGCCCGCTTCATCGCCGCCGGATTGGTGGCCAGGAAATTGGTCGGGGCGAGCGCGTCGAGCAGGAATCCGCTCATCAGCCGCGCCTTCCCGTCGCTGACCGGATCGCCACCCCCGGCGTCGAGCAGGTCGTCGTTGAACTGTCGGAACGCCAGGTAGGCCTGACGGAGTCCGGCGAACCCGGGGTTGTCCTCCCAGGCAGGGTCCGTGAACCGCTTGTCCGCACTGAGCGGGATGGGCGGCGCGGCGCTCACCCCGGCCGACCGCGCCACCATGAACTGGGCGATCCTGGTCAGGGTGGTACCGAGACGCAATCCCGCCTCGGCGAACTCGCCTGGGCGCTGCAGCGCCCTGTTCAGCACCTCGACCATTGAGCCGCCGAAGCTTGCCATGTCGAATTCGGCGATGACCTCGGCCTCTGGCGCGAGGACCTCGGCAGCGTCCTCTGCCACCCGTCGCGCGATGTCATGCTCGGACATGCGGCACCTCCTAGTTTCAGTGTCTGTGCCCCGCCATCGTTGGCTATATCCGTTCGAAGATCGCGGCGATGCCCTGGCCGCCTCCAATGCACATAGTGACAAGCGCATACTGGCCGCCGGTCCGCTGCAGTTCGTGCAGCGCCTTCACGGTGAGGATGGCGCCCGTCGCGGCGAGCGGGTGCCCGAGTGAGATGCCGCTGCCGTTCGGGTTGGTCCGGTCGGCGGGCAGTCCCAGCTCGCGGATCACGGCCAGCGCCTGCGCCGCGAACGCCTCGTTCACCTCGAATACGTCGATCTCGTCCAGCTTCAGCCCGGCCCGGTCGAGCACCTTGTGTACCGCGGGGACCGGGCCGATGCCCATCACCCTCGGCTCGACCCCGGCGTGGCTGTAGGCGACGAGCCGTCCCATGGGGTGCAGCCCGTGCTGCTGAGCGTACGCCGCGCTGGCCAGGACCACGGCGGCCGCGGCGTCGTTGACCCCGGAGGCGTTGCCCGCCGTGACCGTGCCGCTCTTGTCGAAGGCCGGGCGCAGCTTGGCCAGGTCCTCAACGGTGACCCCGGGCCGGATGTGCTCGTCGGAGGCGAACGTCGTGCTGCCCTTCCTGGTGGCCACCTCGATGGGCGTGATCTGCTTGGCGAAATAGCCTGCCTCCGTCGCGAAGGCCGCCCGCCGGTGACTCTCGGCGGCGAGGGCGTCCTGGTCAGCCCGGGACACCCCGTAGTCGGCCGCCACGTTCTCCGCGGTGATGGCCATGTGGCAGTGATCGAATGGGTCGGTGAGCGCTCCGACCATGGCATCCACGGCGACCGCGTCCTGCATGCGCTTGCCCGAGCGCATGTCGGGGAGCCAGTACTGGGCGCGGCTCATGGACTCGGCGCCGCCGGCCACCGCGGTGTCGGCGTCGCCGAGCATGATGGCCTGTGCCGCGGAGATGATGGCCTGCAGTCCGCTGCCGCACAGCCGGTTCACCGTCAGCCCGGGCGTGCCGGCCGGCAGGCCACCGTTGATGGCGGCCACCCGCCCGAGGTACATGTCCCTGGCCTCGGTGTGGATCACGTGGCCGAACACGGCATGGCCCACGTCCGCGGGATCCACTTCCGCCCGGGTCACCGCATCACGCACCACCGCGGCGGCGAGGTCACACGGCGGCACGGTCGCGAGACCGCCGCCGTATTTGCCGATCCCCGTCCGCACCGCGGAGAGGACCAGGACTTCCGGCTGCTGATGTGTGTCATTCATTGCTGCTCCCTCACATGGTTCATGGCTGCTGCCTCACATGTCCAGGCCGCCGTTGACGGACCAGACCTGCCCGGTGATGTA
>OCZT010002821.1_pt1 | contig 17915 bp, 18 predicted proteins | sample 1539031 | NCBI WGS metagenome assembly OCZT01 (sample SAMEA3539308, study PRJEB22396) | soil metagenome | biome: tundra; feature: field; material: soil | place: USA | collected 2010-05 | depth 0.15 m | reverse complement strand
AACATTAAATCATTGGCTTTTTAGGGTATTAAGGAAAGTAACAAACATCTTAAACAATGGATTTAATATCCCCTTTAACTTATAGAAAAAATGTCCAATTAATTCATTCTGTTAATGTCAATGAATTAATTGAAGAATATCGTGAAAAACTAAATGTTGATATCCGATATTTATTAAAAAATCATAAAAGGATAGAACTCTATCGTTGTAAAGAAACAGGGTATTCTTTTTATCATCCTGGTGATATCTCAGGAGACGATTCATTTTATGAAATATTAGGAATGAATGAATGGTATTATATGGATTGGAAATGGGAATTTGAGCAATCACTAAAATATATTAATAAACATGACTCAGTGTTAGATATTGGTTCGGGGAAAGGAGATTTTTTGAAGTATTTAAAATCAAAAGAAATAAAAGGTACCGGATTGGAAATAAATAAAAATCAGATTGAATTTTGCAAAGAAACGGGTCTTCAAATATTTAATGAATCAGTTGAAAATCATTCCAAAGATAAAACCAACGAATATGATATCATCTGCTCATTCCAGATTTTAGAGCATATTTATAATGTTCGATCTTATATTGAATCTTGCATTAATTTATTAAAACCATCAGGTAAATTAATTATAAGTGTGCCAAATAATCGATCTTATTTAAAATATAGCAAAGAGATACTTAATATGCCACCTCATCATATGGGACTATGGGATGAGCACTCCCTCGTTTCATTGACTAAAATCTTTAATTTGGAAATGATTGATATGGAATATGAACCATTAGATATCACGCACAAATGGCAATTAATAAACTCTATCAGCTTGTATTATAGCAAAGGGAAATTTAACATTTTTTATAAATTATTAGTAAGGATTGTTCCCTTATTGATTCCTTTTTTTTTTAAAAAATTTAAAGCATTTACAATACTTGTCGTTTTCTTGAAAAAGCAATAGAATGAAAGTCGTCCATATCTCTACTAGAGACACTGGAGGTGCAGCAGTGGCTTGTATTAGATTACATCTTGCATTATTAGATAGTGGAGTTGATTCTACTTTACTAACATTGGATAAACAGAGGGACGATATACCAAACCATTTCATTTACGACTTATCAATCATTGAAAAATTCAATTTACTGGCATTTAAAATAATTAATAAATTCAATAAAATTCTTAAGTTAAAAAAGAAAATAGAATTTAATACAGATTCTTTTTCTTATCCCCGAAGTTTATATAATTTACATAAGAATGATTTAATTAAAAGTGCAAACATTATTCATTTGCACTGGGTAAGCGGATTTTGGGATTATAAATCATTTGCTAGAATAAGTGGGGGAAAAATAGTTTGGACGTTACATGATATGAATCCATTTACCGGTGGTTGCCACTATTCTGGTAATTGCCAGAAATTTATTTATGAATGTTCTCATTGTCCTCTCGTTATAAGATCCAAACATAATGTTGCGAGAAATAATTTTTTATACAAAAAAAGGTATAAAGGTGATAATATTTGCATCGTTACACCTTCAATTTGGTTAAAAAACATATCGCTTTCAAGTAATTTGTTTCATGATTATAAGCACTATCATATTTTTAACCCATTTTGTACTTCAATTAAGAAGACAATTGATAAAAATTTAGCCAGAATAAAACTTGAGCTACCAATTGATAAAAAAATAATACTTTTTATTTCAGATTCAATCGACACAAAAAGGAAAGGATTTGACATTTTAATCAATGCATTAAACAAAATCAATTCGGAAGAGTATCTATTGTTAATAATTGGAAAGAGTGGAAAGCAATTTGATATAAAATCTCCATATATTCATTTGGGATATATTACTGATTTTGAAAAAATGGCATTGGTTTACAGTTCGTCAGACGTTTACGTAATAACATCTTTGGAGGACAATTTGCCAAATACAGTCGTTGAATCAATATTTTTTGGGACACCAGTCATAGGGTTCGATACTGGTGGAATACCTGAAATTATTCTCCCGAATATAAATGGATTACTTTGTGAAGAAGTATCAGTTAGTGCTTTATTGAAAAGCATTGAGTATTTCTATAACAATATTGAATCATTTGATAGAGAAAAAATTAAAACATTAGCCATGGAACAATTTAATAACAAGGTGATAGTAGAAAAATATCTTGAGATTTATTCATTATAATGTATACAAAAGAAGACATCAAATAAATTAGTTTAAAGATGGATTTCTCCGGACAAAATAGAGTTCAATTTAAAATGGAATTTAAATGTCGGTTTCTCCTTTATTTTCAGTGATAACCCCATCATATAATCAGGCAGCTTTTCTTGAGTCTTGCATTCTATCAGTTCTGAGCCAAGACTATCGGAATATTGAATATTTAATTATCGACGGAGGGTCAAGCGATGGCAGCCTTGAAATAATAAAAAAATATGAAAATCATTTAAGCTATTGGGTTAGCGAAAGAGATCAGGGCCAGGCAGATGCCATAAATAAGGGATTATTAAAAGCTACCGGGGAATTTATTTGCTGGGTTAATTCTGATGATTTGATATATCCCGATTTTATAAGCTCAAGATTAAAGCAATTTCAACACCACCCGGATATTGACATGATCTATGGTGATGTTGATGAGGGCCCTGATCCGGATAACTCGTGGCTCAGAAAAGGAAAACAAACCTCATTCCTCTCAATGCTTAAGACACTCAATGTTCCAATTCCTCAGCAATCAGCAATATGGAAAAGAAATGTTCTTGAGGAAACAGGGTTACTTGATTCTAAATGGCACGTGTTACTCGATATGGACTACTTTATAAGAATTGCAAAAAATCACCGGATCCTGTATATTCCGGGAGCACTTGCATTTTTCAGGATCCACAAGAATTCTAAATCAATTAATGAAGCAATTAAATGGGCCGAGGAATTACCCCGATACTATCTGTCTATTATTGAAAAGTGGGAAGATTATAAAGAACGGAACCATCTTGTTATGGCTAAATGTTATTGGAATTGCAGCAAGATATATTCTGAAAACAATAATTTAGAAAAGGCAAGAGATTTTCGTGAAAAAGCAAAAGGAGAAAGTCTGGTAACATTTGCCAGACTTTGGTTTATTCAAGTCCTGGTAAAAGTAAAGCATATTATCTTCCTGTAAAAACTAAATCTAATCCTATTGATAAAAGTAACAGCTATCACTCCAGGATACAATGCTCCCTCATCACGGTTCAGAATAAGACAGTATATTCCAAAACTCAGAACATATAATATTCTGGTCGATGAATATCCATCGCTGGTTCCCTATGATTCCAGATTACCTTTTGTAAAAGGGAGAATGCGAATGCGCTATTATGGTCCTTTTGCCGTTCTATGGCAGATGGCAAAATTATTAGGAACTGCTCCCGGTGCTTTTGCTTCATGGTCTTCAGATGTAGTTTGGTTAAACCGCGAAATGGCCGGGGGGTATCATATAATGGAACGGCTACTAAAAAACCCGATATATTTTGATGTTGACGATGCTGTTTGGTTAAATAATCCGAAAACATATAAAATTGCGGAAAGATCGGAGGGAATAATAGCCGGCAATTCATTTATTGCGGACTGGTTCAGTAAGTACAATAAAAACATATTTGTTGTTCCGACAGCTGTCGATACTGATAGGTTTTGTCCAAATCCTGGAGTCAGAAAAGATGAAAAATTTATTATAGGATGGACCGGATCTGCAGATGGCTTAAGATATGTTTATGAAATTGAAGAACATCTGAACAGTTTTCTAAAGAAGCACGAAAACACTTTTATCAAAGTTATATGCGATAAAAAACCGGTTTTTAAGTTTATTGTACCTGAAAGAACCATTTATATTCCCTGGAACCCTATTCTTGAAAACAAAGAATTGCAAGATGTATCTGTAGGAATAATGCCTCTTCCAGACAATGAATGGTCGCGCGGGAAATGCAGTTTTAAAATGCTTCAATATATGTCTATGGCAATACCTGTGATTGTTTCGGAAGTTGGAATGAACTCGGAAGTTCTGGCCAAATCTGAAGTTGGATTTGGTGTGAAAAAACCTGAAGAATGGCAGGATGCCATGGAAGCCTTACGAAGCGATCAAACTCTTCAACGAAAAATGGGAGGAAATGGACGGGCTTTGGTTGAAAAAGAATATTCAGTTGTCGAGGCCGCATTAAAGTTATCTGAGATATTTAAAAATTATGATACAAATATTAAATAATTGTCAACTTCTCAAAAATTTACGTGAACTTTTTATAGACTGGTTCTAGCCTTTTTGCATTTTTTGATTTAGCTTAAATACAAAACAGGACGATATGAGAAGAAATTCAGCCTTTAGATAAATGACAAAAGAATCTATATACTGGTATTTTGTTATTTTGACTTTTCTTTACATTATTTATAAAAATTACAATAGTGTAATTAAGGTTTTAATTATTCTTTGTTTTTATTCCGGTCTTGCATCATTTTTTGGCAAAGGAATTGAAAATCCTTATAAAATAGTATTAGTTTTACTTTCAATTTATATTTTATTAAAAAATAATGGGCTGGCAGGATTGAGAAACAGAGAAGGCTTTTTATTAATAATTTTTATACTTTTTTCTGTTTCTTTTATTTATTCCGGTTTTATTAATGGAGACTATTTCACTTTGATCTTTAGTCAATATGGGAAATATGTTACACCAATCTGTCTTTTCTTTACCATTAACCGACTTCAAAATAAAAATCCTTCCTTTCTTTATGGATTTAAAGATTTATTTTTTTCATTATTCGCGATTCAAATCATATTGTCTGCAGTTAAAATCCTGACTATTGGATTGGTTGAACACACTGTTGGATCAGTAGCCAATAGTGGAGGCGGACTTGCAACCATTCTCCCCGTATTAGGTTTTGTTTTGTTATGGTTAAATAACAAGGGGGAATTAAAGGGAAAGGATTGGATCTATATTTTTTTGCTTTTATTTATTGGTTTTGCCAGTTTAAAAAGAGCAATATGGTTTATAATGCCGGTCTTTATCTTTCTGTTCTTGTATTATGTACCGAAAAAACTAAGCATTAGTAAAATACTGTATTTTCTCCCTCTGATTCCTTTGATTTTTTATATTGGAGTTAGGCTAAATCCTACCTTAAATGAGGAAGGCCAGATATGGGGCTCTTATAATCAACAATATGTATTGGATTATGGACAAAAATACAGTTTTGGTAAAACGTCACAATCATCCGAGATTCAATTGGGAGAAGGCAGGGGAGGCGCAACAGTCTTGCTTTTTGAAAAATTAATTAAGGGTACAACTCTGTCCTCTAATGATATTTGGGGTTTTGGCTTAAAGGAAATCTATATAACCAATTACGAGGAGTTTGATTATGATAAGTACGGAGTAACCAGTAAGGGATCTGTTTCGGGTATATTTCAAACTTATATAGCAACCGGATATGTAGGAATCCTGCTGACAATATTACTTATTATCTCGGTTTTAGGTAATATAAAAGAATCCAGAATTCGTTTTGTTATGGCTCTGTTAATATTTTGGGATTATTTATTTTACAGTGGTATGATTTTAAGAATGCAGGCTCTTTTTATTTCACTTTTTTTCATAATTATTTATTCAAACCTCCAATATAATCTTGGATTGTTTAGAAAACGCTCAATAACATATCAGTATGATAAGAACAGGCATTTACAAGCTCGAAAAGTTTGACAGAGCAGCCTTAAAGGACATTTTTGGGAGAGAAAAAAACATATCAATTTCCCTATATAAACAATTAAATAAAATTGACAATTTTGAAGAGAAAACCGAATATGCAGAAATAATCTTAAATCGATTCAACACTGATAGAAATGTCATAAAGCGAACTTATAGAGATCGTTTTAATAAATTTGATAGTTTATCGATCAATAAAATTCAGGATCAAGGTTATAATAGGATTTCTATCCTGGATTTAGCCATCTCAGATGGAAGAGCATCGTGCTTTTTTTTAGAACAGGCTTTGCTGAAACTGCAGAATTTTCAATATACGGGTTCTGATATACATATCAATTATTATTTGAATAAAATTAAGTCCGGGAACAAATCATTTATAATCACCGATGAGGATCAGAAAATAATAGAAATTGTTTATCCGCCTTTTGTCTGGAACCTGGCCCGAACCGAAGGAAGTTTTTATTTCATCAATAATTTACTGAAAAACCATTATTTAAAGAAAGCCCGGGCAGCATTTTTAAATAATAAATTTACTTATCAGGAAAAAATTGAGCTGATACATCCGGATTATCAAACGCTTTTAACAAAAAGTAAGGATTTTCATATCAGGAAACATGATTTGTTTGATGTCATTCCGGAGAAATATAGTGTAATAAGGTCCATGAATATATTGCACACCGGCTATTTTGACAGGGACCACTTATCCTCGATTCTGAATAATATATATAATGGACTTGAAATGAATGGCTTGCTGATAGAGGGTTCAAATGAAAATGCAGGGTCTCCTGTTGACGGGGCCATTTACAGAAAATACGAGAAAGGTTTTAATATATTGAGTGAACCAGAAAAACCTTCGAGAATTAGTGAACTTGTTCTTTCGTTTAGAGATATCAACAAAAATGATTAACAAGAAAAAACTGCTTCTTATTAATGGCACTCAGTTTGGTTATTCAGCAGGGCACTATTTCTATTGTAAGTACCTGTCAGGAGATTTTACTATCAGGTATATTTGTTACGACCGGGGATTAAATCGATTATCTCTGAAGGGAACAGATGTACACTATGTTTCATTTAAAGGAAATAAATTAATCAGAACTATCCGATTTATTAAAGAAAGTATAATACAAAGTTATTCTGTTAAGCCGAATGTTCTGATTGTGGCTTATTTTAACATCTGTTTATTACTTGCACTATTTTGCAGATCAAAAAAAAGAGTGCTTGACATACGCTCAGGTTCTCTTAAGAAAAATAAATTCTTTAGAAGTATTGGCAATTTTTTTATATTGTTTCAATCCTTATTCTTTGATGAGGCAATTATTTTATCTGAAAGTCTTCGAAAAAAATTGTCTGTCTCCGGTAAAAAAAGTATTATAGTTCCTCTGGGTTCAGAAATATTTTTTACAGGGGAGCATAACTACAATTCGCTAAGCCTATTTTATGTTGGTTCCCTCAATAATAGAAATATTATAGAAACGATTATTGGACTTCATTTGTTTTTAAAAACAAATGAAGGCAAAAAAATTGAAGTAAATTATTCTATAGTGGGTTTTGGGTCACCATTTGAGATTGCAAAAATAATGAATTGTATTGCAGATTTAGGGCTATCTGACTCAGTGACGTACGTTGGCAGAAAAACCAATGAAGAACTAATCCCATATTTTGAACATTCAAATATAGGTATTGTATTCGTGCCCCGGACACCCTGGTATGATTGTCAGCCGGTGACTAAACTTTTTGAATATACGCTTTCTGGTATGCCTGTTATAGCGACAAATACCTATGAAAACAGTAGAATCGTAAACAAAACCAATGGTGTATTAATAGATGATACTTCTGAGGATTTTTGTAAAGGATTATTGATCATATATAATAACAGGAATTCATTTAATTCGGCTGATATAAGAAGAACAGTCGAATCTTTTACGTGGGCGAATATTATAAATAATACATTGAAACCTTTCCTGGAAAGAATTGCTTAATGAAAGTCATTATTGTATGTAGTGGTAATTCAGGCAGCATAAGTCCTTTTGTAAAGGAACAAACTGAAAGTTTAGAAAAATACTATAATGTAAGGTTCCATTTTTTTCTTATCAGGGGGAAAGGCATTTACGGATATCTTAAAAACATTTCTTGGCTAAGGAAATTAATAAAACAAATAAATCCTGACATTATCCATGCTCATTATGGCTTATCAGGAATAGTGGCTAACCTTCAGAGAATGGTTCCGGTAATTACAACTTTTCACGGAAGTGACATAAATGACAAGTCCATCAGAAAATTTTCAAGGCTTGCATCGGTACTTTCTAATCATATTATCCTGGTTTCGCCCACTTTTATAAAAAAAATAAAAATAAAAAAGAATCTATCTATTATACCATGCGGGATTGATCTAAACAATTTTTACCCGATATCAAAAAATGAAGCAAGGCAAAAGATGAATTTGGACATAAACTCAAAAATAATTCTATTTGCGGGAGCTTCCGAAAATAAAGTGAAAAACTTCATTTTAGCTGAGAGAGCTATTAATTTATTAAATTTTAAAGTACAATTAATAGAATTAAAAAGCTATACAAGGGAAGAGGTGAATTTAATGATAAATGGCTGTGATGTTGCATTATTAACTTCAATTAGTGAGGGCTCACCTCAGTTCATCAAAGAAGCCATGGCCTGTAATTGTCCAGTCGTGGCAACTGAAGTAGGGGATATTAAATGGGTTTTCGCCAATACTGATGGTTGTTATCTTACATCCTTTGATGAAATAGAATTGGCGGGGAAAGTAAAAATGGCAATAGAATTTGCCCATAGCAAAGAACACACAAGGGGACGGGAACGGATTATTGAGCTGGGGCTGGATTCGGAAACTATTGCGGGGAGAATAATAAAAGTATATAATAAAGTGTTAAAGATTAAAAATTGAATCTCGAATCTTGAGATTACTCTGCAATATTAAATTTGTTCACAGGAATCATATAATCTATCTTCTGATTCAAAGTTTACAATTAATCATGATATCATAGAGAATAAATTCGCATATAAGAAATGATAAAGAAACTGTCAATAATAATTCCAGTCTATAATGAAGGCAGGACGATTCACCTTATACTTGACAAAGTAAAAGATGTGAGGTTAATCAACAATATCACTAAAGAGGTTATAATTGTAAACGACTGTTCTTTAGATGATACGGATGAGAAAATTGATAATTACATTACGACCAATCCTAAATTAAATATTCAGTATTTCAAACATTCTGCCAATAAGGGCAAAGGTGCAGCTTTGCATACCGGTATCAGTAAGGCCACCGGAGAATATCTGATTATTCAGGATGCAGACATGGAGTATGACCCTGAAGAATATAACGTTTTGTTAAATCCTGTTGTGAACGGATTTGCGGATGTTGTTTATGGTTCGCGATTTATGGGAGGCAATCCACACAGGATATTATTCTACTGGCATACATTAGGCAACAAATTTCTAACAGGGTCATCAAATATGCTCACTAATCTGAACCTGACAGATATGGAAACATGTTATAAATTGTTTGATACACAAATGATCAAGTCAATTCCTCTGAAAGAAAAAAGATTTGGCTTTGAACCTGAAGTAACTGCAAAAATCTCAAGAATTGAGGGAATTAGATTATATGAAGTAGGTATTTCCTATTATGGAAGAACGTTCGAGGAAGGCAAGAAAATTGGTTGGATAGATGGAGTGCGCGCGTTATGGTATATATTGAAGTATAATATTTGGGATAAAAGATAGCATGGGTAGTCAAAGTCATAATTTTAAAGAAAATGACCGGGAAGGGCATGACACCATGAACGTGATATTTAATGCTGATAAGTTCAATGATTGGATGTACAAATCCATAAAACCATTTTTAAAGGGTGATATCCTTGAGATAGGAAGTGGTATCGGAAATATTACTCAATTTTTAACTGATGATAAAATAAAAGTAACAGCCAGCGATATCCGTGACAATTATTGTTCTATTCTTCAAAATCGTTTTGATGAAAATCCATACCTCAAAGAAATTATAAATATTGATATTATTCACCCGGATTTTGATAATAAATATCAAGGATTATTTGATAAATTTGATAGTATTTTTGCTCTAAATATTGTCGAACATGTCGAAAATGATTTACTTTCTATTCAAAATTGCAGAAAACTTCTTCGAACAAGGGGCAATTTAATAATATTGGTTCCAGCCTATCCGGTACTCTACAATCGTTTCGACAAAGAACTGGGACATTATCGTCGTTATACAAAATCAAAACTTGAAAAACTTCTTATAACAACTGATTTTGAAATATTAAAAACGCAATACTTCAATTTTATCGGGATATTCGGATGGTGGTTCAGCGGAAGTCTCTTGCTCAAAAAAACAATTCCCGAAGGACAAATGAAAATATTTAACAGACTGGTTCCAATATTTAAGCTGATAGATAAAATAGTAATGAATAAAGTAGGATTAAGTGTAATAACTTTTGGGACTAAAAACCAGGTTCATTAATTCGGAAAAAAATATTGGTTTTTAAAAGATTGAATAAATGAAAAATGTAATAATCTGGTATTCAGGATTAAATGTTTATTTTAAACTTGCCCCATTTTTATTACTATATTCGATATTATGCATTTTCCTGGGTCAAAATATATTAATAGGAGATGAAGAAAGATACCTATTATTTGCAAATAATTTGCTAAACGGTTTCTACTCACCCTCATATCCGGATATAAATCTTTGGAATGGGCCAGGCTATCCCGCATTATTGGCACCTTTTATATTTTTCAAATTTCCACTCCTGGCACTACGATTATTAAATGCATTTCTTCTCTATTTTTCTTTGATTTTCAGTTATAAAGCCTTAAATATTTATTCCTCAGAAAAGAGTGCTTTCTTATTCACTGTTATTCTAGGGTTGTACTTTCCTATGTTTCAAATGCTTCCATTAATAATAACTGAAAGCCTGACTTGGTTTTTAATAAGCCTTGTATGTTTTTTATTTATAAAAAATTACAGAATAAATGCTATTTCCTGGAAACTCATTTTTTTCACTGCCTTTTCAATAGCATATCTGGTAATGACAAAAGTTATTTTTGGATATGTAGTTATTCTTATGATTTTCGTTTCAATATTTATGTTTATACTATCAGAATTTCGTTCTTCGGCAAAAAAGTCAACTCTGATTTTTATAACGGCATTTGTTTTCTGTTTACCATGGCTACTTTATACTTACAGTTTAACTAATAAATTATTTTATTGGACAAATTCCGGGAGTATGGCTTTATATACGATGAGTACACCATTCACAAATGAGCTTGGAGACTGGAAGAGTAGTGAAGAATTATTAATTAATTCTAATCATAAAGTTTTTATTGATAGTATTTCAAAATTAAAACCTTTGGAAATAGATGAGGCATATAAAGCAGCATCAATAGAAAATATCAAAAATCATCCCCGAAAATACTTTCTTAACTGGGTTGCAAATGTCGGGCGGCTATTATTTTCTTATCCATTTTCAAATGCCGGACAAACTATAAAATCGTACTTTACTATTATTCCTAACATGTTTGTTGTTGTTCTGCTTATTCTGATATTTCCGGTTACTATTATTCAGTATAAAAAATTTCCCAAAGAATTGATCTTACTTTTACTGTTTATATTGATTTACCTTTTTGGCAGTACCCTGATAAGCGCATATCGAAGAATGTTCTATATCACAATGCCTTTCTGGGTTTTAATCATCTCGTATGTCTTCAACAACATTATTTCTATTAAAATTAAACAGAATTGAAATTTGTTTTATAGAACTTGTCAGTTTATGAGCATACAAAACAGACGTTCATTAAAACCCGGATTATTCTATAATTTTATGACAAATAGCATTCTACGCTGCTTGCTGCGAAGAACTTCAATTCAAAAGATTTGGATAATGATTAACGTATTGGAATGACAGGAATTAATTTAAATCAACACAATTTTCAATGGGACATTGAAAATCCAAAGGGGTATAATAACAGATCTGGAATTTACAAAACAAGAATAGAGTTCAATTTTATTAAATCGCACATTTCGAATCTTCAAAAATCAATTTTGGACTTAGGCGGAGGCAGTGGTCGTTTTGCTTTACCGTTAATTAAGGAGGGTTATGATGTAACTGTTGTTGATTTGGATTCTAACGCAATTGAGCTTTGTAAAAAGAGGGGAATAACAAAATCATATTGCAATGATATAAGAGACTTTGAATCAATTGATTTTGATATAGTGCTTGCAATTGAATTGTTTTTAGTCACATCCCCTAAAGTTGTCCTGGAGGTTGCAAACCGGAAAGTATCAAAAAACGGTTTGTTTATATTTACTGCGACAAATAAGGACAGTTGGAGATATAAGTTACATAATTTAAAAACCAATAAATCAAAGAACTACGGAGAATTCTCTCTGAGTGAATTCGAAAATTTGATTATTGAAAATGGGTTTAGTATCATTGATATAAAAGGATTTAATTGGATGCCGTTTAAGGTAAATTCGAATAATATCTTAATCCCTTTGATTTCGAAATTCGAATCGTTTTTTAGGTTAGATAAGTGGTTAGGTCAAAGTCCATGGTTGTTGTTTGCTGTAAAGAAAGGTTCTGCATTGGATTAGTATAATTTCTTTTATATATTTTCTTCACAACTTACATTTTCATAACGTTCAATGCTTCTCTTAAGAAACCATGAAATTTCTCCGGAAGGATGGAATACAATAATTGCTATTAGTCCGTATAGTTCAGTTTTTCAAACCCCCCTTTTTTATGAATTGTGCAATGAGGTTCCGGGAATATCTGCGGAAGCGTTTGCATTAGAAGAAGACAATAATTTAAAAGCGCTTTGTGTCGTAACATTGCTGAAAGAACCAGGTATTAAAGGCTATTTTTCGAGGAGGGCAATAATTTATGGTGGGCCGGTTTTGAAGGAGAAGGATGGTGAATACTGTTTAGAATATCTGATTACTTCAATAACCAATGAATTTACCAGGAAATCAATCTATATTGAAATCAGGAACCAGAATAATTACGGTACTTTTAAAGATGTGTTTTTAAGAAATGGATGGGGATATATTCCTTACCAGAATTTCCAGGTTGATTGTGGAGATAAAATACAACTATATAATAAATTAAGTAATAACAGGAAAAGGGAGATAAAAAAAGCTATAAATTCAGGGGTTACAATAAAAGAGGCTGAAGATATAAGTGAAATAAATGAGTTTTATTTTATTCTACAAAAACTTTATAATCAGAAAATAAAAAAACCTCTGTTTTCAAAAATATTCTTTGAAAAGATTTTCAATAAAGGATTTGGGAAATATTTCCTGGTCATTTACAAGAATAAAATAATTGGAGGAATTATATGTCCGATTTTGAAAGGAAGATGCATTTATGAGTTTTACTTATGCGGTTTGGATGAGGAGTATAAGGAACAATATCCAAGTACAATGGCTACCTGGGCTGCTATGGAATTTGCAAACAATAATCATATACCGATTTTTGATTTTATGGGAGCTGGTATAAAAGGTCTGGATTATGGAGTAAGAGATTATAAATCCAGATTTGGGGGTGAGCTTGTGGAGTATGGCCGATACATAAAAATAACTAACCCTCTTCTTTACAAAATTGGACGATTTGCCTTAAAATACATAAAGCTTATTAAAACGTGAAGATTCTTATTGATATTGGTCATCCGGCACACGTTCATCTGTTTAAGAATTTTGCGTGGCACATGAAAGAAAGAGGTCATGAAATCCTCTTTACAACGAGAGATAAGGAATATGAGATATATTTACTTAAGACCTATGGATTTAAATATATATCATTCGGGAAACATTATAAATCAAAAACAGGGAAAGCGTTTGGTTTGTTAAAATTTACTTTTCTTGTTATTAAAAGAAGTTTAAAATTCAAGCCTGATTTATTTCTTAGTCACGGCTCCATTTACAATGCCATTGCTTCTTATTTTCTAAGGAAGCCCAATATTTCTTTGGAAGATACCGGGAACTTCGAACAAGTTAAACTTTACCTCCCATTTACAGAGGTTGTATTGACTTCAACATATTTTCAGAGGAATTATGGATCAAAGCAATTGAGGTACCCCGGTTTTCATGAATTAGCATATCTGCATCCTAAATATTTTACACCTGATACCACAATAAAATCTGTTCTGGGTGTTGATGAAAATAGTAAAATTGTAATTATTCGATTTGTGGCATGGTCTGCAACACACGACAGTAATATTAAAGGTCTGAGTGAGCAGAACAAGCTTGAAATAGTTAAATCTTTAAATAAATATGCTAAAGTGTTTATTAGTTCAGAATCCGGATTGCCCGACTCCCTTGAACAATTTCGCTTGAAAACCAGCCCTGATTTAATTCATCAGGTACTGGCCAATGCAGATCTTCTTATTGGTGAGAGTGGCACAATGACTTCAGAATGTGCAGTTTTGGGTACTCCTGCAATTCAAATAAGTGGGTTGCCAAAAGGCACAATGGGAGTATTGGCAAAGCAGGAAGATTATGGTCTTGTGCATGTTTTCGAAAAATTTGATAAAAATGTTTTGAATTTAGCAATTTCTCTTTTATCAGAAAAAGACAAAAAAATGAAGCATCTTGAATTGAGAAACAATATGCTTAAAGAGAATATTGATCTGACAGCATTTTTAGTCGATTTTGTTTCGGATAGAATTAACCAAAAACTTCCCTTACAAATCGGGTCTTTAAATTTTAATAATTATTATTATGAACAATAAAGCAATTATTATTCTTTCTCCTCATACTGATGATGCAGAGTTGGGTTGCGGTGGTACCATTGCACGTATGATGTGGGAAGGTATGGATATTCACTGGTTTGTATTTTCTACTGCAGAAGATTCATTACCCTCTGGTTTACCCAAAGGCACACTTCATAAAGAGTTTATTGAAGTGACACAAAAAATCGGGTTACCTGCCGACAATTATAAAATATTTAATTATCAGGTTAGAAATCTTCCGGAACACCGCCAGGAAATTCTTGAAATTTTAATAGGATTAAAAAAAGAGATTAATCCTTACCTCGTTATAGGCCCATCTTTAAATGATTACCATCAGGATCATCTCGTAATTGCAAATGAAATGATACGGGCATTTAAATCTTCATCAAGTATAATTAGTTACGAATTACCCTGGAACCACGTTACCTTTAGCAATCAAATGTTTTTCAGGTTGGATAAAAAGCATATTGATAAAAAAATTGAACTTCTATCTTCATATAAATCTCAATTAATTAAGAACAGAGCTTATTTTTCCAGTGAATTTATTTATGGACTCGCAAAAACACGCGGTATTCAAATAGACTCTGAATATGCAGAGGCATTTGAAGTAATCCGCTGGATTGAATAAAGCTAAAAAATATGAAAAAGTTAAAAATCATTGTTACAGGAGTAGGGGCACCTGGTATTTGTGGTACAATATATTCTTTAAAGAATAATTTTGATGATCGGCTTATTGAAGTTGTTGGAACTGATATCAAAGATGATGTTGTTGGGAAATACCTTTGTGATAATTTTTATACAATACCGAAGGCCTCAAATAAATCTGATTATCTGAAGGCATTATCTGACATTTCTGATATTGAAAAACCAGATATAATAATCCCTCAAAACACTTCTGAATTGGAAACATTAGCTGATAATATCAAAGATTTTGAAGATAAAGGAATTAAGGTCATTGTTTCAAATGCTAATTCAATTGAAAGGTCAAATAATAAGTTTGCTTTGCTGGAATTATGCCGTGTGAACGGGTTATCTTACCCTGAATATAGATTAGTGGATAATATTTTTGATCTGGAGAATTCTTTAAAGGAATTGGGTTGGCCAAAGAAAAGGGTTATTGTAAAGCCCCCTGTTTCAAATGGTATGAGGGGTTTCAGAGTAATAGATGAACATATTGATTCTAAAAAAACGTTTTATTCAGAAAAGCCGGATAATTCGATAATTAGTTTTGATGATTTAAAAAAAATATTAGGAGTTAATTTTCCTGATTTACTCGTTTCAGAATACCTGCCAGGAGATGAATATTCTGTAGATATTCTAAGAACAAAAGACCGTATTGATGTAATACCCAGAAAAAGAACAATGATACGCTCCGGGATAACTTTTAATGGGAATTTGGAGTACAATACAGAAATTATAAATACCTCCATAAAATTGTCGGGCTTATTAAATATGGAATATTGCTTTGGTTTTCAGTTTAAAATGGATTATAAAAACAGACCCCAACTTTTAGAATGTAACCCAAGAGTACAGGGTACTATGGTTATGTCTACAATTGCTGGTGCTAACATGATTTATAGTGCGGTAAAATATGCATTAAATGAACCAATTCCCGAATTCACAATTGACTGGAATAGTTCCTTTTATCGTTATTGGGGTGGCGTTGGGATAAATAAAAATCAGGTTAATAAGATATGATTAAAGAATCTGTTTTTTTTTCTTACAAGTCCTATTTATTCGATTTGGACAATACCATAATTGACGAAACACAATATCTTTTTGCCGTCTATAGTAAAATCGCCAAAGATGTTTCATTAGATAAGAATGAATTCATTCACCTGTTTTTAAATGAAGGAAGAGACAAGCTATTCAATAAGATTATAAAAAATAATAATCTTCCGGATGCTTATTTACAGGATTTCCTTTATACTTTAAGAAATATAAAATTACCCTATAAACTCGTTATTTTCCCTTCAATCTCCGATTTATTAAAGAAGCTGACTATTTTAAATAAAAACTTACTTATTGTAACAAATGGGAATATTAACCAACAAAAGAATAAAATAGATCAGATCGACTGGCAGGGTATTGAAAATAATATTCATTTTGTGTTGGCAGATTTGATTGCTCCAAAACCCTCTGTGAACTTGTTTAATTATTTAAAAAAGGAATATTGTTTAATAGAAAAGGAAACAGTATTGATTGGAGATTCATTACCAGATGAAGAATTTGCCAGGAATTCAAACATCTCATTTCAAAATGTTATTTCGTTTTTCTGAATTAGCATCGAAAGCTATTCTCAATGTTTAAAATCATGAAAGAAAATCCTGATTATCAATATAAATTCAAATAAGGATAGATTTCCGAAGGATATAATTAAATGCATGATTTTAGCCTGAAGCTGTACATTTCTCTGCTCGAAAAAATGGGAAAGCAGGGTTTTTCTTTTCAAGCATTTGTTGATTTTATTGATAAGCCCCAGGATAAAAAAGTAGTCCTTCGTCATGATGTTGATGCCCGTAAGGAGAATTCTTTGCAATTTGCCAGAATACAGTACAAAATAGGGATTGTCGGCACTTATTATTTCAGGATTGTTCCTCAAAGCTTTGATGAGAAAGTTTTAGAAGAAATTGCCGGATTAGGACACGAAATTGGGTACCACTACGAAACCATGGATACTGTATGTAAAAAGATAAAAGATAAAAGTAAAAAGACAAAAGTAACAGATTATGATTTATTGGTTGATACCGCCTATGAGGAGTTTTGTCGAAATTTAGAAATATTCCGTAAAATTGTTCCTATAATAACTATATGCATGCATGGCAGTCCATTATCAAAATATGATAACAGAGCAATTTGGGAGAAGTACGATTATAAAAAACTGGGTATTATAGCAGATCCCTATTTTGATGTCGATTTTGATGATGTTTTATATTTGACAGATACAGGTCGAAGATGGGATGGAGGCTTGGTAAGTATGAGAGATAAGGGATTAGGGATTAGGGATGAGGGACCAGGTAAGAAAGTTTACAGTGACTGGAAAGTTAAACCCTTGCCCGGAAGTTTAATGAGTATGTCTCAGAAATCGATAAGTTTTCAAAATAGATTCAAATTTAGATCAACTCGAGATATTATCAGGTCAGCAGAAAAAGGAGAACTCCCGGATAAAATGATTATGACTTTTCATCCACAACGTTGGACGGATAAGCCAATTCCTTGGGTTAAGGAGTTGATATGGCAGAATGTAAAGAATGTGGGGAAGTATTTTCTCGTTAAGTTGAGGGAATAAGTTATAATTATCATAAGGCAGCAGGCTGAAGGCTGTAGGCAGTAAGAAGTAGGTAGTAAGAAGTAAGTAGTAAGTAGTAAGAAGCAGTGCTTACACTTTTGCATTGATTTATACAGTTTTTCCTAAATTTGTCTGAGTATTATATA
>OCZT010002820.1_pt1 | contig 17917 bp, 17 predicted proteins | sample 1539031 | NCBI WGS metagenome assembly OCZT01 (sample SAMEA3539308, study PRJEB22396) | soil metagenome | biome: tundra; feature: field; material: soil | place: USA | collected 2010-05 | depth 0.15 m | reverse complement strand
GGTGAAGGCGAATTCCATCGTGGAGAAGATCCCGCTCGCGGCCCAGATCAAGCCGACCAACGAGACCAGGCCCATCCAACCGACCGACTGCTTCACGCCTCGCAGGGCGTCCAGGATCTGTGGCTGGGCCGTGTTTGGAAAGAGCTGGAGGATCAGGGCCTGGAACCTGGCCTCGGTGCCCGGATCGCGGATCAGCAAGCCGACCAGAGCGAGCGCGCCGAGGATCATCGGGAAGATCGCGAGGAATCCGGCAAAGGCCAGCGCCGCTGCGTAGTTACTCGTCTGGCTCGATCCATATGCGCTCAGGACCTGGACGGGCAGCCACGATCGGAAGCGGCGGAGCATCAATCAGGCGCTGCGGCTTCGCGAGGCGTTCCGCGAACCAAGCGGGAGACGACCGCGCCGACGGCAGAGCCGACCACGGCGGGGGCGACCTTGCCGGCAATACCGGCCCAAGCGCCGGCAAGGTCGCTCAGTTCGTGAACCTTGTCGGTGACCACGACTCCGATTGGAAACCCATCCTCCAACCGCGATGTCACCTCGTCGGGCAGGTCTCGGACCGACTCGACCAGGGCGTCGCGCAGCTGCCTCACAAGAGACCGCTTTCGGTAGCGCCTGTAAACCATCACGCCGATGACGACCGCCGCGAGCCCCACGCCCACCCCGGCCGCCACGCGCCAATACTGGCGCGCGCTGGATTCGGCACGGTCCTCCTCAACCTCGAGCTCCTGGTCGAGCCGGCTGCGGGCTTCCCTTATCTGCCGGTCGATCTCATCTGATGAATCGCCCATTCCCTGTTCTCCTTCAGGCTCTCGAGAGTCCTGGTTCGGTAACCGCAAGCATGACGAGGCGCCGGTGTCGGAGTCCCTGACACCGTTCACCGCCGATTGCGATCAGTCTCGCTACAAAAGGACAGCGCTGCAACTTCAAGAGCGACCCCGCCCGATCTGGTACGTGACGGCGGCGACACGGATCGCCACCGCAACCACTATCCGCGCTATCGGTGCCTTTCGGCCGGCCTCGCTGGTCCGGCTATGCTCCCGGCGGATGGTCATACGCAGCGAGCTGGTCGGGCTGACGGACGCCGACGCCCGGCGCGTCCTGGACGGGTTGCCGCGCGCCGGGGACTACGAGGTCGTCGTCAAGCCCCTTCGCTACCGCACGCAGCCGCACCTGGCGGCTCGGTGCGAGTTCGAGGATCGGCGGATCGTGCTGCAGGTTCCGGTCCCGTTCCGGCCGTTCAAGGAGCCCGTCATCTTCGCAGCGCGACGCAAGAGGGGGCACGGGATCCGCTTTGCATGGGCGTCCGAGACGGTGTCGTTCCGGCTGCGCCGGGAGGTGCTGCGTTTCCTGTACTGCCACGAATGGATGCACTGGTACCTGCGCGAGGCGCTCGGCAAGCGATCCGCGGCGGAGACCGCCTGCGACCGCTTCGCATTGAAAAACTTCAGAAAGCTTCGCGTTTCGACGGCGGACGCTGACCTGGCGCTCCGGAGGCGTAGGGCTCCTACTCGCTAGGAAGAAGCGACGCGCATCTTCTTGCCGCGAAGCAGCGACGATCCAGACATGAAGCATCGGCGGGGCGCTCAGGTCGATCGAGCCAAGGGGCAGCTCGTAATCCGGGAGTGGCCCATGTGCACCGACATATAAGACTGTTGTGAGGATTCGATAAGAGGGTCTGCTCCGGACCCTAGACGGCGTACTCCACGTCGGTCAGGGTGACGCGCTTGTGGGTCACCAAGCTTCCCGCGGCTCGGGACACATACGTCCCGGACGTGGGCGCCACGTCCGAATAGTCAGCTCCGACCGCAATCGTCACGTACTCGAGGCCGCCTCGGCTCGCGTGGGTGGGATCGAAGGCCCAGGCGATACCGTCGCCGGTCCCATCTCCGGCCGGCAGAATGACCTCCACCCATGCGTGGGTCCCACCCTGTCCGACCAGGTGCCCCGAGACATAGCGGGCGGGCATTTCGGCCGAGCGGCACGCAGCGAGCATGACGTGGGCGTAGTCCTGGCACACGCCGAAGCCGAGGGCGAGCGCTTCGGAGGCGGTGGTTCGCACCCCCGTCACGCCACCTTTGTACGTCATCGATTGGTAGACCCAGTCGTTGATCCGGTCTGCCAGGTCGAGGCCCCATGCGGCCGACTCGGCAAGCTCGTCCGCCGCCCGGTGTATCCGAGCGTCGGCGGCCGTGAGCCGGGTGGGTTCGAGCAGGTAGCCATCCCGCTGCCAGCCGTTGGGCAGCCGGTGCTGTTCCTCGGAGCTGCGCTCGACTGAGACCTCGGCCAAGAACTCGATCGCCGAGCTGACGCGTGGCGCAAACGCTTCAACGATCACGTTGCCGAAGCGGTCCTGCCGGTTCTCGAAGCGGACCCCGTCGATGCCGGCCGACACCCGGTGCCGCAGGCGCCGCTGGTCGCCAAAGCGCTCCGGTGGGATCACGACGAGACGGTGGTTCAGGTTCCGGATCGGCACCGGGTACTCGTAGCGAAAGCTCTGAGTGATCAGGTAGGAGGCCCGACGAGCGGAGGACAAGTCGACCGCGACACCCTTCGGAGGAATCACGCCGCCGCCGCCGCCACGTCGGCCCAGACGGTCATCGAGCGAAAGGCAGCAGGCCCGAATGTGGTGAGCATGGCCACATCGAGAGCGTCGCGGCCCCGTCCGATCACCACCCGGCCAACCCGCCGTTGGTTGTTTCGCGGATCGAACGTCCACCAGCGGTCGCCGAGAAACACCTCCATCCAGGCGGCGAAATCCATGGCCTCCGGCGCAATCGGCACGTAGATGTCGGGCAGATAGCCGAAAACGTAGCGCGCAGGGATGTTCATCGCGCGGCAGAAGGAGATCGCAAGGTGCGCGAAGTCGCGACAGACCCCGATCCGGCCCTTGAAGACGTCCACAGCGGTGGTCAACGGGTTGCTGGTGCCGTACTTGAACTTGATGTTGTCGTGAACCCAGTCGCAGATCGCCTGCACGCGCTCACAACCCGACCCTGAGCCTGAGAAGAGCTCCCAGGCCGTCCCCATGAGCTCGTCGGACAGGCAGTAACGGCTGGGCAGCGTGTAGTGAAGCAGCTCGCCCGGAATCTGCTCGATCGGGAGCTGAGGCACCCCGGAGGCGTCCGGGTCGGGCTCGTCCGGGACGGCGCACGTAGCGTCGTACCTGAGCACCAAGGCGCCCTCCGGCATCAACAGCCGTTTGACGGGGTTGCCGTAGATGTCGAGATACTCGTCTACCGGGAGCGGTGGGGTGGTCGACCAGGTCTCTGTGATCAGCCGGTGCCGCGCATCGGATCGCGGACGTACGTGGACTGTCACCGGCGTGGGCGCGCTCACGTCGTAGCCGAACTCGCAGCCGACCCGCAAGTTGATCGTCTTCCCTGATGTCCCGATGGCGCAGACACTATAGCCGTGCCCCCCGTGCATTCCTTAGGTGCCAACTACCAGTCCAACGGCTTCTATGACGAAATGCTTGCGCCTTCGGGCCAGCCCCGGCCTGCCTTCCGCCGGATCTACGACCGCCTGAACAAGCTGGGCCCGGCCGAGCTGGAGCGCCGCCATGATCTCGCCCTCGAGATGTTCCGCAACCACGGGATCACGTTCGCCGTCTACCCGGACGAGCAGGGGATCGAGAAGGTCTTCCCCTTCGACATCATCCCGCGCGTGATCTCGGCCCGTACGTGGAAGCGGCTGGAGGCAGGCCTCAAGCAGCGCATTCACGCCCTGAACCTATTCCTGGACGACGTGTACGGCCGCAAGCTCATCCTGAGACAGCGCGCAATCCCGCCTGAGACAGTGCTCTCCAGCCCGCAGTACGCCAGGGAGGTCGAGGGGCTGCCAGTGCCCCACGGCATCCATTGCCACATCGCGGGGATCGACCTCGTAAGGGACCACAAGGGGGAATTCTTCGTGCTGGAGGACAACCTGCGCACGCCGTCCGGCGCTTCTTACGTGCTGGCGAACCGGCACGTCATGAAGCGTGTGCTTCCAGACCTCTTCGCCGGCTATCCCGTGCGGCCGGTCGAGGGCTACGTCCACGAGCTGCTGCGCCACCTCCGGTGGCTGGCCCCGGACGGAGTGGATGACCCGACCGTGGTTCTGCTCACGCCCGGCATCAACAACTCCGCCTACTACGAGCACCTTTACTTGGCCAAGCAGATGGGGATCGAGCTGGTCGAGGGCACCGACATGGTCGTCGATCAGGACCACGTGTTCATGCGGACCACCAGGGGCCTGAAGCCGGTGCACGTGATCTACCGGCGGCTTGACGACGAATGGCTCGACCCGATCTTCGGGCGGCAGGAATCCCTGGTCGGGGTCGCCGGCCTGGTCAGCGCCTACAGGGCTGGGAACGTGGCCATCGCCAATGCCCTGGGCAACGGCGTCGCCGATGACAAGGCGGTCTACGCTCTGGTGCCCAAGATCATTCGCTACTACCTCGGCGAGGACCCCATCCTCCCCAACGTGCAGACCTACCTGTGTGCGGTGGAAGAGGACCGCCGCTATGTGCTGGAGCACCTTGACCAACTGGTGGTCAAAACCGTCGACGGATCCGGTGGATACGGGATGCTGATCGGCCCGGAATCGACCAGGGAGCAGCGCGATGACTTCCGTCAGCGCATCGCGGCGCGGCCGCGAAGCTTCATCGCCCAGCCGGTCGTGGCCCTGTCAGTGCAGCCGGTCTTCGAAGGGGGCCGGCTCCGCCGCGCCCACCAGGACCTGCGGCCGTTCGTCCTCACCGGTCCTGAGATTCATGTCACGCCCGGCGGGTTGACGCGAGTCGCGCTCAAGGAAGGATCTCTGGTGGTCAACAGCTCGCAGGGTGGCGGCAGCCGCGACACGTGGGTCATGGCTGAAGACGAGGACGACGGCTCGGATGCTTAGCCGGGCCGCGACATCTCTGACGCTGCTGGGCAGGCATCTCGAGCGCGCCGACCATCTCGCCCGCATCCTGGGGGTGCACGTCGCGCTTTCCCTTGACCGGACGGACGAACCCGGACCCGAGTTCTGGAGCCGTTTCATGGAGCTGGCGGGGTGGCCGGGTAGCGACACCCGGCGGAGGGACCAGGCCGTCGAGGTCGTGATCACAGGCTCATTGGGCCCTTCCGTTCGAGCGAGCGTCGACTCCGCCCGTCTGGCGGCCCAGGCGGTGCGGCCCTCGCTGCCCAGCGAGCTCTATGAACAGGTCAATGCGCTGCACTGGCGTGTGCAGGAACCCACGTGGCAGCGCGATCTGTACCCGTTTCTCACCGACGTGCAGCTGAGCGTCAGGCTCGTCGACGGCCTGCTCATGGACACCATGCAGCACGGCGAGCCGCGCGACTTCGTCCGGCTGGGCAAGTTCCTCGAGCGCACCGCCAACGTCACGGCGATCGTCACGCGCAAAACTGCGGAGCTGGCGGACGCGCCTGAGGACGCACTCGAGTGGTCGGCGGTGCTGAAATCGTGTTTCGCTTTCGAGTCCTACCAGGCGCGTTACTCGGCTGGCGTCACGCCCGACCGTGTAATCGAGTGCCTGCTCCTTGACGCGACATTACCGCGATCAGCGCGTTTCTCGGCGCAGGTCGCGCTCGACTCTATTTCGAGGATCGACGGCCCGGGGCGTCGCTCAAAGCCGAAACGCCTGCTGTCGAGGCTGCACTCCATGTTTGGGGAGGCGGGCGCGCAGATGGTCTCCGAGCACCCGCGGGAGTTCGAGACCGAGTACAGGGCGATGCAGAGGCAGCTCGAGGTGGCCATGCGCGAGACCTACTTTCACCCGAGCAAGGTCCCCGCCAGCGTGATGGGCGATGAGGAACACGCCATGCCACAGCAGCAGCAACAATTGGTGGGGCTCTAGGGGCGATGAAGCTCGAGATCGTGCACAGCACCCGCTACCGCTATTCCGGCCCGATCGCCGAGACCGTGATGGAGGTCCGCCTGCGACCGATGGACGGCAACGGACAGCGTTGCCTCGACTTCGAGCTGGATATCAGTTCGGGGATAAAGCCGCGCACCTACCTTGACGGCTATGGAAACAACGTGCACTACTTCAACCTCGTCCGCCCGCACACGAGGTTGAGCGTCATCAGCAGGTCGCTGGTCGAGACCGGCGGGGAGCTCGACGCCGATCCTGGCGAAGACCTGGTGGACGACTTCCTGCGCTTCCGCTCGCCGGTCAAGGACGTGCCGGGCGTCCGCGAGCTCGCGGACCGCCACCCGATCCCTGATCCTGGCTCCAGTGTGGCCGTGGAGCAGGCGCTTGACGAGTTGACGCTGACCATCAGCCGGGAATTCGCCTACGACCGCGCGGTCACCACCGTGTACAGCGCCGTGGACGAGGTGCTCGAGCTACGGGCGGGGGTGTGCCAGGACTTCGCCCACCTGTTCATCGCCGTCGCCCGTGCGATGGGTGTGCCCGCACGCTACGTGAGCGGTTACATACATGTACCGGGGGGATCCGGTTCCACGAGCGCTTCCCACGCCTGGGCGGAGGGATGGGTGCCAGGACGAGGCTGGGTGGGATATGACGCCACCCGCCCGGTTCGCACGTCGGAGAACCACGTCCGGCTCGCCGTCGGGAGGGATTACACGGACGCTGCGCCGACTCGTGGCATCTACGTCGGCTCGGCGACTGGGACGATGTCCGTCAGCGTCCGGACCCGCCAGGTCCGCTAGAAGCGACGCCCCCGAACGTGGTCGATCGAGAAGCTGGCGGTGTCGGCGATGAGCATCACGGCCATCACGCCGGCTTCGACCGGATCGGTGACCACCACATCAGCGGCGTCCGGCACCGAGCCCGCCATGTTCGTGCAGAGAACGAGTATCCCCGCCTTCCTGATCTCGCGCACCGCGGTGCTGATGTCCCCGCCCATGAGTGCGCCGGCGAGGACGAGGGCCCGAGCGCGGTGCAGGCGGGCCACCGCGCGGACAGCAGCGGCCAGCTGGTCCTCGCCCACCAGCGGGATGGTGTCGACCGAGATCCGCTCGCCGCGGATGTTGTGGCGGTCCGCCTCGGAGATGGCGCCCTGCGCCACCATGCCCACCTGCGCGCCGCCCCCGATCACGATCACCCGCTTGCCATAGATGCGCTCGAAGGTCGGAACGGTGCTCACCTTCGTGACACCCTCGAGGCCTTCCAGGTCTGCGATCAAATGCGCTTTGTCCGGCGCTCCCGTCACCTCCATCTGGAGCTCGGCCATGTTCGCCCGATGGGCGCCGCCGGCCACATAGGTGACGTTCGCCCCGTGCCGGAAGATGGTCTCGGACAGCCGGTAGAGCACGCCCGGTTCGTCTCGAGCCGCCACAAGCAGGCCCAGGACCTCTGCTTCAGCCATGCGCAGAAGGATAGTGCCCCGCTCCGGAGGCACTACGCGCCTGGGACGGCTGTCGGCGCCTCACTAAGCCTGGCGCGCCGATTTGGAGATCAGCGCCATCACGGCGAGCCCGCCGATGTCATAACCTTCGCTGCGATGCAGTCACGTATGCACAGCTCGAAGATCGGCATCGAGATTAGGCGGGGAGGTCCCCCGACTTAGCGCACGACGCTGATGTCGCGGGACCTCCCGGCCACGAAGGGCCGGGAGGTTTTTTTATGCCCAAGCAAAAGACAGGCGACCAACAACCAAGCGCAGCACGGCGGATCGTGGTGTACGACACCACGCTGCGCGACGGCGCCCAGGGGCCGGCCGTCTCGTTCTCGGCTTCGGACAAGCTGCGCATCGCGAGGGCGCTCGACCACCTCGGCTTCGATTACGTCGAGGGCGGTTTTCCAGGTTCCAATCCAAAGGACGAGGAGCTTTTCGCCGATCTGCTGGCGAATCCACTGGAGCGAGCCCGGCTCGCTGCGTTCGGCGCGACGCGCCGCGCGGGAGGCAGATGCGAGGACGACTCCAATCTCAACGCGCTGATCAAGAGCGGCGCGGCCGTCTGGACGCTGGTGGGCAAGAGCGACCCGTGGCAGGTGAGCACCGTCTTGCAGACCACGACCACCGAGAACCTCGACATGGTCCGCGACTCGGTGGCGTACGGGGTCTCACTGGGCCGCGAGGTCATCTTCGACGCGGAGCACTTCTTCGACGGTTTCGCCCGGGACGCCGAGTACGCCGTCGAGGTCTGCCTGGTCGCCGCCCGCGCCGGCGCGAGCTGGGTCGTCCTGTGCGACACCAACGGGGGCAGACTTCCGGCCGACATCAGGCGAGGGGTCGAAGCCGTCAAGCTCGGCCTGGGCGAGGTCGGCCGAGCGGTGGGCGTCGGCATCCATTGCCACAACGACTGCGAGCTGGCCGTCGCCAACACGCTCGAAGGCGTCATGGCCGGGGCGGATATGGTCCAGGGGACGATCAACGGCTACGGCGAGCGGTGCGGTAACGCGAACCTCGTCTCGGTCGTCGCCAACCTCGTCCTGAAGCTGGACATGGAGGCTCTGCCGGCCGGAGCCTCGTCACGATTCACCGACCTGTCCCGGACGGTCGCGGAGATCGCCAACCTGGCGCTGCCCCTGCAGCAACCGTTCGTCGGCCATGGCGCCTTTGCGCACAAGGGAGGCCAGCACGTGGCCGCTGTGCTTCGCCACGCCGACTCGTACCAGCACATCGACCCCAGCGTGGTCGGCAACGAGCCTCGGGTCCTGGTCTCCGAGCTGTCAGGCAGGGGAAACGTCCTCGCCAAGGCCCGGGAGTTCGGTATCGAGCTGGATCGGGACGATCCGCACACTCAATGGCTCGTTCAACATTTGAAGGAGCTCGAGCACCGCGGTTACTCATACGAAGCGGCTGACGCCTCTTTCGAGATGCTGCTACGGCGGTTGCAGCCCGGCTATGAGGCGCCGTGGAGGGTGGCCGACTTCACCACCATGGTGCGCAAGGACGGCGAAACGGTCCACGCGGAAGCGACCGTGAAGGTGGAGGTGGGTGGCACGATCTACCACACGGCGGCGTCTGGCAACGGGCCCGTCAACGCGCTGGACGCCGCGCTGCGGAAGGCGCTGAGCCCGCGATTCCCCGGACTCAAGAGCGTGAGCCTTCACGACTACAAGGTGCGCATCCTCGACGGGGCGGCCGGCACAGGCGCGACGACGAGGGTGCTTATCGAGTCAGGGAGGGGCCTCAAGCGTTGGACCACCGTCGGCTGCTCGAGCAACATCATCGAAGCCTCTCTCGCGGCCCTGGTCGATTCGTTCGAATACGCACAGCTGCCGAGGCCGGCCGGAAAGGCTTGAGCTGCGCCCCATCCGCGCCCTGAAAGCTGAAGGCTCCGGCTCGAGCGAGCGAGCGCTGGCGGCGAGGCTGTTCCTTCTGACCGTCAACGGCGTGGCGGCAGGCCTTCAAAACACCGGGTAGGCCTGTAACCCGGCCAAGATGCAAAATTGCCCGGATGGACGGGCATTCGACCGATGGCGATTTCGTGGTTGTGCTCGACCGGGTGGTCAAGCATTTCGGGTCCATGGTCGCCGTCGACCACCTGAGCCTGGAGATCCGGCGCGGTGAGTTCTTCAGCATGCTGGGTCCGTCAGGCTGCGGCAAAACCACGACCCTCCGGATGATCGGCGGCTTTGAGGCGCCGACCGAGGGCATGGTCCGGCTCGACGGGCAGGATGTCACCGACCTCCCGGCCTACCGGAGAAACGTCAACACGGTCTTCCAGTCCTACGGGCTGTTCCCGCACCTGAGCGTCTTCGACAACGTCGCGTTCGGCCTTCGCAGGAAGAAGGTGGCCGCGAAAGAGGTCGAGCGGCGGGTGACAGAGGCGCTGGAACTCGTCAACCTCGCGGGCTACGGGAGGCGGCGGCGTGCGCAGCTCTCAGGCGGGCAGCAGCAGCGCGTCGCCTTGGCCCGCGCGCTGGTCAACCGGCCCCAGGTGCTGCTTCTTGACGAGCCCCTCGGAGCTCTTGACCTCAAGCTCCGAAAGCAGATGCAGCTGGAGCTCAAGCGCATCCAGAAGGAGGTCGGCATCACGTTCGTGTTCGTGACCCACGACCAGGAAGAGGCGATGACCATCTCCGACCGGATAGCGGTCATGAACAACGGACGGATCGAGCAGCTGGGCCCACCCGAGGAGGTCTATGAGCGGCCCGCCACCATGTTCGTAGCGGAGTTCCTGGGCGCCTCCAACCTCCTTGACGGGACCTATCGGGGGAACCAGGACGGCTTGGGATTGGTGGAGCTGGCCAGTGGCGCGACGATCCACATTCCGGCGGCTCCAGATCGGCGAACCGGCGAGAGGGTGCGGGTCGGCGTGCGCCCTGAAAAGATCCAGATCCTCACCGCCGGGGACGGGCTCACGACCAACCAAAATACGGTTGCCGGTACCCTGAGGAGCGCCGTTTTCGCGGGCGTCAGCTACCAGTACTTCTTCCAGACCGAGGAGGGACGCGAGATGTCAGCCTTCGACCGCAACGCGACCGGCGGAGCCGTCGCCCGCCCTGGCGACGCGGTACGGCTGGCCTGGGCGCCAGAGCACACGTTTGTGATTCCGGTCGAGGAGCCTGCTGAGCTCCGGCCGGCCGCGGAACAGCACGTTTAGGAGAGAGGATGAGCACCGAACGAGACAAGCTTCCGGACTACATGGATCCCGCGTTCCTGCGCGGCCTGACCCAGAAGCGCATCACCCGGAGGACCGCGCTCCAGGGAGCCGGCGCCGCAAGCCTTGCCGCCTTCCTGGCCGCGTGCGGGATCGGCAGCAAGACCCAGACGGTCGCGCATACGAACTGGGTCTGGAACAAAGCCACCAAGACGGGCGTCCTCGATTTCGCGAACTGGCCGCTCTACATCGATACCGGCACGGACTCCAAGGGCAAGACTACGTATCCGACGCTGGCCCAGTTCACCAAGGAGACCGGCATCAAGGTCAACTACAGCGAGCCGATCCAGGACAACAACAGCTTCTTCGCCAAAGCAGCGCCTGTGCTGCAGCAGGGCCAATCCATCGCCTTCGACATCATCGTGGTTACCAACGGCATCTTCCTGACCGATTACCAGCTCAAGGGTTGGCTCACCGAGCTCGATCCGACGCAGCTTCCCAACTTCACCCAGTACGCGGCGCCCCGGCTGCAGAACCGCGCCTTCGACCCCGGCAACAAGTTCACGGTCCCCTGGCAATCCGGCTTCACTGGAATCGGATACAACACGAAGTACGTTAAGCGCGACATCACGACCTTCGCGGACCTATTCGATCCAGCGTTCGCGGGCAAGGTGGGGATGTTCGCCGAGAACCAGGACACGGGGAACCTGACCATGATCGGGCTCGGTATCAAACCCGAGACCTCCACGCCGGCGGACTGGCAGAAAGCGGCCGACAAGCTCAAGGCGCAGAAAGACGCCGGAATCGTCCGCAAGTACTACGACCAGAGCTACATCGACGCGCTGAGCAAGGGTGACACCTGGGTCAGCATGGCCTGGTCCGGCGACATCTTCCAGGCCAACCTCTCCGCGGGCAACCAGGACCTCAAGTTCATCATCCCGTCGGAGGGCGGGATCATCTGGACCGACAACATGTGCATCCCGTTGGGCGCAGCGCATCCAGTGGACGCCATCACCTACATGAACTGGGTCTACCAGCCCAGGATCGCTGCCACCATGGCCGAGTACATCGAATACATCACGCCCGTGCCAAGCGCGCAGACATACATCCAACAGGATGCGGCGGCGGCCAAGAGTGCCGCGGACAAGGCCTCGCTGAACGAGCTGGCCCAAGACCCGGCGATCTTCCCATCTCAGGAAGTGCTCGCCAAAACGTCCTATTACAGGGTCCTCAACGCGAGCGAGACGATTCAGTGGAACGACATTTTCAACGCGGTCATCATCGCCTGATCTGAAGATGACCAAGGCGCGGGGCAACTAGCCCAGCAGGTGGCCACCGGCATACGCACGACGAGGCGGCCGGCGCTCAGCTCCCGGTGGGGACGGGCGCTGGCGCCATACCTCCTGATTCTGCCGGGAGGCGGCTGGATACTGCTCTTCTTCCTGCTGCCCATCGCCACCCTGGCCATCACATCCCTGGAGTCCGGCGACTTCATAAATGGATTCGATTTCACGTGGAACTTCGGCAACTACTCACACGGCTTCAACCTCTACTCGCAGCAGTACCTGCACGCGATCGAGTACGGCGGCGCGGCGACGATCGCCGCGCTCCTCGTCGCCTATCCCGCCGCATATTGGATCGCGTTCCACGCCGGCCCGCGCAAGGCTGCCTACCTGCTGGCGGTTCTGCTGCCCTTTTTCGTGTCGTTCGTGATCCGGACGCTCTCCTGGGAGACATTGCTCAGCGACAACGGGCCCCTGTTCGGTCCGCTCAAGTCCGCCCACCTGCTGCCGGCCGACTTTCGCGTCCTCGCCACGCCCATCGCTGTGACGTTCGGCCTCGCCTACACCTTTTTCCCGTTCATGCTGCTGCCGGTTTACGCCTCTCTGGAAAAGATCGACCGGGGCCTGGTCGAGGCCGCCCAAGACCTCTTCTCCAACGGCTTCGAGGTGTTTCGGCGGGTGATCCTGCCGCTGTCCATCCCCGGCGTCTTCGCGGGTGTGCTGCTGACCGGCATCCCCGCTGTGGCCGACTACGTCAACCAGGATCTGCTCGGCGGCGTCGGCACGACCATGGTCGGGCGCGTGATCGAATCGCAGTTCGAGGTCAGCATCAACTATCCTCTGGCCGCTTCGCTGGCGTTCGTCTTCATGCTCGGCCTGCTGGCAACGCTGCTGCTCTACCAGCGCCTCTTCGGCACCGAACAGATCATGGGAGGCTGATCGTGAGCCGAGAGGCTGCGCGTCCGCCTGGAGGGCTGCAACCACGCCCCAGAAGAGGTGCCCATTGGTCGCGCAGGCTCGGAGCTTTGGTGCTGCCCGGGTACACCCACCTGGTGATGCTGTGGCTTTTCGCTCCGATCATCGTGATGGTCGTGTTCGGGTTCAACAACACTCACGGAAAGTTGAACATCGCCTGGTCGGGCTTCACGCTCAAGTGGTTCGAGAACCCGTTTGGCGTCACGGCCCTGACGTCGGCCGTGTCCACGTCGCTGGGTACGGCGACGGTGGGCGCGCTGATCTCAACCGCACTGGGCACGATGATCGCCCTCGCGTCTCATCGATATAGCTTCCGCGGGAGGGCGCTGCTGGACGCGATCATGGTCATGAACATCGCCGCGTCTGAGGTGGTGATGGGCGCGGCCCTGCTCACCCTCTTCCTCGCTTTCAACGTTCCGCTCGGGTTGGTCACCATCGTGCTGGCCCAGGTGATGTTCTCGATCCCGTTCGTCGCCATCACCGTGCGGGCGCGCCTGGTCGGCTTCGACCGCTCGCTCGAGGAGTCCGCGCAGGACCTCGGCGCATCGCCTGTAACGACGTTCTTCCTGATCACGCTTCCGATCATCTTTCCCGGCGTGATGGCGGCGGCGTTGCTCGCCTTCGCCCTGTGCCTGGATGACTACGTGATCACCAGCTTCGTCGCCGGCAACACCCTCACCTTCCCGCTGTGGGTGTACGGAGCCACGAGGGAGGGGGTTCCTCCCCAGGTCAACGTGATCGGGACCTTCATATTCCTCGCCGGGGCCCTGGTCTCGGTCACCTTCGCGCTGGTGCGCAGCTGGCGCAACCGCAGGCTGGCCCGCGAGTCGGCTCTTTGACGCTTCGCCAAAACAAACCCTCCGACTCTTAAGGCGTCCACGCCTCGGCGACGGCTTAGTCCGCGAAGGGTCGGATCAGCGCGGCGAGCTCTTGCAGCCGCGCCAGCGCCTGGTCCCGGCTGTCGGACGGCAGGTAGTAGATGCAGCGCTCGACGCCAGCCTTGGCCGCTCGCTCGATCTCGGCCGGGTCGGCCTTCGGATACGTGGTCACAGGGATGGGTCCGCGGCCCGCCCGTTTCGCCAGCTCCAGCAGCTCGGGGATGCGCACGAGATCGTCGCCACGATTGGGCATCCAGCCGTCCGCGTAGGCGACCACCCGTTTCAGGACATTCGGCCCGCTGCCTCCAAGCAGGATGGGCGGGTAAGGCTTCTGGATCGGTTTCGGCCAGCACCAGATCGGTCCGAAGTCCACCATCTCGCCGTGGTACTCGGCTTCGTCCTGAGTCCAGATCGCCTTCATCGCCTCGACCCGCTCGCGCATCAACCTGAATCTCGAGTCGAACTCAGTTCCGTGGCCGGCCATCTCCTCGCGATTCCAACCGGCCCCGATGCCGAACAGGAATCTGCCGTTCGAAAGGTGGTCGAGGCTTGCGACCTGTTTGGCTGTGTGGATCGGATCGCGCTGTACCACCAGGCAGATGCCGGTGGCGACCCGCAACGTCTTGGAAGCCAACGCCGCCGCTGTCAGCGCCACGAATGGGTCCAGCGTGTGCCAGTACTGCTTGGGCAGGTCTGCCCCGCCTGGCCACGCCGACTCGCGGCTCGCCGGGATGTGGGAGTGCTCGGCGACCCACAGCGACTCGAATCCCAGCAACTCGGCGGCCGGGGCCAGCTCGGTCATCGAGATGGCGTACTCGGTCGGGAAGATGGCCACGCCGAACTTCATGGGTGCAATCGTGACAGGCTGTGGACAGAGCCGGTTAGAGGGTCAGAAGGTGCTCTTTCTGGCCGGCGACCTTCCAGGATGGTTCGCGGGACTTGCGGACATGGTCAGGGAACGTCCCCTGCCGGTCGAGCACTCTCATAAGGGCCGCCACCACCCGTTGATCGAGGTGGGTGCCGGCCTCCTCCTGGAGGACACGCCGGGCCTCCGCTTCGGCGCACGCATGCCGGTAAGGCCGGTCCGTGGTGAGCACGTCATACGTGTCTGCCACGGCAACGATGCGAGCCTCGATCGGAATGGCTTCCGCCATGAGGCTGTGCGGATACCCGCTCCCGTCCATCCGCTCGTGGTGGTATAGCACGCCGAGGAGCTCCCTATTGAAATGCCCACCCCGCCTCAGGATCGAAACGCCGATCTCAGGATGCGCCTTCATCACGGCGGACTCCGATTCGTCAAGCGGGCCCTGCTTTTCAAGGATTGCGTCTGGAATGCCGAGCTTGCCGACGTCGTGAAGAAGACCGGATCGCGCGAGGACCCTCAACTCGGTGGCCGACATCCCAAGCTGCCGCCCGATCTGCACGCACATCTGTGCAACCCGCCGATTGTGACCCTGGGTCTCACGGTCTTTGACCTCCACCGCGGCCACGAGCGCTGCGATCACCTCGAAGTCCAGGCTCTGGAGGACCCGCGCGGCAGGCCAGGCCACCATGCCGGTTCTCGCTGAGGGGAGCGACCCTCAAGCTGTCCGGTCCCAGGTTGGATCGATCGCGTCGCCAGCGAGCGCAAAACCACGGTGGCCCACCCTCCTCTTTCAGAACAGGCTTTACCGACCTGGTTACGGGACCGCAAGCTGCGGATCGTGCTCGGGCCCCGACAGGCTCCACGAGCGCTTCTTGAGCTCCCTTCCAGTTAGGACAACGAGCGAAGGCCGGGTCCGGGTCGCACGGCGAGGCGCCGGACCCCGGCTTACCCTGTGAGGTCGATCCAGTAGCGACTGCTGCCCGGGACGATGTAGATATCGCTCCCGTTCCGCTCTACAGCGCGCGTATCCGGTTGTTCTTGGCGTTGTGCTCGACCTCAGCGAGCCCCAGCGCCTCCATCAGCGGCGGAACGTACATCCCAAACCGGCCCCGCAGGCCTTTCTTGAGCCCATACCAGCCGCCGACCGGGTTCGTCGACGAGCGGCCCCAGGCTTCGACGGTGCCTTCCGCCGCCGGCTTCTGTTCGTCGGCGCTCCCAAGCGGAATCCAGTCGCCACGCTTCTCGAGCATCGCGTGCAGGTCGTCCAGGCAACGGAGGTCGTACCTGAGCTCGGTCTTCCCCACCGTGCAGACCAGGGCGGGTGGACTCAGCGACTCGTCCCGGTACATCTGGTATTCAGACGACCCGCTCGGCGTCTTCAGCAGCCAGGGCGATTGCTTCGTGCCCGATCCACTCACATTGTTCTTAGCCATTTCACCTCCAGGAGTCTTTGTCTCGAGCGATCACAAGAAATTGACGCGGGTCAGTCGCCACAGCCTGCCCGGCGGGAAGAGTGGGCCTGCGGTGACCAGCTCGACGTCCAGCGAGTAGTCGCCGAGCACCAGGTGCTCGCTACCCTCGCGCGTGCTGGCCGGCAGCGGATTGTCAACCACGATGCCGGGCGCATCCAGGCGCTGGCGAAGAATCATCCCCGGCCATTCGACGAGGTCGACATCGACCGTTGAGAGCAGGTCGGACTGGCCCCCCCACGGCGTGGCGTAGCTGGCGATGGCCTGGTTCCTGGCGATCACCCGCCGCACGTGCAGGTTCGCCCGCATCGAAGCGATCAGCACTTTCGCCGCCTCGAACGCGATAGCGAGCGTCGGCTGTCCCATCACGCACCCGTACATGTTCAGCGGATGACCGTCCACCGGAGCCGTGGCGGCGAACAGGAAGTTGGCGCCGTCCGCGAGGCCGGACCCGGTCTTGATGCCGACGATCCCGCTCTGGCCGAGCACGCCGTCGACGTTGTAAACCGTTCCCGCGAACGGGAGCTGAGCCTGGGCCGTGCCCACGATCTGGGCGAAGACCTCCTTCTTCATCGCCTCCATGCCGAGGGCCATCAGGTCGCTGGGCGTGCTCACGGTCTTGGGCGAGGCTCCGCTCGTGTCGGCGAAGATCGTGTGCGTCATGTGAAGATCCGCGGCCCGCTTGTTCATCGACACGAGGAACGGGTCGATGGAGCCGGCATCCCAGCGCGCGAGCGTGTCGGCGAAGTTGTTCGCGGACGGGATGAGCATCCCCTGCAGGAGCTGGAACTCGGTCAGCTGTTCGCCCGCGCGGACCTCGACCACCGATTGCTTGCCGGCCAGGTCGGCCTGGTACGCCTGCACGTCCGCGTCGGTGATCGTGATGGACGGTCCTTGCTCGTCCCTCTGAAGTGGCTTGTCCGTGAGGATGATCAGCGCGGTCATCACCTTGGTCACGCTGGCCGCAGCCACCGGCTGCTCGTTTCCAGAGCTCGCGATGAAACCCAGGCCGGACACGCCCACGGCCGCCTGCCCTGCGTGCGGCCAGGGGATCTTGGGTGGGGTGCCGGGCACAGTGTCCTGTGTGGGCAGGGAGGCGGTCGCCGCCACCGCGGGGACCGGTCTGAGGTAGTTCCAGGCGCCCAGCGCGGCGAGGAGCGCCACGAACAGGATCGCCAGTCGACGCTTCATCCGGAAACATCATGAAGTGCGTCGGCGAAGGGCGCCGGATGGTCGAGTAAACTTCGGAGCTTGAATCCGGAGGCGATCGCACCGTTGGTCGCCGCCTCGATGTTCGGACTCGTCTCAGGCTTCAACGACGGCGGGAACCTGATGGCCTCCTTCACATCCGGTCGAATCATAACTCCACGGGTTGCGGCGCTCCTGAAGCTGGTGAGCCTCGCCGGACCGCTTGTGCTGGGCACCGCGGTGGCGCAGACGGTCGGCACCAACGTGATCGACCTCAGAGCGCAGGGCGAGCTCAGCTACGTCCTCATCACGCTCTCTCCGCTGTGCGTCGTACTGCTCTCGCTGTCGTTCGGGATTCCAACCAGCATGACCCTTGCGCTGGTCGGCGCGATGCTGGGCTGGGTGTTGGTGGCCGGTGGCCAGGGCGGCATCATCCACTGGGCGGGAGTGGCGCGGATTCTCGTCGGTATGCCGATCTCCGTGCTCGGCGGCGGAATGCTCGCGCTGGTCTTGTATCGGACCACCAGGCGCCTGCTGGGCACTAGGCCCCACGCCTCCCTGCTCGGATTGGCCAGGTTCCAATTCGCCACCGCCGCCGTCCAGGCATTCGCTTATGGCGCCAATGACATGGAGAAGACGGTGGGCCTCATCGCAGTCGGAATGTCGTTTCCCAACCACGGCCAAGCGGTCGTCTTTTCCGGTGCGGCGCCTATCATTGGCGCATTCGGTTTCTTTTACGTCGGTGCACTCATAGGA
>OCZT010002819.1_pt1 | contig 17920 bp, 19 predicted proteins | sample 1539031 | NCBI WGS metagenome assembly OCZT01 (sample SAMEA3539308, study PRJEB22396) | soil metagenome | biome: tundra; feature: field; material: soil | place: USA | collected 2010-05 | depth 0.15 m | reverse complement strand
CTGCGAGAGCTGATGAAGAAGGGCGTTCAAGCGTTCCTTGTCGGCCCGGGAAAAGTTCTTGAACAGCCGCGCCTGCCGTTGCAGCGAAACCTGCATCAACTGGGTGGATAGCTTCCTTCCCTCGACCGTCAATTTGGCAATGGCGGCACGACCGCGTGTCCGCGTCTGCTCAACCGAGACCAGTTTGCGTTCCTCGAGAAGAGTGAGGCTGCGGCTGACGGCGGCCTTGTCCAGATCGGCAACCTCGGACAATTCGCCGACATTGAGAGATTTGGTGTTGCTGAGCAGGAGCAAGAGGCGCCATTCCGCCATGCCCAGGTCCCAGGCAGCACGGTAATAGGCCGTGGCGCCCCGATTGAGGCGCATGCCGATGCTGACCAAAAGAACCGTGATGTGTTGCTGCGCGAGCAATCCCCCGATGGGCGGCTGGCCGGGCGATCCATCATTGACCGCCAAGGTTTTGGGCGTGCGCATTTGGCAGTGTCCCTGACAGGGTTGGAACTGTTCCAGCGCGGTTGATTCTCACCGCATTGATCTGGATCAAATTAATTGACACATCATTTATTGATGCGTCAATATAAGGCCACCACCCACCGGCCCCAAACCGGCCACACAGACAAGAGTTTATGGTGGCAGATCGCCAATCAGCCGATGTCGACCGTCCGGGAAGATATGCCGGGGCGATCGACTGTGACCTTCACCCCGCGTTGCCCGGGATGAGCGCGCTTTTTCCCTATCTCGACGATTACTGGCGCGAAATGGTCACGGTTCGCGCGCTGGATCGTCTGAACCTCAGTCTCACCAGCTATCCGCAGAATGCACCGCTGTCGTGTCGCCCCGACTGGAAACTCGATAATGGCCGCAAGCCGGGATCATCGCTCGAGGCGATGCAAACCCATGTGCTGGACCGCTATCAGCCGCGGTTCGGCATTCTTAACTGCCTGTATGGCGCACTGGTCATGCACAGCGAAGACATGGCGGCCGCGTTCTGCCGCGCGACCAACGACTGGATCCGCGACGAGTGGCTGAGCCGCGATCCGCGGCTGCGCGCCTCGATTGTGATTGCGGCGCATAATACCGAGCTGGCGGTTGCGGAAATCGAACGACGAGCCGGCGATCTGCGGTTCGTGCAAGTGCTGATGCTGGTATCGGGCGAGGTCACGCTTGGCCGGCGGCAGCTCTGGCCGATCTACAAGATCGCAGAACGATTGGGGTTGCCGATCGGAGTTCATGCCGGCAACGCGTATCGTTATGCGCCGACGGCGGTGGGATGGCCATCCTACTATGTCGAGGACTACGTATCCCAGTCAGCCGCCTTCGAAAATCAGCTACAAAGCATGATCTCCGAAGGTGTGTTCGCCAAGTTTCCGGAACTCAAGGTCGTTGCGATCGAGTCGGGCCTGACCTGGTTGAGCGGATTTATCTGGCGCGCGGACAAGACATGGAAAGGCGTTCGTGCCGAGGTCCCTTGGGTGACGCGCGCGCCCTCAGAGATCATTCGCGACCACGTCCGCTTTACGGTACAGCCGGTCGACGCGCCGGATGAGATGGAAGCAATCCTTCGGCTGGTCGAGCATCTTGAGTCGGACGAGCTGTTCCTGTTCTCGACGGACTACCCGCACTGGCAGTTCGACGGCGATAGCGTGCTGCCGAATAAGCTTTCCGGCGCGCTGTTCCGCAAGATCATCAGCGAAAATGCGCTCGCAACTTACCCGCGACTGGCGAAGGCCGACCGGGCCATGGAGATCAGCGTATGAGCATTGTCGAGCTCGATCGAAATAGCCCCGCCGAAGCAAAGCTGCGGGTGATCGATTGCGATATTCATCCTTCAATGACGGCGTGGACCGAGGTTCATCCCTATCTGGCCAAGCAATGGATCGAACATCTCTCGGTTTATGGCAGCCACCTGCGCCACGCGTTTTCGGAAGCCTTGACCCATCCACGGATGTCGCCGGACGCGGCGCGGGTCGATGCCTACCCCGACGAAGGTGGTCCGCCGGGTTCGAGTCTTGCGCTAATGCGGACCCAGCATCTCGATCCCAACGGCGTCGAATATGGCATGCTTATTCCGCTACGGTGGAATCCCGGCAGTCAGAGAAATCTCGATTTCGGCGTGGCGCTGACGCAAGCCATGAACACGTGGCAAATCGAGCGGTGGGTGAAAAGCGAACCGCGGTTGAGAGCGTCAGTTCTCATCGCCCAGGAAGACACCGCCGGTTCGGTCGCGGAAATCGATGCACGCGGGGCCGATCCGAATTTCACGCAGATCCTGGTTCTGCCGCGGACCGATGAGCCTTTTGGCCGCCGCCGCTACTGGCCGATCTTCGAGGCCGCAGTACGCAACAATTTGCCGATCGCCATCCATGTCGGCGGCACCAACGGTCATCCCTCCACCGCAGGAGGTTGGCCGTCCTATTATATGGAAGAGCACCACGCCGTGGCGGAGACCATGCAGGCGGTCTTGACCAGCCTGGTTTTTGAAGGGGTGTTCGAGCGATTTCCGAAACTCCGGGTCGTGATCATGGAAGGCGGGCTTGGCTGGATCCCGTCGCTAAGCGCGCGAATGGACAAGCACTGGTCGCGTCTGCGCAGCGAAGTGCCTCATTTGAAGCGCCGGCCATCGGAATACATTCGCGAGCAGGTCTGGTTCACCACCCAGCCGATGGAAGAACCGGGCCGAGCCTCCCAGTTAATCGACCTGTTCGAGCGGATCGGCTGGGATCGCCTCTTGTTCTCGACCGACTATCCTCATTGGGATTTCGATGACCCGCGCTACGCGTTCAAGGCGCCGCTCAGCGAAGCGCAGCGCGAGCAGCTTCTCTATAAGAACGCGCAGGCGTTCTACGGGATCCGCTGATGACGCGGCATATCGTTGCAACCGTCGATGACATCCCACCCGGCAAGCGAATGGTGGTGAACGTGGAAGGCCGGGAAATCGGAATTTTCAATGTCGACGGCGAATACCTCGCCATCAGCAACCGGTGCCCTCATGAAGGGGCTTCCTTGTGCAAGGGTCGCATTGTCGGTCTCGTGGAATCCAGCGAACCCGGATTCTATCAGGTCAGCCGGAAGGGTGAACTGCTCCGCTGCCCCTGGCATGGCTGGGAGTTCGATCTGCGGACCGGAAAATCGTGGTGCGAACCCGACCGCACCAAGGTCCGCAGCTTCGAGCTGAAAGTGGAGGCGGGCGGGGCGCTGGTCGAAGGGGCGCTTCAGGCCGAAACGTTCCCGGTTTCGATCGAGAAGCAGTATGTCGTGATCGAAGTCTGACACCTGATCGAAGCGCTCGATCGGCAAAGCAATAAACCGCGCGGAGGACGAACGTGTTTGTGAAACTGAAGAGAGCTGCCCTGATCGCCTTGTTTGCCGGTTTCGCCGTCCCGGCGCCGGCGCAGGATGCGTCCTGGGATTCTGTCGTCGCCGCCGCAAAGAAAGAAGGCAAGGTCGTCGTCTACAGCATGGCCTTGGGCGCCCCCTACTATCTGGCCGTCCTAAAAGCCTTCGAGGAGAAGTACGGGATCAAGGTGGAAAGCCTCGATCTGCGGGCCAGCGAACTCGCCGAGCGGGTGAGAACGGAGCAGGCCGCGGGGCGGTTTCTCGGTGATGTCGAGATCATCACGACGACGATGATCGAGGAGCAGCGCAAGACCGGCGACTACATTCAGAACATGGGCGCCATTCCCAATGCCGGAAATCTGCGGCCGCCCTTCAAAGCCACCGATATCAGCGTTCCAGCCTACGTGCAGCCGATGGGAATCCTGATCAACACCCGGCTCGTCAAGCCCGAAGATGAACCGAAAAGCTGGAACGATCTCAACGATCCGAAATGGAAGGGCAAGATCCTCTCCGACGACATGCGCCCGCTCGGCAGCGGCAATACCATGTTCGCCATCCTGCAGAAGAAGATGGGCGCCGCTTTTAACGAACAACTGGCGCAGCAGAAGCCGGTATTCAGTCGCGATATGCGCAATGACGCGCGACGCGTCGCGCGCGGCGAATATCCGATCTATGTGCCGCAGGTCTTCGCGTTTGCTTCCGACCTCAAGGGCCTCCCGGTCAAGGTGATCATTCCAAAAGAGGGCGCGCCTTACGCCCAGATGGAACTCGCACTGTTGAAGAACGCGTCACATCCAAATGCCGCACGTCTCCTGGTCAATCACTTCATCGACCAGGATTCGCAATTGCTCTACGCCAACGGCTGGATGCTGCCGGTCGTCAAGGGCGTGGCCGAAAGGGCAAATGAAGACGCAAAGCCGTTCGCCGACGCAAAACTGATGGGGCCGGCATTGTTAGAGGAGCGTCCGGCGATGATGGAGCTTGCGAAAAAGCTCTATCAATAGCGTCGGTCCAGTGACATCGCTCTCGACAAATCAGATCGAACGCCCGGCACTCTCACCGAGTGCCCGGCTTCCAGGCGTGCTCGACGGCAAACTGCCTCGGCGATTGGCGGTCGCGTCCCTTATTTTTCTTCTCGCCTTCCTGTCGCTATATCCACTTTCGATGCTGCTCTACGGCAGCCTGCATACAACTCCACCCGGTATCGCCGGGACGTTCGACCTGGCCGGATACCGGCAAGTGTTCACCTGGCAAACAGCTATGCTGTTTGCCAATACGGTCGGCATTTCCCTGATCAAGACGATTATTGCGCTTGCGCTCGCTGTGCTCTTTGGATGGATCATCGCGCGGACAAATACGCCGGCGCGTGGCGCGCTGGAAGTGCTGATCACCCTGCCTTTCTTTGTCCCGCCGATCCTCACTGCCATGGCGTGGGGCATGCTCGGCAACCCGCAGGTGGGCGTTGTCAATCTGGTCTGGCGCTGGATCACCGGCTCTGCCGATCCGCTGGTGAATATCTATTCCTATGGCGGCATCATCTGGCACATGCTGCAATATTCGACGCCGTTTCTGTTCCTGTTCATCGTCGAGGCGTTCCGTTCGATGGATCCGGCGCTGGAAGAGGCCAGCCGGATGTGCGGTGCGTCGCAGTGGCGGACCTTTCTACGCGTGACGTTCGCATTGATGATGCCGGCGGTGGTAACGGCCTTTCTGCTGAGCTTCATCCGCGGCCTTGAAAATTTCGAATCGCCGCTGTTCTTTGGAACCCCCGCCAAGATCGAGGTGATTACCACGGCGATTTACAACTCCATCAATCATCAATCGATTGCCAATTATCAGTTTGCCAGCGCCTTGAGCTTCGCCATCATGGCGATGATGTTCCTGCTGGTGCTATGGCAGTGGCGGTTGTTGCGCGGCAAGAGCTTTCAGACCGTGACCGGCAAGGGTTACGCCCCGCGCCTGATCGATCTCGGCCCTTGGCGGTGGCTGACGTTTGCACTGTGTGTGGCGTTTTTCGTGATCAGCGTCGTGCTGCCGATCGGTCAGCTGCTGTTGGGATCGTTCTTCCAGTTCTTCGGTTTCTACCAATGGGATATGCTGACGCTGGAGCACTATCGTTCGGTGCTGTCGAACAGCGAGGTGTGGCGGGCGTTCCGCAATACATTCCTGCTTGGCCTTTTCGGCGCCTCGGCGACAATGGTTCTCGGCAGTATCGTCGCATACATCTCGACGCGTACCCGATGGGGCGGCAGGCAGGTGATCGATGTGCTGGCGTGGCTGCCGTGGATGATGCCCGGGATGGTCCTCGCCGTCGGGTTTCTCTGGGGGTTTGCCTTTCTGCCTTCGGCCTTCCCGATTTACGGAACGATCTGGGCCCTGCTGATAGCCTACGTTGCGCTCGGAACGCCGATTGCGGTACGGGTGATGTCGGCAGCCTATCGGCAGTTATCCTTCGATCTCGAAGAGTGCTCCCGGGTTCACGGCGCGACGTTGTGGCAAACGCTTTGGCGGATCCTGATCGCGCTTGCGTGGCCGTCCTTCGCCGTCGGATGGGTGCTGACGTTCTTCGGCATCATGCGTGAGCTGAGCGCATCCGTGCTGCTCTATTCGGTCGGCTCCGAAGTGCTTTCCATTGTCCTGCTGCGGATGTGGGAGAACGGACAGGCCGAGACGGTCAGCGTCATCGGCTTGATGATGATGTTGCTGGTGTTCCTGTTCCGGTGGGTTCAGCTTCGGTTGATCAAGCGCTACATCAGCAACCTCTAGAAAGCGGTATCGTTGTCGTGTCAGACCTTGTTCTCGAAAATGTCTCTCGTGCGTTCGGAGGCTTTGTCGCGGTCGACGGCATCGACCTGCGGGTCGAAGCGGGCGAGTTTGTTACCCTGCTTGGACCGTCCGGCTGCGGAAAAACCACGACGTTGCGGATGGTCGCCGGGCTTGAAGAATCCACGGCAGGGCGGATCTCGATCGGATCGCGGGTGGTCAACGACCCGGCCCTGAAGATCCATATCTCCCCCGATCGCCGGCGGCTGGGAATGGTGTTCCAGTCCTATGCGATCTGGCCGCACATGAGCGTATTCGACAACGTGGCCTATCCGTTGCGCGTGCGACGAAGACCCGAGGATGAAATCCGGCAGCGGGTTGCGAAGGCGCTCGAGCTTGTGGAAATGGACCGCTATGCGGAACGCCCAGCGCCGGCGTTGTCAGGCGGTCAGCAACAGCGTGTGGCCATCGCGCGCGCGCTGGTGTTCGAACCGGAGGTGCTGCTGCTCGATGAACCCCTCAGCAATCTCGACGCACGCTTGCGGACGCAAATGGGCGATGAATTCAGGTCGCTTCAGAAGCGTCTTGGCATTACCACGCTTTATGTGACGCACGATCAGGATGAAGCGATGGCTTTGTCGGATCGTGTGGTGGTGATGCGGGCCGGCAAGATCCTTCAGGTCGGTCCACCACAGGATATTTATCAGCGCCCGAACTCCGAAGTCATCGCGAGCTTCTTTGGCGCTCCGAACCTTCTGGACGCGACTGTGTTGACGGTGGAGCCGGCGGCGAACCTCTCCAGGCTCGCGGTGCGAGGCGAGAGCTGGCAGGGCATTGCCTATGGAAATCAGAGATTTGCTCCCGGCGACAGGGTGCGCATCCTGGTCAGGCCGGAGGATATTTGGCCGGAAGTGATGCAGAATGAGGTCGATGCCGCGTGGCGGGGAGAGGTCCTGGAATCGGTGTTTCGCGGTGCGCGGCGTACCCTTCGGGTTCGGACGCAGGCCGGCGAGCTGAGGATTGAGGTTCCGGCGCTTGCTCATCCCGAGGTCGGAGAGACCATCGAAATCGGCGCCGCCAAGTTTGCGCTTTGGGCCTTTGCTGGCCCTGAAAGCAAGGCGGTCTAGGTTGCCGCGGCAACGAGCGCACCGGCCTTCTTAAGCAGTTAAAATTGATCGTATTCCTCGGGCGACAAGCCGTCGCGCAACGGCTGCTCGGTTGCCATCGCGAGGTGGTGCATTTCCTTCATCAGCTTTTCGCCCCGAGACCGGTTATGGAATGTCCGCTCTTGAGGGTAAAACTGGCCTGGCTTGGACGTTGGCGAATATCCGTTTTCCGACCAGGAGTGAGCCGCAAATTACCGCCGTCGGTTGCACACTCACTCCAGAACGTAAGGGTCGCTCTCGCGGAGGCGGCGTTACCTTTGATCAGCGACGTGTTTGAGGATGAGGTTCGAAAGTTTAACCACAAGCCCTCGAAGCCGGGCATTCTCCTCAAGCAACGACAGAACGTCGTCGGTATGTTCGTCACCCTGAAATGCCGTTTCATTCCCGCGAAGCTGGGCATCCTCTTCAAGCAGCGACAGAACGTCCTCCGTATATTCCTCGCCCCGAAGTGGCGATTCATTGAGGCGGTCTGGCTTGTTATCCGGTGGATATGCGGTTCTCATGGTCATCCCCCAATTTAGCAACGCGCCCCCAGTCATCTTATCCACGGATAGCGTGAATTGAGTCGGGGACAAATTTAAGACCAAAATTGGAAACGCATGGACACGCCAAGGACGGCGAAAAAGCTCCTCCAGCTTCGCAGCGAATGCGCTCCTGGGAGTTCAGATTTCAGCGCGCATTGAACGGCATAGCAGCTGTTTGCCAAGCCTCTGATCAGGTTGAAAATCGCTCTTCCTAAGTGGCCCGAGAAGATCCTTGTTGGCCTCTCTCCAAGATTCCGCCAATCTCTCGCCCGGTTCGGTCGACTGGAATTGTTCGTCCACACCCAATCTTCTGCGGACTTCATCGTCAATTCGTTTGGATTTGGTTTTCGGTACACGGCTTCCCGATTGCTTCTGTTGGATATTTTGCGAAGGTAACGATCCCGTCCTTGGAATTGATCCGTGAGTTGCACATCGCAACTCGGGGCGTATCGCCCGCCTTGCAAAGCCGCTTTGAGCGGCTCACTCACTAAAGCCTTCGGCCTGGCCGGTGGGATATACTTAGGCTCGCTCTCATCGCTCAATAACAGCGCGGTGTTCATGAACAGAGCCGCGCTGAAAAGTCCAATCACTCCAGCAACGGGGTGAGCCAGCTAGCCTGACCCCATGGATTCCGATCATTGAGGGTCATTCTGGTGACAATCGTTTGCAATGTTGAGTCTATGGTCCGGGGCCGGGAATTATTCCCGATATTGCTGTCAAACATTCCCGAATAATTGCGCGGCTGGTCCGCTTCTATCGCCATAATATCTTCTTTGGCCTCGGAGCGGCTTCCCTCAATGACCGCTCACGCTGGCAGGAGCACTTATGAAATTACGATTTGCCTCATTCGCAGCAACATTGTGCATATTGTTTGGACACATATCGTTTGGGCCGGAACGCGCTCACGCCCAAAACGCAGCCGCCGCCGTTCAAACTTTGCCGACTGTCGTGGTTTACGGGACGACGCCGCTTGCCGGCTCGGGTATAGATGTCGACAAGGTGCCGGCAAGCATCAGCCTCGTCGATGCGGATCAAATCGAGCGCGCGCGGTCGCCGAACATCACCGATGCCCTGCAGAAATACGTGCCGGGTCTCGTCGTCAACGAAGTCACGGGTAATCCATTCCAGCCAGATGTGCAATTTCGCGGCTTTGTTGCATCTCCTGTAGCGGGCACACCTCAAGGACTTGCGGTTTACCAAAACGGGGTGCGCATCAACGAAGCATTCGGCGACACGGTCAACTGGGATCTGATACCGACCGCCGCGATAGGATCCGTAACTGTAGTGACCAACAATCCCGCTTTCGGTCTTAATGCGTTGGGCGGGGCAGTTAACGTGCAGATGAAGGATGGCTTCAACTATCACGGCGCCGAGATTGACACGATGGGCGGCTCGTTCGGGCGCATCCAAAGCTCGGCGCAATGGGGGAAACAGGTCGATAATTTCGCCGTCTATGGTGCGCTTGAAGCATTGCATGACGGAGGGTTTCGCAATTTTTCAGCATCGGATGTTCGCCGCTTCTACGGCGATGTTGGCTACAAGAACGACACCAGCGAATTTCACGTGAATATGGGCGCGGCCGATAACAATTTCGGCGCGACCGTGACTGTGCCAATCGAATTGCTCCAGCAGTATTATGGTGCGACCTACACCTCACCGCAAACCACCACAAACCGCGTCGGCTATGTCAATCTGACAGGGAAGGTCGAGGCCACGCCGGCCTGGACCATCGAAGGAACGGCGCATATGCGCGTTTTCGACCAGAAGACTCTGGATGCCAATCCGACCGGTGCGCAACCATGCGCCGCCGACGCGACGCTGCTTTGTTTTGGCGACGGCAGCACGCCGGCAAACGGCCTAAACGGAGCTCAGCTCGCCAATCCCTTCGATCCCAATGCCGTGCCGGGGGAGATTGACCGAACGACGACCCATTCGACCACGACGGGCGTGTCGTTGCAGGCGACCAACTCCGATCAGTTGTTCGGACATAACAATCATTTCGTGGTCGGAGGCAGTTTCGACTCCAGCATCACCGGCTTCTCGGCCAGCGCGGAGCTGGGCACGATCGGTCCAAACTTTGTCGTCAGCGGCAGCGGAATATTTCTCGGACAATCCGGCAATCCGGTTTCGATCGGCCCGGTCGCGCTCCGCACCATCAATCAGTACAGCGGACTTTATGCGCTCGACACGTTCGACGTCACAAACGCATTCTCGATCACGGGGGGCGGCCGGTTCAACGCCGCGCGCATCACGCTCGAGGATCAGATCGGCAGCGCCCTCAACGGCAATGAAGCGTTCAACCGTTTCAATCCGATCATCGGCGGCACCTATAAGATCAATCCCGGGTTGACCGCCTATGCCGGCTATTCCGAAGCCAACCGCGCGCCAACCCCGCTGGAACTGGGCTGCGCCGATCCGGCGCATCCCTGCATCGTCGCAGCATTCCTCGTCTCCGATCCACCACTGAAGCAAGTCGTATCCCACACCGTGGAAGCTGGCCTGCGCGGCACGCAAGACCTGAACATCGGCACGTTCGGATGGAAGCTCGGAGCTTTTCGTACCGATAATGCGGACGATATTCTTGCGATTCCAAGTCCGGTCTTGCAGGGATTTGGCTATTTCCAGAACGTCGGTTCGACGCGCCGCCAAGGCGTCGAGGCAGAAGCCACTCTGAAGTCGTCCACAGTAAGTCTATACGCCAACTATGCTCTTATTGACGCGCGGTTCCTTGACGCTCTGCAGCTTGCTTCAAACAGCCCTTTCGCCGATGCCAACGGCAACGTACAGGTCTTGCCTGGCAATCGGATTCCAAGGGTGCCCCGCAACCTGTTCAAGGCCGGCATCGATTATTCCGTCACGGATGCCTTCAAAATCGGTGGAGACATGCTTCTGGTCGGCAGCCAGTACTTCGTGGGTGACGAATCCAATCAGGCGCCGAGGCTGCCTTCCTATGCAGTTTTCAACCTCCACGCCTCGTACCAGATCAACAAGACGTTCCAGGTTTACGCGCGGGCGGACAATATCCTCGATAACCGCTATGCGACCTACGGAACGTTCTTTAACACCGCAGCCGTGCCGAATTCCGCCAATGGCGGCGCGCCGTTCACTGATCCACGTTCCGTTAGCCCGGCGCGGCCGCGTGCCATCTATGCCGGCCTGAAGGCGACATTTTGAGGGAGGACGAAATGCTCAGCGCTCCAAAGCCAACTAGCCGTTCGCGACCTGCAGGGGAAACCGGGCCTATCAGCGCGCCAGGCCAAGGCGATGCATTTCTGCCACTCCGGATCACGCGCGGTATTGTCGTCCAAGCCGAGGCGCAAGCCATTATCAGCGCGAATTTCCGTTGGAACGTGAGCGCGCTGGTTGTCTTGTGTCTGACATTGCTGCCTGAGGCGAGTTTCGCTGCCACGGCTGAAGCGCTTCTGCCGCGTAACCTGTCACCCTGGGGCATGTTCCTGAATGCCGACATTGTGGTGAAGGCGGTGATGGTGGGCCTTGCCCTTGCGTCGCTGGCGACGTGGACAGTGTGGCTTGCAAAAACCATCGAGCTTCGCCGCGAAACCGCCGGGGCGAAGCGTCGCCTCAACCTGCTCGAGAGCGACACCACGCTGGCCGATGTCGAACATGACAGCGAGGGTGGCAGCGACGCCGTCGCGCAAATCATCCAGTCCGCCGCGCGCGAGGCAAGTCTCTCCGGCGGCGTTCTCGATGACGACGTCAAGGAGCGCATTGCGCTGCGGCTGGAACGGGTCGAGGCGGCAATGTCGCGGCAGATCGCGCGCGGTACCGGCGTGCTCGCGACCATCGGCGCCACCGCACCGTTCGTCGGATTGTTCGGCACGGTATGGGGCATCATGAACGCCTTCATCGGCATCTCCGAGGCGCACACCACAAATCTCGCCGTGGTCGCCCCGGGCATTGCTGAAGCACTACTGGCGACCGCGCTGGGCCTGATCGCGGCAATCCCGGCAGTCGTGATCTACAATCATCTGACGCGTTCGATCGCGGCCTATCGCGCGCTGCTCGGTGACGCCTCGGCGCAGGTGCTGCTGCTGATCAGCCGCGAGGGCGGCCGCGGCGCGCCGCGCATCGCGCGCGCTGCGGAGTAAGATCATGGGTTCAAGGCTAGGCGCAAGATTGGGCGGACGCGCGCGCGCAGCGGACGACGATCTCGTCGAGGCGCACGAGATCAACGTTACGCCGTTCATCGACGTGATGCTGGTGCTGCTGATCATCTTCATGGTGGCGGCGCCGCTCGCCACCGTCGATCTCGGCGTCGAGCTTCCGGCCAGCGCGGTTGAACCGCAGCCGCGCCCGGACAGACCGGTGTTCGTCACGGTGAAGCCGGATCTGTCGATCGCGGTCGGCGAGGACGTCATCGCGCGCGACGCGCTGACCGGCTCGCTGGACACCGCGACCAAGGGCCAAAAGGACGAGCGCATTTTCCTGCGCGCCGACAAGGCCGTCAGCTATGGCGATCTGATGGAGGTCATGAACCTCTTGCGCAACGCCGGCTATCTCAAGATCGCGCTGGTCGGTCTCGATGGGCGGACCTAATCGAAATGAATGCGTTCGCGCTGCACGATACGACCGATCAGCGGGAGATGGTTCGCTGGGGAGCGTCCGCGGCGGTCATCGTTGCTGCCCATGCTGGATTGATCGCGCTGGGTATCGCCTGGTACACGCACTCGCCTCCATCGGGCGTCGCGATCCCGGCCATCATGATCGATCTTGCGCCATCGTCCTCAGCGCCTAGGACGCAGCCGATGGATATCGCCCCGGGACCGGAGATGCAGCAGGCGGACGTGCCGCCGTCTCCGCCTGAACCCCCGAAGCAAGAAAGCGTTCAGGAACAGATTGCGCCGACAACGCCGCAGGACAATCCCGTCGTCGAGGCGCCGCCGGAGCAAGAGGCACGGCCCACTCCTCCGAAGCCCGAACCCGCAAAGATTGTCCCGGATGGCCCGAAACCTGAACCCATGAAGCTGAAACCGGTTCGCCGCGAAGCAGAAAAGCCGGTGCCGCGTACCAGCGCCGCGCCCAAAGCCGAGCGTCAGCCGCCATCTGCCTCGGCCGCCGCGCCAGCGGGCGTTACCGTCGCGGCAGCGCTTGCATCCTATAACCAGCTTGTGGCGGCGCATCTGCAGCGCTTCAAGCAGTATCCGTCCGGCTCGAAAGCCGCCGGCGAACAGGGCACTTCAAGGCTGAACTTCACTCTCGGCCGCAACGGTCAGGTGCTGAGCAGCGGGCTTGCGGGCTCATCGGGCCATCCGGCGCTCGATGGCGAAACGCTGGCAATGGTTCGTCGCGCGCAGCCGTTTCCACCAATTCCTCCGGAGCTGAAACAGGCCTCGATAAGCTTTACCATGCCGGTACGATTTTCGATCAGGTAGCGGAAACACCTTCGTCACGCTCAGTTGTTGATCGAGCCGAAAGGTGAATCCAAACGCATACATCCTGATGTATGCGCATCGGTATCATCATCCCGTCGGAACATGGGGGCAGGTGCTGGATCGCGGCTTGGTCCCCCGCTTGTCGATCGGCACCTTGCAATTGTCGATCCGCTGCTCATCCATCCACTTCTTGCCGAGCCGCTCCTTTCCGGTTAGCGCCGTGGGCTTGTTTGAAGGCAAGATTGCTGCGCTCGGCGTCGGCAGGTCAAGCGACCTGTCTTGAGCAGACGCCGGCAACGCAAGCCAGATTGCGAGCAATGAAATGAGTGACCGTTCCTGCAAAGGTCCCATGATGGTAACCCTCTGAGCTTGGGTGCGCCGCGAAAAAGCAAGTGTTTGATACAACTATATCGAGATTTCCCTTTCCACCCGGAACCTGCGCGCGGCGGCGCAGCCCAGGGCGCCAAGCCTGCAGGGCAGGCGGCCGATAAAGGCTGGAGAAATATAGCGGAGAATAACCCCCCGACGAGATCCGGACGTCCGGCTTGGCGCGGCCGGCCCATCGGCGATGACGTCGAAACGGCGTTCACTACTTTAGATTGAGGTGCCACCGCGCCGGCCACGATTCGAAGCCTTCGATTTCGCGCAGTTCCGGCCCCGGCACGTTGATTTGAATGCTGTGACCGTCGCGAACAGCATTTGCGCCGAATGCGGTTGCCGCTTCCAACGCCGCCTCACTCGAAACATACCCGCCGATGCGTTCGCGGTCGCAAAACAGCGCCCACCCGATCGGAGCCTTGACGACATTATAAACGTGACTTCCCATAGGCCACCCTCATTTCGCGATCAGCAATCCACACGCAAATGGTAACCGTTCGACCCCACCATGCGCACCGCGCTGGCCAAGCGATGCGAAGGTCTCAGTCGAGATTGGAGCCTGAGGCGACGTTTCCCTTCACATTGACACTATTGCAGTCAACGATAGCCTATAGCGGCGGCGCGGCGATAGCGAGCGAACACCGCACCTCGCGCTGGATTTTGGCTCAGGGAAAACGGGAGATCAACCAATGATATCGCGCCGATCTGTTCTGCTGACCTTGGCTATCGCGACGTTGTCCGCTGCAACCGTGCCGGTCTTGGCGGGTTCCCGCGGCACCAATCCGGTCCAAATGTTCGATACGGATAGCGACGGAACGCTCGATCTCGCGGAGGTGAAGAAGGCGGCGTCAGCCGTGTTCGCGAAGCTGGACCGCGATCATGACGGCACGCTCGACAAGCGCGAATTGGCAGGGAGATTGAGTGCCAAGGAGTTGGCCGCGGCCGATCCTGATCACGATGGAACGCTGACGGCAGACGAATATCTTGCCGTCGTCGAGCAACGCTTCAATGCGGCAAATCCGGATAAGGATGGGACCTTGGACGCCAAGGAACTGAACACCGGCACGGGAAGGGCGCTCGTGCGACTATTGAAATAGCCGCAAGTCGAAGATTTCGATCAGAAATTCGGGACGTAGCCGTCGATGGGTCTGTTGGTTTGCCGAAGCGAATTCGGCATTCGTCGAATCGGTATTCCACAAAGTTACAGCGTCCGTTGCAGAGCCTGTGCAGCGCACAACCTTAATGTGAACACTTGCGCTATGTTTGAGCTGGCCTTACCGTTACGCCTGCGCGATATCGCGCCTAAGACTTGGGAGATCTGAATGACCTGGAAAACTCCGAAGATTGTCGAGGTGCCGGTGGGCATGGAAATTAACATGTACGCCTGCGCAGCTCGCAAATAGACCGCATCGAGGCGATCTGCCCGGCTCCAGAAGCAACCTGTTGCTTCGAGCCGCGGCAGGCGTCCGGCGACCCGGATTTCGAAACAGCAGCCTCTATCCTGAAGCCTCTATCTTGACCGTGTGTCTACCGTCTTCGGCGGTCTCGGCACTCGGTCGAATTCTTTCCAGCCAACGTCCATGGACTGCGTGCCCGTTGTGCCGCGCTCACATTTCTTTCGTATCGAAAAAGTAGAGCACCGCGCCTCCGTCTGCAAAGTTGGCAAGGTTCCCCGCCGCGGCCTGCCCCTGGAGTGACGCCAGACCGGCTTTAATCGCGTCACCGGGTCCAATATCGGAGCCGATATTGTCTTGCGGATCAAGCATTTCCGGCGCCTCGCCATCGATCATCGCATTGTGATAGGATCGCTTCTCGGTCAGTGAAGCTGTCACTTTCATTCATCAGCGGTTTTCGGAACGTGAATGCCTATTGATGCAAAAGCGTTTCGGGCTGGGATCCTGTGTTTTTCGGCGCTGCTCCCGACCTGCGTGCATGCCGAAGGCATCGATACCGAGCATCTGTTTGGTTTCATGATCGGTTCTGATGTCGGCAGCGTCGGCGAACGCGAATTCCAGAGCCAGACGACCGGACGATTTTCAAAAAGTGACGGTCGCTACCGGGCGATCAGTCAGGAGCTTGAACTGGAATTCGTGCCCGCGAAGAATTTTCGAATCGAGATGGGGAGCACGTTTGCGTCCCATGACATCAACGGCGTTCCGGGTTTTGAGGATCGCCGCCAATTGGCCTGGCAGGGTGTTTCCGTGGATTTGCGCTACAGATTCCTGGATCGGGACGCAGCCCCCGTCGGTCTGACATTCGCGGTGGAAAGCGACGCCGACCGCATCGACGAGACTACGGCTGCGCTGGTCCGGAAATACGGCACGGAAATGACACTGGCGTTCGATCGGGAGCTGGTTCCGAACGTCGCCGTTGCGGCGCTCAATCTGATTTATCAGCCGGAATGGACGCGCCTTCTTGGCACCGGCGCGGCGGAGCAGGAATCCACTATCGGCGCTGCGTTCGGGGCGATGGCGCAAATGCGTCCGGGCTTCTTTGTCGGCGGTGAAGCGCGCTATCTGCGGAAATATGAGGGCATCGGTCTGGATGAGTTCGCCGGCCAGGCGTTGTTTGTCGGTCCAACCGCGTATTTCCGACTGTCGGAAAGCTCCAGGCTGACTTTAGCCTGGAGCGTTCAGGCTTGGGGCCGTTCGGCCCGATCAGGTCCGGCCCTCGATCTTGTCGATTTCGAGCGCCATCAGGCGCGGCTTGTGTTCGGCGTCAATTTCTAGGCTGAAGGCCGCCTTTCCGGTGAGATGGCGGTATCTGCCAGCCAGAATTCTCACGCTATCTTGAAACTTCGCTCAGCCGCTCTCGTTTCTCTTTGTGCTATCTATTCCACGAATCAAGGATGTCAGCCATGAATCCTATAGACCTAGTCGTGACGGTCTGTGCCGTATTGTCGCCCACCACCTGCGAAGAGACCCACCTGGTTTTTTCGTACAGCGGTTCGCTGCGACAGTGTGCCATGGGTGCGCCGCCCTACATTGCGCAGTGGGTGGGCGAGCATCCGAAATGGAACGCGGTGCGGTGGCGCTGCGAATATCCGCACAGCAACGACAAGGCGGATGCCCTCGGAGCAACGCCTGCCGGCTGATCCATGGTTGAAGGCGGTGCGGCAAGGTTACTTGCTGCAGTCCTTCAAATCCTTGTCGGCGATTGAAAACACCGCATCGGCCTTGATCTCGATATCCCGCACAAAGCATTGCTTTGAGCCTCGATAACCGACTTTGGCGTCGTAACGCCCCGGCTCCACATTTGTGATGCGCAGGCGCTCATCGTGGTCGACCTCCTTGTCCTTGTCGTTCAGGGTCTGGTTGGCGCCCCAAGTGTCCTTGCCGGCAGGAGAAAGTTGAAAACTGGAAATGGTCGCGGTGGTCAGGTTCCAGAACCGGATGCCCTTGCCCTGCGCCACAAGCTGGCTGGTTGCGGCGAACAGGAAGAAAGCGATGGCAATCAGAGAGCGCAACATGATGACCTCCTTGAGTATTTCTCATTGAACTATCACGGCGCGGAACGATCGCGCCAGCCGGCGCATGGCCGTCCATGGTCCGAAAATGAAGGCGGCTCATGAAGTGCCAAGGTTCAACTGCGCCAGGTCCGACTTAATGGAATCGATCTCGGCCTCGCTGCGCGCGCCGCGTGGCGTGCGAATTGGCACCACGGCAAGAATCCGTGCCGGGCGCGGCGACAGCAGGAACAAGCGGTCGGCGAGGCGAACCGCATCGTCCACATCATGGGTCGCCAGCAGTGTCATCACGGAACGGGCGTCCACCAATGAGGCGATCTGTTCGCGCAGTCGGACGGCGAGGGCATGGTCGAGCGACGCCAATGGCTCGTCAAGGATCAGGAAGTCCGGCTCGATCGCATACGCACGGGCGAGCGCGACACGACGGGCGAGACCGAGGGATAACTCGCCGGGAAAATGGCTCCGGTGCACGCTCAATCCCAGAACCGCGAACAGCGCGGAAAGCGTGGCCTCGTCCGCTTGCGGCGCGGCAAGCCGCACATTGTCCTCGACCGACCGCCAGGGCAGCAGCCGTGGCTCCTGAAACACCATGCCGATCCGCGCGTCCGCCGGACGCGCTACCCGGCCCTCATAGTCATGGTCGAGGCCGGCCACGATCTTCAGCAAGGTGCTCTTGCCGCAGCCGGATGGTCCGACGAACACGCCGACCTCGCCAGCGCCCAGCGTAAAGTTGAAATCGGCAAGAACGTTGTGCCGCTCGCCGGCAGCGCTGGTGAACGTCTTGCGCGCGATCTCGACTTCAAGCTGCACGGGGCCGCCACCTTGATAGTCGGGCCTCTAACGGCTGCACCAGGACGGTTTCGATGGCGAGGACGACCGCCGCGAATGTCATCG
>OCZT010002818.1_pt1 | contig 17923 bp, 12 predicted proteins | sample 1539031 | NCBI WGS metagenome assembly OCZT01 (sample SAMEA3539308, study PRJEB22396) | soil metagenome | biome: tundra; feature: field; material: soil | place: USA | collected 2010-05 | depth 0.15 m | reverse complement strand
GGCATACGAGATATTGGCGTGACTGGAGTTCAGACGTGTGCTCTTCCGATCTAGCCGGTCTGCTCACAAGCCAAACGGCGAAACCTGAAGCGGAGAAACAATGACGACTATTTTTAGCCTTGAAGGCAAAGCCGCAGTGGTAATTGGAGGCACCACCGGGATCGGGCGTGTCCTTAGCCTCGGCCTCGCAGATGCCGGAGCCGATGTCGTCGCCTCCGCGCGCCGCCAGCAACATATCGAGGAAACCGCGGCTGCGATCGAACAGCGCGGACGGCAAACGCTGCGCCTCTGCTCGGATGTGCGTGACCGCGCTTCGCTCGAACAACTACTGGCGGCCTCACTCCACCGCTTCGGCAAAGTCGACATCCTTGTCAACTGTGCCGGGAAAATCAAGCGCATGCCGACGCTCACCATGCTGGAAGAAGAATGGGCCGATATCGTGGACACGAACCTCACCGGAACACTGCGCGCTTGCCAGATCTTCGGCAGGCACATGTTGGAGCGTGGCTACGGCCGCGTTATCAACATTGCTTCTCTCAACAGTTTCGTTGCGCTTAGCGAAGTCGCCGCCTATGCTGCCACCAAAGCGGGTGTTGTTTCCCTGACGCGCTCGCTTGCAGTGGAGTGGTCGAAGAGAGGCGTTACGGTGAACGCGATCGCGCCAGGCGTCTTCCGCACCTCCCTGAATGCAGACCTGCTCGACAACACGCCGCGCGGCCAGGAGTTGCTGATGCGGACGCCGATGGGCCGCTTCGGCAAAACCGAAGAGATCGTCGGAGCTGCGGTTTACCTCGCCTCGGAGGCCTCTTCTTTCGTTACCGGACAGACTCTGGTCGTTGACGGAGGCTTCCTGTCCAGCGGCGTCAACCAATAAGGTTGGCCGGTTGGCATCCGACGATTATGTCCAATAGGCTGAACGTTGCTCGCAAGCCACGTCATTTTCTGTTGGCAAACGGTGTGGTGAAAACTAACATTCAATGCTTGCAAGCAGACACTCGCGTGGTGCGCGCGTTACTTCATCCAGGGGTTCACGATGAAAGACATGTGTGGCAATCGATTGATGCGCCGGACAATGTTGTTTTGTCTTGAAATGGCTCTAGTTTGCGGGTTCACCATGCCGATGTTGGCACAGTTTACGACGGCCCGGCTCAGCGGTACGGTCCTCGACCCTTCTGGCGCGGCGCTGCCAGGAGCCACTGTAACCGTACAGAATGAGTTGACCACCTACAAACGGGATGCAACCACGAACAGTGCAGGCGAGTATTTATTTCCGGTTCTGCCGGTGGGCACCTACCAGATTACCGTCACCATGACCGGCTTCGATACCTATATCCAGAAGGGAATAGCATTGCAGGTTGACAAGTCTGCAAGCCTGTCGGTTCAAATGAAACTGGGCTCGGTCGCACAACAGGTGACAGTCAATGCGGATGCCTCCATGGTGACGACCGATTCTGCGACTCTTGGTCAACTCATAACCCAGAAAGAAATTGTCGATTTGCCTCTGGATGGCCGCTACGCCCAGGCGTTGGTATTCCTTGTCCCCGGAGCGGATAACGTCACGGCTAGCTATTGCGCCGCGAACTGCGAAGGAGGAGTCTTCCCCAGTGAGCAATACGCCAAGGTCAATGGCGCTGGTGCTAATGGTGTGAGTTATCAGCTCGACGGAGCTGATTTCAACGACACCTACATCAACACCAATTTGCCGTTTCCCAATCCCGATGCCATCCAGGACTTCAATCTGGTTACCAGCAACATGAGCGCCATCTATGGCGATGCGCTCGGCGGAGTGGTGAACGTGACCCTGAAGTCGGGGACCAATTCCATCCACGGCGATGCTTTCGAATTTCTCCGAAACAATGCGCTTGATGCGGCGAACTACTTCTCGATCAGCGGTGTAAGTCCGCTGAAGCAGAATCAATTTGGGGGCGACATTGGCGGCCCCATCCTCAAGAACCGATTGTTTTTTTTTGGAAGTTATCAGGGGACCAGGTTCAACCAGACCAACCCATCGAGCCAGAGTGTGCCGGACGCTCTCGAACGCAGCGGAAACTTTGGTGAGCTCTGCACGAATTTTGGCGGTGCCTTCGTCGGCGGGATATGCACCGGCGGGTCGGGAACCACTCAGTTATACAATCCGTTCTCAGTAGAGAACTCAGGGACGGCCCCAGGCGCACCGTACCCTAACAATCAGATTACTCTCGACCCTGTCGCGACCTACATGCTGAACGGAATGCCGCTTCCGAATCCAACTCCGCTCCAGATAAGCCAGGGATTTCCCAACACGTTGAACTTCAACAGCTTGCCAACGATTCAACACACGAATGAGTACCTGGCAAAGGTCGATTACAATTTCGGCAAGCACCGTCTCAGCGGCCATTATTTCCAGCAGAGTTACACCCAGCCGATCGCCCTTCCCCCCAGCACCAATATCCTGGAAATGTCGAGTGCCGCGGAGACCCTGGTTGACCACAACGTGAGCGTCGTCGATCTCTATACCATCACGCCGCACTTACTGCTGGGCAGCTATTACGGGTACACCAAGATTGATGGCACGACGTACTCGTCAGCTCCCTTCAGCATGGTGGACGCTGGAGTGCAGAATTTCGCGGTACCGCCAAACAAGGGAGGGGGAAACACAGCATCGCTGAATGTAGGCACCGGTGGTCCTTCTTTCTCCAGTGGCAATTATGGGGTCTGGAATCGAGGCGATCAGTCCTTGCGTGAGATCGCCACGCTGACCAAAGGCAAGCACATAATTCAATTTGGCGGTGAGGCGGTGCGCCTTACCCAACCCATGGGAAATCTCTTCCAGGAGGGTGGCACATTCTATTTCGGCAATTCGACGGGCAACGCCTTGGCGGACTTTGAGGTTGGCTTTGTCTCCGAAACCATCCAGGGCGGGGGTTTATTTCTCAATTTTACCGGGATCAACTGGAGCGCTTTCGTGCAGGACGACTGGAAGGCGACTCCGCGTCTCAGCATAAGCGCTGGGCTCCGCTGGGATCCGTGGATACCTTCCAAGGACAGCCTGGGAAGAGTCGCCTGTTATGATCCCGGGGCTCCTCAGTCGGTGCGGTATCCGAATGCCCCTCCCGGCTTGATCTATGGCGGCAAGAACCATGATCCCGGATGCCCGGAAGCTGGTATCTTCGCTGACTACAAGAATTTCGGACCCCGATTCGGGTTTGCCTATCAGGTCACAAAGGATGCGACGACGAGCTTACGGGGAGGCTTGGGCTATTATTATGAGCCACCAAATTCCCTCATCTATCAACAGATGGTCGGTGTTCCGCCCTTCGCGCCTGTTGTTAACCTTTATAACGTAAGCCTCTCCGATCCTTACGGAAGCGCGGGAATGTCCAACCCCTTCCCCGCAGGCTTTGGCCCGAATGACCCGGGCCCCGGCACAACTTTTCCTTACCAACCCTCGTTTACACAAATACAGGATCCACATCTTCGCTTGCCGATGGTATTGGGCTGGAACCTTACGGTCGAGCACAGTTTCAAGGCAAACTGGATGCTGCGTGTCGCTTATGTGGGCAATAGCGGGCATCGGCTCTATGGCACGGGTGACCAGGAGAGTGGCCTGCTGCAGTTGAATCCCGAGATTAATGGCGTGCGCGAGAATCCAAATTATGGGTCGGTCGCTTCGATTAATTCCGGAGTGAACAGCAATTACAACGCACTGCAACTGACCATTGAAAAGCGCCTCGGGCACGGCTTTTCCTTCCTATCCAACTTCGCCTGGTCGAAGGCGTTGGATGATTTCGCCCCGCAACCACAAGGGTCCCTTTACTACTTGTATACAAATTCCTGTACCTGCGGCCGTCATTTCGATTACGGTCCGTCGGCGGATGACCTCGGCAAGGTTTTCAAAATCAATGGGAATTACGAGATTCCTCATATCCACTCCCAGAGAGTTGCCGATACAATCTTGAACGGCTGGCAGCTCACGGCGATTGTCGATTGGCAAACTGGGAGCCCATTCACTGTCTTCAGTGGTTATGACAATTCTATGAGTGGAATAGGAAACGACCGGGCTGACCTCGTGCCGGGAGTGAACCCCGTCCTCCCGCACCGCTCGCATGCTGCCAGCATCGCAGAGTGGTTCAATCCCGCTGCTTTCGTTCCGAACGCGATTGGAACTTTTGGCGATTCGGGAAAGAACTTTCTGCGCGGCCCCAGGTTCTTCAATACTGATTTGGCCGCAATTAGGAAAATAAAGGTGGGCGAGCGAGTGTCACTCATGTTCCGCGCTGAGTTTTTCAATGCCTTTAACGATGTCAATTTGGGGTTGCCTGGCAACCAGCTAGCTGCTGGTACCAGTAACGGGTTTGCCCGTATCGGCGGTACCGCGGGAGGAGGCGCGTACGGCGGCCCCACCTCCTACGGAACGGCACAGCCTCGAATCATCCAGTTTGGGTTGAAGGCAAGTTTCTGAGGACAGCGTTGTGAACTGCAGGGACCCGAAACGTCCTGCAGCGGCGCATCTGGTAGATGAACGCGGCCGTCGGCTGCGAATGAAATCTACCTTCTGAATGGAGGCCAGTTTCCCGTACTGGAATGCCTAACCTGGGAATTACTGCTTCCCAGCGTTATCCGAAAGTACAACTTTCAGGTTGATCGCAAGGATAGGTATGAGTTCGTTTCGCAGAGACTTCTTGAAGCTCGCAGGCGCGGGGTTTGTAGCAACCGCGGCGGCTGCTACGCCCGGTGCCCGTGCGCAAACCGGCTATTCCCTAAGCTCTGATCCCAATTCGGTTTTCGACGTAAAGGCCTATGGCGCTCGGGGTGATGGCGTAACCATCGATACTCCAGCCATCAATAAAGCAATCGCTGCCGCCAATACTCGAGGCGGTGGTACGGTACGATTCCCACCGGGCATCTATGCTTGCTACTCAATCCATCTCAAGAGCAAGGTTGTGCTCTATCTTGAACCCGGAGCGACGATCCTTGCCGCAAGCGTTCCTGCCGAAGGCGCACGGGGCGGCGCCTATGACGCTGCTGAGTCGAACCAGCCTTGGGAGAATTTTCAGGACTACGGTCATAATCACTGGCATAACAGCCTCATCTGGGGTGAAGATCTCCACGACTTCGCGATTCTCGGAACCGGGCTGATTTGGGGTAGAGGACTCAGTCGGGGTGCTAGTCAGCTTCCCCTGGCCGAAACCCCAGGGATGGGCAACAAGACCATCGGCCTCAAGAACTGCCACAATGTGATCCTGCGCGATTTCTCCGTTCTGGAGGGCGGACACTTCGCGATCTTGGCAACGGGTGTCGACAACCTTACGATCGACAACCTGCTGATCGATACCAATCGGGACGGCATAGATATTGACTGTTGCCGGAATGTACGCATTTCGAACTGCAGCGTCAATTCCCCGTTCGACGATGCCATCTGCCCCAAGAGTTCGTTTGCTCTTGGCTATGCCCGCACCACCGAGAACGTCACGATCATTAACTGCTATCTCACTGGCGCGTATGAAGTCGGTACCATGCTGGATGGAACCTGGAAGCGCTGGCCGTCGGATAAGGCCGAACAAGCCAAGGTGTTGCCCTATTTCCCGGAAGAGTTTAACGGAAGCATCAAACTTGGGACGGAGTCCAACGGCGGTTTCAAGAACATTGCCATCTCCAATTGCGCGTTCGACGGCAGCAAGGGCTTTGCCCTGGAAAGTTCCGATGGCGCGATCGTGGAAGACATCACTCTTACCGGCATCACCATGCGTGATTGCACCAACACACCTTTGTTTCTTCGTTTGGGCAGTCGCATGCGAGGGCCGAAGGGAGCAAAGGTGGGTACGATGAAACGTGTCATTATGAGCGACATCGTGTGTAGCAATTCCGTGTCCAGGCTGGGAGGAGGAGGAATTATCGCCGGCATTCCCGGCTATCCCATCGAAGACATCAAGATCCATGACGCCTATTTTGAGCATAGTGGCTCGGGAACCAAAGAAATGGCGGCACTCAACCCGCCTGAAGCCGCGGAAGATAAGGACTATCCCGATCCCGACATGTTCGGCGATATTCCCGCAAGTGGATTCTTTCTGCGCCACGTCAACAATATCGAGTTCACCAATGTTGAGATTGCCTTCCGTCAGCCCGATGCTCGACCCGTCTTCTGGATCGACCGTGTGGTGGGTGCAGATCTTTTTCGCGTTAGAACGCCAATAAAACTTAGCGCCCCGGTGTTCGCGCTTTATGCCGTTGAAGATTTTCGCGTTGCCGCTTCGCGCAACGTCACGGATGTTTACCTGAAGAAGGTCGAACAGCAGCAGCTTTGATAGGAGCGCCGCAGGCGTCTAACTGCCGAGGCCCGTCCGATATTCTGGCACACTCTCGTTTCGCGGATATCTGGATCGCGCGTGAGATTGGTAACTGGAGAGGAAAGAAGAATGAGGAGAGTAGGATGGCCGATCATTGTAGCGTGCACGTGGTGTGTTTCGTTCGTCGGGAATACCAACGGTCACGCTCAAACCACCATGCTTTCCTCAATCGTGGAGACGCTTAGCAAGCCCGTGCAGCCGCCAGCAGTCACACAGTTCCAGCTCGAGCAATACCTCTTGGCGCGGATTCCTCCGCTACCGTCGCCGTCTACGCCTGAGCTGTGGACGGCTGAGGAGGAGCGGCTCCGCAAGCACATCCTTGAGGACGTGGCCTTCCATGGCTGGCCCCGCGAGTGGATCGAGTCCGCGCCACATTTCGAAGAAGCAGGAATCATTGAAACTGAGCATGGCTACCGGATTCGCAAGTTGCGTTACGAGATTGTTCCAGGTTTCACTTCGACGGCGCTCATGTATGAGCCTGAAGCGATTACCGGTCGTGTGCCAGCGGTTCTCAATCTGGTCGGCCATGAGCCAGACGGAATTGCCGTCGAATATGAGCAGAAACGGTGCATCAACTTTGCCAAACGCGGCATCGTTGCGCTGAATCTCGAATGGATGCAATTCGGAGAGCTATCCCAGCCGGATAACGGCCACGATTATGCGGCGCATCTTGACCTGGTCGGATCAAACGCTTTAGGCCTCTTCTATCTCGCAATGAGGCGTGGGCTCGACTATTTGGCAACGCTGTCCGAAGTTGATCCGGCCCGGATTGGAGCGACCGGGCTTTCTGGAGGCGGTTGGCAGACGGTGGTACTGAGCGCTCTGGATCCCCGCGTTGCTGTTTCTGTGGAGGTGGCGGGCATTGGGTCGCGCGAATCCAACCTTACCGCTCCGAGCGACACTTATGAAATAGAAGAAGACGCACCGGATATTATGCAGGGATTCGACTATCCTGAGTTCATAGCGATGCGGGCGCCGCGCCCGACGCTGCTTGAGCACAACGCCGTAGACAGCTGTTGCTTCCGCGCACCATTGGTCGAACCTTATATTTATTCCCGAGCGAAGCCATTTTTCCAGATGTTTGGTGTGGCAGACGCTCTGGCCTGGCATGAAAACTTCGATCCCGGAGTGCACAACTATCAATTGGACAATAGGATTCAAGCTTACCGTTTTTTCACAAAGTATTTTCATTTGCCGGTCGCTGACGGTGAGATATTCAGTGATGGCGAGATTCGCACTGCCGAGAAGCTTGCCGTGGGTGTGCCGGCCGACAATCTGACCATACTTGGCTTGGCCAGAAAACTGGTTGCCAATATTACCCGCCCGCCGATTCCAGTCGGCGGTACCGACAGTACAGCGTGGCTCCGGGCTGGGCGGGAAAAATTGAAATCGGTGGTCCGCTATGCACCTGTCTCCATGTCGCGTGCGCTAAGGATGACCAATGCCAAGGGCATGGCGTTCAAGAGCCTGTCTTATCGTTTCGACTTCTCGAACGGGCTGAGTGCAACCGGGATATGGTTCAAACAGGATGCCTCGCCCGAGGGCGAGCCAGTCACAATCGTGCTCAATGACAAAGGCTACAAGGTTGCCGGGCAGGACGTATTCGACCGTCTAAGCCGGGGCCATGAGGTATTCGCGTTAGATCTGCTCTTCAACGGTGCCACGATGCCGGAAGTGCCTGATTCGAGCGATTGGGAACTTCTGGTCGACAGCAGCGGGGATCGCTCTTTGGGATTACAGGTCGCGCAGTTGCTGGCGTTCACAGAATGGGTACGCTCCATCACAGCGTCCCACAAGGTTCAAGTGGTGACCGACGGAATTCGCAACCAGACCATCGCTCTCATTGCAGCCGCTATCGAACCGGATGCATTCTCAAGTGTGGCAAACCGCAATGCAATGAAAAGCTTCGCATACTTACTCGATAAACCGGTGCCTCTCCGTTCTGCGCCTGAGCTCTTCTGCCTGGACTTATATAAAGACTTTGATATCGATTCGATTACCGCTCTCGCCACATTTGTGACGATCACTCAAATGAGCGTTGTTGATCGTTAGAGCTTTGAAGTTGAAATCGGGTGGGACCAAATCCTTCGGGCACTCTGAACCGGGAATGTTCGCATATATGAGTGGTCGCGGATTGAAGCGGCCTAAGAAACAGGACAATGTGTGAAACAACAAAGACAAATGCAGAGGAAGAAGTTGGGCTGTGTGGTTTCTGCACTTTTGCTATTGTCTGCGTCCAGCATGATGGACGGCTTTGCCCGCGGACAGACCACCAGCTTACTTTCCGTAGAAAAGGCGTTCGACCAGGTTGTCCAGTCGCCAGCGGGCAACGACCTGCAGATGGAGCAATTCTTGCTCGCCCGCATCCCCCCTTTGCCGAGGCTTTCCACCGCGAAACAGTGGAGCGACGACGAGAAGCAACTGCGCCAGCGTATCCTCCGCGACGTTGTGTATCACGGTTGGCCCCAGGAATGGGTTGACTCCGCCCCTCATTTTGAGCTAGTGGGAACGATCGAGACCGACAAAGGGTACCGGATTCGGAAACTCCGCTATCAGATTGTTCCCGGTTTCCTGGGTACGGCCCTGCTCTACGAACCCGAGAATATTCACGAACGAATGCCTGCAGTTCTTAATTTGACCGGCCACGAACCTGCCGGCATCGCGGTGGAGTATGAACAGAAGCGCTGTATCAACTTGGCCAAGCACGGTATCGTTGCATTGAATACGGAGTGGGTCGGATTCGGCGGCCTGTCGCAAGCAGGAAACGCCCACGATTATGGAGCACAACTTAACCTCGTCGGATCGAATGTCGTCGGGTTCTTCTACCTTGCCATGCGGCGCGGGCTCGATTATTTGGCGACATTGCCCGAGGTTGACCCTCAGCGGATTGGCGTGACCGGGCTTTCAGGAGGTGGCTGGCAAACTGTGATCCTCAGCGCCTTAGATGAGCGTGTTGCCGTTTCCGTCGAAGTTGCAGGGGTCGGATCGCGCGAGTCCAATCTGACCCGTCCACTTGATACGGACGAGGTTGAGGAAGGCGCACCGGATCTTATCCGGGAACAAGATTACCCGGAATTAATTGCCATGCGTGCTCCGCGTCCGACTCTTCTAATCCACAATGCAGTGGATAGCTGTTGTTTTCGTGCGCCACTAGTAAAACCGTATATATACGATAACGTCGTCTCCTTTTTCGACCTATTTGGTGCTCCTGGTGCCCTCGCATGGTATGAGAACTTCAATCCGGGAACTCATAACTACCAACTGGACAACCGCGAGCAGGCGTACCGCTTCTTTACCAGGCACTTCCAGTTACCCGTCGCTCAAGAAGAAACGTTTAGCGACAACGAACTTCGAACAAAAGAAGAGCTCGCGATTGCAGTGCCCAGCGATAATCTCACCATCATCGACCTTGCCAGGAAGCTGGCTTCACGAATTAAGAAAGAAGTAGTACCCACCGATGCGGCCCAGCGAACGGAATGGACACGTTCCCAACGCCAGAAACTGAAATCTATCGTGCGTTACGAGCCCACGTCCACCGTCAACGCGTTGCGAGTTGGCAATGGCATCGGGTTGGATTTTCAGTACATATCTTACCGTTTTGACTTTTCCAACGGATTGAGTTCCACAGGTGTGTGGTTCAAGGAGAACGCCGCTCCCCGGGACCAGCCCGGTGTGATTGTCCTCAATGACAAGGGCTCGAAGTTTGCAGGAAGAACCGTGTCCGAACACATCGATCGAGGGGATCAGGTGCTAGCGTTAGACCTCCTTTTTAATGGTACTTCTGCGCCTGGGTCTAACGATCCGGCCGACTGGGCTATGCTGGCAGACGGTAGCGGGTCGCGTCCTTTGGGTTTGGAAGTGGCCCAACTGATATCGGTCGCGAGATGGCTTCGCTCCACCACGGGGATCAGTAAGATCCAGGTGGAGACAGACGGGATGCGCAGCCAGGTCATCGCTCTGATCGCCGCAGCCATCGAACCACAGGAGTTCTCGATTCTGGTGAGCCGGAATGCGATGCGAAGTCTTGCCTACCTACTCGACGCGCCGGTGCCGATTCGCTCGGCTCCTGAGTTGTTCTGTCTGGACCTTTACAAGGACTATGACTTGAATTCGCTGGAGGTGCTTGCATCTCCGGTAACAATCACCGCGACGGAATCGACCGAACCGGTGGGAACATGGAAACTAAAGCGATACACGGAATAGCCGCCACGCAAACGAATCATGCAACCGGCTTGGAGAAAGTGCGGTGTTCTGTCAAGCGATTTCGCTTCTGGTTGTTAAGTCCCGTCCAATTGGCTGGACGCCATTTTATGAAAGGGGCATAATCTGTCTTTCTTTAATTGACGCAATTGGCCTGTCAATCGTATTTTTAGAATGTCCATTGATCCGTCCACCTGATTGGACGGACTTCCCCGTTCGCCGTTGAGGTCTTTCGTGGCAAAACAAAAAGAATATTCTGTACCGTCGATCGAGCGGGCGCTTTCGGTGCTGGAATGTCTCGCCCGGGCGAAGCGCGGTTTCTCACTTTCTGAAATTGGCCGCAAACTGAGAATCCCAAAAAGCTCGGCCCACCTCATCCTCTCCACTCTCGAGCGGAGAGGGTTCCTGCAGAGGAATACCAAGACCAACCGTTACTGTTTTGGTCTGCAACTAGTTAGCCTGAGCAGGAGCGCGCTCGAAAACCTCGATCTGCGCGAAGAAGCTAAGCCCTTCTTGTGCTCCCTAATGCAAGAAAGTGGGTTCACAGTACACATGGCGGTGTTGGAACGTGATGAAGCAGTGATCATTGAGAAAGTTGAGGCGCCCGGACTGGTCAGGTTGGCTTCATGGGTCGGGCGCCGGCTCGATGTCAACTGCAGCGGAGTTGGAAAGGCTCTCCTGGCCTTCCTGCCCGATGACGAACTTGAATGTCTTCTCGGGACGAAAGACTTCGCCCGTCATAATAGTCGCACCATCATTTCAGCGACCATTTTGAGACGGGAACTCGTCCTTGTTAGACAGGCGGGATACGCTCTCGACAATGAAGAGGATGAACCTGGAGTCCGTTGTATAGGAGCTCCCGTGTTTGACGAGAACGGGAAGGCCGTTGCCGCAATCAGCATAGCAGGAGTTGCAAGCCAGATCGGAATCGACCGTGTTCCACTCCTGGCGCGTCTGGTAATGCGGACTGCTGGACGTATTTCCGCGCACCTGGGCTACGTCGCGCAAGAAGCCGGTGCGGCCCGTCGGGAGACATCAACTGGAGATAAGAAAGCTTCCCGGCCGAGAAGCAGTAGCGTCGCTGTTCCTTAGGAGAAGCAGTATGCTCCGATGTTTTTAAGTGCAGGGCGGAGGCGGCGTTCATCGGTTGCGCGATCAATAAGCGCTGCAGATAACCGTTAGCAAGCAAGTAAGCCATTTTGGGGGACAGATCATGCCGGAGGATCGATTAAGACACAGAAGGGGCTCGTTGCGGGCCACGAACGGCTCAACCGCAAACATTCACATTGGGGTCGTAGGCCTCGGGCTGATGGGCATGAGCATCATCGCCTGTCTGCTGGCCGCTGGACATCCCGTAACAGCAATCACTCGCAGTGTTGCAAAGCATAAGCACGCACGCCGTCATATATTGGCACTCTTAAAGCAGATGGTGAAGCAAGGCATCCTGCAGCGAGACCCGTCCAAAGTGATTCAGAAGTTGATCATTTCAGAGGACTTCTCGAGCCTGCGAGATTCTCAAATTGTAATCGAGTCGATCATAGAAAACCTCGCAACCAAACGGGTCGCGTTGGCTCAGATTGAGGAGGTTGTGTCGCCGGAGACAGTGATTGGGAGTAACACATCTGCGATTCCCGTTTCCACCTTGCAGGAGGAAACCCAGCACCCCGAGCGGATCCTGGGTATCCACTGGGCGGAGCCCGCCCATGTGACTCGTTTCTTGGAGATTATTTGCGGAAAAAGGTCGGAACTGCAGTCCGCGCAGCGCGTAGTAGCGCTGGCGAAAGTGTGGGGGAAGGAGCCCTCACTTCTGCGGCGGGATATTCGAGGCTTCATCACGAACCGTCTTATGTACGCCATGTTACGAGAAGCCTTCTTCCTGGTAGAGAACGGCTATGCGAATATCGATGACGTGGATCGTTCGTTGCGCAACGATCTGGGCTACTGGATAACCTTTGCTGGTCCGTTCCGATTCATGGATCTGACAGGCATTCCGGCATACGCAGCCGTGATGAAAGATCTGTTTCCAGAACTCGCCTGCGATACCAAGGTGCCAGCGCTGATTGACCAGTTAGTGAAGTCAGGTGCTCGGGGCGTATCCAACGCCCACGGGTTCTATCCGTATACCGCTAAAGAAGCCCGAAGATGGGAAAAACTTTTTCTCAAGTTTACGTACGAGATCCGCGAATTGGCGCAGAAGTATCCTGAGAACGTCGGTAGCGATCGTCAGAATCCGAACACTGGTAAGGGTAAGACGACTTCAAGGAAGGGTGTTCGGTCCGAATGAGGTTGGAAACAACGCGGACAACATTATTGATCTTAAGAGACGGCATGATATTTTCCTCTAAAAAAGGCGTTGCCACTCTTTGTAAACCATCGTGTAGAGCAATGACCTGAAAGTTGGACACCTTTTAGATTATAGAGAGGCCATACCGTGCCTAAAGTTGAAATCAAGCATCCTGACAAGGTGGTGTCGACGGGTTCATACTCGGCAGGGGTCGAGATCGACGGCTGGCTTTTCATCAGCGGACAGGGACCACTGGACCTGCGGACGGGCGCCGTGGTCCGCGGATCGATTGAAGAAGAAACCCGACTGACGCTCAACCATATCGGAAAGGTATTGCAGAGCGCTGGCTACAGCTTCGCTGACGTAGTAAAGTGCACCTGCCACCTCGAAGACATTCAAGACTTTGGCAGATTCGACAAAGTGTACGCTGAGTTCTTTCCCGGAATCCGTCCCGCGCGTACCACCGTGCAGTCGGGGTTGGGAGACGGAATCAAAGTTGAGATCGATGCCATCGCACGGAAGACGCGGTAGACCCCGTGGACCGACCAACGGGACTAACGGTTGGATGGTATGGCGCTTCGGCGAAGAGGAAGTCTTGAGTCAATGAAAATCTCCGACCTGGACACCCCGGCTGTGCTGATCGACGTCGACGTCATGGAGAGAAATCTCCAAAGCATGAGTAACTACTGCGCAGCGCACGGTCTGAAACTGCGACCGCACACTAAAACCCATAAGATTCCTGAATTGGCACACCTGCAGTTGAGGCTGGGTGCTTCGGGCATCACGGTGGCAAAGTTGGGCGAAGCTGGCGTCATGGCTGACAGCGGCGTGAATGACATTTTGATCGTTTACCCATTGCTCGGCGAAAAGAAATTGGATCGCTTGGTCCGACTGGCCGAGCGTGTCAGATGCGCGGTAGCGATTGATTCGTTGGAAGTCGCACAGGGGATATCCCGAGCTGCTTTGAAAGCCGGAGTTACAGTGGGAGTGAGAGTGGAGTTCGACACCGGGTTTGGACGGTGTGGCCTGTCCATCACGGAGGACTCTGTGGAAACGGCTAAGCGGATTCGTGACCTTGCCAGTCTGCGCTGGGAAGGTGTTCTGACCTATCCAGGCCACATTATGGGAACAGCCGCCGAGCGCGAGATCCTGCTGGCAAGAGAAAACAATGAGCTTTCAAGGCTGAAAGAGCTTCTCGATCTCCAAGGAATCGACTGCGAAATCATGAGCGGGGGCAACACACCCGCCGCTTACATCTCTCATCGCTTTAAGAACGTTAATGAAATCCGGCCAGGTACCTATATTTTTAATGACAAGAACACCGTCTGCGCGGAAGCTGCGACCTATCGCGACTGTGCAGCAACGGTTCTCACTACGGTAGTGAGCGTCAGCGTTGCCGGCAAAGTTATGGTTGACGCGGGAAGCAAGACTCTCTCTGCCGATCCGCTTCTCTCCGGTCTCAAGCTTGGCTACGGGGAAGTCCTCAACTATCCCGAGGTCACGATCGAGGATCTGTCCGAAGAACATGGCCACCTGAACGTGCGGGGAGTGCGCACTCCACCGAAGTTAGGAGAACGGCTTCGCATTGTTCCCAACCACATATGTACCTGTATCAACCTGCATGATCGAGTCTATGGATGTAGTGGGGAAGACGTGGTGATTCAATGGGAAGTTAAGGGACGAGGAAAAGTTCAGTGATCAATGGTTTCCCCAAATTCCTCTTGCTACCCACTGGTAAAGTGACCGGCGAACTTTTGTGCCAGGGGAGACAGCAGCCGAATCTGTCCGGACAGCCAGGGGCTGTGAAGACTCCGGAACAACTCTTGCAGGAACTGCAACAGCGGCAGCAACAAATGCAACCACAGGGTGTCCCAAACGCGCCCGACTATCCACCCACTCCGGGCCTGCCCCGACAGCCGCAGTAAGCTTTCTTGCGAAAGCCCGTGGTTAATAACGTATCGCACACTGAAGGCGCGTGTCTCGTCCCAACCGTGCGTGCGGGGCAGACCCCAGAAAAGAACGTTGCGTAAGCGCAATCAAAAGCGTCTAAATCCCGGATGTCAGTCAAGTGACAAGTACACTTCACGACATGTTCAAAGCCGTATCCGGCTGCCTCAAGGATTCTCACAAATGTGCGACAAGGTCAAGCGCGTTTCCTCCTCAATCGAACCTCTCACTACCTCGCCAGTTAGCAAGTCCACCACCAGCCACCTATCTCGATGCCGGCTGAGTAGGATCCCGTCGAGACGAGTTTATCGAGGTGCTTTATTTCGCGCTTAGGCACGACGTACCGACCCTCTCTTTTCTCTTTCCCCTTCGATGGGATGAGAACGTAAGAAAAACGTGTAACGCGCCGCATCAGGTTGCACATCAGCTAGATCAGCGCTCCTACTCCCTTCATGACTGCGTTCCAGGAGCTACAGTTGTTTTCGTGGCAGGATTTCGTGCAAGGCTCCAACGATCCAGCAAGTTGAGAATCTTGGTGTTAAGGAACCGAATGTGACTTGTTTCGTTCTCATGAAGCGTGCGGGCTGCCTGCCGAACGACAGTCCCCGAAATTATGCCACGCGCCTCAAGTAGAAGTTTTTCAGCGTGGTGGTATAGTTCCATGTTCTGCAAGCAAAAAACAATCTGCGGAAGAACTCCCTGGAAGAGTTCGTAAGCACGATCCGAATCGCCGGCTTTGGCTAGACGAAATGCGCGCGCCAGGATATCGCTAATCCCAAGACCTGGCATAACGCCGGAAATTCCGGAAGAAATGAGTTCAAGCATGAACATGCCGCCCCACCCTTCCAGTACACCCACAGCGCCGGAGGTCTCCTGCAGGATCGCTTCAACTTTCGCAGCCATTAGTGGTTCTTCCAGCTTCACGTATTGAAAGTGAGGATGCTCACGATGAAGCTCGCGAACAAAACCCGCGCTAAGCGAACCGTTGCCTGGATTGAAGTCCTGGATAATTAATGGGATATCGATGGCCCGAAGAATGCAATCAAAGTGCCTCAATAGCGCATCGTCGTCCAGCGAAAATACTCTGGGTACAGCGCAACATACTGCCGAAACGCCGTCTTCTTTTGCTTCCCGGACTGAGCGGACTGCCTGGAGAGTACCTGGGTAGTTCACTTGCCCGATGACTGGGGTTTTCCCCGCGACATGGTCAACTGCGGCGACGATGGTGTCCCTTCTTTCTGCTTCCGTCAATTTATAGAATTCGCTGGCATAGGCAGGAAGGCAGACTGCTTCCACGTCCGCATGAACGGCGAAATCAAGCAAACTACGAAGGGCCGCCCAGTCAATTTCCTGATGAGCGTCAAAAGGAGTGGGAACAATTGGAACAACCCCATCAATCTTGAATTTACCCAATCCGATCTGTGTCCCTTCTGGCCGCCCTGGCCTCGACAAACCCGGCTGAACTCCATGTCCGCGACGATTTGTGCCGATCATGCCGGCTTAGACCTGCATACGAATTCACTGGGAACCGACAAGAATCTGTTTACACGGGCGCAGCTAACCAATTGTGCGCCGCAGCGTGTAGAAGATAGCAGCTTTTTCGGGGCCCGTAAATCAACAGATGGGGTGTTTGCCAGCGTCGTCCAGTTAGTTGGTCAGTATTTTGTTCAGGAAAGGGATGTCGCTTGACCGGTAAACAGGCATTAAATAAGAATTAGCTGCTTTCCCCTTCGCTAGCGTCGAAGACGCCCAGACGTGACGGATATTGCTCGCTGGAGTTCGCGAGAAGGGATTTGTGCCTGCAACGATGGACGTCAGCTCCGGCAGGAGCGCGCCGCGTTGGTAACGAGGAGATTTATTGTCGCTGTTGGGCGCTAACTGGGTGCCCTACACGAAAGTCGAGAAACTTTCGAATGTTGAAACCCAAGTATCCCGGTCGTCGCGAGTTTCTTCTGTCCATGGCCGCAAGTTCAGCGTCCATGCCTTCCAGCACGACAAACTCGACGAAAGCTTCGCCGACGAAATTTGTGCGCTGGTGCTGCCTGGTCTGAAACCCAGTGTGGCCCTGCAGATGGGTACGTGATCGGCGACTCTTTTTGAGAAACTGAATCTGCCCAGTCGGCAGTTGTACCGGAGATGTGTAGTTCCAGCGCTTAAGAAGACAACTGCAGGTTTTTTCCTGGGTGCTGCACAATCCGCCTATTTGCCTTGGGCAAATCTCGACAAATAGCCCCGGACGCGACATGCTCCAGACCGGCGAAGCTTTGCTGTAAAGGGCGCGGCGCCGCGATTCGGTTTTACTCCTCAGCCGGACAGCGACAATTCCATCTGCTTTGGTGGCAGTATCTGGGGCTCGTACCTGCGCAGGAAGGATTTGCCACTCCCGGTCATCCCGAGAATCAGCGTATGGGCAACCTCGCCGTTATGCAGGTTGAGATAGTATGGCGTGCTGTTGTCGGTTTCGAGCGCAGCCAGGTATTCCGTGCCGAGATGCGCGTTCGTCTTCTCGCCGGGAAGGATCGTAAACAGAAAAGACAGGTCGGCATAGTTCGTGTTCAGCAGATACAGCTTCCGGAGGTTGAGCGCATAGTTGCCCGGTACAGCGGCGAAATAGGCGTTCAGTTGGTTGTAGGTTTCAACGAACAGATTGCCGTCCGCGTTGGTGAAGACGCCAGTAAACTCGGCCACAAGTTGATCGAGTTCCGTTCGTGACCGGCCATACAGCACAATCGTGAGCGAGAAATCGCCCAACAATTGCCCTTCGCCCAAGGCGCGCAGGCAATCGCCAAGATTCTCAATGTCGGCCTGCTTGGACTCGTCCACTAGCACATCGCGTGGGTTCGCCTTCGTGGCATCGTTGCCCATCTGGGAGACAAACCCGGTCTTGGACATATTGAAGTGGCGGCGGCGTTTATTCACTTCTTTGCGGCCCTTGTCCGCCGGAAGCGGCGTCCATTCGGTGACGACGTAGAAGTTGGCCGGAATCTTCAGCAGCGCGTCCAGCACCAGGGGCCGCGTCTCCGTGATGGCCTCTTTCATCGTCAGCACGCGGACGATGTGATCGCCGACACGCAGATGATCGCGTTCCGCTTCGATGTCGGAGTTGGCCACCTGATAGTCGAGAAACTGTGTAGACTGCGGCCTGCCGGCAACACGCCAGTCGTCA